>Ga0116144_10004740_pt1 | contig 12765 bp, 13 predicted proteins | sample AD_UKC035_MetaG_FD_89746 | JGI IMG/M metagenome (GOLD analysis project Ga0116144, IMG submission 89746) | Active sludge microbial communities of municipal wastewater-treating anaerobic digesters from USA - AD_UKC035_MetaG | ecosystem: Engineered > Bioreactor > Anaerobic > Digestate | place: USA... | reverse complement strand
TGAGCCCGCCACGGAAAACACTTTGGTTACTTCAATCGCTTCTTCAAAGGAAAGATCGGGAAGGATTGTCGGGAGTCTCTTTGCCAGCATGCTTTTACCGGAACCCGGCGGGCCGATCATCAAAATGATAGACCCTATTTAAACAATGCCAAATTGTGAAAGAACAAATGAAACGTTTAGTTGGTTATATCATCTATTTTATTTAATCCAGCATAAATGTTTCTTTGGATAATTGTTAAGGATAAGCAGTTAATAAGTAAATATTGGTGGCTAGGTAAACGTAACCGAAAAGCTGTTATTCCTGAGATAGCCTGCCGCCATCTATAAAAATCAGGAAATTTACTAACAGGAGGGTAAAATGCGGGAATTAAAAAATGAATCGAGGAAAAGCATTGTCTATATTGATAGAATAAAATTTACCTTTCATAAAGACTTTAATTACTTAAATGATTTAACAAAAAATAAACAGGTAAGGGTAACAAGGGTTGTTAGAAATAGTGATACTCCTTGCTGTATTGATATTAGTCAGCCGTCCCCTGAATGCTTGCGCAATTTACAAAAAGTTTTTGCTCAAAATAAAATTAAATATTTTATTTCATACATCGAAATTTCGCGCGATATAGCTTATCCATCACAGTCATCAGCGGAATCCGCTAAACATCAATTATCGAAATTTCAAAGGAAGAAATATTCAGGCGGCATGACATACGACGGTAGGGACCAGCGCATGAATTTGAAAAAGGGTTATATTAGTGACTCAACGGATTATCATGGTTCTCCTGCAGCAAAAATAAATAAACAAGGCAACGTCAATATAAATATATTTGGGAATTTTAAGTTTTCCATCTATGTGAAGATTTCTCCAAAGCTTGACTGTGAATGCTTACATGAAGAATTTAGAATTACTCGTGCAAATAAAATATTCAAAAAGACTGGTATCAAAAATATCGAGGGGCTTTTAGAGGCTGACTTGGATCTTATTTTCAAAAAACTTGAAAGTAAATATATCATTTACCAGAGGATTAATACTGAGAAGCTTGGATTGTCGCTTCTCGGCCTTCGTCATTGCAGAAAACCATCTGATCGCTTGAAAATGAAAGCCCAACTTTACGGGCTCATATTTAAGCAGAAATATGGCATGAAGCCATTGGAACTTATTAGCCGACTAATGATTGAGAAAAAAAGATTGCGTCTTAAGGAAGGAGGAAAAAGTGCATGGCAAAAAAGAATATTGAAGCTCGAGTATAACCGTTTTATTAAAAGGATTGAGCGCCCCTTATAATAATATATAACTTTATGTATTATCTTATCTATATATTTGTATTTATTAGCATAAACATAATAAATGCCCTAAGGAGGAGAGTAACATGCCAGAAATCCTTGATGAAGATGATCTTGAATACAAGATGGAAGATGAAGATTGGGATTCAACCGAATACTCAAAGAAGAAATTGGGCTTTGATCCCGCAATAAAGCTTTCTGAAGAAGATGAAAAAGAGATTGCTGCTACCGCAAAGAAGCTTTTTGAGGAGATGATGTACTCAAAACACCAAAAGAGAGGAAATGCGTGAATTGCTTATCGACAATTCTACTAATGTATTCTCGTTTAGTTTAAATTAACTCCATCAATAACTTCATAATGAACATATGTCTGTTTATCTAATATTTACAATTGGTTAGATAAACTTTCAACAGCATTTCAGCCTGAATTTTTTAATTCCTATATAGAGGCAATTATTGAAAATGGATTTTCCCTAAAAGGCCCAATATTATTTTTAAATCGTATTGTAAAATCATAATGGCGTCATATCTTCCTTGAATATTTCCAATAATTCATCGTTCCCTAATTTACTTGCCCTTAAAGCATCCCGGTAACAAAGAGAATGTTTGCCCTGATAATAGTAAGAAATGCCGCGGTAAGTGTAAGCATCAGCATAATCCGGCTTCAGGCTGATAAAACTGTCATAGTCATCAACGGCAAGTTGATATTCGCCCATCTGCATATATGTAATTGCCCGATCAAAGAGAGCTTCGGCGTTGGCAGGTTCCATGCGAATTACTTTTGTGAAGTCTTTAATGGCAAGTTGATATTGCTTTAGCTTACAGTAAGTATTGCCGCGTTTTAAATAAAAGCGAGAAGTATGCGGGGAAATTTCAATGGCCCTATTATAATCCTCAATGGCTTTTTCAAAGTTGTTTGTTCTTTTATGGACGAAAGCCCGCCAATAGTAAGTGTTGGCATTCTGTGGGCTTGATTCAATGGCTTTGTTGAATGCATTCTCGGCATAAATGAAATTGTTTGATCTGCAAGCATAGAGCCCTTTTTCATACCAGTCGTATAATGCAATTGGTGCCATTGTTTTTGTGTTCATGTTTTTAATAATTTTAAACAGCCATCATTCCATGATTCTAAAATAGGAAATAAGATTTAGATAGAATAATTATGGATTAGTTTTCTGAAACAAAGATCATTCTAAACCAGCTATTCAAGCCAAGATATGAAATAGGGTTAAATTCGGCTTTATCCATCGATGGATTTCTTTCATATTTAAGCTAGGCAGAGCGTTCTGATGAAAAATTATAAGATATAGCGGTCTTTTTGAGAAAATCGTTTGTAGAGCGTTTAAACGCGTCGTTATCATTTGAAATCAGATTTTAAAGCCGCAATATGAATATTAATTTTGGTATAATAGTTAATGAATGTCCATGTAACCCTATGATATCAATATGTTAGAAACCATTAAAAATCTGCTTTGCTTTTTGAATATTAAATATCATTTCAATTTTCAGTTAATATTTAAGATTCATCCGGCTGATGCGTACTATTGCTCTTATAGAAAATAATCTATGAGATAAAACATTATTAATTCATATTTAATCTTTTTCTGAATAATCTTGGTCTTTCATAATCAGATAAAGACCATTTTCCTATTTTTTGCTGATCGAGCCTTTTTCTCTGCTGTCTCTTTTCTCTATGTTTTGTTTTTATACCTTATGATTCTATTCTTTTATTGGCTTCCATTTTATCTCTAGCGATTTATTGACTTCACATCCAGCAACACTGAAGTAAAGTGGTGGCCATTATCCGAATGGAACAGGGTCCCGCTTAACTTGACGACTTTGCCCTTCAATTTCTTGAATTGTGCCATTTCCTTTTCTTTTAGCACTAAATGTAAAATAGTAACGCCCATCTCCGGTTGACAATCTGTTTCCTTTGGTGCGCATAGCACTGAAATAGGTTTGTGTAGCTTTAACGCTGGGAACTGGTGTGGCTTTTCATCGTATGTGATTGATGCATCGGCTGTCGATGACATCAGAGTGCCTTCCAGCGTTACAGGAACATCGTATTTAAAACTTTGTGCAAAAGCAACACCGCAGGCGAGCCATAATGCTGTCAAAAATGCTGTTACGATGATGAGTCCAAATGTTTTCATGGTTTTCTCCTTTCATTTATAACAACTAATATACTCGGTGAATATTTCCCGAAATTTTGTGCAATCCAACTTTATTTCCGAAAAAAATAAAAAAGGGAAATACATCGTAAAATCAATCTATTTGACTTAGTAGAGTATTTTTCCACTTCTCTTATTTCTTTTTTGAAGCCTTTTTCTTATAAGCCCCATCCATTGATCCCGCTGCATTTAGGCCGCAATAACTATCACAATCTTTGGTTGTAACTTTTAAGCCATTTTTGGAAAAAGTAAGAACAGCGACACATTTGTCGGTATTATCATTAGACGTATAAGCTGCACGATTTTTATCAATCAGAACAGCTGTGCCTTCCAGGTTGCAAGCATGCTGCTCTACAGATGAATTGATGGAGAATTGAATCATTTTATCTTTCTGAGTAACATCAACCACACCATTTTTCTTAACATACTCACCACTAAAATCAGCAAAAGCGTTTGTAGCTACTAAAAGAATTAATACGACAAATAGTTTTCTCATTGATCAAATCCTCCTTATTAAATTGATTTTTATGCTAATTTTTTAAAAATTATTCAACTTAATATACATAAATTTAACGTGTCGGTAAGTCAAGAAAATCATCCGAGCTTGTCAAGCACCTTAAGCTATCATGTTTTCTGTCTTGACAATGGGGAGGGGTTCACGGAAAATAAAGGATAGAAGTCGCACTTACCACCAAAAGGAGGGGCTATATGGCATTGGTAAATTGCAAAGAGTGTGGACAGGAGGTCAGTCAGAAAGCGGGAAGTTGTCCGAAGTGTGGGGCACCGATCAAAAAGAAGACTTCTTGGTATACATGGGTGGCCGCAATTTTCTTTATACTCTTGCTAATCGGATACATTAGACCAAAAGAGTCGTCCCACAATCAGTCGAAAGATAATGCTTCCATCCTTGCACAGTTGACCCGTCCTAATAATGATTCATCAAGTGTAAATCCAACAACGGAAGTTTCAATAAATACACCTCTAAGAAATAAAGCTACTTCAAAAGAGAATATTGACATCATCACAACTGACCAGCTTATGACCAATTGTATGGTCCAGTATAGAGCTGCTCTCGGCATGGGAAGTGAAGCAAATGAATATATAAACCAGATTAAGTATATGAACAAAGAAATCGCCGTCAAAGGTCAAGTGTATTACGTTGAACGCGACAACAATGGTGCCGTCTCTTTTGTTTCATTTACTGCTGGTCCTTGTTTGGCAGAAGGTGGAAATTTTGTAAGGTTCTATCCGCGAGATGATAATAAAGACATATTTAATAATATACAACTAGGTCAATCAGTAATCATTACCGGCAGGTTCGATGACTATGGTCGTTCGAGAGCAGTCATAGAAGAGGAAAGAAGAGATGACGGTTGGCTTATTAAAAGTTGTGGCTATTACGCCATAATAAAGGAATGCAAAATTACCAATTAAACGGAGTCAGTCAATTCTTCTTTTGCGCTGACAACGCTTTCCTTTACTAGAAATATTGTTGGCGGCGTGAAAAATAGACCAAAAATAGCGGTGGTGGTTTTTGGCTGGAGTATGAAAACGATAGCAAGAATTTCAGCATTATTGATTTTATTTCTGCCAATATTGATATTGGCGCATCATACCCTTGCAACCGTCCATACAGTAATCGGCACAGTGACCAAAGTATCCGACGGCGATTCAATTCAGATAACTACACCGGAACAAACCAATCTCAAAGTCCGGCTTTATGGCATTGACGCTCCGGAAACACCCAAGGTTAACAATCGCACCGGTCAAATCAACAAACCCGGCCAGCCATATGGTCAGGAATCAAGGAAAGTCCTTTCCGATAAACTAATGGGTAAAGCCGTAAAAGTGGACATCGTCGAATTTGACAAATACAAGCGCTCCGTCTGCATGGTCTGGCTGGATGACAGAAACATAAATTTGGAAATGATTAGGGAAGGATTCGCGGAGGTTTTTATAGAATATCTCAAGGAACCTTATAAAGCAGAGTTTCTAAAAGTGGAAAGAGAAGCGAGAGCAGCAAAAAGAAAAATATGGTCTTTGCCAGACTATGAAAGACCGAGGGAATTTCGGAAAAGATTGAAGGTAAGCGGCGATTAACCATTTTACCCTAAATCTATCCGTAAAGGGAAAAATCATGGAATATTACGCAATCGTACTGGGTGTGCTGATTCTCGTTGTGCTGGGTCTGCTGCTGATTACGGTCATGGAAGGCAAGCATGCGACCGTTGCCCCTCCGTCTTTAGCCGTAACTAAAGAATGTACAAGCTGCAAATTCACAATTAACGCCCAATCCTTTAAATGTGGATACTGTGGAGCCCTCATTGATATATGGCACACGAGATGACAATAACCAAGATAGTCTCTGGCGGGCATGCCGATGCTGGCTGAACAATCCTGCGCTTGTATTCAAAATAATATCCTCATAGCAACTGGATTCCAAAGGGCAGTCTGACGGGAAAAAACTGTTATCCGATAGCTTTACAATATAGCTTTATAATGTTGTTCAACAATATCAATTGTGGTATATGAATAAAGACTCAATTAAATCTGGTATACATTTCGGTTAAGGGTTCAGTCACTTCATAGATAAGCGGCCGCTTGGCGGGCTTGATTTGCTTTGGTAGTGTAAAATAATTTGTGTAAAAAGATAGAGAGAAGGAAGTAGAAAAAAAGGCGCTATTCCTTTAGAAGGGTTTTTCCGCAAAAACCTAAACTGAAAGGAGAAAGCGCCATGAAACTGGAGATGACAGTAACTGAAGCAGCGGAGATTTTCAAGGAGATTCAGAAACAGCCGGAGCAATTTTTCGAGATGATTCGTGCAGACATACGAGAGACAGTTGGTCAATATCTGACGACCGTGATGAACCATGAGCTCACCCATTTTTTGGGAAGAGATTTTTATAAACGGAGTGTTGGTCAGGCAGAAGTGAATCATCGGAACGGATCCTATCATCGCGATTTCACATTAAAAGGGATTGGCGAAGTGGCGGTCAAAGTTCCCCGGGATCGCCGAGGGGATTTTAAAACGCAGGTCATTCCCCGGAGCAAACAATATGAAGAAGAGATCAGTCGCGATGTCAGCATGTTGTTTTTGACAGGTGTGAGCACCCGAAGCCTGGCGATGATTTCAGAGCGGTTGATCGGACGCCATCTGTCCCATACGGAAATCAGCAGCGCCAACGATGAGTTGACCGAAGCGGTGGAGAAATGGCGTCGGCGGGATTTATCAGCGGAATCCGTCAAATATATATTTGTGGACGGGGTGAACTTCCACATGCGTGTCCAAAGGAGCATTGATATTATTCCTGTATTGGTTGCCATTGGTGTGACCGAGAAGGGACACAAACGGGTACTGAGTCTCCAATCCGGGGATAAGGAATCGGCAGGCAGCTGGCGTGAATTTTTCAAGGATTTGAAATCACGAGGTCTGGACGGACAGTCGGTGATTCTGGGCATCATGGATGGGTTGCCGGGGCTGGAGACCGTTTTTAAGGAAGAGTTTCCCCGTGCCAAAGTCCAGCGCTGCCAGGTGCATATCGCCCGTAATGTTTTGTCCAAAGTCCCGCAAAAGCAGAAGCAGGAAGTGGCTGACGATATCCGTTCCATCTTTTATGCCTCTTCCCAAAAGAAATCGTTGGAATACTTTGAAGCTTTCCAGAAAAAATGGAAGGAGACCTTGCCTTCGGCAACGAGCTGTTTGGAAAGATCCATTCATTCCTGTTTAACCTTTTTCAACTTTCCGGAGGAGGAATGGATTTCATTACGCACCACCAATGCTATTGAACGGCTCAACAAAGAATTCAGAAGAAGAACCAGACCGATGGAGATACTGGCTGGTGAAGAGGCCTGCTATCGGATTCTGGCTTTTATAAGTTTGAAAATGGAATTACATTGGCGGTCAAACCCTGTTGGAAAAGTGCGTAAGAATCTGCCTTTCTTCAAAGAACTGGCCTATGAAAATTTTACACAAAAAAGTTGACAGTACCTTTGCTTTTCATTTATAAACAGTAAAACATAACAAAGCTTAATAATGAAAACATTGATCAGAATGAGGTGATGATATGGGAAACGGCGAATCTGAATCTACTCCAAAAAAGCATTACTGGGGAAAACGAATAATCATAAGTCTTGTGATTATTATCGGAATTGTGTTTGCTTGGCATTTTTATCTTTCATTTGATCTGAGCAAACGCCTTGAATCACTGAACATGCACGCGATAGAACAAAATTCAGGGTTGTTTGTCTCGACCAATTATTTTACGAATCATGTAAACATGACCATTAAATTGCCTCCGAATGAAGGTAAATTTTCTTCTGAAGAAATTTCATCTGTGGCTGATTCAGTGTATGGAGCACTCACCGAGGGATTAAAAGCAATCACTCCGGAATTATCGGCACGCGCAGAAGAGACACTAAATACCCAAGCACGTGAAAAATTCGATTTATATGCCATGATGGTACCATATCGTGTCCATGCCTCTGTAGAACAAGCTGATCCAGTAGCAAACTCCAAAATTCAAGAGGAGCCTGTTGCAAGTAAATCCTCATCACGTCCTGCTCCAGACATTTCCGGTCTCAAAAAACTGACTCAAAACATGAAGTATTCGGAAGCACGAAAAATAATTTTAGACGCTGGCTGGCAAGGGAAAAAAACAAGGTGGCAAGACCTTGAAGAGTACGGCCAAGCTAAAACATTATACTACGATAATGGATGGCATGAGGTTCAGTCATGCGCGCCAACGGGCACTTCTCCATGTCGTTTCGAATTCAATGATATTCACGAAAATACTTTAGTAGTTATAACGGAAGGTGAATGTTACACGGAAAATGAAGGACAAAAATGCGATTTAGGTATCAGCCGGTGGCTTCTTGAGTAAGGGGGTAAATTAGCGTTAATGCATTTTACGTTTGCTTTTCTCCTAATAGCAGATGTTTCATTACAAAACCGACAAATGAGGAGCTGCAGTCGTGTATCAATGTTGTCCGATTGCTGATGGCGCAGAGAACCTAACTTATTACATTTACAGATTTTAGGGAGGTCATGAATACAATGCGATTAAAAATACAGCAGCCCATCTCGTTTATTTTATTTTTCGCCATAATTATAACTATTATACCTATAAATGCCCTGAGTTTTCAAATTAAGAGTACAAAGATTACAAAAGTCGGTGAGATAAATTATGACTGTCGTCATGGAGGATGCGCTACAACCAAGCCAATAATGGTAAGGGTAATATACTCCTGTGATAACGACAATGAATCTCTCTCTGTTGATCTTGAGACAACTTTGTACAAGAATAAATGGGGTGAATGGCTTATGAATGAACATCCTATTAAATATAGAGTTGGAAAACAATGTGAACAACAAAATCAAAAAGCATTTGATCTGAACGATAACGGGTTGAGAAGTAGTGAACAGGGTAATTTCAATGAAGCAATTGCTTATTACAGTAAAGCAATTACACTGAGTCCAAGAGATGGTGGTATTTATTACAATCGTGGGCATGCCTATAATCAACTCGGCGAATATAAAGCAGCTATCACTGATTTCAGTAAAGCAATTGAACTGAAACCAAAATATGTGGATGCTTATGCCATGCGTGGGAAGGTCTATAGGTCTCTTGGGAAACACAATCAAGCTATCACTGATCTAAATAAAGCAATTGAACTGAATCCAAATGACGCTTTCGCATATAACGAACTTGGGCGTATCCATAATTCTCTTGGGAAGCACGAAGAAGCCATTACAGATTTCAATAAAGCAATTGAACTGAGTCCAAATGATGCATCCGCTTATAACGAACGTGGTGTTGCCTATGTAAATCTTAAAAATAATAATGAAGCCATCGCTGATTTCAGTAAAGCAATTGAACTAGATGAAAAAAATGATACTGCTTACAGCAACCGTGCGTTTGTTTATGATGCTCTTGGCAAATATGATGAAGCTATTGCTGATTTGAACATAGCAATTAAATTAAATCCAAAAAATGATACTGCTTACAGCAACCGTGCGTTTGTTTATGATGCTCTTGGCAAATATGATGAAGCTATTGCTGATTTGAACATAGCAATTAAATTAAATCCAAAAAATGATACTGATTATAATAATCGTGGAGCTGCCTATAATGCTCTTGGCAAATATGATGAAGCTATTGCCGATTTCAATAAAGCAATTGTATTGAATCCAAAATTTGCGAATCCATATTATCATCGGGCTCGCTCATATTCAAAGACAGGTAATGTGAGAAGCGCTATAAAAGATTTGGACAAGGCAATCAAATTGAAACCTACTTATAAAAATAATGCAAAGACTGAAAAGGACTTTGATACCATAAGAAATAATTCTGATTTCAAAAGATTGATAGGAATATGATGGTTAATTCAAACCATATGTATTTTGATACCCAGTTTGTATCAAAACAAGAATTGACAACCAGCTAGTCTGTTAATATTAAGTAATATTAAATACTTAAGATAATGTCTTTCTAAAATTCCCTTTATAAATCAATAATATATCCATGATTTCGCATATTTGTGAAGATTTTGATTTATTTTCAATCTTAAATATTATATATATGTATCCGATATTACTTAATATTTAAGGAGATTGAAAAATGAAAACAGAAACAGAAAAAACGGCAATCAGCAGAAATCCAAACCATCCGAAAAAGGGCTCCTCAACAGTTGTAGATCCAATCAGGGACGAAAAGCACATCAAAGCAATACGTAAAATTCTATCAGACAATCAGAGAAATCATCTCCTATTCGTTATGGGCATCAATAACGGATTGAGGACTGGCGATCTTCTGAAATTAAAGGTCATGGATGTTAGGGGCCTTAAAGAGGGTGACAAAATCACAATCAAAGAAGGTAAGACCGGCAAGCAGAATATATTGGTCATCAATAAAACCGTTCATAAAGTGCTTATCCAGTATCTAATGGAAAGCAAGCTGAAAGATGATGATTATTTATTCAAAAGCAGAAAGGGCAATAGACCAATTTCCATTCAGACTGTTAATGGGTATCTGAAAAAATGGACTTCGGAAATAAACATTAAGGGCAACTACGGTGCACATTCATTACGGAAGACTTGGGGATACTTTCAACGAAAAATATTCGGAGTTGGTTTTGAAGTTTTATGCAAAAGATACAATCATGCAAGCCCTGCCATAACCATGCGATATCTAGGAATTACGGATAAAGAGGTTGAAAACATTCTTACCAATAATGAAATTGGTTGAAAAAAATTTTGCGGAAACCAATCGAATGTCAAAATCAATGGTATAATAAAAATAGATGAGAACAAATGCAAATTATTGGGAGGTGATCGACAGAAAATGGGAGAGAACAATTTAATTTTTGCTCCGTTAATAAGGGTGTCAACCGAAAAACAAGAAAGGAAAGGTGAATCATTAAAGACTCAGCAGAATCAACTGGAGCAGACAATCCATTCATTAAATGGGAAAGTTTATAAATGGTATTCCGGCCAGGAACACGCTACGCCAGATAACGAAAGGAAAATTTTAGAACAATTGATTGGCGATGCAAAGGAACATAAGTTTAATGCTATTATGGTTGCCGACATTAGCCGATGGTCGAGAGATAATAAAAAAAGTAAAGAATATCTCGAAATCTTAAAGAAGAATCAAATAGAGTTTTATTGGCTTGGTCGACACATGGACTTGAATGTTCCTTTTAATAATTTAATGCTCGGAATGGGAACAGAGATTAATGAATTCTTTGCCGCTGAACAGGCTTACAAATCAATAATAAACCGGATTGCCAGAGCCAAACAAGACATTCCTGTTGCAGGGAAACTGCCCTATGGTAGAACTTACAATAAAGAGACAAAACAATGGGGTATAGACCTTGAAAAACAAGCTATCATAAAGGATGCAGCGAAAAGATATCTATCAGGTGAAAGCATTAACGATATAGCAACCCTGTATGGCATGAACACACCCAATTTGAACAAAATTCTAAAACACAGGTGCGGAGATACATGGGAACAGAGATTCAGGAGCAAACCATTAAATATCGATGAAACGGTTAGAATACAGATTCCAAGGCTTTTACCGGAATCGATTATCAAACAAATACATGAAAAATCCGAGGCTAACAGAACTTACACACATGGAATGAACAAGCACCCATATTTATTAGCAAGGATGATTTTTTGTGAAAAATGTGGCTATGCAATTTTCGGCCAAGCGAATCATTTGGGTATTTTATATTATCGACATCCAAGGAATCGTGGATGCAAAAAAACTTTTTTTAATTCAATACCAGCAGCTTCAATTGAGAATGCAGTTATAGACGATATTTTTAGCATGATTGGAAATAAGCCAGCTATGGAAGCAGCAGCAAAGGCTGCGATACCAAATATAAAAGAGATTCAAGATATTAAATCTAGTATTGTACACGCAGAGAGGCAGCTTCAAACAACCAAAAATAAAAAGGAACGATTAATAGACCAGATTGAACAGGGCACCATTAACAGTAATGACGTTAAAGAACGAATTGCCACTCACAATAGTCAGATTGAAAAACTACAATCAGAAATTGACTGTAATAAGAAAAAATGTGAATGCTTGCCCAGTGCTGAATCAATATCAATGAAAACAAAATTAATGCTCCGTTTAAAGCAAGATATTCTTCGATCCTATAAACACCTCTCAAAAATGACCTTTAAGCAAAAAAGAACGCTCCTACAATTGGTCTTTGCCGGGAAAGATGCTGATGGGAAAAGATATGGTGTTTTTATCAACAAAACAAAAAACGGGAAGTGGGTTTATACGATTAAAGGAATTTTTCAGGATTTAAAGGGTAGCTTAAGAGAGATAAATTTGTTTAACCGTATTGATTTAAAATCTAACGATTTTGACGAATATAATAATTTAATATCATTAGAAAATAATATGAAACAAAATATTTCTGGTCAAGACCAAGAATATTTTGTTAATCATAGCGTAGTCCCTTTTAAGCTTAACGGTAGAATCACATCTAATAAGAATAACAAGCCTCACAGGTATATTCCTGATGAGGTTTTTTATTATCAAGCAAGGGAATAACAATCTAATTGGCGGCTAGGTAAACGTAACCGAAAAGCTGTCATTCCTGAGACAGCCTGCCGCCATCTTTAAAAATCAGGGAATTTACTAACAGGAGGGTAAAATGAAAGAATTGAATGACGAATCGAAGAAAAGTATTGTCTATATCGACCGGATAAAATTCACCTTCTATACAAATCATAATGATTTAAAGGCATTTGTAAAAAATGATCAAATAAGAATTAGCAAAATCTCAAAAG
>Ga0116144_10004736_pt1 | contig 12768 bp, 8 predicted proteins | sample AD_UKC035_MetaG_FD_89746 | JGI IMG/M metagenome (GOLD analysis project Ga0116144, IMG submission 89746) | Active sludge microbial communities of municipal wastewater-treating anaerobic digesters from USA - AD_UKC035_MetaG | ecosystem: Engineered > Bioreactor > Anaerobic > Digestate | place: USA... | reverse complement strand
ATTGTATCTACATAGAAGATACATAGAATCTTGGTAGATTGCAAGTACTTTAGATACGAAATGTTTTAAGCGTGCCAACGCTCCGCATAACCGGCTGGCAATGGAGCGCAGCGTAATTGCCAGTCCGAGTTGATGCGGTTGTTAGGCCTTTTGCACCACATAAAATACATATCCATAGCTATCTTCCGAGCAACCAAAGATTCGTATCTCCTCTATTGTTTCTGCCGCGAAGGCTCTGACTGATTCGTCAGGATGATCAAGTAGCGCTTTGGCGCGGGGCTCCAGTATGTCGTAGTACCCCTTGATCCACGCCTCTCTCGGTAGGGTATGCATAGCAAGGACATTATATCCAGCGTCTTCAGCTACGATCCGATTTTCATCGGCACTATGCATATCAGGATAACCAGATTTGAAGAACTGAAGCACAGCATCAGGGGCGTTGTTTCGCAACCATGACAGTTCGCTGACAACTGCGAATCCGCCAGGTTTTAAAGCGGCATGCCAGGTCCTGAGCGCGTGAGGAAATCCAATGTTGTAGGCTGCTCCCTCAGACCAGAGTAAATCAATCTCTCGTAATATACTTGGAATGTTTACCATATCCATGCAGTGAGTTTGAATAAGGTGTTCAATTCCTGCCTCCTTGGCGCGCTGTGCAAGGCTATCAAGGAACGGTTCGTAGGAATCTACGGCATGTACCAGGGTTTGGAGCCGCTTTGCCAACGCTAAGGTATGCCTTCCAGCCCCGCATCCTGCGTCAACAATGACTCCATGGACAGTCTGGGGAAGCATGTCGAGCACCTTCAACGTATCACGATTACTCCCCGGCCCCAGCTTCTCCATGCCTCCGAAAAGTAGGTCAATTGGATTCGCGTCACTCATGTTATGTTCTCCTTTGTCTTTGGCCTAACATTATGATTAACCTGCCACACACCGATAGTAAATCTATCCGGTCTGTGAGTAACAGATTATTTTACCATTAATTATAACTGATTTATCGATTCAAAAGACAGTCAAGTCGACCGGATAGAGAAATATCGTGATTAGCATTAAATGAATATATTATAAGATATTATGACAGCACTGGCAAAATTACTATCCGGTCAAATAGACCGGATAGCAAAGTAAAAATACATCTTGCTTTGAATGGTCTGCTATCTTATATTGAAGGTGTACAAAATAACACCAAATACTCATCAGCCTGGAAGGAGGCTGTGATGGCAGAGAAAAAACTCATCGATCAAGTGCGCGATGTCATCCGCACCAGACACTATAGCTACAAGACCGAAAAAAGCTATGTTCGCTGGATTCTCCGATATATCCTATTTCATCATAAATGCCACCCCCAGGAGATGGGAGAACCGGAGATCGCTGCCTTTCTCACCCATCTGGCCACCAAGCAAAATGTCTCCGCATCCACCCAGAATCAAGCCCTTAATGCTATCGTTTTTCTATATAAACACGTCCTCCACAAAGAGCTTGGTACTTTCCAGGATATCCAGTGGGCCAAACGGCCGCAGCGCCTTCCCGTCGTCCTGAGTCAAGACGAGGTCCGCCGCGTTTTGCAGCATCTTTCCGGGCGGGATAAAATTATGGCCTGCATTTTGTACGGCGCAGGCCTTCGACTCATGGATTGCCTGCGGCTGCGTGTGAAAGATATCGATTTCGAACCCCGGCAAATCTGCGTTCGCTCCCCCTGGATGCCCTGAAATAGAAAAAGCGCAATCCAGCCCAGCTTATGAACTCGATTGCGCTTTCACTTCCATACAACTCCTCCCCAGGAATCCTATTTTATTGATTTTACAAAATATATCCATTGAATGCAAGTGAAATGCAGGGTTATGAGGTGTTTCTTTGCCGGAGGATGCCTCTCCCTGAAAGAAGAACATCCTTACCGCACCGGCTTGAAGGCGGTCAATAATTTCTGCTGCCGGCCGGCATGAGAGCAGATGCGTTTTGCAGCCTCTTCTGCAGCTTTTTTAGTGCAGCTCCAGGCGCAGGGGGGCAGCTGGCCTGGGAGTAGAGAGATTTTACAGCCTTTTCCACAACGCCTCCGCCCGTTCCCTTGCCCTGGCCTGGACCTCCTTCTCGTCGAGATCCAGCCCCAGCTGCCTCTCTTCCATAAGCACCTTGCCCGCGACAATAGTGGTATCGACCGGCGCCTCCGTGATGCCGTAGAAAAAATGGCCTAGCCAGTTTTCCTCCGTCAGCGGTGTGGGCGGATCATAGTCGATGAGGAGGAGGTCGGCCGGAGCGCCTTCCGCGATCTCGCCGAGCGGCAGGCCGAAGAGGTTACTTGCGATTCGCGGATTATTGACGAGCAGGGCGGAGGTGGCCGCCTGAAAGCCCACCGAGGCATCGCGGTGCAGAAGGTGCTGGCACCAGAGGGCGGTGCGCACCTCCGCCCCCATGCGGGTGGTCATGGCGTCAGTACCCAATCCCGTCAGCACACCTCTCTCGTGGAGGGTTGTGAGATCGGCGATGCCGACCGCATTGTTGAGATTGGACTGGGGATTGTGGACCAGGGCGGTGCCGGTTTCGGCCAGCAGCGCCATCTCCCGCTCATCGAGGTGGACACCGTGGGCGGCGATCGATCCGGGCCCGAGGAGGCCGTGGTTGTGCAGCCGCTCGACCACGCGCTGGCCGTAATGGCGCAGCGTGTGCTCCTGGTCTACAGCGGCCTCGGCGGCGTGGATGTGAAAGCCGCAGCCGAGATCATGGCCGAGGGCGGCCGCAGCCGCCAGGGTCTCGCCGCCGAGGGTGAAGGAGGCATGCAGCCCGAACATCGCCCTGATACGCGGATCGCGGCGCTCCCGGCAGGCGCGTATGAAGGCGGCGTTCTCCTCCAGTCCTGCGCGGGCTGCCTTGGCGCCGTCCCGGTCTGAGACTTCATAGCAAAGGCCGCCGCGCAGGCCGGTTTCATGAAAAGCCTTGGCGATGGCCTCGAGCGAGCCGCGAATGGCGCAGGGACTGGCATGATGATCGATCAGGGTGGTGGTGCCGCTGCGGATCGACTCCAGCAAGGCGGAGAGGGCACTCCAGTAGCAGTCCTCGAGGGTGAGGGCCTTGTCGAGCCGCCACCAGAGATTGTTAAGCACCGACTCGAACGACTCCGCCGGCACGGTTTTGGTCAGTCCGCGCGCGAAGGTACTGTAGCAGTGGGTATGGGCGTTGATAAAGCCGGGCATGAGGATTTTTCCGGCCGCGTCGATGGATCGGACGCCGGCGGGGACTGTAAAATCCAAAGTCGCCTGCTGACTGAAGGCCTCGTCCGTGGGCAGTGCACCGGCCGGGGCCGCGTGACTGTTTCCGGTCTCCGGACTAGTCGAAAATGTGGCGCGGAGTGCTCCGGAGGGTGCGGCGGCCTTTATCACTCCCGCCTCGATGAGGAGGGCGTGATCGTGGAGCACCCGGCCGGGGGTACCGGGGGCGATGATCGTGGCATGGTCGATGAGCAGGGGGGGCTCCAATTTGCCTCCTTATTTTTCGTGCAGCGCGGCCGCCTCCGACGCGGTGCGCTCCCGTATGGAGATGGCGCCGGCGAAGCACTTTTGTACACAGAGTGAGCAGCCGACGCAGCGCGCGGCATCGAAAACCGGCACCCGTTTGCGATCCAGTTTTATCGCCTGATAGGGGCAGCGGGTGCAGTTGCCGCAGTGCTCGCAGAGGCCGGCATCGACCTGTGGAATCAGCTTGCGGCTGCTCAGAGCCTCAAAGGGGGTGATGGGATCGGGCAGGGCGGAGCCGATCAGCTCCGCCACCGAGCGCAAGCCGCGCTCCTGGAGGAGAAAGCTGAGCCCGGAATGGAGTTCGTCGACGATGCCATAGCCGTACTTCATCACGATGGTGCAGAACTGCACGCTGCGGGCGCCGAGGGCGAGAAAGTTGGCCGCCGCCTTGTAGTCCATCGGGCCGCCGTTGCCCGAGACCGCCAGGCCCATGCCGGCGACGCGGGCGAGGGTGTAATTACTGATCGGCAGGACGCCCTCGCCGGAGAGGCCGACGACGACGCCCTCCTCCCAGCGCCGGCCCGGGGCCTTGCGGAAGGCCATGGCCGGAAAGCTGTTGGCCAGGGTGATCCCCGCCTTCACGCCGGGATAGCGGCCGAAAGCCGCCGCGATGGCCGCTGCGATCGGGCCGATGGCGGTGACGGCGGCGGTGAGCTTGAATAGCTTGGGGATCTCAGCCTCGCCTGCCTCCAGAATCCAGCCGATGATTTTGGCAGTCAGCTCCGCGTCCTGCGAGACCATGTCACCGCGGGTGCCGTCGCCGCCCTGGGGGCAGGAGAGGCTGTATTCGATGCCCATCGCCCCGGCCGCCTCGAGCTTGCGGGTGTTGGACTGCCAGGCCGCCCGGTCGGCGTCGTCGTCGCCGGTCACCGGTCCGCCGGTGGAGGCCAGGGTGAGCCGGTCGGGGAACTCGCGGACCAGGGCTTCGACCTCCCGGCAGACCCGGTCGAGGGGATGGCCGGAGACATTGTCGCAGTTGCCGTAGGTCGAGGGCCCGAGCACAAACATGTAGCCGCCCGGGATATGGACCGGAACGTTGTCGAAGGCGGTCTTGATCACCGCGCCGGCCCAGCCCTTCTCATAGGCGGTGCGCATCTGCAGCAGGCCGTCCGAGTGCGGAGCCGCAGAGAGGAGAAAGGGTGAGAGGAGAGGGCGGCCGAAAAAGTCGCAGTCGAGCGCCACCGGCCGCAGATCCCTGCCGGCGAGGATAACACGGCTTTTGGCCGGCTTTTTGATCGCCGGAGGCTTTTGGCCGCGGATAAAGGCATCGGCGGCGTGGGCGGCATTCTTGCCCGAGGCCACCGACTCAACCACGGTCGAGGAGCCCAGGACGAGGTCGCCGGCGTAAAAGAGACCGGGGGATTCCCGCACCGGCGCCGCGCTGCGGCTGCCGATGGCGGCGATGACCCGATCGAAGCGGCGGAAGTGGGGGGGCTCCTGCGGATCGGGGATGAAGTGGCGCGGCTCAGGGGGGACTCCGGGCGGGAGCGTCAGCTTTTCGATCATCAGTCCGGCGATCCGGGAAACCTGCTGCATTCCTGCGCTGCCAGACTGAGGTGCGGCGTTGTTGCCGGCGGCTGGCATCACCTCCACGACGCGCGCGCAGGTGGTGAGCTCGATGCCCTCGCGCAGAATCAGCTCGTGCTCATAGGCGGTGAGGGGCATGTTTTCGGCTTTGCGGCGGTAAATGAGTTCGACGTGGCCGGCGCCGCGGCGGCGGGCGGTGACGGCGACATCGACGGCGACGGCTCCCCCGCCAATCACCGCCACCCGTTCGCCCTGCAGCCGGGTGCGGCTCTCCAGAAAGGTTTGCCAGCTGAGGGCGGCCTCTCCCCCCGGGACCTCGAGCGGGACCGGGCGCTCGAGTCCGGAGCAGACGATCACCGCGGCGCAGGAGCCGAGGAGCGCGGACGGGTCGTCAACATGTTTTCGGTGCAAGGCGATCTCCCCGAATGAAAGGAAGAAATTGATATCCGCCAGCAGCACCTTTTTGTCGAGGCGAAAGTCCGGAATCAGCCGGGCCATCCCGCCGGGCGTTCTTCCCTGTTCGTAGAGATCGACGGCATAGCCCAGCTGCGCCAGCACAGCCGCTGCCCCGATCCCCGCCGGGCCTCCGCCGATGACGGCGATGCGTTTTCCGTTGGGTACGGGCTTGGTGAAGGGGGCGAGGCCGCATGCCTGCGCCTTGCGGATCAGGGTCGCCTGCACAGCCGGGATCTCGATCGGCGTCGAAAAACCGGCGTGGACGCAAGCCGCCATGCAAAAACTGTCCGGACAGACCAGGCCGCAGACTCCGCCGAGGGGATTGGCCCCCAGGATCAGGGCTGCGGCGCGCCGGTAATCGGCGGGCTCGCCGGTGCGCGCCGCCATGATAAAATCGGCCGGCGAGCAGTGGGCCGGACAGGCCTCCCGGCAGGGTTTCTCCTCGCAGTATTCGCAGCGGTTCAGCTCAGCCCTGAGTTGGGCTTCGCTGAGAAAACCCTCTTTTCTCATGCAGCGGCTCCCGTGCGGTCCGCCGGTGCGTGCGCCGGCGCCGCTATTAATTGCCCTGCCTCCACCTCATGGCAGAGCGGTTTGTTCACCCCTCTGGCCGGCGAGGCACAGAGTCCCTTCGCCGGAGAGCTCCATCTCTTTGTGGCCGTATAACCAAAAATAGTTTTTACAAGCCGGCTCTTTCCGTCATTGGATCCCAGGGCGGGAGCAGGGTCGCCTTCGAGTCGAAGAGCTTCAGCACATCCGCAGGGATGTACTTTTTGTCAACGACGATCTCCTGCACATAGAGGTCGAACCAGTCGTCGGTCATGTGCAGATAGCCCTGCTTGCCGCGGGCTTCCCCCCAGGAGTTCTCCACCAGCCACTTGGTGATGCGGCCGTCGACGATGTCGATGCCGGTGAAGACCATGTTGTGGTTCGGCACGCTGCTGTAGCTCTCAAAGAGCTCCCGGCGGGTCATGCCAAAATCGATGCCGTAAAGGGATTGATAATCGTAGAGCCCGGCGGTCAGCAGGCCGATCTCCGAATTCGCCTGCTGGCCGACATCGCAGCCGAACCAGACCGCGCTGCTGTCGAGTAACGAGTTCTTAGTCACCTCTTTCAGCGCCTCCAGGGGGAGGTTGATGAAATAGAGATCCTCGCCGCTGCTGACGATGCGGTTGCGCTCGATCGCATACTTTTTGCCGAACTCGAGGGTCGGGATCGAATAGAGGGCGTAATAGCTCTCCAATTTGTCGCCGACATTCTCGTTGAAGAACTGCTGCGGGGTCTGGGTCTCGAGCTGAACCAGATTTTTATCCCTGTTCTCGTAGCGCCAGGTGAAGGTTTTGGGCGGAATGCCAAAGTTGATGGCAAGGATTTTATAGACATCCTTGAGGGCCTGCTGCCTGAGCGCGTCGACCCGGGCGGGATTTTTTTCGCTGCGGATGCGGACGGCCGCCTGCTTCAGCCGTACGCTGAGCACCCGGTTGACATGCCCCGAATTGGAGGAGCTGAAGGTCTCGGGCATGACGCCGATCGGGACGACCCCGTACTTTTTAACCAGTCCGGAAAAGCCGAGCCAGTTCTGGCCGTCCTGAATGTTGGTTTTAAGCAGGCTTTCCACCATGCGGTCGGTATGGGGTTTCTCCCGGGTCTCGATGACGGCGTTGAGAAAGAGGTTCGCTTTCTCCAGCTTTTCAAAGAAATAGAGATAGTTCTGCGACAACTCGATCTCTTTGCAGCCCAGCTTTTCCGCGATCACCGGACGGATTATATTCAGGGCGGAGAACATCCAGCAGCGGCCGGTGCCCCTCTGGTTGGTGATCTTTTGCTCCTTGAGGCGGAGGGAGAAATAGGGATCGACGCCGGCGGTTTTTTCCCAGTTCTGGGTGATCTTGTTGCCGTCCACCTGCGCGAGGACATTCTGGGCGGCTTTGAGCCGGGCATCCGGCGGGCAGGCCCTGGCCAGTTCGTCAAGGGCGGCGGCATCGAGATGCTGCGCAGCCAGGGGCATGGAGAAGAAGATCATCAGGATGATGAGAGGAAGCACTTTTTTCATACACTGCTCCGTTTTGCGAGGTTTGCGGGTGATGCCCACGGACGGTTGATGGACCCGGAGCTGAGGCCGGATTTTATCCGCCCTCAGCGGCCGGGCACAAATATGCTCAAATATAGCTTTTTATCGTTTGGCGAGCAAGTCATTTATCGCCGGGGAGAAGGCCATCCGGGAGGGCGCCGCCGTTTCACGGCTAAAAGTGCTGCAGGAATTGCTTGATTTTTGCCTCGCGAATGGGTATTTTCAGTTAATCGCCGTGAGAAATCCCGCAAGGTAGTAGACCGGTGACAAGTGCGAGCGGGGAGGAAAACCATGCTAAAGCGCATCCTGATGCTGTTGGCAATATCCTCTGCGGCTTTAGGTCAGCAGGAACTCAAGATCATCTCCTACAATATCATGGGGATGAAACCGGGCTCTTATCCGGAGACCCGTCTCAAGATCATCATCCAGAACCTCAAGCAGCTCGATCCGGATATCATCGGCTTGCAGGAGATCTGCGAATCACCCGGCAGCGGGGGCAGCGATAATCAGGGGCGCATTATCACCGACTCCCTCGCCGCCTTTTTCGGCATCCCCTACTCGATTTATTACTCGGGGACGCACATGGCCTGGGACGGCCAGTTCCGGGAAATGATCGGCATCATCACCAAACATCCGGTCGAACAGCAGGGATTCGCGGATCTGCCCAAAGGGACCTTTTCCCGCAAGGTGGTTTGGAACCATATCGTCACTCCGCTGGGTAGAGTCAATTTCTTCAATACCCATATCGACGGAGAACCGACCGGCGCAACCCTAAGCCAGGTGCAAAAGATGCTCGCCTATGTTGCCCAACGCGATTCGGCTTTCCCGGCTGCAGCGGTCGTTCTGACCGGTGATTTGAACAATGTCCCCGAATCCGAATCCATCACCGCTGTCTCGGCTGCACTCGTAGACAGCTGGAAGAAGGTTAACGGATCCCTGCCGGGATACACGAGTCCTTGCGAAGCACCCAACGCCCGGATCGATTATGTCTTTTACAAAAGCAGCAAGATCAAGCCCCTGGCTTCCGCCGTCGTCATGAAAGAGTCTTTCCGCGGTAATTATCCTTCCGACCATGCCGGGGTCATGACTACCTTCGGCGTGGACCCGCTCGGGATTCACATCTCCTCAGAAGGACCGGTGCGCGCGGAGCTGTCGCAAAACTATCCCAATCCCTTCAACGCGGCGACCGTTATTCACTACCATCTGCTGCGCAGGGGGCATGTCACACTGACCATCCACGACCTGCGCGGCCGTGTAATTGAGCTCCTCGTGGATGAGGAGCAGGAATCGGGCAGCTATCAGATCCGGTTTGACGCCGGTGCGCTGCCGGCGGGAGTCTATCTCTATCGTCTTGTGAGCGAGACGGGAATTTCCTCCGGCAAGATGGTGCTGGTCAGATAACCCCACAACCTCTCCCTGTAGAAGAGAATAACTATGCCTGCATCCTTACCCCGTCGTCCCTTCGGGCGCACCGGCATCGAGGTCTCTCCCCTCGGCCTTTCCGCCACCTATCGCCCAGGCCCAAAGGCCGTCCGCGTCGCAGCGGAGGAGGGCATCAATCTCTTTTTCGCCTTCGGGATCGACACCCAGATGAGCGCGGCCCTGCGCGAGATCATGCCGGCGCGCCGCGAGCAGTTCGTCCTCGCCACCGGCGCCTACAACTATATCTGGCGGGCCCAGGATATCCGCAAGACTTTCGAAAAGCGCCTGCGCCAGTTCAATACGGATTACATCGATATTTTTCTTTTCCTGGGGGTGACGAAGCCGGCCGAGTTTCCCCAAAAGGTTCGTGACGAGCTGCAGCTTTTGCGGGAGGAGGGCAAGGTGCGCGCAATCGGCCTCTCCTGCCATCACCGTCACTTTTTAGGCGAGCTGGCCGAAAGCGGCGAGATGGACGCCCTCATGCTGCGCTACAACGCCGCCCACCGCGGCGCCGAGCAGGATATCTTTCCTCACCTCGCGGCGCACAATCCCGGGGTGCTCGGCTATACCGCCACCCGCTGGGGCTACCTCCTGCGCCGTCCCAGGACACTGCCCAAAGGCGCGCGTGTGCCGACGGCGGGGGAGTGCTACCGATTTGTCTTGTCCAACCCCCATATCCACAGTGTCCTGACCTCCCCGCGCAGCGAAAGGGAGCTGCGGGAGAATATCGCGGCGGTGCGCCAGGGCCCCCTGAACGAGGAGGATCTGGCCTTCATGCGCACATTCGGGGATGTGGTGCACAACCAGAAGCGGTGGTTCATGTAAGGCCGGCCGCACTGCGGCTAGATCCGGCATTCGCTGCGGCCTGGCGACCGGCCTTTTGGAGGAGATTGTCATCGGGAAAAATGGCAGGACGTAAGAAACGCTTATTTAATTATTGATAGATCGCCACCCAACACCGGAGAGAGAAATGAAAAAACTAGTACTCGCCCTGCTGCTGATTATCGTTTCACTTGCCGCCGCTCAGGAACGCGACCTGTTCCAGGAGGCGGACGACCGTTTCAATTTTCTGATCGCCAACGACCTGGGCCGCAACGGCTATTATGATCAGAAACCGGTCGCTGCCAAGATGGGGGAGGTGGGTGAGAAGGTCGACATCGAGTTCGTGGCCCTGCTTGGCGATGCCCACCATTTCAACGGCGTGGCCAGCGTCCAGGACCCCCTCTGGTTGACCAATTTTGAACTGATCTACGATCATCCCGAACTGATGTGCGAATGGTACCCAGTCCTGGGCAATCATGATTACCGAGGCAATACCCAGGCCGTACTCGATTACGGCAAGGTGAGCCGCCGCTGGGCGATGGCAGGCCGCTACTATACCAAAGTCATTGCGGTCGACGACAGCGGCGCCACCCTCCGTCTGGTCTTCATCGATACCCCCACCCTGATCGATAAATACATCAATAACCACGAAGAGTATCCCGATGCCGGGAAACAGGATCTGCAGCGGCAGCTCGCCTGGATCGATTCGGTCCTGACGGTCAACACCGCCACCTGGACGATGGTGATGGGCCACCATCCGGTCTACGCGCAGACGACCAAGACCGAGAATGAAAGGCTGGACATGCAGCAGCGCCTCGACCCCCTGCTGCGCAGGCATAACGTCGATATCTATATCTGCGGCCACATCCACAGCCATCAGCATATCCGCCGTGCCGATTCACCGGTCGATTACATCGTCAACAGCTCAGCGGCTGAATTCCGCAAGGTCTCGCCCATTGAAGGGACACAGTTCTGCGCCGCCGCCTCCGGCTTTTCGGTCTGCTCCGTTACCGCCGCCGATCTGCGCGTCTATATCATGGACAAGGAGGGCAAGGTCCTCCATGTCGTCGAACGGAAAAAGTGATCCGGTTGATCTCCCCGGCTGCCTGTGTTGCCCGTGTTGAATCCGGGCGTGAATCCCCTGCAGCATGATTAGCCTATAAATTAAAAAAGGCCCGATCGTAATGGTCGGGCCTTTTTTAATGGTGCTTTGTGTTCGCTGGCGGGTGTGGATGCCGCCCTGCGGCAGTATCCGGGATTCTAACCGTTCAACCTCAATCCCACATAGAAGCGCCGGCCGGCCGTCGGCCCCCAGACCAGCGACGAGTCGAACCAGGGACTGAAGGGGTCCTCCCAGGCGAGGATCGGCCGCTCCTGCCGGAAGCCGGTCAGGTTCTCCCCGCCCAGATAGAGATCCATTTTGCCCATCTTGCGTGTCACCTGCGCGAAGAGTTGGGCATAGGCCGGCGAACTGCTCCCCATCCGGTAGGGCTCGGGATTGAGAGCGGTCTCCGGCAGCCGAGTGGCGCCGTTATACTGGGTGGTGACGTCGAACTGCCACTTGCCAGCCGGCGGGGTCCAGGAGAGCACCAGCACCCCCTTGTGGCGGGGATTGAGCGGCAGCTCGTTCAGTTCGCCTGCATAGGTCATGCGCACGTCATTGATACGCCAGGCCGCGGTCAGATCGAGGCCCCGTACTGCTGTCGCGGTCACCTCGACCTGGGCGCTGTTGGCGAAGGAGCGGCCGTCGAGGTTGTAGAGCACGATCGTGCGCGGATCGCGGTCGAGATCGACCACGGTCTGCTGCAGGAATTCGGTGCGGTAGAAATCGAAGGCGAGGGTGCCGGGGCGATCAACCCCGAGTGAGAAATCGCGCGTGAGCTGCAGCCCCGCGTTCCACGCCTCTTCGGCTGCCAGCGGCTCGGCAAAGATTACCTCACGCGAACTGGCCAGCATCGCCGGGTTGTCCATGAAGAGGTGGGGCACACGATAGCCCTTGCCCGCCGAGAGACGCAGCGCAGTGAGGGCGTCGGCCTGATATTTGAGGTGGAGGCGCGGGGTGTAAAAAGGCCCGTAGAGGTTGTGGCGGTCATAGCGGAATCCGGCCATTGCGCTCAGCCGCTCATGAGGCTTGTATGTGTACTCCGCGAAAAGGCCGGGCACGCGCTCGCGGGTCCGGAAAAGAACCGTCTGGTAGATTTCGTCGCGCTCATCGAGAAGGTAGGAGAGGCCGGAGGAGAAACGGTGGCGCGCGCCCTTTTGCTCGAAGATCAGGTTGGCGTAGAGGCTGTTCTCATCGCCGGCATAGTTTTTCGCGCCCCAGAATGAGTCCTGTTTGTGATGAAAGCCGGAGAGGATCAGTCCTAGGCTGCGGCCGTTGCTGAAGGCGCTGCCGGCCTTGGCGAAGAACTCGTAGCGTCCGATGCGGTTGCGCGAGCCGTAGCCGCTGTTGGCGGCGCGCGGGCGGCCGAAATCGAAAGCGGTCTGGCCGCCGTCGCGGGTGTCGCGCAGGATCTTGAAGCCGATCTGCCCGTCGCGTCCGTCGCCGCTGTACTTCCAGCGGTTCAGCAGGCTGAGGTGGGAGACCAGGGGCATGTCCAGAAAGGTGTCGCTGTCCTCATCCCAGCGCTGGCGGTTGTAGCTGCCGTAGGAGAGAAGCATGGTGGAGAGTTTCGGGGTCACCTTGCGGGCCGCCGAGAGGGTCAGCTCCGAGCGCCCCATGCTGTTCTGAAAGGCGTTGAGGGCGAGCGGCCTGCCCAGTTCCGGCTTGGTCAGCTCGACGTTGATCTGGCCGGTGATCGATTCATAGCCGGTCGCCACCGAGGCGGTGCCCTTGGAGATATCGATCGCGTCGATCCAGAAGCCGGGGATGTACTCCAGCCCGAAGGGGCTGATCAGGCCGCGCATGAGTGGATTTTTTTCGACCAGGATCTGGGTGTAAAAGCCGGCGAGGCCGAGCATCTTGAT
>Ga0116144_10004731_pt1 | contig 12770 bp, 12 predicted proteins | sample AD_UKC035_MetaG_FD_89746 | JGI IMG/M metagenome (GOLD analysis project Ga0116144, IMG submission 89746) | Active sludge microbial communities of municipal wastewater-treating anaerobic digesters from USA - AD_UKC035_MetaG | ecosystem: Engineered > Bioreactor > Anaerobic > Digestate | place: USA... | reverse complement strand
GGCGTCTCCACCATTATGCCCACATCGATCTTCTCCAGATCCAGGTTTTCCTGGAACATGATCTCCTTGGCCTTCTGGAACTCCCGCACATGCTGGACCATGGGCAGCATGATGCCCACATTGGTCAGCCCCATATCATGCAGTTTCTTGAAGGCCCGCACCTCCAGCCGGAAGTGATCCGTCTCGGTGAGATCGCGCCGGATGCCTCTCCATCCCAGCATGGGATTATGCTCATGGGGCTCGTTCTCCCCTCCCTCCATAGCCCTGAACTCGTCGGTGGGGGCATCCAGCGTCCTCACCCAGACCGGACGGGGGAAGAAGGCATCGGCCACGACCTTGATGCCTTTGACCAGCTCATCGATGTACTCCTCCGTCTTTGCATTCTTTATATACCAGTTGGGGGTCTTGCCCAGGCCCAGGATCATGTGCTCTATGCGTAAGAGCCCCACTCCGTCGGCCATGGTGGCTGCCGCCGCTTCTGCCCTATCCGGCTCGCTGACATTGACCTTGATCTCGGTGGCGGTGATGGGCTTGGATACCACCATGCCTCCCGGACCGGCAGATGCGGCAGCGGGCTTGGCAGGCGAGGCCAAAGCCACCCGGCCTTCGTAAACTGTGCCCTTGCCTCCGTCCACTGTGATCTCCATGCCCTCTTTTAATGTCGTGGTGGCCTTCTTGGTTCCCACCACCGCCGGGCAGCCCAGCTCCCGGCTGACGATAGCAGCGTGGCAGGCCATGCCACCCTCATCTGTGACTATGGCTCCGGCCCGCTTCATTCCCGGCACCATATCCGGCATGGTCATCTTGGTGACCATGATGTCTCCCTGCTTGACCTTGTCCAGGTCTCTGCCGCTGGATATGAGGCGCACTAATCCCGTGGCCACACCCGGAGCGGCTCCCAGGCCGGTGAGAAGCACCTTTCCGCTGGCCTCGGAAGATGAGGCTTCGGCTTTTTTGGCATTGCCTATGGTGGTTATGGGCCGGGACTGGAGGATGTAGATCTTTCCTTTTTCCACCCCCCACTCTATGTCCTGGGGTATCCCATAGTGCTCCTCCAGAATCTCGGCATAATTGGCCAGCTCAATGGCCTCTTTGTCCGCAAGGACAACAGCCTCCTTCTTCTTGGCCGGGACCTTGATTGTAACCGTCTTTTGGGTCTTGGGATCGCGTATGATCATGGTCTCTTTAGTGGCGATATATTTGCTCAGGATTTTCTTTGTCTTTCTGTCCACCACAAAATTGTCGGGAGAGACGCTGCCGCTTACCACCGACTCGCCCAGTCCCCAGGCGCCCTCGATGACCACCAATGGCTCTCCGGTAGAGGGCTGTGAGCTGAACATCACTCCGGACTTCTCCGAGTCCACCATCATCTGGACAATGGCGGATAAGTTCACCTTTTCGTGCTCGAATCCCTGCTCCACCCTATAGAATATGGCCCGAGCCCCGTATAGAGAGGCCCAGCACTTGCGAACTGCATTAAAGACCTCCTCCGCTCCCCGCATATTGAGGTAGGTCTCCTGCTGACCGGCGAAGCTGGCATCGGGGAGATCCTCTGCCGTGGCGCTGGAGCGGACCGCCACAAAGACCTGCTTTCCTTCCTGCTGGCAGAGCTCCTCATAGCGGGACTTTATGGCCTTTTCGATGTCCTCAGGAACTTTCGCTTCCATTATCAGCTTCTTGGCGGTCATTTCGGCCTTGTGCAGCTCTGCCTCCTGGTTGACATCGACATCAAGAGCCTTGAAGATCTTCTTGGCTATGCCTGCCCGGTTGATGAAATCCCGAAAGGCCTGTGCTGTGACTGCGAATCCGCCAGGCACGGGAACGCCGATGTTTATCATCTCACCCAGGCTGGCACCTTTGCCGCCCACGAGGGAAAGATTGTCCTTCCCCACATCCTTCAGCCAAACAACAGAGTCCATGCAGTTATCTACCCCATATGATGAATATCCATCGGAAGATCGTCCTTCTGAGAGGTTTAATGTCTGCCCATCCCTCCCTCATGACATTATATGAAGCTTTCACAGGATATATAGAGTATATACAATAGGATTTATCCCCTAGGAGAAAAGAAGTTCCTCTGCCATGTTCAAGAGATTTTCTGGGGCTGCGGATGCACTGGATATGCTTATCAGCCGCTCTCAGCCCTTGCAGCGCACAGAGCAGCTTCCGACCCTACGGGGGGAGGGAAGGGTTCTGGCCCAGGACATATTCTCTCCCCTCAGCCTTCCTGGATTTGATCGCGCCGCCATGGACGGCTTTGCGGTTCGATCCGAGGAGACCAAGGGAGCCCGCCCCCATGCCCCTGTATTTCTGGAGAGATTCGAGCCCGTCAGGACAGGCATGCCTGTTCCTGCCCCATATGATTCTGTGGTGATGCTTGAGGATTCCATACGGCGTGGCAGCGTACTGGAGACAACAGCTCAACTTCATCCTTTCAAGAACGTCTCCCGCATAGGGGAGGACATCGCCGCCGGCGAGAAGATCTTTTCCCGGGGGCATACTCTGAGGCCGCCTGATCTATCTCTTCTTTCTGCTTTAGCTATAGAAGAGGTCGAGGTCTATCAGAGGCCGAAGGTGGCCATCATCCCTACAGGAGGTGAGCTGCTGGATATAGGCTCGCGCCCCATTCAGCCGGGGGAGGCCTATGAGATCAACTCCATTATGGCCCGGCTCTATGCCCAGAAGTGGGGAGCATCAGTGCACAAGACGGATATCATTCCTGATGATGAGGGTCTCATTCGCGAGGCCATAGCCGCAAACAAAAAAGCGGATCTGATCATCATCATCGGCGGGACCTCGGTTGGAGAGAGGGATTATGTGCCCCGAATCCTGGCCGAGATGGGAGAGCTGCTGGTTCATGGAGTGCGCCTTCAGCCAGGAAAGCCCACCGCCATAGGCGTTGTAGCCGAAACGCCTGTGGTCTGCCTGCCCGGCTATCCCGTGGCCATGCTCTTCGATCTCTACTTATTCGTTCGACCGGCTCTGCAGAGGATCGGCAATCGTTGCGATCCCCAGCCCAAGGTCAGGGCTGTTCTGACCAGGAAGATCCCCTCCCGACCTGGATATCTCAGTCTGGTGAGGGTGGCCCTTCAGGGAGAGCAGGCCGAGCCCATCATGATCTCCGGGGCGGGAATCCTCAGCTCCGTGGCCAGATCGGATGGCTTTGTTCTGGTATCCGAGGCCAAGGAAGGGCTGGAGGCGGGAGAGACTGTGGATGTGTTTATATTCGAGTAGCTTGGTATAGCCCCCACCGCTCAGGGCCATGAATCATTGGGGATCTGATTTATCTGTGCGAGAGGAACTCAGGCTTGAGAACTGCATAATCCATCAGTTATTGAAGAGTCTGCTGATTCGCATCCATCGATTTTTGTTTAAACATTTATAAGCTAGGCAATGAGCATCGTCTAAAGCATTCTGATTCAAGGGGGACAAACCAATGAAATGAGTCAAGATGCAGATGAGTCCTGACTGAGCATATAAGATCCTATCCGGAGAAATAAGGTCTAGATGTCGCCACAACCTGGTCAATAATTTTAAATACTATCTTAGTGGTAATAATAACTTTAAGGGCAAGATCTTATTTTGGTTCTAATCTGACTGTGGTGAAAGATATGGGCATAAAATCTGTAAAAAGAAAATTCGAGGACCAGCTTATGACTCTGCCCAATGTTACAGGCGTCGGCATTGGAGAGCATTCGGGAAGGGAGATCATCATTGTTTTTGTATCTCATAAGGTCCCCAAGGAGGAGCTTGATCCCAGGGAGTTGATTCCCAAGTCTCTGGAAGGATATGAGGTTCATGTCGATGAGATAGGCGCTGTAACTGCTCAGTAAATAAATCGAGGGGTATTGAGATGAAATACGAAAGTAAAGCCATGCTTTCTGCACAGGACCTGATGGGAGTGCAGAAGGTGCAGAAGACTGCGGTTGTCGAACTCATGAATATGGAGCAACCTCATTCCAATGTGGTGGGAATAGCAAGTGGAGTGAAATGGTCCAAAGGCCAACCGACAGGTAAGGCGGCCGTGCTCGTTTTGGTCTCCCAGAAGCTTGAGGAGAGCGAGCTGGATCCTGATGATGTTGTGCCCAAGGAGATCGATGGCATCCCCACAGACGTTCTGGCTATAGGATATCCTTATGCGGGAGGATGCGATGCTTCTGATGCAGGCATTCAGACCCTGGCCAAAAGGGTTCGCCCGGCCAAGGGCGGATACAGCGTGGGGCATTACCAGATCACAGCCGGGACCATTGCCACTGGCGTTTACGATATCCTGCCCGGAGGAACGGTCAGCCCTCCCACGCATGGAATCGGCATTCCTTCCAAGAGCTACATTCTGAGCAACAACCATGTCCTTGCCAACAGCAACAACGCCTCCATCGGCGATCCCATACTCCAGCCTGGACCTTATGACGGAGGATCCGCTCCTGCAGATGTCATCGGCAATCTGAGCCGATTCATACCCATAACCTTCGAGCCGCCCACGCCGAGGTCTCAGCACAACAACCTGGTGGATGCTGCTGTGGCGGAGGTACCATTCCACGATATTGATAGAGAGGTTTTCTGGATTGGGGACATCAAGGGCTGGCGCAGAAAGAACAAGGTCCATGTGGGCGATTTGATTAAGAAGACCGGACGCACCACCAACTTTACCGTGGGCCGGATCACAGCCATGAATGCCACTATCGATGTGGGATACGGTGGAGGAAGGGTGGCCAGGTTCAAGAATCAGTTTGTCTCCACGGCTTTGTCTGCAGGTGGAGACTCAGGATCTCTGGTCACATCCCTGGACAATATCGCGGTTGGACTGCTGTTTGCAGGCTCGGAGACCGCTACGATCATAAATCCGATAGAAAGCGTCCGCTCTCTGCTGAATGTGGAGGTGGCTGAACAGATTTTATGAGAGCCATAGACCTATCCAAAATTTGCAGAAACAATTAGGGCGATAGCAAGATGGCAGGCGTTTTTTATAAGGCCTGCCATTTGCCTTTAAACCGGCCTCAGGCCGGAAAGTACAAGCGAGCCGGCCTTTCTCGTCCGGCTCACAAGAACTGCTTACAGAGAACGTCTCAAGATTCAGGCAGTTGGAGCTTCAGGCGCTGGCGAGGGTGCCGGTGCAGATACGCTGGGCTCGGTTACAATCTCCGTTTTGCGCACCTCTACCCTTCGCAGAGGGTAAATCATCTTGGCCTCTTTATAGATATCTAGTGAAATCTTGCCGCCCACTGCATCCTGTATCAATTGATTCAGGTCCAGGCTCTTGGATCTCTCCAAGATGACCTTCTTGGATAGCTCCCGGATGCTCTTGACCTGGTTGGCCCTTGCTCTCTTCACCGTGAAGCAGCTGGGCTTGACCCTCACCTGATAGCCGTCGGTGGTGGTGACATCCACAATGGCATCTATTCTGGATGTCCTTCTCTTGACCAGAGAGCGCAGATAGTCCGAGGTCATCTCGTGGCCCAGGAATTTGGTGTACGCCGAGTCGCCGGCGACGCGATCTACTCTGAACTTGAGCTTTGTATTCTGCTTAGAGAAATTGTTGGTGAGATCCCCCAGGGTGGTCTCAACAATCCTGCCCACGATCCTCTCCGGATCGTTGGCGATGGTCTCGCCGAAGGGAGACCTTCCGAACATCTCCGGGCTTACAACCTTGTACCACAGCTTGGCCTTTCTGCTGTCAGCCTTTCTTTGTGATCTTCTAGCCAATAGTCGTCCTCCAAGATAATATTGATCCGAAGACCGTGCATGCTCACTCTATTTAAACCGATCGCCCAAATAAAAGAAGTGAAGGATCAGGAAATTGTCTCGCCTGCCTATGAATGGGCTCATTTGCGAGTCACTTCGATCAGCACATCGGAGGAATACTTGCTCTTGATCCCTTTCCAGCTTAGCCAGGTTCTGCCGCCGGAGAGATCCATAACGCTGGCATGCTTCAGACCATCGGCGTTCCGGCTCTGATCGGAGTAATATGTCAATCCTTCTGGGGTCCTCAGCTTATACCCAAATCGCTGGCTGCTGGGATAGACGCCTATCTCTCCTGATGCACCATATTTATCTGTTTTTAGCACCCATTTGTCATCCGGCAGGGTTACGCCGAAATCGTATATTGCTGTGGGCCGGGAGATCACCCTGGCGCTGAATGCCCTGGGCAAAGGGACCGGGTCTGATGCAGGGGCAATTTCCACCGCATAGAAGGGAAATTCGCTTCCTATTCCGCATTGATCATATGCGATCCGGCAGAATCCCCCATCACCCCATGACCTGGACCAGGAGTTCTTGACTATCCAGCATCCTGCTGCATCATCATAACCCACCAGGCATATGGCATGGTTGCCGTAAAAGCTTCCCCACTCCTGGCTGTAAATCTTATTGCTATCTACCCAGTAAAAATCCTCATAGACAGACATGCCGCTCATGAGGGGGCCTCTTTTTGATATATGCTCTTTCGCCTCGGATGAGGTGTAAATCTTCTTCCAGGAGGATATTCTATAAAGTGGTGAGGTGCACAGGGTTGATTTCAGGTAAGGGCAGCATTCCTCTGTAACTGTGCCCTGGTACCGGGCAGCATCGAGAATGCGCTCGAACTGAGAGCCTGAGCTGCAGTATCCTCCTCCTTTCTGGAAGAGATACCATTCGGATAAGTCGTAATTGCGGGATGAGTTATTGATCAGCCAGGCGGATTCCTCTGCCGCTAAAGCGGCAAAGGCAACGCATGCACCGCAGCCGCTCTGGTCTTTGACCGGCGTCACCATGCCTTTGCTTCTCCAGTCCCAGGAGGCGGGATAGGAGATATTGATGCCCGATGCCATCATGAGCCGGTTGGCCTCCTCTATCCTAACCCTGTTATCAGCCAGCTCCTCGGCGGTGACAATCAATCCGGTGGGATAATACCTGACTGCTCTTTCTTCTCCAGTACCTTCCGATGCATTAAGGGATGGCATGGCCCCTTTTGGACGCTTTGAGTCTGCTTTTTGCTTTATGGTCTCTACTTTGTCATTGAGTAGCTCTGCCTTTTCCCGGCTGCTGCAAAGGATATCCGAGATCTTTTCGCTGTAGCAGAGGGTTGTGCTGTGATCCTCCGAGGCAATCGAAGTGGCGACTATCAGAGCGGATGCTATAGCACAGAGCATCAGTGCAATACAGATTTCATTTTTTGCTTTCACCATTGCCAGCTCCCCGGATATGAAATAGAGTTTTATTATAAATAGTTTGTTTAATTTTAATGTGCCCCTTCTAAGAAAAGCTTAACTTCCTCCAGACCAATCTCATTGGCGATGAGGTCAAGAAGCTCTCTTCCTGATTCCAGAGCCGGATTCTCGAATCAGTCTGGAAATTCCCCTTTTTCGTCCTCCAGTATCGTTGGCAGTGTTCAGCTGAAATGGCCGGCTGGCCTCTTCTATGAGAGAAGAGCCCCTCTGATCCGCACGCTTGTATGCGCTGCATTGGCAGTACTTCTCTTATGCACTCTCTGCATCTGCCAGTCTGCAGAGCGCCCCGAGACCGGTACCTACATCAGGGACACCACCAGGAATGGATATGGCCTTCTGGTAGTCTACAATAACTGGACCATGGACACTGTGGCCGTTCTCACCGACCGATGGGACAAGCCCAAGGTGGCGGTGTACCTGCGGGCCAAGGATGCCCTGGAGATAGAGGGCATAAGAGACGGGCAGTACAGTCTGTACTTCACCATTGGCGACGGCTGGAATAGCAGTGCCGGAAAGTTCAATCATGTCTACGGCTACTACCACTACAACGATCCCATGATCTTCGAGACCGATGATGTGGGAGACGAGATCGAGTACACCATACTGGAACTGGACCTCTATGAGGCCGATGCCACCAACTTCATGCCCGGTCGGTTTCAGTTCCCGGATATAAGCTCTTGAAAGTCCTGCCTCAGCTCTCCTGCGGGATCAATGCAGCTTTGGATCAGGGCGATTGGAATGATCTTGGATGCAATTGCCCCATGAGATGCTTATAAATCATTTAAAAATAAGAGCTACACAGAGGAGAGCAAGGAGAGAATAAGAATGCCAGACATCAGCCCGCCCAAGGTTGAGAGCCTCAAGAGCCTGGTCGATTACCAGGATGGCTCAGTAGTCAGCCGGGAGATCATAAGAAAGAGCACTGGAACCATAACCCTTTTTGCCTTTGACCAGGGGCAAGGATTGAGCGAGCATACCGCGCCGTTTGACGCTCTGGTTCTCATCCTGGACGGGCAGGCGGAGATAACCATATCCGGAAAGGCCTATGATTTAACAGAAGGCCAGATGATAATCCTCCCGGTCAATGAGGTTCATGCCCTCAAGGCGACGAGCAAATTCAAGATGCTTCTGGTAATGATCAGGTCATAGAGATCGCCTTAATTGGAGTTCTGAGCTATGGATGGATGCCGCCCTCATGCCCATGCGGAGATGTACTTCAAAATGCGGCGGGGTGGTGCAGGCTCCCCGGGCGTAGCTTCCAGGCTCTTACCAGATATACGCCAGCAGACGGTATCTTCTCTTTTTGCAGTATTCAGAGTAGCCCGGCAGGTCCCTCAGCAGCACCGCCTCTTCATTTAAAATCCGCCATATGAGGACGGGAATGTAGCATGAGAAGACAGGAACCGCCCACCATGAACCGAGTGCTATGGGGGTCATCAGATACATGACCAGAAATCCCAGGTACATAGGATGCCGGATGATGGCATATGGACCGGTAGTGATTATCTTCTGACCCTGGACAACCTCAATGGTGCGAGAGGCATAGCTGTTCTCCTTGAAGACCCAGATTATAAGCATATAGCCGAGCAGGATGGCAAGATCTGCTATGAGTATCCAGGCCATCGGTACGCTATCCAAGCCGTGCCGCCTCAGATCAATGCCTATGGCAGCAAATCCGGCAATAAAGAGAATCGTGCCTATCTTCAGGATGGTCTGCTGCTCTTTTTCTTTCTCCCGATATCTCATCCTCCGTTCCAGAAGCTCCGGATTATGCTTTAAGAGCCAGGAGACGGCCAGAGCCATGGGAACGACCAGAACCGCCCAGTAGAGCCAGCCCTGCCAATACTGCAAAGTGCCAGCAAGAGCATAGATGATGATTGGGATTAAAATGGCGGCAAGGCTGAACCGCATTATCACCTGCCTCCTCAGAAAACCTGATCTCTGCTGCTCTGCCCTGCTCATCTCAAAAAGCAATAATGGCTTCTTTAGGATATGGCATTTATCATCGGGCCAAAGATGAGCCCCAGGGCGAGCAAAACCTGCTATTATCTCTCTGAGATCATTTCCCTCTTTACCAGCGCCGCCTCCACCTCGGAGCGCAGGAGCTTTTCTCCCCTTATTCTCATGGTCCATCGTTGAGTCCTGATCAGATCCATTTCCAGACCGGAGAACATCGCCGCACCCTCACCTTCGCTGAAGTATTGGGTGATGATGCCGCTGCCGCGCCGAAATGTCGCCTCTTCCACCTCTTCTCCCCGTCCCATCCTCATATCCTCCCGGGAAAAGTCCCGGAAGAAGAGCCTGCCACCGGGCCGGAGCACCTGCGCTGCCTCTTTTGCCAGGGCCAGACGCTGGTCAAGGAAGAGGTGGCCGGCCACATGAAAGGCAAAGACGGCATCAAACCCATCCGATTGAAGCGGCAGGCGGCAGACGTCGGCCAGCAAGAGGCCGGCATCAGGCCTGGCCCGGCGGGCCAGCAGCAAGGCCTGCATTGAGATATCTACGGCCGTGATCCTCCAGGACGCTGGCATTATGGAGAGGGTCTTTCCGTCTCCGCAGCCCATCTCCAGCACCAGCGAGCCTTCGGGGAGGGCGGGCAGATCCTTGACCGATCCGCCCCAGACCCGGCCCCGCCGGGCATAGTCCCTATCCCAGGCCTGGAGATGATCTGCGGCAGGGGGCAGTCTATCCTGATGTTCCACGATATCTGCTCATGAAAGATGCAGCATTAATCCTTTGCCCGTGGCTGCCATTGTTCCGATGGCTATTTAGTTTCAGGCTGCTTAGATTGCAATCCATGCCATTGCTGGACCGCTTTCGAGGCTGCCTTCTGGGGGGAGCAGTGGGCGACGCCCTGGGAATGCCCACCGAGGGCTACACCGCCCAGGAGATCCTGTCCCGTTTCGGGCCCATTCGAGAGATGATGGCTGCGCCTGAAGGCCATTTTCATTCCGGCCTCCTGGCTGGCCAGTTCACAGACGACACCGAGGAGACTCTTCTTCTGGCCGAGGCGCTGGTGGAATCATGCGGATTTTCCGCGGAGAATTTTGCCGAGCGGCTTGCCTCATGGGGCCGCATCTGGACAATGGACGAAAGGCTGAACCGGGGTGTGGGATTTGTCACCCGCTCTGCCGTGGAGGCCTTAATTGCCGGAACGCCGTGGCAGCAGTCCGGCCTGTCCATTCCCACCTGCGGCTCGGCCATGCGGGCGAGCCCCATAGGCCTGCTCTACCACTTCAACCTGGATCTGGTGCGCAGCTATGCCGACCTGCAGAGCCTTCCCACCCATTCCTCCCCGGCAGCCAGAGCAGCTTCGGTTGCCGTTGCCATAGCCGTAGCCCTGTGCCTGCACGGTTTCTCCAAAGAGGCGGCAGCTCATGCCGCTGCATCTTATGCCGGACGTCTGGATGGGGAATTTGGGGATAAGCTTCTTTATGCCTGTTCCCTGAGAGGCATGCCCGCCGGGGAGGCTCTGGAGTGGATCGGCACCTCTCCGCTGGCCATAGAGACCGTTCCCACTGCCTTCTACTGCTTTCTCAATTTCGAGGGTGAGGAGGGACTGATTGCTGCTGCCGGCGGAGGGGGAGACACGGACTCCATAGCCTCCATAACCGGATCTCTATTCGGTGCCAGCCAGGGAGCATCCTGGATCCCCTGCCGCTGGCTGGAGCCTCTGGAGGGGAGGAAGAGAATTGAAGATGCCGCCACTGCCCTCTGGCAGCTCTCCTCATCCTTCTGCCGCTAGGGCGAGGCGATTTTATATCAGTAGCTCCTGCTCCTTCTTATGATAGATGTAGGAATTGTGGGTGGTTCGGGCTATACCGGTGGAGAGCTTCTGCGCCTCCTGGCCAACCATCCCCAGGCGAATGTCGTTGCCGTCACCTCCCGCAAGCTGGCTGGAAAGCCGGTTACTGCGGTTCATTCTCACTTAAAGAACATTTATTCCCTGAACTTCGAGGCGCTGGGGGCGAAGGAAGCGGCAGATCGCTGCGATATTGTCTTCACCGCCGTTCCCCACGGCACAGCTATGGACTGGGTGCCGGAGCTGCTGGACGCTGGCACCAAGGTTATAGATCTCTCATCTGACTACCGCCTGCCCGTGGATGTCTTCGAGAAGACCTATGCCACCAAGCATCGTGCTCCCCGTGAGGCGGTCTTCGGTTTGCCTGAGCTGCATCCCGAGGTGGCGAAAGCCAAACTGGTAGGGAACCCCGGCTGCTATCCCACCGGAGCCATCCTGGCCCTGGCTCCCCTGGCCAATGCCGGCCTGGTGGAGAGGGTGATCTACGACTCAAAATCGGGCATATCCGGGGCAGGCGTCGAGCCGACGGAGACCTCTCACTATCCCAATATGTCCCAGAACGTCATACCTTACAAGCTCACAGCCCACAGGCATGTCCCGGAGATCAAGCAGGAGCTCTCCCGCCTCTCTCCCGGAATCAAAGTCAATTTCACACCCCATGTGGTGCCATCGGTGCGGGGCATACTCACCACCGCCCATGTCCTGGCCCGGCCAGGGGCAGAGGAGGCTTTGCAGGACAAAGGCCGGGTGGCATCCATCTATCAAGAGTTCTACAGGAATGCTCCCTTCGTTCGCATGGCAGACGGAGTGCCCAAGCTCTCGGCAGTGCGGGGATCCAACTTCTGCGACATCTCCTTTGAGCCGGAGAAGGAGAGCGATCGGCTGGTGGTGGTATCGGCCATAGACAATCTGGTCAAGGGAGCCTCCGGCCAGGCCGTTCAGAACATGAACCTGATGGCCGGCCTGGACCAGAAGACCGGGCTGTGGTTCCCCGGTCTGGCACCCTGATTGGGGGTGAGAGAAGATGAGAGTCAGAGACATCATGAATGTCAAGCCCGTCACTGTGCAGGCGGAGGCCTCCGTGAGCCAGGCGGCAGCCATATTGCGGGAGAATAAGATCAGCGGGCTTCCGGTCCTGGATGGGGAGAGGCTGGTGGGGATTGTATCCGAGTCCGACCTATTGCGATTATTGTCGGTAGATGAGGAGGAAGGCGGTCTCTGGCTTCCCAGCCCCTTCGAGATCTTTGAAGTCCCCTTCCGTGATCTGGTGAAGTGGGAGAGGATGCGCTCCGCCTTGGATGAGATCCCCAAGAAAAAAGTAAGCGGGGTCATGAGCCGAAATCTGCATGAGGTGGGGCCGGACGACTCCATAGAAGAAGCGGCGGGGATCATGACCCGCCACCGCATAAACCGTTTGCCAGTGGTGGAAGATGGCAGGCTGGTGGGGATAGTGACCCGGGGAGATATCATCTCCGGTCTGGGGATGAGGCATGAAGAGGATTGAGGGAGGCATATGCGCCGTCTCCGGAGTTAGGGCAGCGGGGGTGCGCCATGGAAAGTACGGGCTGGCCTTGATTGCCGCCTCCGGTACTGCCGCAGGAATGTTTACCACCAACCGGGTGAGAGCGGCGCCTTTGGCGGTCACCGCTTCCAATCTCGTCGGCAGCCATCTGGATGGGATCATCGCCAACAGCGGCTGTGCCAACGCCTATACCGGTCCAAGAGGCCTGGAGGACGCCAGGGCCATGGCCAGGTTGCTGGCC
>Ga0116144_10004717_pt1 | contig 12802 bp, 12 predicted proteins | sample AD_UKC035_MetaG_FD_89746 | JGI IMG/M metagenome (GOLD analysis project Ga0116144, IMG submission 89746) | Active sludge microbial communities of municipal wastewater-treating anaerobic digesters from USA - AD_UKC035_MetaG | ecosystem: Engineered > Bioreactor > Anaerobic > Digestate | place: USA... | reverse complement strand
TTTTTGCTCTTGATGTGTAAAAAATTGTGCCATAGAGAACCTTTTCAAAAACTAGACTGGTGTATTCTACTCAAGAGGTGTTAATTATGCAAATGCAACTTGTTTATCTCTTTTTTGCTGCCGCTAAAAATTCTGTAAAGAGAGGATGTGGGTGCAGCGGTCTCGACTTGTATTCTGGATGTGCCTGAGTGGCAATAAAAAAGGGATGCATACTCTTGGGTAGCTCGATCATTTCCACAAAAAAATCATCAGGTGAGGTGCCAGATATTATAAGACCATGATCTGCTAGGACGCCGCGATATTCATTATTAAATTCATATCGATGGCGATGACGTTCGGAAATCAGGTTGGTTTTTTCATCCTTAAAAGCCTGATGTTTTTGGTAAATTGCATGTGCAAGCGTGTCAGCCTTGAGAATACAATCGTATGCTCCGAGTCGCATACTTGCCCCCTCACCCTTAATTCTTTGATATTGTTCTTCAAAGGGAATTTGGTGAATGATTGGGTGAGGTGTTTTATCGTCTACCTCTGCGGTGTTAGCGTCTGTTAGGTGAGCAACATTACGAGCAAATTCCACACAAGCCAACTGCATGCCGTAACACAAGCCCAGATATGGAACTTTATTTTCTCTAGCGTATTTGATGGCGGCTATTTTTCCTTCAACACCCCGACTACCCCAACCGATTGGGACAATAATGCCATGAGCCTTTGCTAAGTCTTCTTGGGCTTTTTTACCTTCTTTTTCGAGTGACTCTGCATTAATAAAAGATATGCGGAGATCCACATCTGAATGCCAAGAGGCAATTTTTAACGATTCGACTAATGATTGGTACGAATCTTCCAATTCATAGTCCCCTGTGGCAATGTACTTGGCGATAATTGCTACGGTCACGGGCTGACTTCGTTTATGCTGAATAACTGACACAAGATCTTTCCAGGCTGTTAAATCTTGCTTGTTGGGTGGTAAGTTGAGTTTGTTGAGGACTTTTTCATCAAACTGTTGCTCTGCAAATACAATTGGAACTTCATAGATGGAATCACAATCTGGATTGGAAATCACCTCATCAGTGCGTAAGTTGCAATAAAACGCAACTTTTTCTTTTCGCTTTTCATCAATAACGAGTTCTGCCCGACCGACAATAAAATCTGGCTGAATCCCCATGGAATTTAAGGTTCGGACTGACAATTGAGTGGGTTTTGATTTTAATTCATTTATGTGCGAGGGCTTAGGAAAATACGTGACATGAATATGCAACACATCTTGAGGAAATCGCAACTTCATGATGCGATAGGCTTCGTAATAGATGGCATTTTGATATTCTCCGGCAGTGCCTCCAAGTTCCACAAGGATAAAATCAAAACCTTGGGCTGATTCTTGAATTCTTCGGATGGCTTCTTCTGGCACATAGGGAATTGCATCCACAGTAGCTCCGTCATACTGTAAATTTTTTGAATTTTCTATAACTTTTGAATAAATTTGACCCATGGTCGTAAAATTTTTATGACCAACTTCTACCTCGAGAAATCGTTCATAGGTACCTAGGTCTAGGTCTGCTTCCAATCCATCCTCACATAAAAAAACGTCTCCATGCTCAATGGGGTTGATGTTGCCAGAATCTAGGTTGAGATAATTTTCGCACTTGATGTTGCCAACAGAATAACCTCGATTTTTCAACAATAAACCGAGAGAGGCGGCGGTTACACCTTTGCCGAGTCCAGATAAAACACCTCCAGAAACGAAGATAAATTTAGTTTGATTTGGGGAATTATTTCCATGATTGCTCATGGGGCAATATTGTAACAACACAAACGGGAAAAGTCACACCCAATTATGCCAGCAAAGCCTCAACAGCTGTTTTTAACTCGTCAGACCAGGTAACTCCATAGGGCAAGGTCATCATTTGGGGTTTTGCGCCGTTGGGGATGACAATAACCACAGTATCTTTTCCTGGGTGTTGTTTAAGTAGTGCGCCGAGTTTTTCTAGAGTCTCTTTACTGGTTTTTCTGGGAATAAATATTTGAAAGCTCGATTCTTCAATTGATTGTTGAACATCAAAGGAGTTGGGCACACTGATTGACTCGACAACCAATTGAGTTTCCTCTTCGCGGACGTCAATCCTACCAGTAATAACGACCACAGAATCTACTGCTAAAGTGGATTTATATTCATCATAGGTTTTGGGAAATACGACAAATCGGATATGTCCAGAGGTGTCTTCTAAATTACCAAACGCCATTTCTTTATCGTTTTTTTTCGTCCTAACGACTCTGAGTTTGGTAATTACACCACCAAACCGAAATCGTTGATCTTGGTGTACTGCGCCATCTACCTCGGCAATTTTTTTATTGGCCTGCTTTTCTGCAGTTTTTAAGGATTTAGCCATTGGATGCTCGGTTAGATACAGGCCAAGCAATTCTTTTTCAAATGAAAGTAACTCAGCTTGAGGATATTCTGGTAAGGCTACAAAGGTATCCTGCATAGCCAGTTCACCGCCTCCAATTTCTCCAAATAGGGTAGTTTGGCCTTGGTCTGAACTACCAAGCCCGGAAATTCGCTTGCGAATTTCCTCAAGGTTTTCCAGCATACTAGCTCGAGTGCCGAAACTGTCCATAGCTCCAACCTTGATGAGGCATTCCAAAGTGGTTTTGTTGACTTTTCGACTATCTGTTTCGGCGATGAATTGGGTTAATGAAGTGAAACTTCCCAAACTATCTCTAACAGCAATGATAGTATCGATCGCTGCAGAACCCACGTGCTTAATAGCGTTCAAGCCAAAGCGGATGGCGTACTTTTTCTTACCTGACGGTAATTTTTCAATAGTAAAATCTCTAGCAGAGTGATTAATATTTGGAGGCAGAATTGATATATCCATTTTTTTACACTCCTCTATGGCCTGAGAAATTTTTTCATCTCTCGTTTGTGCCGTAGAGCCAGACTCAACGCTCATTAAAGCAGTCATGTACTCAATGGGGTAATTGGCTTTTAAATAGGCGGTTTGATAGGCAATCATGGCATAGCTTGCCGCATGAGCTTTGTTGAATCCATAGTTAGCAAAGGCTTCAATGAATCCCCAAACCTTTTCGGCTACAGCTTTGCTGTATGAGTTTTGGACCGATTGATTGATGAAACGCTGGCGGTTAATATCAAGTAATTTCTTTTTTTTCTTGCCAATTGCTCGGCGTAAAATATCTGCTTCCCCCAAACTATATCCCGCCATGACGTGAGCAATTTCTAAAATCTGCTCTTGGTACACCATTACTCCATAGGTTTCTTTTAAAATTGGTTTGAGCGAATCATGTGCGTATGTAATTTTGTTTGTATTGTGTTTTCCCTCAATAAATTGGGGTATCAGATCCATTGGACCGGGTCGATACAAAGCAACGAGAGCCATAATATCTGAAAACTGTGATGGTCGAAGTGAGCGTGCCACACGACGCATGCCGGAAGATTCGAGTTGAAAAACACCCATGGTATCCCCGCTCGCTAACAGAGCGAATGTCTTGGGATCATCTAGTGGTATTTCATCAATCGCGATGGATTCCGTCCGATATTGTTTTACCAAATTAAGTGTACTTTGGATAATTGAAAGATTGCGAAGCCCGAGGAAATCAAACTTCAGTAAACCAATGGCGTCATCAGAAATATTACAGTCTAGTGCGTACATGTCATATTGGGTAATAGTTTTGCCAGTTTTTGAGTCGAGTTGAATAGCTGTATATTCACTCATGGGTTTGTCAGTAATCACAATTGCTGCTGCGTGCACGGACGAGTGACGAACATTACCTTCAACTTTTTGCGCGAGATCGATTAGCTCCCGAAATTTAGGTTGATTGTAATAGGCAGCAAGTTCTGGAACGCTTTGAACTGCCTGGCTCAGTGATGTGCGGTGGCCGGGCTGGTTGGGTATTAGCTTGGCAATTCTATCTGGATCTTCGTAAGGAAAACCAAGTACTCGGCCAATATCCCGGATAGCCACTCGGGCCTCCATTCGACCAAACGTAATCACATGAGCTACTCTATCAGCACCATATTTGCTTGCCACATATTCAATGACTTCGTCTCTGCGATCGTCAGCAAAGTCCATATCGATATCCGGTGGAGTTGGACGTTCAGGATTCAGAAATCGTTCAAAAGCGAGGCCGTGAGCGATTGGGTCGATAGATGTAATGCCCAGACAATACGATACTAATGAGCCCGCGGCTGAGCCCCTACCTGGTCCAACGCCAATCCCCTGCTGTTTTGCCCAATTCACAAAATCCTGGGTAATTAAGAAGTAGGTACCATAACCTTTATCGTTAATGATATTGAGTTCATAGTCTAGTCTTTTAACCAACTCTGGTTTCAGTTCGCCAAACTTTTGTTTAGCTCGTTCAAAAGCTAAGTCATGAAGGAATTGCTCTGTAGTCGATCCTTCTGGAATGGCATATTCAGGAAAAATGAGTTGGCCGGTTGGTATGGTGAGATCACATCGATTGGCGATTTCCAAGGTGTTGGAAATCGCTTCAGGCAAATCATGAAATAATTCAATCATTTCTTGCGTTGAGCGCAAATAGTAATCGGGAGAGTCCATCATGGACATGCGGTCTTTGTCTGAAATGAGTTTGTGAGTTGAAACACACAATAGCGCGTCCTGAGCACGCGCGTCTTCCGAAGAGATGTAATGCACGTCGTTGGTAGCCACAATGGGTATGTGTTGTTCTCGAGCGAGTGCCAATTGATGTTTTTCTAGTTCGGCTAAGAATGGAACTTGCGGGTGACGCTGAATTTCCACATATAAACGATCGGCAAAAATGCTTTTGTACCACTCCAATTTACTTTTTGCCGCATCAACCTCTCCATTTCTTAGGAGTAAGTTAATTGGACTCGATGCGCAGCCAGTAAGCACGATTACACCCCCGTTATGTTGTGCTAGGAGCTCTTCATCGATTCTGGGTTTATAAGAAAAGCCCTCTAGGTGGGCAGTAGACACCAGTTTGAGAAGATTTTTATATCCAACATAGTTAGATGCCAGAAGTGTGAGATGGGCTTGGTCAGCACCCATTTTCGTTTGTTTATCTAGGTGTGATTTTTTTGCGATGTATGCTTCTACACCGACGATAGGTTTGATATCGGCTTTTAGACAAGCATTGTAGAAATGTAACGCGCCAAACATGACGCCATGATCAGTTAAAGCCACGGCGGGTTGATTGAGTGTTTTAACTTGTTCGACTAACTTGGGAAGTTGGCAAAGACCATCGAGCATCGAGTACTCAGTGTGCACATGCAGGTGAACAAAATTGGTTGGAGCTCGACTTGCCATACTAGTAGTATCTTAGCAGATAATAGTTGCTAGAATTAGGTTGTTACTGAAAATTGGGAGGCATGTGAGTTTAGTTGAAGTTAGATCACCTCAACCAGAGATCGTTATAGTTCCAACCAATGCTAAGGTTGTTGAGCAATTGCCATCGCTTTCTGAGGCAGCGAGCAAATATCTCTCAGAATTAGCAGAAACACTAGATGCAAGTGAAGCGTATGAAATTGTGTATCCAGCCGGACATCAATATGGTTATGCCGGATTGTCTGCAGAATTTCCTGCGCTCTCATCGACTGGAGTAATTGAGAACCTGAGATGGATTTTTCAGCATGCTCAACTGCAATCAGTCCAGGAGTGTCAACAATATGTTGTTCAGCCACTAGAAGATCCTCTTGGGATAATTACACAGCGATATGTTGTTGATAGTGATGGAAGAATTCGGAAAGTTACTGTGCCTCAACGACTACGCCCTCCTTCAAAAGTAACATGAGTTGTGCTGTTTTTCCCCCAAATGCGTAGCCACTTGCTAGTTTTCCATCAGATCGAATCACTCGATGACATGGATATGTATTTGGATCTGGGTTGGTGTGCAAAATGTTACCGACAGCCCTTGGGCTGGTGCCAACAGTTTGAGCAATAGCTTTGTACGTAGTAGTTGAGCCTCGTGGAATTTTAGAAACCTCACCAAAGACTTTTTGAGCTAAATTCGAGAGTTTAGGGTTACTATTTTTAGTCATATTTATTGGTAATTTATTGTATACTACCTCAATATGAATATAAAAGATGCAGAAAGACCTACACAACATGAGCAGAAATCTCATTTGACACAGGACCAGCGAGCATTGGTTAATGTGCTTAAAAATGTTGAACTTTCGACTGCGATGGAGATAGTCCCACCTTGGATGCAGCCTCTATTAAAACTTGAGATGAATCGAAGAATTAGTGAGGAATCATTAGAAGATATTTATAAAGCAGCCAAAATTATAGCTGAAGCCTTGAGTTATTTAGGTATGTCCAATTTTTTAAGTCAAGTTCAGTTTGAACAATATTTAGAAACTGTAGAGAATTCAATAGAAATAGAATTAGTAGAGCTTGAGTCTGAAAATCAGGAAGATCAAGATGAAGGTGTCGATAATGGGATCAGCTCTGACTATGTTGATGAAGATCCAGAAAAATACGAAGTCCAGGAAGACTTCCCTGATGAGGAAATTAGTTGGGAGGACTACATCTCATTTCAACTTATGAGGTTACAATACAACTTAATAATTTTTGAGGGAATGATTAGTAACTTTGAAGAGATGCTGATAAAACAGACCTTGTCAGTAGAGACTTACGTACAAAAGCTAAGCAACGATGTGCTCTCAGCATTAAAAGAGGTTTTAAGTCAAAGCCATCTACAAAAAGCCTTTTCACTTACAAACAAAAATTATTCGCCAAGCGACTTATTTATTCAATAGTTCAATAATTTGTTTAGGATCGAGAGGTTGATTGATTTTTTTCTTAAGCTGGCCAATAAAGAAACCAAGAAGTTTTTTATCGCCGGCTTGGTAACGCTGCCACTCAGTAGGAAATTCATTTTTAATTGAATTAATGGCTTCTTTGACTAAGTTTGGATCGAGTTGATCGGTCCGAGTGGCAGCTAGTATTTTTTCAATGACTTCGGTAACAGGGGTTGTTTGATCTACAGTTACTTTTTTATTTATTATCAGATTAGCAACATCATTTGGTTCTACCTTGTTGCGTTTGGCATCAGCAAAAACCGCATCTGCCCACTGTGCACCCGACTGTGTTTCTAAAAAGTAAGCGGAGTTTTTTGGATCTAGATTGAAATCGTGTTCCCAACGTCGAGCAATCACATCTGGCAGTTCGGGTAGTAGTTTGCGCATGATCTCAATTTGAGTCTGGGTAAACTCAATTGGCGGCAAATCAGGATCGGGGAAATACCGATAATCTTCTGCTTCCTCCTTAACTCGTTGAGAATAAGTAACTTGTTTTTGCATATCCCATCCACGGGTTTCTTGAGCGGGAGTCTGATTTTTATCAAGCAACTCGGTTTGTCGAATCACTTCATAGGCAATTGCTTGCTCCATGAATCTAAAGGAGTTAATATTTTTTACTTCAACTTTATACTTAGGTAACACATCGGGGGTGTTGGCAAGCGATAGATTTGCTTCAAGTCGCATGCCACCCTGCTCCATATCGCAATTAGCGATGTCTAAATATCTCAGGATTTGTCGAAGTTTTTTGGCGTACTCTTTTGCTTGCGAGGCAGTATGAATGTCTGGCTCAGTGACGATTTCAATCAGTGGTACGCTGGAGCGATTAAAATCTATAAGGCTAACTTTATTACCATCGATGGTTTTATGTAGCAGTTTACCCGTGTCCTCTTCTAGATGAATACGACGAATTCTAACTCTACCCTCACTGGTTTCTACAAAACCATTTTCACAAAACGGTAAATCGTATTGGCTGATCTGATAGGCTTTAGGTAAGTCGGGGTAAAAGTAATGTTTTCGGTCAAACTTGGAAAAAAGGTTAATCTTGCAATTGAGGGCTAAGCCAAGTTTGATTGTCCACTCAATTGCTTTTTTATTAGCGACTGGCAGAGCTCCAGGTAAACCCAGGCAAACGGGGCAGGTATAAATATTCGGCTGTGAAGCTCCAAACGGATCATTTTTGCAACCACAAAACATTTTGGAGTTCGTTTTTAGTTCAGCGTGAACTTCCAGTCCACAAATCAAGTGCCTCATGGTTGCCTCCAGCTATTCCAAGTGGTTGCTTTTTCGTAGGCGTCCGCAATTTGAATTGCTCTGCCCTCTTGCCACTTGGGAGTCATGATGTTTAAACCGAGGTAGAGATTGGTGTTTGGATCTCGATAGCAGGGCACGCTGATTCCAGGTAGGCCGGAAATCGAACTTGGTTCGAGTAGTAAATCTTCCAACTCACCAAACATGGCGGCTCCTTCACTGGCTCCGATTTTTTTAGCATATCCAGGACTAGTTAAACTAATGAGAGCATCATATTTTTTTAACAGTTTTTCAAAATCATTGATGAATAAAGTGCGGACTTTCTGAGCCCGTAAATAATATTGATCGCTATACCCACTAGAAAGGGTAAAGGTTCCAAGCATAATTCGGCGTTTGGCCTCATCGCCGAAATGAGAGCGATCATTGCCAAAGCGAATACCGTCATAACGACCAAGGTTGCTACTGACTTCGGCGCGCTGGACGATGGTGTAGACGCCGATTGCGTGGTGTGGATCAAATGCCTTGACTGGCTCTACCAGCGCGCCAAGATCCGAAAGCACTTTGGTGGCCGCATCAAAATGCGGCCAAATTTCATCTAGGCCTGGCAAATCATGATATAGAACGCCAATTTTCATTCCTTTAATTGATTTATCTAAAAATGAAGTAAAGTCGGGTACTGCCTCTTGAGAAGTGGTGCTGTCATATGGATCATGTCCTGCGATGGCATTGAGTAAGATTGCTGTGTCCTCGACGGTTTTCCCAATTGGACCGGGGGAATCTGTTGATGATGCCATCGCTACCACGCCATACCGACTGCAACGACCATACGTCGGTTTGAGACCCACCACACCACACCATGCAGCTGGCTGGCGTATCGAGCCGGCAGTTTCGCTCCCTAGAGCTCCCAAACACATGTCTGCAGCAACCGCCGCTGCGCTGCCACCGGAAGATCCACCCGGCAAGTGTTGAGTATTTCGGGGGTTTAGGGTTCTACCATATTGAGATGTCTCTGTTGATGAGCCGTGAGCCCAAGCGTCCATATTGGTTTTACCATAGATAACACCGCCTGCCTCAAGTAATTTGGTTGTTACCGTTGATTCATATTGAGATTGGTAGCCGTCAAGCACTAGGGAGGCCGCTGTAGTAGGTAAACCAATGGTGCCGAAGTTATCCTTGACGGCAATTGGTAATCCAGCAAGCGGAGACTCAGCCACTTTTCTGGCCTCGACCGAAGCCTTTTCATTCGTAGCTAAATACACGTTGAGATCCTTATTCTGTTTTGCGACAATTTGATCGGTAGCTTCGTAGATTTCTGCTAAGCTGAAATCTTTTGCTTGCAAGCCAGTAAGGGCCTGTTTGATGGTTACAGTATTGAGCGAAATGGGTTTTTTTGTCATTCTTCATCCCTATCAATGATTCTTGGTACCACAAAAAAACCTTCATACGATTTTGGTGCGTTGGCTAGTGCTTGGGCTTGTGAAAACATCCTTTTTTTATCAACAACGTCTTCACGAGTGACATTTTTTAGTCCAGTAACATGATGTGTTGGCTCAACTCCTTCAACTGGAACTTCTGATAAATCACTAATGACTTCAAGTGTGGTGGAAAAAGCTTCCGACAGTTGCTTGGTTTCGGTCGCGACAACCGGAATATGAGCTAGCTTCGCAGTATGTTCGACTTGCTTTTCACTAAAATCTGTCTGTTTTTTCGAGGTCATATGTGTAGGAATCGTACCATACCAATCAAGAAAACCAAAGTAGAATTACTCAAACCACTATCGATTGCAAAGCTTGAATTCTCTCTTCGACTGGAGGATGTGTATTAAACATGTTGGCAAACCACCCCACCCCACCCTTTTGATTTTTGAGTGGGTCGCTAATGTATAAATGAGCTGTGGCTTTGTTAGCAGCTTCTAAGGGCTCTTGGTCTTGTGAAATTTTGCTTAAAGCCGATATTAAGCCCATCGGATTTTTTGTGATCGCAACACCACTTGCATCAGCTAAAAACTCTCTTTTTCTAGAGATTGCTAGTTTGATCAAATTGGCAATTAGTGGTGAGAGGAGCACTAAGACGAAGCCAACCAGTCCTAAAATCATTTCTATTTGCCCAGAATCACGACTATCCCGTCGTTTACCACCACCCAAGAATGAAATTCTAAGCATCCAGTCTGCCAGCAGGGCAATAAAACCAACTAGAATGCTCACAATTGACATGAGTAAAATATCATAGTTGGTCACATGTGCCAATTCGTGAGCCACCACCCCTTCAATTTCACCACGATCTAGTCTGGACAGCAACCCTGTTGTGGCCACAACTGCCGAATGTTTGGGATCTCTGCCTGTGGCAAACGCATTCATTGCAGTATCGTCAATCACATACAATTTTGGCACTGGGATTTGCAAACTCATGCTTAAATTTTCTGCCACGGTATAGAAATCAAAGAACTCCTCACGAGTGGCTGGGCGAGCTTTGGATACTGCTAAAACTACCGTATCAGAGAACCAGTAAGAGCCAAAGGAAATCATTCCAGAAAAAATTAACGCCACTCCAACCAAGCTCAGATCGTAGCCAAATGAATATGTCATTAACCAGGCTGCTACACCAACAAAAATTGTAAAGCCAACAATGACCAACCAAGATTTCCGCTTGTTTTGAGCAACGAGTTGATAATGTGTCATTTTTGTAAATTGACTTTGACGTCTTCCATTTCTTTGGATGAAACTTCAATATGTTCGCCACTGGTTGGAGTGACTAAACCCTTTTCGGCAGTAAAACCAAACAGCCCAGCAATGAAGTTGGAAGGAAAGGTAACCAACTTAACATTGTACATTTGAGTCAAGTCAATTAGTGTTCTTCTAGAATACATTAATTTATCTGAAGTGTCGGTTAATTCATCCATGAACTTGGTGACAGTTTTATCTGCTTTGAGTTCTGGATTACTCTCTACCAGCACTTTAATTTGAGGAATCATGCTCTGCAGCTGATTGACGGCTTTGTCCATATCATTCATATTGCCAGATTTGTCGGCTGCTTGAACGGCCTTGCGTGCGCTGGTGATTGCGTCGTAGATGCCCTTTTCATGTTTGAGGTAACCTTCTACTGAGGTTTCTAGATTTGGAATCAAAGAGGCCTGTCGTTTGAGTTGGTTGCCAATTTCTTGAATGCTAGCTGCTATTTGAGTTTTAAATTTTTGTAGTCCGTTGTAGACAGAAACTACGTAAAAACCAGCGCCAATTAGGATGAAGAGCAAAATGGGTAAAATTCCTGAAAGCATACAGACTCCTTTGCACAAACACTCAGTACTAATCACCTATCATACAACATTGTGCAAAGAAGAAAAATGGAAATATGAAAAGAGCCACCGTTTGACGGGTGGCTCGATTCTTGCTGATATTCAGTTTTTTGCGAAATGATGCGGGAATGATGTGGGTTGGATCAGTCAACAATCGCTTCCGCGATCCACCCCACCGGTATCATTGCCCAAAGGACAACTGGGCTCTTAAGGTAGTATGCCGCGCCCGCTATTACTAGGTACATCACGCACATGAGGAACCCGACTGCGAAGGGTTCCCAGCCTGAGGTGCGATTATACCTTTTGAGCTCGGCGACTCCCCAACCAAGCAGGATCAATGCCCAAAGGGCGACTGCTGATTTACTAACATAAATGGCGGTACCGATGGCGGCTAAGCCACCAACAATCGCCAGGATAAGCCCACACACAACTGCAAGACCCATAGACTGACGCCTTGTGACTGACATTAGTATACCTCCAGTGAATCAAATCTTTACCACCCATCGGATTATGAATGGTATTCTTTTAATTACTAAAAGACTTAGTTTCTAAAAGAATACCACTCACTCAGTAGGGTGAAAAAATCATTTCGCAAACTGTTAAAGAGCAAGTTTTTGTTAACTTATCTGAAAATTCATTACGCAACGTAATGGCGTTCGTCTAAGCTAACCCCATAAGTATATATCTAAGACGATCATGTGTCAATAGTTATAGGATTAAAAATTAAGAAATACTCTGGAAAAATACTTGTAACTATCTGCGACCCCGACCGGGATCGAACCGGTGATCTTCTCCGTGACAGGGAGACATGTTAACCACTACACCACGGGGCCTGTATGTTAATGTGGGTGAATTATACGGGACAAGTGCTTTTCTGCCAATATCAAGGTGGGGTGTTGACAGTGAAGAGTCATGTATAGTAGTTTGAAGTAGTTGTTCATTAGTAAAAGACTGAATAAGCACAGAAAGTACACACGACATGCCTGAGAAAGATTTTGGACTACAAGCACTAGTAAATGGGAATAAAAGCCTGGAAGCATGGTTGCAAGAGGGTTATGATTTAAAAAATATGACTCCTCAAGAATTTCTTGATTTTCAGGCAGAGTTTTTGCCGAAGGGATCTACAAGAAGCGAGGTGGCAGTAGTCATGCGTCAGCAACTCGAAGCCGCTACTAAGTTGGGTCTGAGGAAGCCGGCAGCACCCGCGCCTGATGTCACTCAAACAGGACAGAGTGAACTAGTTTCAACGGTAAGCGTTAATAAATTGCCAGCTGACGAAGTCAAAGACCTGGCAGAACCTATGGGAACACCCCAATAAGACAATTTGTTACAATCAACGTTACTTTTGCGGGATTAGTACAGCGGTAGTATGCATCCTTCCCAAGGATGAGAAGCGGGTTCGACTCCCGTATCCCGCTCAGATTTAAAAGTATACTTAGCCGTGTTTCTTGAAATACCTATGATATGAA
>Ga0116144_10004716_pt1 | contig 12802 bp, 11 predicted proteins | sample AD_UKC035_MetaG_FD_89746 | JGI IMG/M metagenome (GOLD analysis project Ga0116144, IMG submission 89746) | Active sludge microbial communities of municipal wastewater-treating anaerobic digesters from USA - AD_UKC035_MetaG | ecosystem: Engineered > Bioreactor > Anaerobic > Digestate | place: USA... | reverse complement strand
CTGGCATCGGTGGTGGCGGTGTAGAGGCTGTTGGCGGAAATCACCGTACCGACAATTGGCGTTCCTTTGGCATCCGTCACCTGCCCTGCGATTGTGGAAGGCGGCGTCACCGAGAAGATGTAAATTCCGGCCGTCTCCGCGGTGACATAGACGGTGTTGCCGGCAACAGCAACGCTGTTAAGTGTGCCAGGTAAGGTGTAGCGGGCCACTTCGACCGGGTTTTGGGGATCGGCAATGTTGACGACATGGAGTCCTGAATCCTGCACCGCCAGGTAGGCATACCCATCAGCAATCACGATGTCATAGATCAGGTTGGAACTGTTTCCTACACTTAAGGAACCGGTTAGCGTAGGATTGGCGGGGTTAGTGATGTCAATAATCAGCAACCGGTTATCGCCAGTATATGCATACTTCCCAGATACCGCTACTGAATGGAGAGAGTTCCTAACCTCGTAGTTTCCGATATATGTTGGTGTAGATGGCGTAGCAATATTGATGATATCCAGATTTTCTTTGACTAGGTAAGCGTAATCCCCAGATACGTTTATGTCATACGCCACAGAGCCAGACTCTCCCACATATTCTCCTGCATAGTGTGGGGTGGGCGGATTCGCTATGTCTACAAAATGCGTTTTCCCCATTCCCCCATCCCCGGCGTTGAGATAGGCATAATTGCCTTGCCAGGCAATGGCATTGACCGTTCTTTGCTCGCTGTCATAAAATCCGGTTTCAACAGGGTGGGTAGGATCGGCCATATTGAGAATTTGCATACCACCTTCGCTGGCTTCGTAAGTGCTCCCATCGAATCTGGAATATTTGCCAGCCAAGATGTACTGACCAGAAACAGCAAGGCTATCCATAACACCTTGTGTATCATAAATTCCTACGGTATGGGGTTCTGTAGGATTGGCGATATCCATAATGTGTAGATCGCCAACATCATGGTTGTTGGCATAAATTGTCCAGTGTTCGTCCGCGAGGTAGAGGTAATTTTCTGCTGCCGCTATTGCTCCTGGACGGGTAGGGATATTGTACGCGCCGACCGTGACCGGGGTAGCCGGGTCCGCGACATCCATAATTCTTAATCCATTCATCCCGGCGGCGAAATAAACCCGATTGGCCGTCAGAGCGAATGGGTAGGCTCTGCTTGAAGTGAAGGTAGAATCTTCGTAGGGCAAGAAAAAGAGGCCCGCTTGTTTGGGCGCCGCGGGGTTGGCAATATTTACAATATGCACATAGGCGTTTCTTGGGGATAGTGAACCTATTTGCTCCTGGGTCGAGAGATAAACGTAATTCCCTTGCACTTGCACCCAACTGGAATAGACCTCGGCTTCGTAGAAACTGATCTCTTGAGGCGTTGCTGGATTGCTAATGTTGACGACGCTCAACCCGCCTGTGGGTGTACCGGTGCAGGCCAGATATGCGTAATTGCCCGCGACGGCGACGCCATGGACGGCACGGTCCGCGTAGCGTCCCAGAGTCACGGGATTTGTCGGATCGGAAATATCCAAAATGTGCAGACCATGGTCGTAGCTTTCTGCCACATAAGCGCGTTGGTTAGCAATGACGACATCTGTGGTGCTCCCGGCAGATGTGTTGGGCATCACAGTGGTCACTTCGACAGGAAGAGACGGATTGGAAATATCCACAACGCGCAATCCCTGGTAGTTATCCGCAATGTAGGCATAATTTCCCGATACCGCTAAGTTGAGCGCGTCACCCGGCGTGTCGTAAAAGCCGATAGAATGGGGCTGGGTCGGATCGGAAATATTAATGACTCGCAGCCCCCCGCCAGAATAATCACTTCGTCGGCTCTCGGCAACATAGGCATAACTGCCTGAAATTTCTATGTCGGTGATCAGACTTGATATGACTTCTGTTTGTCCAATAGCAATAGGGTTAGTAGGATTGGTAATATCCAAGACCACGAGCCGTGTCCCCACCCCCATATAAGCGTAATTTCCTTGCACCGCCACACTATAGGTTCCCCCGCCTATTTGATTCACTAAAGAGATTGGGGAAGATGTGACCGCCAGGCTTTCTTTGGAGGGAGGAGGCTCTTGCGCGGTTATGGGCGATCCAATGGCCGATAAGACTAATACTACACTGAATGCTATGCTAAAGAATTTGTTTTTCATTACCGTTCCTTTCGATTCTTTAATTTAAACCATACAAGGGCGCAATATACCAAACAAAATCAAGGTGTCAAATAGGGGGGCCTCAACTCTACTTGTATCGAGGCGCCTGGCAAAGAGAAATTTTCCGGTAACTTCGCGCCTACGTAAATGAGGTGGGTGGCGCAGCGACAATCCGATGCGCCAAAACGGGGAACGATCACACTGGCCTGGGGTAATTGCAACAAGAGGTGGCCCCAATCGCATTCGCAGCGCTGGCCGGGGGTGGCCCAAATCGCTGTGGGGGAAGCATACGGACGCAGGATGTCAATATGCCAGCGCTGCTTGCCAGCGCCGCGCAAATGCCGCCCGACGCGCGCGGCCAGGCCACCAGGCCCCCACGCGCTGCCCACGTAGATGTAAAATCCGACCGGGAACTGCCAAAGTCCCAGCGCGCCGACTTGGAGTGCGGCGCGCTGGGAAAGATATAATTCTAAGGCATACGTGCCGGGCGCAGGTGTCAGACGCGCAACTGCCGCGTCCAACACTTTCCGCTCAACCATGTCAAGACCACCCCTAGCCCGACGGCGAACATCCCAACTATGTCCATAGAGTTTAAAGTATGGGCGCCATCTAGCTGTAAGATGATCACTCCCTCTTGTGTAGCCGGCAATGCCAGGGCAGCCAATCCTAACAAGATGAACAGAACGCCCGCCGCGCTCAATGTGACGACGATGTTGTGGAACTTTGTATGCGCCATTAATTTTCTTCAGGCGGCGGAACCGGCAGCGCATCTACCGCCGTTTGTCTCCACTTTTCCCCGGTTTCGATTAGCATCACCGGAATATCTTCTCGAATTGGGTATTTCCGCCCGCAATCCTGACAAACTAACCAGCTATCCTCACGGACCAGATCCAGTCGCCCCGGGTCTTCTTTATCCTTGCGGCGGGTCTCACCGCTGACACAATAAGGGCAACGCAGGATTTCCAACAACTCAGCGTTTACCATACTTCCTCCTCTGGTTGAAATTCAAACGAATTTAGTTTACCACGCCGCTCATAAGGAGCAACTGCAAATCTGTCAATAACTCTATTTGGACGCTCCCCAGGGTTGTGGTATCATACAAGGCATTTGGACGAAGCTACGATGAGCCTATTCACTTTTGAACTCCACGCCACCGATGGGGCCGCGCGCGCCGGCGTCTTTCACACCGCGCACGGCCCACTGCCGACGCCGATTTACGCGCCGGTCGGCACGCAGGCCACCGTCAAGTCGCTGACGCCGCGCCAATTGCACGAAGTGGGCGCGATTTTGGTGCTGGCGAACACTTACCACCTCTACCTGCGCCCCGGCGATGAGCGGGTGGCGGCGCTGGGCGGCCTGCACCGCTTTATGGGCTGGAATGGGCCGATGCTGACCGATTCCGGCGGCTTTCAGGTCTACAGCCTGGCCGGGACGCGAGGGGAGGCGTCGGGGAAGTCCTCGCTGCGCACCATTGACGACGACGGCGTGACGTTCCGCTCGCACATTGACGGGCGGCGGCACCGCTTCACGCCGGAGCAGGTGATGCGCGTTGAAGAGAACCTGGGCGCCGACATTGCGATGGTGTTGGACGAGTGCGCGCCGCCTACGGATTACGACTACAACGTCAGCGCGCTGCGGCGCACGCACGCCTGGGCGGAGCGCTGCAAAGCGGCCCACACCCGCCCCGATCAAGCCTTGTTCGGCATCGTACAGGGCGGCATCTTCCCCGATTTGCGCGAGCAGAGCGCGCGCTTTTTGGTCGCCCTGGATTTTCCCGGCTACGCCATCGGCGGACTGTCGGTGGGGGAGACGAAGGCGGAAATGCACGCCACGCTCGATGCAACGCTGCCCGCGCTGCCGGCGGACAAACCCCGCTATTTGATGGGCGTTGGGACGCCGGAAGACCTGGTTGAGGGCGTGGCGCGTGGGGTGGACATTTTCGATTGCGTGCTGCCGACGCGCGTCGCGCGCAACGGGCAAGCCTTGCTGCGTACCAGCAAATTCAACATGCGCAACGCCCGCTTTGCCGACGACCCCGCGCCCATTGATCCGACGTGTGCATGCTACACCTGCCAGACCTTCAGCCGCGCCTACGTCCGCCATCTCATCGTGGCCCAGGAAATGCTGGCGGCCACCCTTTTAAGCATCCACAACCTGCACACGATGCTGACGATTATCAAAGAATGTCGCGCCGCGATTTTAGAAGGCGTCTTTGCCGCTTACCGCGCCGCTTTTTGGGAAGCGCGCCGGCGCGCAGCCGCACACGATCAAGAATCACAAATCGAGAGTTGAGGGACGCTCTACGCATTTCTCATTTCCCATTTCCTATTTCTGAGTCATTGAGGACTATTCCGTGAACAAAACAACACGCAGTAAACTGTTTCAGCGCCAGAAGGCGCATCGAGGGAATTTTTTAGACGATTTGGCCGGTCTGTACCGGCAAGAAGCGAAGATGCCGCGGCGTGAAATTGTCATCAAGACGGAAGCGCAAATCGAGGGCATTCGCAAAAGTTGCCGATTGGCCCGTGACATCCTTGACCGTATCACCCCGGACATCCGCCCCGGCATCAGCACCGAGCAGATTAACCAGTGGGTGCACGATTTGACGCTGGCTGCCGGCGCCGTGCCCGCGCCGCTAAACTATCGCGGCTTTCCTAAAAGCACGTGTACCTCCATCAACGAGCAAATCTGCCACGGAATCCCTTCTCCTGACATCATTGTGCGCGAGGGCGACATCCTCAACGTGGACGTGACCACTATTTTGGATGGGTATTACGGCGACACCAGCCGGATGTTTTTGATCGGCGAGGTGCCCCCGGAGGCGCGCCGCCTGGTGGACGTGACCCGCGAGTGTCTCAATTTGGGCATTGCGCAGGTGAAGCCGGGGAACACCATCGGCCACATCGGTCACGCGATTCAGGAGTACGCCGAGGGGCACGGCTATTCGGTGGTACGCGCATTTGTGGGTCACGGGACGGGGCTGAAGTTCCATGAGCCGCCCGACGTGACGCATTACGGTCAGCCCGGGCAGGGGGCGCACCTGGCGCCCAACATGGTTTTCACTATCGAGCCGATGATCAATGTGGGCACTTACGAAGCCAGAGTTCTTGACGATGGCTGGACAACGGTGACGGCGGATGGCAAACTCTCCGCGCAGTGGGAGCATACCGTGCGCGTCACCGCTGACGGCGTGGAAGTGTTAACTGCATAGTCTTTTTGAATATTTTCGCGCGCGGTAGAGCCGCGCGCGAAAATATTTTTATTTAAATCCCAATTCACGCAGCCGCGCGTCTTCATCTCGCCACTTGGGCTTGACCTTCACCCATAAATCCAGAAACACTTTTCCGCCGATGAAACGCTCCAGCTCGCGGCGGGCTGCCGAGCCGATGGTCTTGAGACGTTCGCCCCCCTTGCCGATGAGGATTGGTTTCTGCGATTCTCGTTCTACCCACAGGGTAGCCGCCAGGTACAGCACACCGTTCTCTCGTTCTTCATAATCCTCTACCAGGACGGCCAGGGAATGGGGGACCTCCTGGTAGGTGTGGTGCAGCAGCGCTTCGCGGATCAGCTCGCCGGCAATTTGATGCTCTGTCTGGTCGGTCAGTTGGTCGCCGGGATAATAGCGCGGGCCTTCCGGGATTTGAGCCAGAATGTGATCGTGCAGCAGCGGCAGGTTGGTCCCGTTGAGCGCGCTCACGGGAATGGAGTCGGTGTAGGTGGGGAGCAAGGCCCAGTAGCTTTCGACGTTTTGCTTGGCTCGGTGCATGGGCAGGCGATCCATTTTGTTCAGCACGAAGAAGACCGGGCGTTTTTCCGCCTTCTCGCGGAGCAGCGTAGCAATCATTTCATCCTCTTCATAGGGAAGCCGGCTGACATCCACCACAAACAAAATTACATCCGCGTCTGGGATGGCAGACACGGCTTGCTCCACCATCAGCCGGTTGAGCTTATGCGGCGTCTTCTTGTGGATGCCCGGCGTGTCAATGAAGATCAGTTGATACTCTGGCGCGTTGAGAATGGCGGAGACGCGCGTGCGGGTCGTCTGCGATTTGGCCGAGACGATGGACACCTTCTGCCCGACCAGCGCGTTGACCAGGGTGGACTTGCCCACGCTAGGGCGGCCAATGACGGCCACGAAGCCCGATTTGTGGCCCTCCGGCAGCGGCGCATCCCGCCAATCTGCCGGTTCTGCTCCTTCCGTGACGACCTCGCCCCCCGCTCCGGCCAGGAAAGCGTCAATCACCGCCATTGAGTCCGGCAGCGCCTCGGCTTTCACCGATTCTTGATTCTTCGATTCCTGATTCACTGCTTTTTGATTCTCTAATTCTTTCATACATCCCCTTGTTCTCGCACCAGGTAAATCCCAGGCAAACTGATAAGTGTCGTCAATCCTTTGACCAGCATATTGGCCCAGAAAATGGACCAAACGGCCGCGGCGGGCAGCATCCCGCCAAACGCCAGCCAGCAGAAAACCAGACTGTCCACCGGCACACTGACGCTGTTGCTGACCAACACCCGCGCCCATTGCTGCCGCCGCGTCACGCGCGTGACCCACAGGTGGTAAATCTCCGTATCCAGCAGCTCGCTGACGACTTCGGCGGCGATGCTTGCCAGCACGATGCGCCATGCCGGGCTGAGGACGGCGGCAAAGGCTTCCTGCGCCGACGCGATGCCCGGCAACGTCCATGTGGGGTCGGGCGTCAGGCCGATGAGGACCAGGAAGTAGCCGGCCATGAGCAGATTGATGACCGCGACTGCCACAATCAACGTGCGCGCGGCCTTGCGCCCCAGCAGCTTATGCACCATGTCCCGCAGCGTGAATGTGAGCGGGTACACAAACGTGCCGCCGTCCACGCTGAACCCGGCCACCCACGCGATCTTGAGGCTGCCGACGTCGGCCAGCATCTGCGCGGCAATGTACGCCGCAATCACCAGCACGCCGGCTTGCGTCAGCGCGCCGGCCACCGCCGGCGCGCGCGTTTCATCTGAAGCGCGGCCCATGCGCGTCATCGCTGTCTTTTTCAAAATCCTAATACCCTGACGTGCCGGCCGCGAGCAGCGCAATCATGACGATAAAACCAACGATGCAAACGACGGTCAAGATCAGGACAAGCGCGCCAGCGGCCACCCCAATCCATGCCCATATCTGCGTGCGGTCTTTGTCTGCGGCGTCACGTGCCATCAGCAACGCGGCCGCCCCCAATCCTACCGGGATGAAGGGCAGGCAAAACGCCCCTATGCTTCCGGTGACGCACAAAAACACGGTGATCAGGCCGGTGATGAGCGCGGCGAATGAGAAAATGTCCGACGTCTTGCCCCGGAAGGTGGTTGGGTCCTCCTCAAACTCGGAAGAGTAAGGGTCCTGGCGTGTATTGAAAAATTCGCGCTGTGTCATGTCGCCTCCTGTGAAGATAACAGGATTTACGGAATGGCAGGATCAAAAATCCGTTCCAATCCGTTCAATCCGTTGACAAATCTTTTTCCTCATTTGCGCCTGGCGTAGGCGTTTCCAGGATGAGCCGCTCGCGCGTACACCGGCGCGGGCTGTCGGCCAGCTTGAGCGCCTTCAGCACCTCATCCGGGCGACCGGTGGCTCCGACCCGCGCCTCCAGGCGCATCCACAGGCCGATCCAGGGCGCGGGCGCCGGCCTAACCTCCAACACCTGCACCAGAGAGCGCAGATCGTAGGGCGTCCCTTTGTGCTTGCCGCCGCGCCGGGGCTGCATCACCGCCTCGGCTTCCAGGAACGCAGCGACAGCGGCGCTCACGTCCGCCGGGGTCACGTCGCGCAGCCAGACGCGGTACTCGGCAGCGACCAGTTGCTCGGAGAGCGCCGGTTCGTCCGGCGGCACGTCCGCCACGGTCACCACCGTCAAATCCGGCGGCGTTTTGCCCTGCAAGGCCGCGAGCGTGTCCGCCGCTGTCCACGATTCCGTCAGCCACACGTCGAGCAAGTCCGCCTCACAGCCGCAACCCACCGGCAGCGGGGCCGCGAAGTGCATCTTGGGGCGCGGATTGAAGCCCTGGCTGTACTTGACCGGCGCACCGGCCCGACGCAGCGCGTGCTCCCAGACCAGACCCAGTTCCAGCACGGAGACGTAAGCCAGCGTTTGGGCTGTGGCGAACGTAATCCGCTGACGGTTTTGGATTTTGGGTTTTTCTATAGGCAATTCTTCCACTGCTTACTCACTTGTAATTCGCCATATAATTCATAGCCAGCTATTTAGACCTTAGAAATTTTTCTGCAACAACAGGTTCACCATATCTTTTTATCAGAGCCATCAACATACGATAACCACTAGATGGATGATAGATCCGTGATGGTTTAAGTAGTTCACTTGCTAAATCCTCGTGTGTTACAAATGCCCATTCTGCAAACTCATAGTCTGTTCTTGGTAGCAAAAATAATCTTTGATTCAATTCCTTGTATTGGATGTTAAGTGTGATATGGACACATAATGAAATATTCAGAATGTCACTTTCTAGGAATACTGCCAAAACCCTCAAGTTCTCTTTAGTATAGTCATCTTGGGTTAAACCTAATTCTTCTGATAAAAGTCGCTCCGCCCAATTTGTTAAGCAATTTCTCGATCTATTTTGAAAATCTTGTAATGAAAATTGTTCCTCTGCTGAACAAGACCAAGTATTCGGGTAGTAGCTTACTTTTGGCGATCGTTTTGTCAGAAGTATCTTATCGTCGCTTGCAACAACTATCGCGTGCATTGACAATGAGTGTGGGAATAACACACTTCCCTCAATGACTGAATGAATCAAAGTGTTTCGTTCTGCTGAAAGACCAACAACATTGTCTCTATAAAATTGGATCTGACTATAGAGAGTTTCTTGAGTGTCTAGAACAAGGGTAGGGGAATCAGAAAATGCAACAGGAGTTTTGGTTAGCATCACCTTAACACCATCATCAAAGAATCTTAGCTTATCTTTGTTTTTCTCAAGATAGTCTGCATAAAGTTTCTGGTATTTCGTGGGTAAAGAGAATCTAGTAGTATTTTGTTGAATGCTAATTTCATCTATTGCCCATCCCCGATGAAGTTCAGGACAAGTTTGTAGAGATAAAGCCTCATCCCAGGCCAGACCTGGAAAATGGGAGATGATGCGTGATCTGTGTTTATTCAAAATTGATTCAAATATTTTTATGTATTTTTTCTTTCTGTAGGCATATCTCAAATATCTATGTAGTAATGGAATGGCTATTAGTAGTATTACAGATAACCACGATAGATAATTCGCGGGACGATCAATGACCGAAAATGTTCCATTGAGAATGTCTGCCAGACTCGAATTGGGGGGAGAAAACTCATTTGTAAATCTGCCCAGTAAGAAGCCAGAAATGAGAGTGAGCAGCCAATTCTCATTTTTATCTATAAATCTTAATCCCCAAAATAACCATTTGTCTAAGTTTTTCACATTCATTTTTTACTCTTTGGGAAGACTGCTTTGGAGTTTAATCACCTGACTCACTACTTGCCACCCGGACATGCCCACTCATCCGTCCACAACCCCGGATAATTCTGCAAAATGCCGCAGGCGTGACACCCTTCCCGGCAGTCCGCCAGCAACTCGCCGGCCTGGCTGCGCTGGTAGTCGCGCTGCAAGAAGCGTTTCTCCACGCCGCTTTGCAGGTGTTCCCACGGCAGCACTTCGTCGGTGGGGCGTGGGCGATAGAGGTAGAAGTCCAGCATCGCTTCTGCCGAGGCAAAACTGGCGTCGTGCGCTTCGTCGAAGGCTTGCTCCCACGCCAGCGGATTCCGCCACTCGTCCCAGGCGTCGAAGCGCGCGCCCAACTGCCAGGCGCGCTCGACGACGGCGTTGAGGCGGCGGTCGCCGCGCGCCAGCAGCGCTTCCAGGCGCGTGATGTCGTAGCGGTTCCACGAGAGGGCCAGGCCGCGTCCGCGCAGTTTCTCCCGCAGCATCATCTGCCGCCGCTCGACGAGGTCGGCAGAGGCCAGGGCTTCCCACTGGAAGACGGTGTGCGGCTTGGGGACGAAGGTGTTCACGCTGACGTGAACCTCCGTCTTGCGCCCGCCGATGCGCCGCCCCATCCCGCGCACCTGCTGCGCCAGGTCAATGATGGCGGCGATGTCGTCGTCGTTCTCCCCCGGCAGCCCCAGCATAAAGTAGAGCTTGAGCGTGCGCCAGCCGCGCGTGAACACGTCCTCAGCCACTTGCAGCAGGCTCTCGGTGCTGATGGCTTTGTTGATACGGTAGCGCAGCGCGTCGGCGCCGGCTTCGGGCGCAAAGGTGAACCCGGAACGGCGGCCCTGCGAGAGCATGTCGGCCAGCTCGACGGAGAAGGAGTCAATGCGCAGGCTCGGCAGCGAGATGGAGACGTGCTGCCCGGCAAACTGCGCCGTCAACTGCTCCAGCAGCAGCCGGATGTCCGAGTAGTCGGCGGACGAGAGCGACAGCAGGGCCACTTCGGTGTAACCGGTGGCGTCCACGATGTCGGCGGCGGCCTGCACGATCTCGGCGACGGGCCGCTCGCGGATGGGGCGGGTGATGATCCCGGCCTGGCAGAAGCGGCAGCCGCGCGTGCAGCCGCGTTGGATTTCCACGACGGCGCGGTTGTGCGTCGTGTCCACGTTGGGGACGAGCTGGCGCACCGGCGTCGGCGGCAGGGTGGGGAGGAGGCGCTTGCCGAGGGTCGGCGGCGCGGCGGGATCGGTGGGTTCGAGGGCGGCCAGCGCGCCGGCGGCGGTGTAGCGCGGGCGGTAGAAGCGCGGCACGTACAACCCCTCGATGGGCAGCAGCGCGTGCAGGCGATCCTCACGCGGCAAGGCGCGGCTCGCCTGCCACGCCGCCACAAGCGCGGGCAGCGCCTCCTCTGCTTCCCCGATGACGAACACGTCGAAGAAGTCGCTGATCGGCTCCGGGTTGAACGCGCCATGTCCGCCGCCCACGACCAGCGGATGGCGATCCTCGCGGGCGGCGCTGCGGATGGGCAGCCCGGCCATGTCCAGCAGCGTCAGCGCGTTGGTGAAGAGCTGCTCGTAGGCCACGCTGATGGCGAGGATGTCAAACGCGGCGACGGGGCGATAGCTTTCGAGCGTGTAGAGAGGCAGCCCGGCCTCGCGCATCAGCGCCATCATATCCGGCGCGGGGAGGTAGGTGCGCTCGGCTAACACGTCCGACTGCGCGTTGAGCAGGTCATAAAAGATCGTCAGCGCAAAGTTGGACATCCCCAACTCATACACGTCGGGAAAGGCCAGGCACACGCGCGTGGCAACGGACTCCCACGGCTTGTGAACGGCGTTGTACTCGCCGCCCACATAGCGCGCCGGCTTCTGCACGCGGTGCAACAGCGCTTCGATTTGTTCCCAGGCGATAGGGTCAGATGTCAAGGGTAAATACCTTCCGTTTAAAAAATTGACGAAAAGACGCAAAGACGCAAAGGAAAAATTAAAAGTTCTTTGCGTCTCTGCGTCTCTGCGCCTTTGCGTTGAAATCTCATTTAGGTAAGAAAGTCTCGCAGTTTGCGGCTGCGCCCCGGATGCCGGAGTTTGCGCAGCGCCTTCGATTCGATCTGCCGGATGCGCTCGCGGGTGACGTGGAACGCCTGCCCCACTTCTTCCAACGTGTGCGGGCGTCCGTCGCGCAGCCCGAAGCGCATTTCGAGCACTTCGCGCTCGCGCTTGCCCAGCTCGCTCAGGATGTTTTGCAGTTGCTCGCGCAACATCTGCGTGGACGTGGCGTCCATCGGGCCGGGCAGGTTTTCGTCCTCGATGAAGTCCGACAGTTCGCTGTTGTCCTCCGCGCCGACGGGGCTTTCCAGCGACATCGGCTCCTGCGAGATGCTGATGATCCGGCGCACCTTCGCCATCGCCCGCCGCAGCTTGCGCTCCATGAGCGGTGACAGCGGGATGTCGTCGGCGCGCGCCTTGAGGATGGCTTTGATGTCCTCCGGCTCCATCACGTCCATTTGCAGCGCCAACTCGTCCAGCGTGGGATCGCGCCCCAACTCCTGCATCATCCGCCGCTGCACGCGCATCAGGCGGTTGATCGTCTCCACCATGTGCACCGGGATGCGGATGGTGCGCGCCTGGTCGGCGATGGCGCGGCTGATGGCCTGCCGAATCCACCAGGTGGCGTAGGTGGAGAACTTGTAGCCCCGTGTGAAGTCGAATTTCTCCACCGCGCGCAGCAGGCCGATGTTGCCCTCCTGAATCAAATCCAGGAACGAGACGCCGCGCCCGACGTAGCGTTTGGCGATGTTGACGACCAGCCGCAAGTTGGCGCGCACCAGCATCTTTTGCGCCTCGGCGGCCAATACGTCCACCTGTTTCCACCAATCATATACGTCTGCAATGGAGGTGAGCTGATTGGCGACCTGAGTGGTCGTCGGCCAGCGCGGCCCTTCCAGCACCTTCTGGTGGATGAATTGCACGATCTCCGGGGGGAGAACGTAGAGTGCAATGGCCGACTTCAGCAAATTTAGAATGACCGGCCGCCATTGCGGATCATCGCCCCATTGGTTCGGCCCCATCAGCGCGTAGAGGAGCGAGGGCCGTTCGCTGAGCAGCGTTTGTTGTTGATACACAACTTCAGCCAGAAACTCCGGCGCCGACAGCAGCAGCAGCGTGTGGCTTTTTGCCAACCGCTGCGCCTCACCCCAGACAAAGCGGGCCTCTTTGTACAAGTCCAACACG
>Ga0116144_10004714_pt1 | contig 12807 bp, 9 predicted proteins | sample AD_UKC035_MetaG_FD_89746 | JGI IMG/M metagenome (GOLD analysis project Ga0116144, IMG submission 89746) | Active sludge microbial communities of municipal wastewater-treating anaerobic digesters from USA - AD_UKC035_MetaG | ecosystem: Engineered > Bioreactor > Anaerobic > Digestate | place: USA... | reverse complement strand
CATTTCGTACAAGACCACGCTCAATGCGTATACGTCGGCGCGCGTATCCACGGTCTCCCCGGTAAACTGCTCCGGCGCCATATACTCCGGCGTACCAATCATCACTCCCGTGCGGGTGAGCTTGCTGCCCACCAACGCGCGGGCGATCCCAAAATCCATCAGCGTCACATAATCGTCAGCGCCCACCATGATGTTGGCCGGTTTGATGTCGCGGTGGACAATGCCGCAATGATGGGCGTAATCCAGGGCGTTCGCCACCTGCTCAAGGAGTCGGAGGACACGCGACAAGGGTAAAGCGCCGGTCCGGGAGAGCAACCCGTTCAAGGTTTCGCCGCGCAGCAGCCGCATAGCGATGTAGTGCAAGCCCTCATGCTCGCCGATATTGTAGATTGCCACAATATTGGGATGATCCAGCGCTGCGGCAGTATGCGCCTCGCGTTCAAAACGCTCCACAAATTCCTGATCGCGCGCCAATTCGGGGGGGAGCACCTTAACGGCGACCTCCCGGTCCAGCCGCGTATCATGCGCGCGATAGACGGCTCCCATCCCCCCTTGACCAATGGAGGCGACCACTTGATATTGGCCCAGGGTTCTGCCGATCAATGAATCTGCCATCCTACCCCTCCTTTGTCGTTACCCCTGCCGCAACACCAACGGCAAGTAGATCCGTTCCCCTCCCACAAAGACCGCCACCGTGACCGTATCCACAAAGCCGTGAGCGGCGCCGCTGACGACCAATTCAGTCCACACCTCCCGTCCGGCTGCCGAACCATCGTGGGTAACGGTGAGGGTGACCACCGCATCAGACGCCAGGAGGTTGGCGCTGAGCGCGCCGGAGAAACCCGCCGGCGGGCTTCCCAGGGTCAGCGTGACCGGGTGCGGCAGGTCTGGCGGATGGAGGCGCAGCGCAAAACGCGCCATTCCCCCCACAGGAATCATCGCCTCCGCCGGCGTCGCCGTGAGCGCGAAACCGGCTTCGTAACGCCCGATGTCAAAGGCGCTGCCTCGGATATAGTCGGGCACGGCAAAAGCCTCCAACAGCGCGGTCAACGAAGCCGGCAGGCTTGTCGTCCCGCGATCAATGGCAAAGGTGCTGTCGCCGGTGAGGTGAAAATCAGGCCGGGAGCCATCGTGCAAATTATGGTCGGTCACATCGTAATCGTAAAAGGCCGGATCGCCTTCCTGCCCGTGATCTTCCCACGGCGTGGCGGCCCGCACTGCAGCCAGGGTTTCACAGGGTTCCCACCCCCCATCTTCGCGGACCACCATCGGGCCGGCAGAAGACAGCGGCCCCCAGCCGTTGCCATGATAGAGGTTGTGATCAACAACTACATTCGCGGTGCGCCCGTCGGAGTAGTGGATGGACATGCCAAAAGCCTCGTTGTTGATCAGAATGTTGTTGAGCACCTGGGTGTCGTAACTGCCGTGAGTGTCATACCCCCCGCCCAGGACAAAACCGTAGAGTGAGTTGGCCGCGACGTTGTTGACGTAGACGATCTGGCCGTCCCGCCACACCCCGGAAAGAGCGTAGGCGGTATGCGAGTTATTGTAGGCCACGTTGCGATAGGCATGGATACCGCTGGCATGATCCACGTACAGCCCGAAAGCGCCCAGCCCCTGCACCTGGCTGCCCTCGCCGCCTGACCAGCGTCCGCGCTTCTCGGAGATGTAGGTCCACCCTATGCTGTCGCGGAATACGTTGCCCGTGATCAGCACATCCCGAAAAACGTGATTATCCGGCGGGGAACCCCAGAACTTCAGCCCGCCGCAGTCGGTGGTAAGCTGGCAGGCTTTCTCGAAGATGTTGTCTTTGATCAAAATGCCGCCCGTCTTGATCTCGTCCGGCGTGAAGCCATACGTTTTGTCGGACTGGATGACCGATTGCGAAAACTGGACGCCGTTGTGCGCCACGTGATGCACATGGTTCCGCTCGAAACGCAGTTCGTTGGCGTGGGTGAACGACAGGCCCACGGCATTGTCGCCGTCAGAGCGGAATCCCAGATGGTGCATCTCGTTATTGCGGATGATGGTATTGCGCACGCCCGGACGGATAAAGGAATCCGCCGGGGCGCCGTTCGCCCACCAGTCAATCAACCGGATGGCGACACTGTCCATGTACGAAATTTCCGAATTCTCCAACACGAATCCGTCAACCACGTTGCCCGGCAGTGAGGTCGCGCCCACCGACTGTTCAATGTAAGCGCCCCAGTTAGCGTAGCGCAGGGTCACGTTACGCACGATGTCGTCGTAGGCGTGCTCCGGCTCCCAATTTGCCAGGTAGACCGCCGCGCCATCCAGAATCTCGATGGTCAGGCCGTCCAGGATGGTATACGAGCGATTCTTGAGATCGAAACCGCGCGCGCGGCGCGAAATCTCGATGGACTGCGCGGCCGGGTTCCCGGCAATGCGCGGCCAAAGGTAGAGGCGTCCCGTCGCGGCATCGTACCACCACTCGCCGGGGGTGTCGAGCAGGGAGGGGCGATTCTCGAGGTAATACTTGCTGCCCCACCCCAGGCCGGGGTTGCCGGAACCGCCATCATGCTCGCAGACACGATCCACGGTGATGCGCCCGCTGCCGACATCGTGCGCCGTGATCGCGCGCCGGTAGACGTAATGGCCCTGGAACGTGTCAATCGCCACCAGCGTGCCGCCGGTCACATCGCCCACCGTCGTCAAATTGCCGGCCTCAATGCCCGTGGGTTCTGCATCGTCGGTGCGGTCGGTCAACTGCGTTGTGGAACGGGTCGCCAGATCGCAATTTGGGTCGGCAGGAGAGGGAACACACCCCGCCGGGGCGGAGCCGCCATCGGCGGCCCACCAAAACTCGTGCGTCTTCCACTCGGTCGTCACCTGCCAATCCGGTTCGCGCGCCAGCGGCAGCCGGGCCGCGACCTCGCCAGCCCCGTCCAATTCGACCACGAAACGCGGCGCAGCGGTCAGTTCCCACGCGGAGAGGTCGGTGTAGTAGATGTGGGTCGGGTCCACGCTCGCCGGCAATCCGATGGTGTTGGCCGCCAACTGCGTCCAGGCCAACGCAGCCGACGGCTCGGAGCCGCGCAAGGCCACAGTGCCTGGGCCGTTCTCGGCGCGGTAGAGGATCGGTTCGGTGGACGTGCCGTTCAATACCGGGCGCACCGTCTCACGGTAAACGCCGGGCAGAATGTGGACGGTGACGCCTGGCCCAGCCTTGTCAGCGGCCTTCTGGATGGTCTGAAACGCCGTGTCGGAGGTTAGCCCATTGTTTTCGTCGCTGCCCTGGTAGGCATCCACCCACAGATGGGTGAGGCGTGGAATCTGGAAAGCCACGTCATCAAAAAGCAGCGCGCCAGATGGTGTGATGCTGCTGTTCGAGTTGACCTTGCCCACGTAGATCACGTCGCCGTAGGTAGCCAGGTTGTCGCCAGGGGCGCCGGCATGGACAAGCTGTTCGTCAATCCAGATGCCCACCCAACCGTCAATACGGTAGCCAATGCTGATCCGCTGCCAGCCGGGGGTGATGTCGAACTCGTTTTCGGTGTCGTAGTAGCTCTCTTCGCCGTTGGGCCAGGCGAGGAAACCTTTGTAACCCTCCCCCGTCTCATAGCGCACGTACAACGCCACCAACGGCGGCCACCACGATTCGGAACTGACAATGCCGGCGACGTAGAGCGAATTGGCCGGCAGCCAGTACGTGTCCGGGTCAGGAATGGTCGCGTGGTTGGGGTTAAACCAAAACGTGAGATAGCCCTCTGTGGCTTTGGCAAAACGGCTTTGCGCGATATGATTCGCCGCCTGATCAATGGGGACGGACAATCCCGTGGAGCCGCCATACCCGCCGCCGGGCGTCAAAGCAGCGCTCTTCGTTCCCCCTAGTGTCCACGCCGCCAGGTTGCCGCTTTCAAAATCGTCAGCGACAATATCCCAAACCGGCGGGATCATGGTCTGCGTGGCCGCAGCGACGGGCAAAAGCAGTGAGGCGGCAACTGCCAACAACAAATACCGCAAAATCACCTTCACACCATCCATGCGCATCTTCTCCTCCTTCAGAAATAGCCACAGAGGGTACAGCGAACACAGAGAAAATAAAATCTCTGCGCCCCCCACGTCTCTCTGCGGTAAAAATTTTCATCATTCACGGCGGCTCTGATGCTTTTCCCATTGCTGTCGCAAAACCGCTCGGCTGCGCGCCCCTCCATGCCCCGGCAGATAAAGCGCGCAGCCGGTATCCAACAGCTTTTCCCAACTGGCGAGCATTTGCCTCGGATTTTCGGCATAAGGCGGAAATACGGCCTCTGGAAACACTCCAAACAACGTGTCCCCCACCAGGGCGATTTCATCCTCAAGGATAACGCTGAGGGAGCCGGGCGAGTGACCCGGCGTGTGAAGCAAATACCCATTGAACCCCAAATCCTGCAAATCATACCGCTCGGCCACCAAAACATCCGGCTCAACCGGTTGATAGCGCGTAAAGCGTTCAAGCGGCTTGCTGAGCAACACCTTTGCCAGCAATCGGGTGATAAAAGTTGTCCCGCCAGGAAACGGGTTATCCCCTCTGCGCAGATAATCCGCCTCACTTGTATGGCCGATCAAGCATGTCTGAAACTGCGACTTGATGTTCGCCGCGTTTGCGGCATGGTCGAAATGACAATGGGTCAAGATCAAAGCACGGAGGGTTTCTGCATAAATCCCCAGGGCCGCTAGCCGACGGCGCAGGCTGTTCCATTGAATTTTACTGCCAGGGTCCACCAGCAAGTAGCCCTTGCGGCCGGCAATGAGAAAGCCATTACATCTCCCGCCCAATATCTGGTGTATGACTTGGCCGTCTGACGTAGTCCAGGAATTCATACCGCCCCGTTTCGCAATCGTTTTAGTGCAATCGCCGAGACTCCGGCGCGCGAGGATAAAGGCTGTCGCTCACACTCCCTCAGTATAGAAAACTTGGCGGTTTAGTCAATGGCAGAATTGCCCAGGCTATCGGCGGCCTAAAGCCGTGGTTTTTAAGGGTTTGTGGCTGAAGCCGCATCTGACGCGCAGAAGCCGGACTACCCTTAGTGGGAAACGCCCTCCCGATCTGTCGAATTGACAAGCCAACAGGGTTTAAGTATAAACAGTAGTTACGCGGTTCCTTTTTTTCACCGCAGAGGACGCTGAGAACGCAGAGAAAAGATAAAAAATCTCAGCGAACTCTGCGTTCTTGGCGGTAAATTTCTTCATTCATGCAGCTAACCGCGTAACTACTGTATAAAGATAACGCGCGAACGTTGAAATATGCATAGAACTTACACAAAGATGGCCCTTTTGCGCCGCAGAGCACGCTCAGGGCGCTGCGCCCCTATAAAAATCTCTGCGATCTCTGAGTACTCTGCGGTAAATTTTCACTGGTTTGCGTCCGTCCTGATGCAAACGCTCTATCCCATTTGCTTTTCAGCGACAAAAGGGGGTGTGGGGCTTTAGCCGCGCCAGCGCCGCCAACCTGCCATCTGCTCATAAAACTAAACGCTCACTTTCGGAGGAACCTGAAATGTTGACTGCCAATGACCGCCTGGAAACTATTCGAGAAAAACTGCGGCAACTGCAAGCCCTGGATACCGGACAAGCGATTTTTGGCGCGAGCACGCACCACTACCTGTTAAATCCGCCGCTGCCGCCGGCGGAGCTGGAAGACATCGAGAGAGCACACGCCTTGAGTGTGCCGGTGGAGTACAAGCTGTTTCTGACCGGAATTGCCGATGGCGGCGCCGGGCCATACTATGGACTATATTCGCTCGCACAAGGCATCAAAGCGGCGGACAACAGCGCGGACGATGCCCCACCCAACCAGAATGTCATTGCCATGGATTTCCCCCTGGACAATAAGGCAACCGCCGAATTCATTGACGATTACAACGATTGCCTGGAGAACGGTGATGATGACGAGATCGTTTACCCGGCTGCGCCGGACACGCTCACCGGCGCGATCTTCCTGGCAGTGAAGTGCGCCCATAAAATTGGACACCAAAACGAGGTTGCTTAGTGAACATGCTCGGCCGCATCCGTCGCGTCCGCATAGAATTGTGCCTCAAACTCTACTGGAGTCAAGTAGCCCAACGCGGAGTGGATGCGCTTGCGCATATACACATCTTCCAAGAATTGCTGTATCTGTTGATAAGCCTCGGTATAATTCTGATAATCCGACAGGTCCACCTCCTCCTCTTTGATGGTGCGCATCAAGCGTTCCGCGTAGCCGTTCTGCCAGGCCGCGCCCACTTCCGCCATACTAATCTGGATCGAGTGTGCGCGCAACAAGTCCACATAGGCGGTCGCCGCGTATTGCACGCCCTGATCCGAATGATGAATCTCGGGCTGGTGCGTCTGCAAAGCGCGCTGCAAGGCCGTCAGCGTGAGTTCCTGCGCCAGGGTGCGTCCCAGATACCAGCCCCGAATACTGCGGGTAAAGACATCCATCACCACCGCCAAGTACACAAACTCATCCCGCAAGCGCACATAGGTGATGTCCGCTACCCACACCTGGTCTGGGCGCACTACAGCCAACTCCGCGACCAAGTTGGGGTAACGCGGGAAAGGGTGTTCGCTATTGGTCGTGCGTTGGCGTCGCCGGGGGCGTTCGCCCCGCAACTCCAGTTCCGCCATCAGCCGCCGCACGCGTTTGCTATTCACCGTCTGCTGATAATCCCGGCGCAACTGCACGGTGAGGCGCCGATACCCGTACGTGGGCCAGCATCCGGCCAATGTCTTGAGGCGTGCCTTCAACGTGGTTTCATCTTCTCCGGCTTGCCCTTGATAGTAATACGTGCTACGCGGCAACTCCAACGTGGCACACAACAGCCCAGTCGGATACTCCGCCGCCAGTTGTTGCACCAACGCGCGTTTCGTTTCCACGCTCACCTCAAGCTGGCGGTAGCTTTTTTTAGGATTTCCAATTCCAGCGCTTGGCGGCCCACCAAGCGCTCCAGTTCGGCGATACGCTGCTGTTCCTGGCTGCGCGTCTCGGCTTGGGCGAAAACCTGCGCCGCATGGTTGACAAACGCGGTCTTCCAGCCCGCAACGACCTGGGGTTTGAGTTGATGGTCGCGACAGATGTCAGCAGCGCTTTTCTGCCTGCTCAGAATGTCCAATACCACTTGTGCTTTGAATTGTGCGGTGAATGTCCGTCGTCGTGTCATTTTTGCCCTCCGTTGTTTGACATGATAGTTCATTTTCTAACCTGTCCAACTTTGGGGGCGCACTACAAGCCTCAAACAGTTCAATCCGGCGGCGCAAGAAGAGGAACCGGGCCGCGACAACACAATCCTTAGCTACGACGGACGGAACCTCGATCAGGTCCCCGCAGAGGTCTTCACAAACACCAGGCTGAAAAAACTGGTCTTATCGCGCAATAACCTGACCCAATTTCCCATGGAAATCCTGCAACTCCCAGAGCTGCGAACGCTGGATTTATCCATGACGCCCATTGTGGAGATGCCAGAAGCCATCGCCGAACTCGGACAACTGCGCAAGTTACGCTTGAAATACAACCATCTCCGGCGACTGCCCGATTCGCTCGTCTACCTGCCGTGGCTGGAAGAGCTATCTATGGAGTACAGCTACGAACTGACAGAAATCCCGGCAGTCGTAGCAGAAATAACCGGCCTGAAACGCTTGAGTTTTGCCCATAGCCACGCGCTAACCAGTATCCCGGAAAATATCGGTAACCTCGCCGCCCTGGAATCCCTCGCGATCAATGACTGCCCGCTGACCTGCCTGCCCGAAAGCTTTGGGCACCTGCAAAACCTGAAATATCTGCAACTGGGTGACACACAAATCAAACGCCTGCCGGAGAGCTTCGCGCATCTAACCAACTTGGAATTCCTGGGCCTCAACATCGCCGGATTAGACCTGACGGAGGCTATCAAACTCCTCAAAACACTACCCCAACTAAGCACCCTCGTACTCGTCAATCAACTGGAATTTCCCCCAACCATCGCCGAACTACAAACCGTAAAACAGCTTTATATCAGGCAGAATTACACCCTGTGGCATCAGGGCCACAAACGGCTGCCGCTGCCGGAAAATCTGACGTTACTCCCCAATCTGGAAGAACTGGACGTCACCCATAACGATCAGGCCGCCAGTTTGCCCAAAAATATCGGCAATTTGAAACACCTAAAAAGGCTGAGGGTAAACGCCACTGCCATCAGCGACTTCCCAGACAGCCTGCAATGCACCTCCCTGGAATTGATCGCAGGGTCGTTACGGAAGGGCGGCGCCACGGTTGGACTGCTTCCCCAGGCCAAAGAAAAAGTCATTCGTTGGTTCCCCCAAGCAAAGATTTGGATACACTAACCTCAGTTTTTTCTGACTACTATGGCAAGGTAGCAGATTGAGGTATACGAATCCAGGTCGCCGCTGTTATCCTGTTACCTTTGTCGCACAGGCTCGACATACTCTATGGATGTGTTTTGGCGCCCACTCACCTCTATCGCGCTATTCCAAATTGTTTATCAGTTACACAAAAAGGAGATTAACCATGAAAACTCGTTACAATATTGGCAGGCGACTCACATTGCTCGCATTAACATTAGCCCTGACTGTCGGCGGGTGTCAACTGTCCACTCCGACGCCGCCGGCCCCTACCACCGTAGCGCCGCCTACCCCCACCGCGCCGCCGGCCACCACCGCGCCGCCGGCTACAGCCACTACCGCGCCGCCGGCCACCGCTACCCCGGCGCTCGATCTTCCTACCGTTCAGCCGCGCGCCAAGTCGGTCTTCGCCGCGTACAATCCGCAGCCGGTCGGCGGCGCCCCCGCGCTCAACCAACCTGCCATCGCCCCTGACCTGAGCAACGTCCACATCGCCATGCCGCTGTCAGCGGATCAGCTCGCGCGCCTCGCCCGCGACGGCGTCGCCGCCAGCCCCGGCCTGCAAGAGAAAGAATTCTTCACCGTCTACGAGAAGGCCCGCTACGCCAACGTCCCCATCTTTATCACCAGCGACTCGCTGCTGCACGTCTACCACCTGATGTTCGACAAGACGCTGCGCACCGCCGAGGTCGAATATTTCTACCCGCTGCTGCAATCCCTTAACCGCGCGCTGATCGTTGAGGCCGACGCGCAGTACCAGCAGTTGCGCGGCACGCCCTGGGAAGACGCGGCCCTGCGCACCGTCGCCTTCATCGCCGTAAGCGGCCGGCTCGCCGACCCCGCCTTTCCCATCCCCGACTACGCCGCCCCGTTGGCGGAGGCTGAAATCGGCAACGTCGAGGCAGCGGGCGGCATCCTGCTCTCCCCGCTCTTCCCCGGCCTGGATTTTGGCGAGGATTACACGCAGTACATCCCGCGCGGGCACTACACGCGCAGCAACGCGCTGAAAGCCTACTTCAAGAGTATGATGTGGTACGGGCGGATGACCTTCCGCCTGAAGACCGATGACGCCAACGTGGGCCGGGCCGAGACGCGCTCCGCGCTGCTGCTGGTGCAGGCATTGCGAAATACCCAAGTAGAGGGACGTCCCGCGCTGGAAGCCTGGGCCGACCTCTACGACCCCACCGCCTTCCTCGTCGGGCGCAGCGACGACCTCACCGCGCTCGACTACCTCCCGGTGATGGACGCCGTCTACGGCGCAGCACCCACGCTGGCGACGCTGGCGGACGACGCCCGCCTGGACACCTTCATCGCCGCCACCGACGCGCTGCCCGCGCCGCGCATCCTCGGCCTGGTCATCGCCGCTGCGGATGACGAAACCGCGCAGACCAAGGGCCTGCGCTTCATGGGCCAGCGTTTCGTGCCCGACGCCTACATCTTCCGCCAGCTCATCTACCGCAATGTGGCCATCACCAACGGCCAGCGCCGGGGCCTGCCCAAGGGGCTGGACCTCTTCGCCGCCATGGGGTCGGAGCGCGCCTACGAGCTGCTTGACGAGATGGGCGACACCGGCTACATCAGTTACACCCTGCAAATGGACAAGATGCGCGCCTGGACCGGCGGCCTGACGGTGGACGACTGGACGGAGACGGTCTACAACGCCTGGCTCTACACCTTCTACCCGCTCCTCGAAGCGCCCGGCGCGGACTATCCCGCCTTCATGCAGTCCATGGCGTGGCGGGATAAACAGTTGCACACCGCCCTGGGCAGTTGGGCGGAGCTGAAGCACGACACCATCCTCTACGCCAAGCAAACCTACGCGGAGATGGGCGCCGGCTGGATGCCCACCCCGCCCGATCCGGTTCCGGCGCGCGGCTACGTGGAGCCGGTGCCGGAGTTCTACGCCCGGCTGGCAGCCCTGGCCGCGATGACCCGCGAGGGACTCGCCTCCCGCAGTTTGCTGGGAGAACAGGATGCCAACAGCCTCACGCGCATCGAGGAACTGGCGCTGGCGCTCAAGACGATGGCGGAAGAGCAACTCGCCGGCATCCCACTCACCGAGGAGGAACACCAGCGCATCCGCTACTACGGCGGCGAGCTGGAACATCTGGTGATGGCCTCCGCCGACACGGGCGGGGAATCCGGCGACGTCGTCTACATGGAAGAAGACCCGCAGGCGGCGATCATCGCCGACGTCGCCACCGACCCCGACCCCGACAACGACGGCATCCCCAACCCCACCGTGCTGGAAGTGGGCGTCGGGCGCGTCAGCGAGATTCACGTCGTCGTCCCGCTGGTCGAAGAGGATGGCAGCCTGCGCTTGCAGGTCGCCAAGGGCGCCATCTTCTCGTACTACGAGTTCCAGTGGCCGGCCGAGGACCGCCTGACCGATGAGAAGTGGCAGGGGATGTTGGATGATGGCGCTGCGCCGGCGCAACCCGCCTGGATCGGGAGCTTCTACACGCCGGAGGGCGAATATTCCGATTTACAGGAAGCGGTCTACGCCTTCCAGCGCGGTTGGGTCAACGCCGTCTTCTACCTGGACACGCAATACGTGGCGGCGGAGTATAACTCGCTAGCGAGCGGCGCGGCGGTGGATTTCATCGTCGCCGAGATAGACGCGCTGCGGGCAGAGAAACACTTCGAGGGGCGGCAATGGGTAGGGACCGACTATCGCTCCTTCGACCGGCAATCCGAGACGCTGGCGGTGGTGACGGTGCGCGAGACCTGGCAGGACACGCTCTACGCCTACAGCGGCTCGGCGCATCCCGCCGACACCGGCGACGAAGGCGATATGCAGGAAATCGGCGCGCGCGGGCCTTACACCCTGGACGTGACCTACACCCTGGAACCCTTCGGTGGGCGGTGGGTCGTCACACGCATCGTCGTCGCGGACGCGCGGCCCGCGTGGTAAGTCTTTTGCACCGCAGAGTCCGCCGAGAACGCCGAGAAATTGGCGTTGCGCGCAACGTACCCCATCTCTGCGAACTCAGCGTTCTCTGCGGTGAAAATAATTTCCTGGAGTATTCACGATGCGTTTGAGAATTCCGGTTCTTTTATTGGCGCTGCTGACACTCCTGGCCTGCCTGTCGCGTCCTGCGCGGCAGGTGGGCTTTGCCTGCAACCGGCAGACGTGTTGGGCCGTTGATCCGCCGGCCAACAGCGCGAGCGCGCCCTTTACCGAAGGCGCGCTTGACCTGACCGGCGACGGCGTCCCGGAGACCATCCGGCGCGAGGATGAAACCCTGCGCATCCTGCAAGACGGCGTCGAGATCTGGTGCAGCGATCCGGCGTGGCGCGTGGTGGACGTAGCCCTGGGCGATCCCAACGACGATGGACGCTATGAACTGCTGGCGGCGCTCTGGAAGCCCGACGAAACGGGCGTCCTCACCAGCCACCCCTTCATCATCGGGCACCGCGGCGGAGCGATCAAAGTGATCTGGGGCGGCTCCGCCGTCGCGCACGGCATCCATGAAATCGCTCTGGCGGACGTGGACGGCGATGGAGTGGAGGAACTGCTCGTGCTGGAATCGGCGCAGCCCGGCGATGGTCTGGATGCCACACAGCGCACCCTTTCCGTGTGGGACTGGCACGGCTGGGGTTTCAACCTGCGCTGGCGGAGCGCGGTGGGACCTTATAACAGCCTCCAGGTGAGCAAGGACGGCATCATCACTGCGATGGAACAATAACGCAAAGGATAAAGCCCCGAACACACTATTGACACTATGTCATTAGATGATATACTCCGTTACGTGAGGCAAACGACGATGCAAAACCGCGGACGACGTTGTGGGGGGCGAGGCTGCTCCCGGCGGATGGGACAATTTTTGGATCCCACCTTACTTTTGTTACTTCAAGCAGCCCCCGCGCACGGCTACACCCTGTTGGGGCGCATGGCCGAGTTCGGCCTGGATTTTCTGGACGCCACTGTCATCTACCGCGCCCTGCGCGAAATGGAGGAACGGGGTTGGGTCTCATCCACCTGGGACGAATCCACAACCCAGGGGCCGCCGCGGCGCGTCTACACCCTCACCGCCCTGGGCGCAGAAGTGTTAGCCTGCTGTGTCGGTCAACTTGAAACCACGCGCAACACCATACAACATTTCCTCGATATATATCAGGGCCAGTAAGGATAAGTCTTACCCACATTTCAAGGGAATTCATCATTAACCGGGGTTCACCAGTGGTTGGATGAAAAAAACTTTCTCAACGGATGTAACGGAATTTAACGGAGAAAATATCCGTTTAATCCGTTGACTATTTTCAGAAAATTCCTCATTAACTTACGGTCCACCAGCGGTTGGATGAAAATGAAACGACAGAACGCAGCTTTGACTATACGACTACGCGACTAAAGACTATCGACTATTTTCAAGGGAATTCATCATTAACCGGCGGTTCACCAGCGGTTGGATGAAAATTTTCACCACAAAGGACACGAAGGACACAAAGGGTTTTCTCTGTGAACTCTGTGATCTCTGTGGCTAT
>Ga0116144_10004713_pt1 | contig 12807 bp, 7 predicted proteins | sample AD_UKC035_MetaG_FD_89746 | JGI IMG/M metagenome (GOLD analysis project Ga0116144, IMG submission 89746) | Active sludge microbial communities of municipal wastewater-treating anaerobic digesters from USA - AD_UKC035_MetaG | ecosystem: Engineered > Bioreactor > Anaerobic > Digestate | place: USA... | reverse complement strand
TTCTTCACTTTTACAACCATGGTCGGCTGGAGCTATTATGGCGACCGGTCGGTTCGCTATATGTTCGATTCCAACCCGATTAAAGCCAAAAAAGCTGTGTTTGCTTACCGCCTGATCTATGTTCTGCTTATACCGGTCGGGGCTGCCGTGCCGCTCGAACTCGTCTGGAATATGTCTGACCTCGCAAACGGGCTGATGGCACTGCCAAATCTGTTTGCTCTGATTGGTCTTTCTGGCGTAGCCAGCAACATGCTGCGTGACTACGAGTCTAAATATCCGCAGATGCTTGCCGACCGTGACCGAGGCTGAGTAATCGATAAAACGATAATAACTATAAAACCCCGTTGAACTCAACGGGGTTTTATAGTTTAAGCCTTGTCTGAATATCCAGAGGATTGCCAACCAGTCTGTCTGCCAGACCAGATAAATTAACGGTTGTGCGTGGCGGCTTGAGCTGAAGGCCAGCGGCCGACATAGAGAACTTCTTCGCAAAGTTCGATGCCGAATTCTTTTTTGACTTTGTCTTTAAGCATGGCAGCCAGGTTTTTAACATCGCTGGCAGTAGCATTACCGGTATTGATGATAAAGTTGGCGTGTTTTTCGAAAACCGACGCGCCACCACATGACATTTTTTTAGCCCCGGCCTGCTCAAGAACTGCCCCGGCAGCGCGGCGGCGATCTTCACCCGGCAGTGGTGGCAGGTTTTTAAAAAACGAACCGGCGCAGCCGATTTCGTAGGGCGGGTGCTTGCTGTGGCGCTGTGCAACGATATCATCCATTTTCGCCTTGATCTCGTCGGCATTACCGGTTTCAAGCTGAAATCTGGCGCTGAGAATGATGTGTGGGTCAGTTTTGAGCCGGCTGGTGCGGTAGTCGAAGCCGAAAAAAGAATTGTCAACAGTCTGAATGCTGCCATCCGGGCAGAGAACGCGGGCGTCGATGAGAACATCAGCGATGCAGCGGCCATAAGCGCCGGCGTTGCCGTAAATGGCGCCGCCGATACTGCCCGGAATACCGGCAAATGATTCGGTGCCGGCAAGTCCGTGTCTCTGGGCCAGTTCAACAAGATATTCAAAGTCGTAGCCTGATGAGATGTCGATCTGGTGCTTTTCTGTGTCAACGCTGTTGACTTCCATACAGCGGTTGTGAATCACCAGGCCTTCGAGGCCAGCGTCTGAAACTACCAGATTCGAACCGCCGCCGAGAATGAACAGTGGCATTTTCTGCTGCCGGGCCCATTCAACGGCAGCCCGCAGGCTTTCACTGTTGTCGGCCGTATAAAAATACTCAGCCGGGCCACCCAGTTTGAAGGTGACGAGACTCTTCAGCGGAACATTTTTCTGGATCAGTTCAGGCGAAAATTGCATTTGTAACCTCCGGCGGTCTTTTACCCTATAGAAACTATCGGGCAAAGACCGCCCGGGCCTTAGCTGTTTGCGTCAGGGAGCGACGGTGGCTGAAGCAGCCATGTCCTGCAGGATGGTGATTTCCATGCGATCATTGGCCGCGACTTTTTCGGGCACGTCATGGCCTTTTACGACCTGGCCAAAAACCGTGTACTGACCATCGAGATGCGGAATAGCATCGAGGCAGATATAGAACTGGCAGCCGGCTGAGTTCGGGTCGGCGGCGCGGGCCATTGCCAGAGTGCCTTTGAGATGCTTGCGGGCGTTGAATTCGGCGTTGAGTTTGTAGCCGGCATCACCGGTGCCGGGCATGCCGCTTGCGCCTTCTCTTGAATTGGGGCAGCCGCCCTGAATTACAAAACCCGGAACAACGCGATGAAATGCCAGACCGTTGTAAAAACCTTTGCGAATCAGGTTCAGCATGCTTTCAACATGTTTCGGGGCGACATCGGGGTAGAGTTCGAGAACCATTTCACCTTTGGCTGTGGTGATTTTAATCAGCGGGTTGGTAGCCTTTTCGAGGGTGACACCTTCGGGAACCTGGGCCATGGCCATCGGTGCAATAGCGAGCAGTGCGATCAGAATGTAATTCAACATAAATGCTCCTGAAATTAGATTTGCTGTGGCGTATTCTAACGCAGCGAAGCGACTAAAAGCAAGCCGCTGCAGTCGGGTTGGCTGCAGCGGTAAGTAAGGTGCTTAATAAGGTTCTGATCAGTTAAGCGAATACTGCACGGTGATTTTTACCCAGGTTTCTTTCGGCTCGCCATTGTTGAGAACCGGTGAGAATACCCAGCGTCTCAGCGCCTGAGCGCCATTGATGGCCAGTTTAGGGTCAATGGTCGAACTCATGGTTACAACGTCACCGACAGTGCCGCTGCGCTGAATCAGAACACGATAGACTGCATTACCATGCACGCCGCTCTTGCGAGCCCATGCCGGGTAATCAGGTAATACTCTGGTAAGAATCGAAGGCGGGCTGAAGCGTTCGCCGCTGCCACCAAACGATTCGATCGAACCGATTTCGAAGACGCCGGCGCCATTGTCAACCTTGCCATCTTCAGTTCCGGTCGGAGCAGGCATAAAATCTTCGGGATTGGCAGTATTTTTCTCGTCGGCCAGCATCGAGTCTGGCATCAGCATGTCAGGCTGACCGCTGGTCAGCGGGCCGGTGAGGTCAGGGGTCGGGTCACTGGCGCTGCTCTTGTCGAGGCTGAGATGACTCAGAGCTTCAAACGAAGGAACAGTGTGAGTTGGTCTGACCGGGGCATCGGTAGTTGTGGTTTCCTGAACGACCGAGGGTTTAGTGGTGTCGACCGGGGTTTCTGAAACGATCGGGCTGTCGTTAACCTGTGTGGCAACTGGAGCCGGAGTTTCAACTTTGGGAGCTGCCGGTTTCGGGTTGGTGCTTTCGGGTTTTACTGCAGATTTTGGTTTGGTGTCTTTTTTGACCGTGTTCTTCTGTTTGGCTTTGTTAACCCTGTTTTCGCTGCCGGCAGACTTCTTTGCGCCCGTTTCCTTTTTCTGTTCCTGGCCAGAACCGACGCGCGGTTTATTGACCGGAGCGATAAGCTTAACGGGCACTACCGGTTTCTGCAGCGGTTCAGCACTGACGGAGCGCCAGGCAAAGAAAGCTGAGAGGGCCAGCAGAAGTGAAAGATGCAGAAGAACGGAAAGCTGCAGCTCTTCCATTCCTTCAACATTTTCGGCTTTGAGTTTTTTCAGGAGTTTCATGGTTTTACTTCATTTCGGGTCTGGTTGCCAGGCCGATATTCACGGCCCCGGCGTTGCGGATAGCGTCGAGAACGAAAACGATGCGACCGTAATTTGCGTCTTTGTCTGCTTCAACCATAATCGGGCGGTCAGGTGAATTGGTGATCCAGGTCTTGATCGAAGTCGTAAGATCGGTCATTTCAACCGGTTTGCCAGATACATACAGACGGCCGTTTTTGGCAATCTGAACGGTCATGTTGTCGGTTTCCATGGTGGTGGCGCTCGAGGCTTTCGGCACGTTCACCGGCAGTTTTTCCTGATTGCGGGCGAAAGAACTGGTGATCATGAAGAAGAACACGAGCAGCAGAATGACGTCGATCAGATTGGTTACGACAATCTGGGGCTTGCTTTTCTTTTTATCAGGCAGCAACTTTTTCAAGGCTGACCTCCATCGCGGTTACCTGGTTGGCCAGGTCGAGAGAGTGCATTTCAACCTGTTCGATGAATTCAACGCTTTTTGCTTCGCACCAGTTGAAAGCGACAAGAGCCGGAATACCAACCAGCAGACCGGCGGCGGTTGTGTAGAGAGCTTCAGAGATACCACCGGCCAGGGCGGTCGGGTCACCGATACCCACGGTCGAGATGACGCTGAAGGCTGAAATCATACCGGTAACTGTGCCGGTCAGGCCGAGCAGCGGACTGATGCTGGCGATCGTCGAGAGTTTGCCGAGGTGGCGTTCGTATTTCTTAACCTGCACCATGGCTTCCTGGCGCATGGTGTCGAGAAGATGTTCGCGGCCAAGATCAGCATTGTCGAGACCGGCGGCGATTACATTGGCGAGCGGGGTGTTCTCGGCGCGGCAGATTTTCATCGCATCGAAGAAGTTGCGGGCGGCAAGTGCGCCTTTGACCTTCTTCATGAATGCGGCTGAATTATTGGGGTTGCGCATATAGAAACGGGCACGTTCGATAACGATTGCCAGTGCAAACACTGAACAAAGAGCGATCGGAATCATTACCGGGCCACCACTTACAAACAGGTCGATCAAGAAGATTTTTTCCATTTTTTAACTGCCTCCTGGGAACGTCTCAGAAATGTGCTTCGACACCGGCGAGAGAGACTCTGCCTTCTTCGGGAACATCGTAACGCAAGCTTTTTGCTTCATCATAGAGATCTTTGATTTTCAGATAGGTGCTGAACCGGTCGTTCAGGCGGTAGCGCACTGCCAGATCGGAGCGGCTGTAATCATCGGCGCCGAAGGTGCCCAGATTTGTTACCGCTGAGCGGTCGAATTCAGCTCTGCGTGAAAAATCAACCATAACTTTACCTTCGGTATAATTGAGCCCGACGTCCAGTATTCTTTTCGGTTCGTAAGAAAGCTTTCTGCCTGTGTTTTCATCTTCGGGCTGCTGAAAAGTGCTCTTGATATTTACTTTGAAATGGTCTTCGATTTTGAAGTTGCCACGCAGAGCCATGCCACGGCGCTTTACATCATTTAGAAACTGAAAGTTTGAAGCCAGCATGCCTTTGCCAGGCACATATCTGTCGACGAATTCGATCGCATCTTCTTCCTTCTGGCTGAAAAGGTCGACACCAAAAACATCGCCTTTGGTAGTGCGGTAATTCAGCGAACCCTTCATGGTTTTCTGGCGCGAAGCTTCAAGGGCGTTACCTTCAACATAATGGTCTGGCATGAAAATCTTTTCGAGACTGTCGTTGCCAAGGTCTTCTTCGTAGCCAAGCACCAGCTGCCAGGGCTCAGACAGGCGATAGTCGAGGCTTGCGTATGGAGTGGTCGCGTCGCGTTCCATCAGGCTCATGTGTTTGAAACCGAATCTGGCATCAGCTTTCGGGGAAACTTCGTAATCAGCTCCGAGGCGCAGAACCGTCTTGGTCAGTTCGCGATCGCTGCCTGCCGAAACCGTGAATTTGTCAGATTTGAGGTCGGCTTCGGCGCGGCCTTTAATCTTGCTGCCAAGTTTTTTGAGATAACTGGCTCCTGCGGTCATGGTGAAAACTGTCTGATCTTCGCTGAAGGCCAAAGCTGAATTGCTGATTGTGCGGCTCAGCGAATCCATTGAAGCGTAGCCTTTGAAAAAGGCGCCGTCTTCAAGGGTCGAGTTGCCATTGACCCAGATGCGGCTGGTGCTGTTTTCGATGCCGGCGTCGGGGCTTGGTGATTTGGTTACACCGCGCTGAGCGTATTCTTCGACGCTGTATTCGCCGCCGGCCAGCAGCGTGTAACTGCCTTCACCAGTAGAGGCAATGTTGGCTTCGAGGCCGGTTTTGGATGTGTCGACAAATGACCTGTAGCCGTCGCGGCTTTCGCGCTTGATGACGATGTCGCCGGTATAGCCTTCTTTGGTGCCTTTGCCGTTGATGATGAGTTCGCGGGCGCCATTAGTGCCAAGGCCGGCTGAAGCCGAAATCTCATCTTTTTCTTCGCGGTGAAAATTTTCGAGAACCGGTTTTTCGGTCATCGGGCGATAGACCGCCGGCCCGATTTCCGGAACCAGTTCTGGCATCGGCGCAGTTCTTTCGCCCATATCGAAGCTGATTTTCTGTTTTGACGGGTCAATTTTTTCGCTCTGTGCGTCTTTGCCGATAACCTGAACTTTGCCCATGTCAAAAGTGTCAGCAGCGTATGCTCCACTTCCAAGGCTCATGGCTATGGCCATTGCAATAATTTTTCTGATGTGCATCTGCGTGCCTCCGGGCTTCATTATTTTCTTCAATATCTATCGGCAAATACCCCCAAAAATTTAGGTTTGCGAAAAGTTGCATCCGAAACAACGGGGCTGCGTTATAATGAAAGTCATAAAAACAACGCATCGGATGTCTTGAGTCAGGAGGCACTATGAAAGCCATCGCATTGAGAACCAGAGTATTTGTCTTTTTGTTTTTTCTGATAAATCTGATGGGAGGTTCATGGGCAGTGGAAATTGGTTTCGATGAAGAATTCAGTCTTGCCGAAGATCGTTCGGTGCCTTTGCAGCAGCTTATTCCTGGCACCGAAGATTATTATTACTACCATTGTCTCTATTACCAGTCTAAAGGTGAGACGGCCAAAGTCGCTTCACTGCTTAAACAGTGGGTCAGTCGCTACAGTCACAGCAGCCGCTACGAAGAGATTCGCACTCGTCAGCTGCTGCTCGATTTCAACCGTAATCCCGAAAGCATTCTGAAGTTCATCATCGAGCGTCTGAACCTGCAGTTCAACCACGCCCGCAAGCAACCGGTCACCAGCCGAAGCTTTCCAAGCCGTATGCCGGCTGAATGGCTCGATTATCAGAACCTCAAAAACATTGCCCTGCGCGAATACAATGATTTGAGCGGTTTCAAATATCCCGGCCTCGAAGCTCTGGTTAAAGAAGAGTTCGTCGGTGATCGCCGCCGCGACCTGCTCAACCGTCTGCAATACCCCGATGGTGAAAAGATCGCCCAGATGGTTGTAGATGACCTGCAGCACCAGTACAGTGGTGGTTTTGGTTCACTGCCGATTCACGGGAAACTGCTGCCGGAACAGCTCGATTTCTGCAGCCGGGCAATGCCGGCGCTGCTTGAGCAGACCCCGTTCGTTCTGGCCCGTCTGAAAAAGATGCAGCCGGGTGCCGATTCAACCTGGGAAACCGACCCGGTCGAAAAGCTGGCGGTTCTCAAGCAGATGTATGCCTTCGCCAGCCCTCTGCAGCCGGCGTTCAATTCTCTTAAAGCGCATCTGCTCTACAACATTCTCGACCTGCAGCGCAATGCCGGCAGCTATGATCGCAATGCTTTTTTTGAATACCTGAAACTGCCGCGCAACGTCGGGTATATCGATCGCACTTACCTGAATTCAAATGACTGGAAGTATAATCGTGCTGATCTGAACGCAGATTTCCGTCAGGTCAGCCTGTGTCCGGCAATTAATAATGATGAACCGCTTATCCGAGATTATCTCGCCAGGTTTATGCTCGAAGATAAAGGCTCCGAGGCTTTTTCCGGCATAGTTGAATCAGAATATCTCAAGCGGCTTCTCGCTGAAACCATGATCGTTAACGCAGTTGGCGATCTCGAACAATGGTTCTCACTGCTTGGCGGCCAGGCAGTTAAAGAACTCAAAGAGAGAATCGAGCTCGAATTTTTGCCAACCTGCCGGCCGGTCTATCAGCCGGGCGAACCTGTCAAGCTTGCAGTAAGGGTTAAAAATGTCAACCGCCTGATGCTGAAGATTTACAAGCTCAATCTGGCAAGCTATTACCGCGAGAATGGCAGCGAAGTTTCGACCGCGATCGACCTTGACGGTCTTGTCGCCAACGAGGAACTGAGTTTTGATTACAAGCAGCCTGCATGGCAGCGCCATGAAGAGAGCTTTGTTCTCGATAAACTTGTCGAGAGGGGCGTTTACATTGTTGAGTTGATAGGTAACGGCATCAGCAGCCGCGCCATGATTCGCCGCGGACAACTGTCGTATCTGCAGCGCGCCTCGGTCGCCGGCCACATTTTTACTGTTTTCGACGAGCAACGGCAGCAGGTTAAAGACGCTGTGATACTTCTTGCCGGCAGTGAATACCGCCCGGACCAGAACGGCCAGATCGTCGTGCCCTATACTACCAGCCCGGGTAATCGGCAGATTGTCATCAAACAGGGTGAATTTGCCGCTCTGCATACATTCAATCACCTCGGAGAAGCCTATAGCCTTGAAGCTTCGATTCATGTCGACCGTGAAGCGCTTCTGGCCGGAAGAACCGCCAGGGTTGTAGTTCGCCCGGTGCTCTCGACCAATGGCTGCCCGGCCGATGTCGGCCTGCTGCAGGAGCCGGCATTGCTCATCACTTCTGTCGACCGCGACGGGGTTTCTTCAACCCGCGAAATTGCAGATTTCAAACTGTTCAACGATAAAGAAACGGTGCATGAGTTCAAAACTCCAGATAAATTGAGAAGTGTGACCTTCTCGCTGCGCGGGCGCATCGATAACCTCAGCAATGGTCGCAAAGACGACCTCAGTGTTGCCCGTTCCTATACCATTAATGGTATAGACAATACCGAGAGAACGCATGCCTTCTTTGTCAGACGCGAAAATGGCGAATATGTCGCTGAATTGCTCGGCAAAACCGGTGAACCCTGCCCTGATCGGGTTATCAACCTCGAAATCAGCCATCGTCTGATCAGGCGCAACGTAACCGGTTCTCTGCAGACCGACGAAAAGGGCCGCATTTATCTCGGTCGTCTCGATGACGTAGAATACGTTAAATTGAGCGCCCCTGACGGGGTGTCTTTTGATCTGTTACCGGTTGGCGACCAGAATACCATCGCCGATTCGATAGCCGCACCCCTTGATTACGAGATTCGGGTGCCGCGCACCGACAATCAGGATAAGCCAATTGCCGACCAGATTTGCCTGTATGAGCTGCGTGGAAGTGAACTGGTTCGCGACTGGCGCTCGGCCGTGTCGCTTGTTCCTGGTTTTTATTCTATCAAGGGCTTGCCTGCCGGTGATTATGAAATGTATATCAGACAGTCGCAGCAGAAGATTGCCATCCGCGTTGCTGATGGCAAGGTTCTGGGCGGTTACGTCATTTCGAAACGCCGGGGTCTGCCTTTGAACAATACCTCGACCCTTCAGATTACTGAAGCAAAGGTAGCCGAAGACGCAAAGCTGCTTATCAGGCTGGCGAATTCCGGCAAAAAATCGCGTGTTCATGTCATTGCCGGCAACTTTATGCCTGAATTCAGACCATTTGCCGAGTTCGCCGCCATAGGCGGCCCGGTTTTCCCGATGATTGCACTGACCCAGCCGGTTTCTCGATATGTTTCCGGCCGCAATATCGGTGATGAATACCGCTACATTCTCGAACGGCGTTTCGCAAAAATCTTTCCGGGCAATATGCTTAAACGACCCGGCCTGCTGCTCAACCCCTGGAGCCTGAGAAAGACCGATACCGGCACCCAGGAAGCTTCTGTCGGCGGTGCCTGGGGTGGTGCGCCTGAAGCCGAGGGGCAGATATCTTCTTCCGGCAATTTGAAGCGCCGCATGAAAGAACAGGCAATGGCTGAGGCCGGCGGTTACGGCAGTTATGATTTTCTCGCGAGCGCTTCGGTTCTGCTCGCCAATCTCAAACCTGACGCTGATGGCACGATCAGTGTGCCGGTTAATGAACTGCAGGGTCTGCGTAATATTCAGATAATCGCTGTCGATGGTTTCGACGTCGCCTGCAGAGAAATAACCGTGCCGGGTGCTGATCCTGAGTTTCTTGACCTGCGCCTTAAAAATGCTCTTGTGCCTGAAAAGCATTTTTCTGAACAGAAAAACATTTCGATTGTTACAACTGGCGAAGCCGTAAGCGTTTCCGACATCTCAACCGCCCGGGTAGAGGTTTATGACAGTCTCAAGTCTGCCTACCGACTTCTTTCGACGGTCAACCCTGATGCAAATCTGATTAAATTCGGTTTCATTACCGGCTGGAACAGCCTCGATGAAAAGCAGAAACTCGATCTCTACTCGAAACATGCCTGTCACGAATTGAACTTCTTTATCAGTCAGCGTGACCGTGGTTTCTTCGAAAAGGTTGTCAAGCCTTACATTGCCAACAAGCGTGATCTGACGTTCATGGACAAATGGCTGCTCGAGCGCGATCTGCGCGAATTTACTGAACCCTGGGCCTTTTCCAGACTGAATATCGTCGAAAAAATTCTTCTCGGTCAGAGACTACCAGAAATGGCAGAAACGATCGAACGGCACGTTAACGAAAAATTCGATCTGCTGCCCGATGATCGTGAAAGATTCAACAGTCTCTTCAAGACCGCTCTGCAGGGAAATGCCCTCGAAACCGGCGACAAACTCGGTCTCGAAAGCGGTAAAAAAATGTACAGCGACAAACTCGAAGAGGCCCGCCGTAATGAATTGGGTGATATGCCCGTGCCAGAACCGGCGCCGATGGATTTCGGCAAAGGCATTATGCCGTCGGGAAGAGTCGCAAAGCCTATGGCTGCACCGGCTCCACCACCGCCGCCTTCTATGATTGCCAGGGAAGCCAAAGTGGCTTTTCAGAGCAAGGCAGACTTTTCTGAAAGCGAAGAGATGGCTGACGCTGCGCCGAGTTTCGACGATGATGCTTTCGATGTCGAAAGCGACTCCGAAATGCGCGAGCCGGTGCGTCAGTTGTTCCGGCAGGTTGACAAGACTGAAGAATGGGTCGAAAACAATTACTATCAGTTGCCTATCGAACAGCAGATCGCTGATCTGATTCAGGTCAATGCTTTCTGGCGTGATTATGCAATGCATAAGCCAGGCCGTCCCTTCGTTTCTGGCAATTTTATCTTCGCGACCCGTAATTTTGCAGAAATGATGCTGGCTCTGGCGGTTCTAGATCTGCCATTTGCTTCTGAAAAGCATGGCAGCGAGTTTGCTGGCCCGCGCATGACGATCAAAGCAGGCAGCAACGCTGTCGTTTTCCTCGAAGAGATTGGAACAGCCAGCGAAACGGCAGATACTGCCAGTATTCTCACCGGCCAGAACTTCTTTGCGCAGAATGACCGCTACCGCTACGAGCGCAACGAGCGTTTCGACAAATTTGTCACCGATGAATTCCTTACCAGAGTGGTTTATGGCTGTCAGGTAGTGGTTACCAACCCGACTTCATCGCGGCGCAAGGTCGATGTGCTGATGCAGATACCTGAAGGAGCGCTGCCGGTGCTTAGAAGCCTGTATACCCGAAGTGTTCACATGCAGATCGAAGCCTATTCGACGCAGACGTTCGAGTATTTCTTCTATTTCCCGAAAGCCGGCAGCTGGAAGCATTACCCGGTTCATGTCTCTGAAAATGAGATAATGCTCGCTACCACGAAGCCGTTTGTTTTCAAGGTTGTCGAAGAGTTGACGAACTTTGACAGGAATTCCTGGCCGTGGCTGTCGCAGAACGGCACCGATGCGCAGGTGCTCGAATACCTCGAAAAGAACAATGTCGAAAGACTCGATCTGGTTCAGATAGCCTTCAGGCTCAAAGATCGCGACTTTTTCATCAAGGTTACCGATCTTTTGAAAAAACGTCATGTGTTCAACGATGTCGTCTGGTCTTATGGCCTGATGCACGGTTATCTGCCGACCATCAAGGACTATCTGCCTTACACTGCCCTTGCCGGTCAGGTGGGCAGCAGTTTTGTGAGTGACCTGCTCACGATTAACCCCGTGGCGCGGCATACTTACCAGCATCGTGAATACTGGCCGCTGGTTAATGCCCGCGTTTACCCGCTCGGCAAACGTCGCGAAATTCTCAATCAGCAGTTCGCGGCCCAGTATCATGCCCTGCTTGCCGATCTGAGATATCGCAGTCAGTTGAGCGATTATGATCTGATGGCTGTTGTCTACTACCTGCTGCTGCAGGACAGAATCGAAGAAGCGTCGCCGTTCTTTGCAAAAATCAAAGATGCCGCTGTCGTAGAAACCATCCAGTACAAGTATATCAAAGCCTACCTGGCGTTCTCGCACCAGCAGGTCGATGAGGCGGTCGGCATCGCTGAACCGTTCAAAAACTACCCGGTACAGCGCTGGCAGGTTCTTTTTGCCGATGTTCTGGCGCAGGCGGCCGAAATCAAAGGTGGCCAGGCGCAGATCAGCGATGAAGAAGACCGGGATCAGCAGCAGCGCCTGCTCGCCGCTACCCAGCCTGATATCGAGCTGAGTGTCGAAAACCGGGTTGTGACACTGCGTCAGCGCAACCTCAAAGCGGTCAGAATCAGCTACTATCTGATGGATATCGAACTGCTGTTCTCGCGCAAACCTTTTGTGCAGGAAGTTTCTGGGCAGTTCTCGATTATCAGTCCGAATTACTCTGAAGAACTGCTTCTCGAAGGTAAACCAGAAGAGCTGAAGATCTCGCTGCCAGACAAATTCAGAGACCGCAATCTGATGATCGAGGTCACCGGCGCCGGTCTGACGAGAAACATCGCTTACTACCCGCACTCTCTTGCGGTCAGTATGCTCGAAGCCTATGGTCAGCTGCAGGTGCGCCACCAGCAGACGGGCAAACCGATTGTCAGTGCCTACGTCAAGGTCTATTCGCGCGACAATTCAGGCCAGGTAAGCTTCTATAAAGATGGTTATACCGATATGCGTGGCCGCTTCGACTACGCATCGCTCAGCACCAGCCAGCTCGACAACGTTGAAAAATTCTCAGTCCTGATCATGAGCGATGAGGCGGGTTCGCTGATTCGCGAAGCTTCACCGCCAAACCGCTGATGCAAAAGCAACCAGACTGATAGACCGGGTCGTCGAACCGGTTCAGATTTGTTTCTTTCTTTCTGCAGTAATCTTAAAATGCCGGGCTCTGAGGGAAAATTCTTTCAGAGCCCGGTTTTTTATTAATAAATTGGCCGCTTTTGTCGATAGGTGCTGAAAATTTGTTTGCAATATGGTTTTGTGGCGGTTTATCTTATAGCTGTTATGGTTACCAGATTTTAAAAAGGAACGGTGATTATGATCCCGGGCATGTTGAAAGCCAGCGACCTTGACGAACTTAAAGAAGTGATTGAGAGCGAAAAAGCACTGCTGATGATCGAGAGAGACGTCTATTGGCCCAAATGGGATTCCCCATGGTGGTACATGCTGCTTCTCGATGAGACTTCGCGGCTGGCAGAAATTCCCGTGCCGGTCTTCAAAGAACTGCTGACCTGCGCTGACCGGCAGTTTCTTAAAATTTTCCCGGTCAG
>Ga0116144_10004712_pt1 | contig 12812 bp, 11 predicted proteins | sample AD_UKC035_MetaG_FD_89746 | JGI IMG/M metagenome (GOLD analysis project Ga0116144, IMG submission 89746) | Active sludge microbial communities of municipal wastewater-treating anaerobic digesters from USA - AD_UKC035_MetaG | ecosystem: Engineered > Bioreactor > Anaerobic > Digestate | place: USA... | reverse complement strand
GAGGCCAGCACGACGCCGACGCTGGTAAGGGGCTTCCAGGCGATGGGCGTTTCGCGCAAGCGGCCTGCGATGCAGGCGAGCATGATGTCCACCAGATCGGTGTCGAGCAGGGGCATCAGCAGTTGCGTTTCCGGGTCGCCGAAGCGGCAGTTGAATTCGAGGACGCGTGGGCCTTGGGCGGTGAGCATTAGCCCGGCGTAGAGCACGCCGACGTAGGGCGTCCCGCGCCGCCGCATTCCATCCACCACGGGTTGCAGCACGCGGCGGGTGGCTTCGTCCACCCTCTCCGGCGGGAGGTGCGGCGAGGGGCAATAGCCGCCCATCCCGCCGGTGTTGAGGCCGCGGTCGCCGTCGAGCGCGCGCTTGTAATCGCGGGCAGGCAGCATCGGAATCACTGTCGTCCCATCGCAGAATGCCAGCAGCGAGGCTTCTTCGCCGTCCAACCGCGTCTCGATGAGCACTTGATCGCCGGCTGCGCCAAACGCGCGCTCCACCATAATCTGGCGGAGCGCAGCCTCGGCCTCGGCGAGGGTGTCGCACACGAGGACGCCCTTGCCCGCCGCCAGCCCGTCAGCTTTGACGACCACCGGGCCGTCGAGCTGCCGCAGGTAGGCCAGCGCTGCCTCGTAATTCGTGAACGCGGCGCCCGGCGCGGTTGGGATGCCTTCTTCCATCATCACGCGCTTGGCGAAGACTTTGGAGCCTTCCAATTGCGCGGCGGCTGCCGACGGGCCGAAGGCCGGTACGCCCGCGACCTGGAACGCATCCACGAGGCCCGCCACCAGCGGCGCTTCCGGCCCGACGACGGCCAGATCAACCGTGTGTTTCTGCGCAAATTCGATCAGCGCGAAGCTATCGTCCGCCGCAATGGCGACCGGAAGCAGCTTCCCGCCCACCGTTCCGCCGTTGCCCGGCGCGACGAAGACGTCCGTCACCTGCGGCGACTGCGCCAGTTTCCACGCCAGCGCGTGCTCCCGTCCCCCTGAGCCGATGACTAGAATTCGCATAATCCTCTCCTTTTCAAGTAGACGGTAGACAGTAGACGGTAGACGGCCCTGTCTACCGTCTACCGTCTACTGTCTACCTTATTCAAACATTCCCTTCTTAAACGACTCATCCACCACTACTGGATAGTCGCCGTTGAAGCACGCCTGGCAGTGCGCCGTGCCGTCAAAGGGGACGACGCTGCGTAGACCTTCAATGGACAGGTAGCCCAGGCTGTCCACGCCGATGTGGGCGGCGATTTCGTCTACGTTCATATTGGCAGCGATGAGCTGTTCTTGCCGCGCCATGTCCACGCCCATGAAACAGGGATAGCGGATCGGCGGCGAGGCGACGCGCATGTGGACTTCCTTCGCGCCGGCCTGCCGCAGCAGCGCGACGATGGGGCCGCTGGTGGTGCCGCGTACGATGGAGTCGTCCACCAGCACCACGCGCTCGCCCTTCAGGTCGGGCAGCGGGTTGTATTTGATGGCGACGCCCAAATCGCGCATCCGCTGATCCGGCTGGATGAACGTCCGCCCGATGTAGCGGTTTTTGATGAGCGCCTCGCCAAAGGGGATGCCGGATTCGTAGGCGTAGCCGATGGCGTGCGCCGTGGCCGAGTCCGGCACGCCGATGACGATGTCCGCTTCGGCGGGGTGTTCGCGAGCAAGCTGGCGGCCCATCTTGCGGCGCACGTTGTGGATGGAGCGCCCTTCCATCACGGAATCGGGGCGGGCGAAGTAGACGTACTCGAAAATGCAGAGGGAGGCGCGCTCGGCGGCGGGCGTCTGCCACGTGGCGACGCCGTTTGCATCCAGGCGGACGATCTCGCCGGGCCGCAGCTCGCGCTCAAATGTCGCGCCGATGGTGCCGAAGGCGCACGATTCCGACGCGACAATCCAGCCGTTGTCGCCGAGCCGGCCCAGGGAGAGCGGGCGGAAGCCCCAGCGGTCGCGCACGGCGTAGACCGCGTCGCGGGTGAGGATGGTGAGGGCGTAGGCGCCCTGCGCGCGCTGCATGAAGTCGGCGATGCGCGCGTCCCAGGTGTCGCCGGCCGCCCCCGCGAGCATCTGCGTGATGACTTCGCTGTCCGACGAGGAGGTGAGGCCGACGCCGCGTTGCAGCAGGTCGCGGCGCAGCGCGGAGGTGTTGGTGAGGTTGCCGTTGTGGGCAATCGCCAGCGGGCCAAGCGCCGTCTCGATGAGGTAGGGCTGCGCGTTCAGCAGTTTGACGCCGCCGGTGGTCGAGTAGCGCGTGTGGCCGATGGCGAGGTCGCCGCGCAGGAGGCGCAGGTTGTCCTCGTTGAAGACCTGCGAGACGAGGCCCATCCCCTTGTGGATACGGGCCAGGCCGCGCTCGCTGGTGCAAATTCCCGCGCTTTCTTGCCCGCGATGTTGCAGGGCGTACAGCGCAAAGAACGTCATCCGGGCCACGTCCACGCCGGGGGCGTAGAGGCCGCAGATGCCGCAGGCTTCTTTCAGTTTGGTTTCCAGCATAGTTTTTTCCTTGAAGATAATTTCTCAACGGATTTAACGGATTCAACGGAAGTGGGTTAAAGACTACCGGAACCGTTGGGGGCGCTTTCGTCGGGGGTTGGGAATTCGTCGCGCAGCAGACCGTACAGCAACCGATCCCAACGGCGCCCGCCGCAGTAGATGGCCTGGCGTTCCCGGCCTTCCTGGACAAAGTGACACTTTTCCAAGATTTTCTGCATGGCGAGGTTGTACTCGGCCGTGGTCGCACTCACGCGGTAGAGATCGAGGTACGCGAAGCCGTAGCGCAGCAGCGTCCGCGTGGCGTCCAGGCCGTAGCCTTGCCCTCGGTCTGCCGACCGGTCAATGCCGACGCCCAGTGTGGCCGTGCGCTGCTGCCAATCCAGGTTGGCGAGTTGAATGCCCCCTATCGGACGGCCTTCGAGTGTGAAGATGCCGAGGTAGACGTGCTCCTTGCCCTGTTTGGCCTGCATCTCCTCGAACCATTTATCTGCCCCCTCGACGGAGAGGCCGGGATTCAGCGGCTCGGTAGGGAGCGGGCCGGTTGGCTCGTAGGCTTCCCACAACTCGCGGCAGTGCTCGCGCTCCAACGTGCGGAGGATGGTTTTGGCGCCTCGTAATGCAATCATTGCCCTATGCCTTGTCCGCCGCATACAACCGTTGCCGCTGCTGCTCCTGGTACATCAGCACCTTCTCGCGTAACGCCGCGTCGCCGACGCCGAGGATTTTGGCGGCGAGCAAGGCTGCGTTGTCCGGCTCCAGCACCACGGCGGGCGCAACGCCCGACGGCGTCCGCAGCGACGAGTACAAATCCGCGCCGCCGAACTTCTCCGAGTAGGGCGGGCAGGCGACGACGGGCGCGGCGACGGCAGCGTCCACCATGCCGCTCAGCGCGTTGCTGCGACCCGCCACCGTGATGTAGACTTTCGGCTGCGGGTCGGCTTCATACTCCGCCAGCAAGTCCAGCAGATAGCGCGGGACTTTGTGCGCTGATGCAATGCGCGTGACGTGGGGGATGCCGAAGTCGTCGAGCGCGGACGTGATTTTGGCCGCGAAGTCGCGGTCGGCGGGGGAACCTAAAATTAAGATGGCAAGCATAGTTGCTCCTTTATACTTGTTTAGGACTTACGCCAGTAGGACTCTTTTTTCACCGCAGAGACCGCTGAGGACGCCGAGAAATGATAAAATCTTTGCGATCTCTGCGTGCTCTGCGGTAAAATTTCATCCTTTTGCGTAAGTCTGTTGTTGTAAGACGATATGCCTCGGTCGAAACCCATACCGTTCATAAAATCCGAACGCCTGCTCATTGCCCACCGCCACTACTACGCGCTTCATGGAGACGTTGTGCCCGTCCATCCAATCTAACGCGTGCCGCATGAAGGCGTCGCCAATGCCCTGCCGGCGATAATCGGCTTCGATGAAAATGGATTCGATCGCGCCGGCTTCCTCAGTCACGAGACTGACGCAATAGCCAACGGTTTGGCCGGTAGCGGTGTCTTGCGCTAGCTCTACGCGCAGCAAACCGGATTGAGCTTTGTCCAGAAAGTAGGCTTTGCGCCCGGCGTAGACGTGCGCGGCGTAATCCTCCGCAAAATGCAGAGAGTGGGCGGCGTGTTGGGCGTTGAGCTTTTCCCACAACGGGCCGACGGCGTCCAATAATTCCGTGCTGCCGGTGATGTAGTTGATTGTCATGGCAAGTCCTTGGGTTGAGCGTAGGGCGTATTTCGTAGTCCGTTACGGAATACGCCCTACGAAATACGTTTCTATGGCACATACCGGCTGGCGCCGTTGTTTGAGCCTACCCACACGACTCCTTCCGGTGTAATCCAGATGTCTGAAATAAGGCCATCCGCAAGACCGTCGGCAGAGGTAAAAATCTTCCAGGTCTCATTTGCCGGATCGAAGTGTCCCAGGGCGGCGCTCCAGGCCCATACGGTGCCATCGGCTGCCCCCTGGAGTCCATTGATGCCGGCGCTGGCCCACTCGTAGTTTTCCCAACCGGCGGCGGTCCGGCGATAGAGGTTAACGCCGGCGGCCGCCCATATATCGCCGTTGGGGTTTCCGCTTACGGCTCTGAACGAGATCGCCCTTTTGTCAGGGATTTCGGTTTGCCAGTTGCTCCCATTATAGTAGGCCAATCCGCTATCGCCAGCTATCCAGAACATCCCATCTGGCGCCGCGTAGACCCCATTGATGTGGGCGATAGAAGGGTGATCGTCTGCGGTGAAGATCGTCCAACTGTCGTCGCGTGGGTCATAACGCCACAGTTTCTCGTAACTTTGTACCCACATAACGTCATCCGCGGCAAATGTGATGTCCTTAATCATTACATTGTTCAACGCTTCCGGTTTGGTGATGCGCCACCCCTCGCCGTCGTACCAACGCAATTCCCCGTAACCGCCGAGCCATACGCGACCCTGGCTATCCACCCCGGGATGGCTGGCGAGGTTGGGGATGCCCTCGGCCTCTCCAAACACTTGCCAGGTGCCCTCCGCGGGGCTGTGCCGGGTCAGATAGGTGCTGTCGTGTGTGAACCAGATCCCCCCGGTGTTGTCCTGAACGACGGCGTACACGATGTTGCTGCGCAACGTCGCCGGAACGCTCCAGGTCTCAAAGTTTTCGCCGGCATAGCGCAACAGTCCGCCGCCTTCGGTGGCGAACCACATGACGCCATCCTCTTCGGCGATGGCGTACACGGACCAGGCTAACTCTGGATACGCCTCGGCAGTGAAGAACGCCCAGCTATCATCATCGGAATCATACACAATGATAGTTTTATCGCCGCCGAACCATAGCCGATCATCTTGGGCCTTGTAAACGGTGTACAAGGCGACGCCGTCCAACTCGGACAAAGGGGTAAACTTGCCGCCTCTTACATCCATCCAGGCAGCGCCTCTTGCGAAGGTCAGGTACAGCACATTCTCGTCTGCGATTTGCATCCCGGTAATGTTGTTGTTCGGCAGACCATTCTCCTCTGTATAATGGCGCCAGGTTTTGCCATCGAAGTGCGATAATCCTTGATGTGATCGGGCGACGAAAAGGCCGGCATCTTCGTCGTTGACCAGAATCTGGGGGTAGGTTAAGAAGCTTTCAGGAAGGGGCGTCGAGGGCGCGGCGCGCCATTCGCTGCCATCGTAATAGGCCAGCGTCGGATCGGCAAAGGCCATGCCGGCCCAAATCCCGCCATCTTCATCCTGGAAAAGCGTGTTTGTCTGCGCCGGTTCGATGCCAACGCTTTCATCGAAGGTGAACCATGTTTTGCCGTTGAAAACGGCGATGCCTGAATCGGTCGCTACCCACAGCCGTTGGTCATCTTCCACCAGCAGTGCATTGACCTTGTTGTTGGGCAACCCGTCCGCTAAGGTGAAAACTCTGTAAAGCTGGCGCTTCGGCTCCCAACGCACCAAGCCGGCTGGCCCGCCGCCCCAGACGCCATCCCCCTGGAGCGCCACGGTGTGCAAGAGGTTTTGGTTCATGTAGGTGCGCCAGCCGGTCGCCGGGGTCAGTTGCACAGCATCAAAGTTAGCGTATCCGTTAGTGCCGCTGCCGGCGATTACGCTGAATTCGGAATCCACGGTCAATGACACGGCTGCCAGCGGATACCAGGTATTGCCCCAATCACGTTGATTCACCGCAATCGTTGTTTCGCTATCTCCATAGGTCAATGTGAATGGCGTATCGGTCGCGCGATCTTCGCCGCGCGGCCACCATATCCAGACATCGTACAGGCCGCCTATGGGCAAGCGAAAATTGCAGCTCACCCGACATTCTTCACAGTTGGCATTGGCATAGAGAAAGTCCTCGCCGTAAGGGAGGCCGCCGCAGTCTTCCCCATTGCATGGGGTCCAACTCCCCGCTTCGACGCGGCAGGCAGCGTCTTGATTGTCCAGCAGCGCTTCAGCGCTGAAGGGGAGCGGGACTGCGGTAGCGTCAGGCAAGGCCGTGGCGTCAGGCAAAGCAGTGGCGTCAGGCAAGGCGGTGGCGTCAGGCTGGGCGGTGGCGACCGGTGTTTCAGGCAGCGGCTCTTCATCCTCATCCGCCGGGATTGATCCCCACGTCAAGATAGCGATGACCAGGATGATTAAAGCGATTCCGCCGCCTACAATGTACGGCCACGGGAAGGCCCGTTTGCGCGTCGCCGCCTGCACCGGGGCTTGGGGCGGGGGCGGCGGTGTGAGCCGCAACTCCGGGGGAACCTGCTCCTTGGATGGTGGGAACGGCGCGGGCGTGGCGGGCAGCGCCGACAGTGATTCAGTGCGCGCCTCGCTGTCAGATTGCGGCGCCGGTGTGTAGGGCGGCGTCTGTATCAGGGCGGGCGTCGGTCCGGCAAAGACCTCGGTGGCGCCGCCGGGGATAACGGGCAGGCTTATATCGGTGGGGAGTCCCTCGGCCGCACGGCTCAACGTTTCCACCATTTGCGCCGCCGTCTGGAAGCGGTCGTCGGGCGATTTTGCCAGCGCTTTGAGGATAACGCGCTCCAGCATTTCCGGCACGTCCGGGCGTAGACTTCGCGGCAGCGGCAACGGCTCATGGACGTGTTTCATCATCACGGCCAGCGGCGTCTCTGCCTGAAAGGGCACCTGGCCCACCACCATCTCGTAAAGCATAACGCCGAGCGCGTAGATGTCGCAGCGCGCGTCGAGGGGCTTGCCCAATCCCTGCTCTGGGGCCATGTAGGCAGGGGTTCCGATGATGTTGCCGGTTCCGGTGAAGTTTGACGTTCCGGCGACCATTTTGGCGATGCCAAAGTCAGTGAGGAAGGTGTTGCCCTGTGGGTCAATGAGTACATTGCTCGGCTTGATGTCGCGGTGGATGATGCCGCGATCATGGGCATAGCCAAGCGCGCGTCCCACCTGTCCTATGATGCGCGCCACTTCGTGCAGGTTCAACGTTCCCCGCTGCGTGATCAGGTCGTGCAGCGTGCCTGCTTCGATGTAACGCATCACCAGATACGTGATGCCCTCCTGCTCGCCGTAATCGTACACCGGCAGAATGTGCGGGTGTTCTAGTTTCGCCAACATCCGCGCTTCCTGGGTGAACCGTTCCACAAAGGTTTTATCTTGTGTGAGGTGGCTTGGCAGAACTTTCAGGGCCACGTAGCGGTCCATCGAGGGCTGGTACGCTTTAAAGACGGTTGCCATTCCGCCCTGGCCGATCTGTTCGATGATTTGATAATTTCCCAGTGTTTTGCCAATGTATGGATTCATTGTGTGCCCCCCCCTTGATAGTGTCAACGGATTGAACGGATTTAACGGAAAGGTGCCGCTTGAATGGCGACCAGCTTTTTACAAAAAGGAATGTAGCATTTGGCTGACGCGCGTTTCCGCTGGATACGTGCCTGGCTCAAAGGCTCTGCCAGTGAGCTTTTCGTAGCACGCGATGTAGCGCCGGCTGACCTGCGCGATGAGGTCGTCCGTAGCGGCGGGCGGCTCGCCATCCCCGCGATAGCCGCGCTCGGCGTACCACAGGCGCAGAAATTCCTTGTCGAAGTTGTCCGGCTCTTCCCCGGCGGCGCGGCGTGCTTCGTAGGTGTCGGCCACCCAGAAGCGGCTGCTGTCGGGCGTGTGGACTTCGTCAATCAGCATCACCCGACCATCCGGCGCGCGCCCGAACTCATACTTCGTGTCCACCAGGATCAGGCCGCCCTGCTGCGCGATTTCTTGCCCGCGCATGAAAATCGCCAGCGCCGCCGCCTGCACCTGCTCCCACGTTGCCGCGTCGAGCAGGCCGCGCTCCACCACCTCGGCGCAGGTGATGCGCTCGTCGGTCTCCCCCTTCGTTGTCGGCGTGATGATGGGCGCGGGCAGCGCATCATTCTTCTGCAAGCCGTCGGGGAAGTCGTAGCCGTAGATGCTGCGCTCGCCCAGGCTGTAGCGATACCACAGCGCCGTCTTGGTCACGCCGCTGATGTAGCCGCGCACGATGACCTCGATGGGGAACGGCTCGCACTCCGCCGCCAGCAGCACGTTGGGATCGGGCACGTCCAGGACGTGGTTGGGGATAATGTCGCGGGTTTGCTCGAACCAGAACGCGCTCAGTTGGTTGAGCACCTGCCCCTTGAACGGCACAGCAGTGAGGATGCGGTCGAAGGCCGAGAGCCGATCCGTCGTCACGAACAGGCGGCGTTGGTCGGGCAGCGCGAAGGAGTCGCGCACTTTGCCGCGCGTGTGGGCGTAGGGCCAGGCGACATCCACGGATTTCAGAGCGAGTGGGATGTAAGATTCAATGTTAAGCATTTTACCTCCAAAAGTTCGGATGTGAACAGGATGGATGGTTACTTCCAGGGATTGAAGATTTTTACCCCGGTGTTCTCAAAGTCGGCCTCATTGCGCGTCACCAGGATTAAGTGGTGGTATAGCGCAATCGCTGCAATCAAACTGTCCATAGCCGATACCGGTTTACCTGCTTTCTCAAGCGATCCGGCGAATTGTCCCCATTGGAGCATTACCGCCGTGTCTATAAGGATGATTCTGTCGGCAAAACGCCGGGGCAGTTCCTCATTGAGCCATATTTCTAAACGTGTTTTCCGCTCCGAATCCGGCAATTTTTCAATACCTTTGCGGATTTCGCCCAGAGTAATAACGCTCAAGTGTAGTCGTACTTCTTCAACACTATCAATCCAGGCAATGACCTGGGAATTAGGCTGTTTGGCAACCAATTCAGAAATCACGCACGTATCCAGCAAGTAGTTCATAGACCCGGCTCCTGCCGCGCTTCGCTAGCATCGCGGTGCAAGTCCAGCTCTACTTCTGCTAACGGTGAATCGTGGAAGAAGGCTGATAGACTCTTTTGCGCCACCGTCAAACGTTTGTATTCCTCGTAAGAGACCAAGACAACAGCTTCTACGCCGTGTTTGGTGATTAATTGTGGCCCGGCGCTCAAGGCATTGTTCACAACTTCACTGAATTTGTTTTTTGCTTCTTGTAATTGCCAGGTATGGATGGTCATATCAACACCTCCTGTCTAGTCTGTCCAGATTTTACGCGATATTGAAGCCGATGTCAATAGGGTACGGTTGCGGGTTTAAGGTACGCTGAACATAGCGACATGCGGATGCGTGCCGTTGTTCAGGTCGTTGATCGTCTTTGCCAACTGCTCGCGCGCCCATAACTCTTGACCGTTGGTTGGGTACTTCCGGTAATAGCACTCGATGACCATGATCAGAAACAGGTAGAGACTGTAGAGCGCGCGCCGGGTGCGCTGCGGCGGTGTATCCAACATCGGCGCCCCGTAGCCTGCGGCGAAATCGCTCTGGGGATCGTACCCGGTGAAGTTGACCTCCATCAGCGGGTCGCCCCACAGCGCGCGCTCGTGGTCAATGATGCCGGTGATGGCCTGCATTTCCCCATCGAAGAAGATGTTGCCATCCCACAAATCCCAATGGACGAGGCGCGGCGTCGTGACTTCATCCAGCGCCGCGTAGTGGCGGCGGGCCAGGTCGTGAATTTCGGCATACGAGAGCGGCAGTTCAACGGCCATATCTTCACCATCTTGCAGCACGGTCTGGAGCATGGCGTCGAAGGCGTCGCGCCACTGAGCGAAGCGCGGCGTGTTTTCGGAACCGTAGCCAAAGGCTGTGCCTTCGATGCTGTTGATTTCTCGCAGGTATCCGCCGATCTGCCGGTTGACGCGCTGCTGCACGTCCGGCGCCAACTCCTTGCGGACTTTGTGCAGCGGTTGGCCCGGCAGACACGCCATAATGAAGAATTCGTTATCCAGCAGCGCGCGTGAGGCGTCGTAGCAGTAAATCTCCGCTACCGGCGCCGCAGTGCGCGCGCGCACCAGGCGCATCGCGGCGACTTCCGCGGCCATGATGTCGTACTCGTAGCGCAGCACGCGCACGTGCGGCGGCGGCGACACTTTTAATACCCAGGCGCGTCCATCCGCTAAATCGAGGCGATAGGCGGTGGCGAAGTAGCCTTCGGTCAACTCCTGAATGGCTTGCACGTGAGTTTCGTGCCCAAAGTGATGGCTGATTATTGATTGAATTTGCGGATGTGACAGTTGGATTTTAGAGATGCTTTGCATGAGCGTCCTTTTGTGAATTTTTGTCAGCAGATTAAGCAGATTGAGCAGATTGGGTTTGGTTACTGACAAAAAATCTGCTTAATCTGCTCAATCTGCTGATAGAAAAAGAAATTCTCCTACAGTCGCGCCGCATACTGCAGCCCTTGGCTAAACAACGTTAATCCCAGATTCCCGCGTTCTCCGCGCGTATAGCGGGGATGCTGTTCCGGGAAAATGTGGTCTTCGGGGTGGGGCATCAGGCCGAAGACGGTGCCCTGCGCGTTGCACACCCCGGCGATGTCGGCGGTGGAGCCGTTGGGGTTGGCGGGATACTCTGGCGCGATGCCGTCGCTGGTGGTGTACGTGACGGCGATCTGCCCGTGGGCGCGCAAATCCGCCAGCGCCGCGTCGTCGCGGGGGACGAAGCGCCCCTCGCCGTGCGCGACCGGGCAGTAAATCCGTTCGGTCAGACCGCGTGTGAAGACGCACACGCTTTCGGGATGCGGGTCCAGCCACACCCACCGGCACTCAAAGCGATTGGAGGCGTTGCGCGTGAGCGTTGCCCGCGCCTCTCCTGGCGGTCCCGGCAGCCACCCGCTCTTGACGAGCGCCTGGAAGCCATTGCAGATGCCGATCACTGGCTTGCTCGCCTCCACAAAGCGCGCCAGCTCCTCCTGGAAGAGCCAGCGCATATCCGCCGCCAGCAGACGCCCCGCGCCGAGCGCGTCGCCGTAGGAGAAGCCGCCCGGCAGCACGAGCATCTGGTGGTCGTGCAAGCGTGCAGGATGGGCGTGCAGTGCGTTGATATGCAGAATTGTGGGGACGCCGCCCGCTAATTCGATCGCCGCCGCCGCGTCCGGGTCGCGGTTCGTGCCGGTGGCCTGGAGAATGAGAACTTGGGGTTTGATTGTCACGTTTTACGCTCCTTTGCGTAAAACGTGAAACGTGAAACGTGAAAACATCACGTTTCACGTTTCACGTTTCATTTCTTGCCCACCCGCTTCGCCATCCAAATATCCGGCTTGTTCCAGCCGTTGGCATCGGGAAGGACGCCGACGATGGTGTAGCCCATCTTTTGGTAGAATTCATAGGGATGGTGGTTGAGGTTGCGGATGTGGGCGATGTGTTCCCAGGGGTTTTCGTACAGGTCCACCTGACTCAACGAGGTTCTGAAGTCTTCGTCATCCGTGCCCAGGTAGAGCGTTAATCCGCCCCGCGCCCGCACCTGCTCTTCCAAATCCGCCACCAACGCGCGCCCGATCCCCTGGCCTTGTTGCGCCGGCGCTACTACCAGGGGGTGCAATTCCCAGGCGGTGGTTGCGTATTGGGGGATGGCGCCGACCCAGCCCAGCACGTCTCCTTGATCATTGAGGGCTACGCGGCAGACCTTTTCCGGCGCCAACGCCTCGTGGACTTCTTCCAACGCCGATTCCATATCCGGCCAGGCGTTGGGCCAGTGCTCTTTGAAGCCTTCGACCAGCAGTGCAGCGAGCTGCTGCAACACGCCGCTATCGTCTGATGGCAACGTCACAATATGCATCGTAGACAAGTTTTTAGCCTCGTAGTCACAATCGCCAACCAACACAACCGATCACTTCTTATCCGCTGTTGGACGCTGAAGCAAATTGACCATTCGGAGCAAGCGGATTTTGCTTGCGGTGTTCATCCAAAACACGAGAGTGCTTACCAAAAGCACAAGAGGCTACCGGACTATGTCGGGCGCCACGACAGCAGACAAGAGAGAAAACAACAAGCATATCACAAAAACACCGCGCGACCATCGGCTGACTCGATACAGAGCTTCTAAATAGGTACTTCTTAGATCACGATCACGAATACTGGAATAAAACGTCTCTTTCTCATCCCGACCCAGCAATATGTCTTTAAGCATCACCACACCTCCATCGAATTTGACATACAATTGGCTATTTTCCCACCGATGCAAGTTCTGCATTCCCCTACGCCAGGCTGCTCCACCAGAGCCGGCGCGAAATAGGATCAAAAGCTCGTGATGTAAGCAATAAGGCAGATTAGAGCAATAAATCCTAACATCACAACGCTCGCTATCATGATCGACTTGGTGTTATATTCCCGTAGAGTTTGACCAAAGTAGGCGCGATATGGATCAATATCTCCCCTCGATTCAAACGGATTCTGCGCAGATTTACGCTGCCGCTTGAAACGGATACGATAATCGTCAAACTTCTCTAGCATTACCCAACCATTGACCGCTTCTTCGTTCAATGCCTGATCCAACAAGTCCGGCCTGCGAAAATCTCCACGAATAGATCGCAAGATTTTGAATTCCCAATCCGAGTCAAGTTCTTC
>Ga0116144_10004711_pt1 | contig 12814 bp, 10 predicted proteins | sample AD_UKC035_MetaG_FD_89746 | JGI IMG/M metagenome (GOLD analysis project Ga0116144, IMG submission 89746) | Active sludge microbial communities of municipal wastewater-treating anaerobic digesters from USA - AD_UKC035_MetaG | ecosystem: Engineered > Bioreactor > Anaerobic > Digestate | place: USA... | reverse complement strand
GAAGGCGTGGTCAGAACCGGCTTGAATTCGCGCCCGGTGGCCAGGCGCAGCTCGTCGATGCCGGCGGTGTCGAAGAGGCGGCTGGTAGCAACCATTACCGTGCCGGCCTCTTCGGAGAGGGGCAGCAGCTGGCGATCAATCAAAATGCGGGCCGGGAAAACCGCAAGGAATTCCCGGCCCGGAAGAGATTCTTCGATATCGCGGTAGGAAACGTTGAATTCGGCCGCCAGGATTTTCAGCAAGGTTTCTTCGGCCAGGCCGGATCCGGTCAGCAGCGCTTCATCAAGCGGAACGCCCGATTTGCTTAAGGAACGGACCCGTTCGGCCGTTTCCCGATTCAACAGTTTGTTTTCGATTAATTTACCGACGATATCGATCATGCCTTTTTTTTCGATTCGCGAGAGAGTTGAAGCGAGATTATTCGAGCAGACCCATCAGAACCAGCTGCGCCTCCTGACGGGCGTTCAGGACTTCCCGGAGCGATTTCTGCGCGGCGGCCAGTTCGGTTTTGGCTCGGGCCTTCTCCTGGCGCAGGGCGGTCAGCTTGGCGACGATCGCCCCGGAAGAGGCGTCTTTTTGGCTAACCAGTTGCTGCAGTTCGCCGGCGGCCTTATCCACGGGCGAAGACTGGATGGTGGTTCGGTCGTTTCCCGGCCGCGCCGCGTTGGTATCGGTCCGGGTGTCGGAACGCCGGCCGCCAAAACCTTCTCTGCCGGAGCGGCCCATCATCATGCGGCCGCCGCCGGTCTGGCGCGAAAGGGTCAAGACCTTCTCGAGACGCGGTTGTAAAACGGTCCATTCCTCGTCACTTGACTGGAGAGTCGTCTTGATCCACTCCAGCCGGCGCTGGTTCATCTGCTGGGGATCCCAGCGACCGGAGCGGTTGCCACGTCCCTGCGCATCACCGGCGGCCGTCGTTCCATCAGTGTTCCGGCGTTCCCGGTTTTCCTGCGAATTGGCCAGCCCGAACCAGACCAGACCTAAAATCAGCACCAACGCCAGTGCCGTCAACCTTTTTGTTCCGTTCATAGCCACCCTCCCCTGTTGCTGAGCAACCGTTTGCGAAAAAAGCCCCCCATAGCTGACTTTAATATATGATGACCGGATGGGACTGAACGTTTAAAGGCCGGCCGTCAGCTTGGATTGGAAGATTTCCTTAAATGTGAAATTGGATTTTGGAAGGAATGGGCTGCCTCATCCTACTCCCGGAATACTGATGGTGTTAGGTCCTGGCGTATATGATAAAATATCAATTCCAAATGAGACGCTGGAACATTTCCAGGGAATCGCTGCAATAGAAGCCGGAGTGGTGGAATGGCAGACGCGCCGGACTCAAAATCCGGTGAGGGCAACCTCATGAGGGTTCAAGTCCCTCCTCCGGCACCGCTTCCTGACAAAGGACTTGAAGAGAGCGAAGTCAGGCAAGGCGACCGAATAGGGAGCGTTGCCAGCGAATGGCCGACCCGAGGCGCAGTGGGAGCCGAGGGCGCCAAGTCCCTCCTCCGGCACGGTGAAGTAGAGCGCCTCGACGAGCTCGGCGCACACTTCACCGCCGTGAAGCGTGTCCAAAGGACTCTGCTTCACGGCCTCGTTGTTTCTGAACTGTATCTCAGACGAATTTCAAATGACAGAGGGGGACTTGCTTCGCTCGCTCACGGCGGGCCGTTTTCGAGTCGAACGGCCCTGAGCCTGGCCCTGGGTTTTTATAAGGGCCGGTCGAAGGGCGCCGCTTCCTGACAAAGGACTTGAAGAGAGCCGTGAAGCGTGTCCGAAGGACTCTGCTTCACGGCCTCGTTGTTTCTGAACCGTATTCCAGACGAATTTTAAAGAACAGAGGCGGGCTCGCTTCGCTTGATCACGGCGGGTCGAAAACTCAGGCTCCGGTTTTTTTGCGGCGGGGGGCGGTTCGGCGGACGGGTTCCCGGCGCTTTGGAGCCGCAACCTTTTTTACGGCACCCCCCTCCTCCGCTTCCCCCGCCTCCCGGATCAAGGTGTTCGGCGCGTCTCCCCAGATCTTCTCCAGGGCGTAAAACTCGCGGGTTTCGGGTTGGAAGATGTGAAGAATGAAATCCCCGTAATCCATCAGCAGCCAGTTGTTTTGCGGGAAACCTTCCTTGTGCTGCAGCGGGAAACGTTCCTTGATGCGCAGGGCGACCGCCTCGGCGATGGCCCGGCTCTGCGGGATACTTTCGGCGGTGCAGATCACGAAGTAGTCGGCAATGGTGGTCAGGTTTTTAAGCTGAAAGACCCGGATGTCAAGCGCCTTTTTCTCCTGGAGCACCCGGATTACTTCCCTGATCTTGGCCGTTAGTCTGATGTCGCCTCCCTCATTGTTCCGGACGTTAATATTCGATTCCCTTTCTCGGGGCCTGTCCCGAATCAAAGGGATGCTTGATCGAACGCATTTCGGTAACCAGATCGGCGGCCCGGCAGATCGCCGGCGTCGCCCCGCGACCGGTCAGGACAAGTTCAACCGATCCCGGCCGGGAACTTACCAGGTTGATCAGCTCCGCTTCGTCCAGCAGGCCGTCCCGGAGGGCGATTAAAATTTCGTCAAGGATTACTATATCATAACGACCGCTCTTTATCAAACGGGCGGCCCGGGCCAGGTCCTTGCGAAAAAGGATTGATCTGTTTCCGTTCCGGCGCGCCGGGCGGCCGCGTTGGAAGGCCGGGTGGCCTCCCGGGAAACGCAAGACCAGGCTGGCCGGACGGTGTTCTTTCAAAAGATCGAGTTCTCCGCCCCGGAGCGGCTTGAAGAACTGAAGGAAGGCCACGGTCCGGCCGCGGCTGAGAGCCCGGAGCGCCAGTCCGACCGCGGCGCTGGTCTTCCCCTTGCCCTCGCCGGTGTAGACCTGTGTCAATCCGGTTCCCATTTCAGCGGACGATTCGACTCATTTCAAAAATCGGCAGGAGCACGGCGATCACGATGCTGCCCACCACGATACCCATTATGATGATCATGGCCGGTTCCAGGAGCCCGACTGCCCGGGCCAGGCTGGTTTCCAGTTCCTCCTCGTAATTGGCGGCCGCTTTTTCGAGCAGGGCGGAGAGGTCTCCCGTCTCCTCCCCTACCCTCACCATCTGCAGCAGGTAGGGCGGGAAAGCCGGCCCGGAACGCATGGCCTGGCTGAGCGAGCGGCCCCGGTTAAGATCGTTCTGAAGCCGCTGGACCTCGGAGCGGAAGGCCGGGTCGGTCATGAGGCGTTCGATCAGGCGAAGCGCCTCGATCAGTTTGACCCCGCTGCGGTGGAGTATGGAGAGGTTGCGGCAGAAGAGCGCCAGGGATCGGCGGCGGAGGAGTTCGTAAATCAGGGGCAGACGCCGGACCAGGCGCCAGAGCCGTTCGCGGCCGGCCGGACCGTGCCAGGCCTGGCGCAGGCCCAGGCCGGTCGCCAGCAGGCCCAGTAACATAAAAAACCAGTAACGCTTGAGAAAAAGGACGGCGCTGATTATAAGCCGGGTATAGATGGGAATCGGAACGCCCGATTCGGCGAAGACCGCAGTCACCTTGGGCAGCACGACCAGGAAGAGGAAGAGCAGGACCAGGATTGACACGGTCGCCAGGAGCGCCGGATAGATCAGGCTGGTGACCGCCCGCCGCTGCATGGTCAGGGCGGTTTCCTCGTTTCGGGCGTATTCGGCCAGCGTAAGGCCCAGGGTGCCGCTGGCCTCCGAGACGGCCACCACTTCGGCCAGCGTGGCCGGGAAAATGTTTTCCCGCCGCAGCGCCTCCGAAAAAAGTATGCCCCGGCGCAGTGATTCGGAGAGATTGTGGAACGACTGAGAGAGAGGTTGGTTGCGCAGCTGGGGGGCAACGGTTTCAACCGCCTCCACTACCGGTATGTGGCTGTTGATCAGTGAGGCCAGCTGGCGGATGGCGCCAACGGCTTCGGCGTGGTCGATGCGCCGAATCGGACGCAGGGTTGGCCGGTCCGGGCCGGCGGCCATTTCAACCTGGATTGGATAGAGGCCGAGTTCCTTGATCTTCTGACGGGCGTCGGCCGCGTCGTGGGCCTCGAGGCGCCCTTTCTGACGGCGGCCCTGGGGGTTAAGACAGCTGTATTGGAATAAGGCCATGGGGAATCAGAAAAATTCAGGAGGCGACCCGCAGCACTTCTTCCAGGGTCGTTAAGCCTGCCCGGACTTTTTGCTCGCCGGCAGCTCGCAGGGTGCGCATTCCCTTTGTTACCGCGTATTCCTTTATTTCCTGGGCCGGCTGCTTGTTGAGGACGGATTGGCGGACATGATCATCAAGGGCCAGGAACTCGAAGATCGCGGTCCGGCCCCGGTATCCGGTTTGAAAGCATTTTTCGCAGCCCCGGCCGCGGAAAAGATCGGTTCCGTGCGCATCCCGAACCGGGGCGGGCAAGCGATCGCGCGGTACCGCTTCCCGGCAGTTGGGGCAGATCAACCGGACCAGGCGCTGGGCGATGATGCCCAGCAGCGAGGAGGAAACCAGGTATGGTTCGATGCCGATTTCCAGCAGTCGGGTGATGGCGCTGGCGGCGTCGTTGGTGTGCAGCGTCGAGAAGACCAGGTGGCCGGTCAGGCTGGCCTGGATGGCCATTTCGGCCGTTTCCCGGTCCCTGATTTCTCCGATCATCAGGACGTCCGGGTCATGGCGGAGTATGGAGCGCAGACCATTGGCAAAGGTGAGACCGATTTTGGGATTGACCTGGATCTGGCTCAGGCCGGGGATCTGGTACTCCACCGGATCTTCCAGGGTGACGATATTGCGATCCGGGTAGTTGATTTTCTGCAGGGCCGCGTATAGGGTGGTGGTCTTGCCGCTGCCGGTGGGGCCCGTCAGCAGAATGATGCCGTGATCGGCCGAGATGAGCCGCTGCATGATGTCCAGTTCCGACTGATCCAGGCCGAGGTGCTCGAGCGTGAAGAAGAAGGAGGCCTGGTCGAGCAGTCTCAGCACCGAGGCTTCGCCCCAGTAGGTGGGCAAAACCGAGACCCGGATGTCAATGGCCCGGTCCTCGAGATGAACGGTGGTGCGGCCGTCCTGCGGCAGCCGCCGCTCGGCGATGTTCAGCGAGGAGAGAATCTTGATCCGGGAAATGATGCCCGGTTGCATCGTGGCCGGCAGCTGGAAAGCGTCATGGAGCATACCGTCGATGCGGTAGCGGATCCTAAGCTCTTTTTCCTGGGGTTGGATATGAATGTCGCTGGCGTTGTTCTGGAGCGCCTGGAAAATGATCTGGTTGACCAGCCGGATGACCGGTGCCTTGTTGGCCAGGTCAAGCAGGTTTTCGCGGATGGAACCATTGCCGTCGCCCGGAACGGCGGTTTCCGGTTTGGATTCCGGGGCCAGTGTTTCCTGGCCGGGGCGCCAGTAGTTCCGGGAGAGCACTTCCTGAATCTCTTCGGGCAGGCCGAAGGCCAGCCGGGTTTCGGTTTCCAGCCGGGTCTCAATCTCCTGGCGCGGCAGCCGAAGCGGATCGGCGGCCACCAGGTAAACCCGTTCCTCTTTCAGAATCGGCAGGGACGGCCATTTTTGCCAGAATTCGAACGGGAAACGGGTGGCCAGGTCGGATGCAAACAGGGCTTCGAAGTTCTCCAGAAAAGGCAGGTGAAATTGTTCGGCCAGGGTTTGAAGAAGGTCCCGCTCGGAAACGGCTCCCAGTTCCAGCAGTATTTCACCCAGGCGGAGGCGCGGTTTTTCTTTTTGAATCCGGATGGCTTTTTCCAGCTCCGGGGGAGGGATCAGGCCGCGTTTTACCAGGAGTTCGCCGATCTTCATCTGTTGCGGACCGGCTTTTCCAGAATGGCCTGTTTTTCATCGGCTATGGTTTCGGCCTCCTCACGGTTGGTGATGATGCGCGGGGTTATGAAGATGTAGAGGCTGGTCTGGACATTCTGTTTAACCTGGTGGCGGAAGAGGTGCCCCAAGAGCGGCAGGTTGGCCAGGCCCGGGACCTTCTGGACCGTTTCGTCGGTGTCGTCCCGGATAAGGCCGCCCAGCACCATGGTCGACTGGTCGCTGACAATCAGACTGCTCTTGGCGGTGCGCTTGGCGATGGTCGGGGCCAGGATGGTGGCGCTCCCGCTGGTGCCGCCCGAAGACAGGTAGGAGACCAGCTTGGTTACCTCCTGCTCGATGTCGAGGCGCACCTGGCGGCTTTCGCTGATGTGCGGGGTGATCTTCAGCGTGATGCCCACGTCCTGGTAGTCAAAACTCTGGGTTGGAATCTGTTCGGAGGTCACCGAGTAGGTGATCTGCTTTGAATAGGGAATGGTTTCGGCCACCTTGATCTGGGCTTCCTTGTTGTCCATGGTGGTTATCTGTGGCGTGGAAAGGATTTTGAAATTGCTGTCCTTGCCGTAGAGGCGGACCAGGGCGCCGATGTTAAAGGGGAATTCATTGCCCTTGACCAATCCCACCAGCAGGCCGGGGGGCGCGATGCCGTTGGCGATGTTGCTGAGGGTGGCGGAATCGATCACCCCGCCGTAAGATCCGAAACCTCGGTACTTGCCCGCCTCCGGTTCGAAGTATTGCCACTGGATTCCGAATTCCCGCATCAGGTCGCCGCTCACCTCGGCCACCAGCGCTTCGATCATCACCTGGCCGGGCATCTTGTCCAGCTCCGTGATCACCTTTTCCAGCGAGGCGTAATCCTCGGGGCTGGCGGTGATTAACAGGCTGTTGCTGGCGGCGGCGGCTACCACCGAGACGAAAACGGTTTTATCCCCGGGGCGGATTGGCGTCCGGGCCTGCTTCTGGGCCAGGACCGCGGTCAGTACCTGGGCCACTTCCTGGGCGTTGGCATTCTGGAGCCGGTAAATGTGCAGCGTGTCCTTGCCGGCCGGCGCTTCGCGGTCAACCTGGTCGATGATACTCAGCAGTTTTCGAATGTTGCTGGCGGCGTCGGTGATGATCAGGACGCCGGTCTTGGTTTCGGCGGACAGGTTGGCGTTTTTGGAGATGAAAGGATTGAGGATGGGCAGCAGCGCATCCGGAGCGGCATAACTCAGCGGAACGATCTGCGTTACGTAACGGTCGCCAAAAGGGACCAGTTGTTCCGGGTCACGTCCGGCGAAGACCTCGAGGGGGCGTCCCCGGGCCTCGGCCAGGGGGAGGATTTTGGTCACGTTGCCGGCCGGATCGGGGACGGCCGTGAATCCATAAAGGTTGAGGACCGCGTAAAAAACAGATTCGGCTTCTTTGACGGGTATGGGACGGGAGGAGTAGATGGTTATGCTTCCGGAAACGCCGGGGGCCAGGGCGAAGTTCTGGTTGAGAAGCCGGCCCATGGTTTGAATGAAGTTTTCCAGACGTACATTATTGAAGTCTATGGAAAAGTTGGAATCGGCCCGGCCCGCCGGAGCTGCCAGGAGTAAGCTGGAAATCAGCAGCAACAAGGCCACCAGCAGCCGGATCGGGTGGAAGCCGGAAGCACGGGAAGAAACCGGGCGGATTTTTTTCATCATAGGTTTTGGTTGCAATCGAAACCGGTCAGGGCGTGACATTGAAATTCAGGGTGACCGGCTGCCCCTTGCGCAGGATTTCAACCGACACCGGACTGCCGGGCCGGATGGTGCTGTAAATGAAGGCGAGGCGGGACATGTTCTCCAGCTGGATGCCGTTGACGCGCGAAACCACGTCTCCATTACGCAGTCCGTAACGGAAGGCGATGGAGTTGGCCGGCAGGTTGTTGACCTGGTAGCCGGCCACCTTGCCGCCGTTCACCACCGGAGCGATCCGGACCTGCTTGAGTTCTTCGCTGGCCGAGACGTTCTGGGTGATTTCGCTCAGGCTGACCGTGTATGCGGAGTTGAAGGCCGGACCGCCGGCCTCGGCCGGGTTGATGGTGATCACGGTGGGCGGGGCCGGTTTGGCCGGCGATTTTTCAAGGCCGGCGGTCCCGGAAGACGAGGTCAAGGCTCCGGCCGCTTCGGCGACCAGGGTCAGGACCGTTTCCTTGTTCTCGGCGTCGATCAGGATGACCTTGTTCTTGACGATCTTCAGAATGCGGACCTCGGCGATGCTTTCGCCTTCCGGGTAAACCTGCTCGGTCCGGGCCTGCCGGTTTTCGATCACCGCCAGTGAAGGCAGGCCGTCGGCCAGGATGACTCCCTTGAGGAGCAGATATTCCGCGGGAGACGGCGGCTGCCGGACGATCGACTTGATTTCCGCGGTCCTTGGGGGTGGCGGCGGTGCCAGGCGGAACAGGTCACGCTTGTATATGGATTGGTAATTACCCGCCAGCAGCAGAACCCCCTGGAGAAGGATTGTCCCGTCCTTAATAAGCCGGGGTCGGCGGCGCGGGTATCGGTTCATTGGTTAGGCCCGGTTCCATTGCCTGGGGCGGCGGCGCCTGGGTCTGTTTCAGGTATTCATCCAGGCTTTCCATCGCGGACTGGCGCACTTCTTTGTCCTCATTCTGTGCCATGTCGAGCAGGAGCGGCAGCGAGTTGAGTTCGCTCAGGTTAAGTTTGGAGAGCTTGGAAATGAACTTGATGCACCGGATCCGCACGTCAGGGTTCTTGGCGGTCTTGGCGATGTTGATAAGAATCGGGGCCATGAACCGCTGCCATTCTTCCTCGGAAAGGTCAATGCTGCTCTGGAGTGTCTGGCTGGCGATCAGGCGTACGACCTCCTCCTTGTCGTCCAGCATCTGGAAGAGGGTCGGCAGGCTCAGGTAAAACTCGAAGTCGCCGCTGGTGTCGTCGTCGCTGCTGGAGGTGTTGCTGCTGGTGGTGCGGCGCGAACTGGTGGTGGTGCTGCTGCTGGTAGTGCCGCTGTCGGTGCTGCCGATCGTACTGCCGAACTTGGAGAGCACGATCAGCGACCAGATCCGGACCTGGATGTTCGGGTGATTCTTGGCGTAGGTCTCGAGCATGGAACGGACGGTCACCCGGACGGCATACTCGTCAACCGACGCCTTGTAGTCCTGCAGCCGGCTGGCGGTGGTATTGCTGGAACTGGAACTGCCGCTGCTGGTTCTGTTGCTGGTGCTGCGGTTAGTGCCGGTGATGCCCGTTGAGGTGGTCTGGGCCTGGACCAGGGCCGGAATGAAAAGGGCCAGGGTAAAGATTACCCAAACCGAGAAATTTAACCGCTTCATGCAAGCCTCCTTGTTTTTCCTAATTAGATGAAAAGTGGCTGCGAATTGTTTATCGACCCGAATTTAGAACCATTTCCGGTCGATGATCTGCTTGGGCCCCTCCTGCAGTACCGGCAGCGATTCGTATTCGCGGTTGAGCAGGCGGCCTTCCTCCGAGGTGAGTACGATTCTCGGCTTGAGGAAGAGAACCAGTTCCCCGGTTCGCTCGGTCCGGGTCGTCCGCTTGAAGAGGTTGCCCAGGACCGGAACCTTGCCCAGGACCGGAACCCGGGTTTCATTATTGAAGGTGTCAACATTGCCGATGCCCCCGACAATCAGACTTTCGCCGTCCCAGAGGACGACGTTCTGGTCGGTGCTCCGGCTGGCGACCAGCGGGTACGGCTGGTAGATAATCTGGCCGGAAGTCCCGAAGGAGGTGGGCACCTGCATGATCTCCTTGACCCGGTCAACCAGCAGGCTGACGTTGAGAGCGACCGTCCGGTTGTTCTGGATGATCGGGGTGATCTGGAAGGTGGTCCCGATCTGGATGGTGTTGATCTGGGTGGTGATGATGGGCGGCAGCGGGTTGGTGGCGGTGGCCGACGGCTGCTGGGTTACGGTGGAGGTGGTGTAGGGAAAATCCTCGGTCGAGGTGATGACCGCCGGAGTTCCCGAAACGGTCATGATCCGGGGACTCATGATCAGGCGGGCCCGCCCTTCCTTGGCCAGCGCATTGAAGATGGCCGAGAAATCCTTGTGGGTAAGGGCGAAGTAGACCGATTCCGAGTCGATCGGCAGGGCGGCCGGGACCGAACCGAAACGCGGCCCGCTCAGGGTGACCTTGTCGATGAGCTTGTTCTGGATCAGGAAGTTGATGCCCAGGGCCCGGTCGTTGGAGTAGGTAACCTCAAGCAGCTGGGCCTCGATCAGCACTTCGTTGGCCGGTATGTCCAGGGAGCGGATCAGGTTTTCAATGTCCCTGGTCTGGGTGGCGCTGCCGGTGTCGATGACGATCGAGTTGGTGCGCAGGTCGGCGGTTACGTTCTCCAACCGGAGCGAGTCGCGGATGATCTTGGCGATTGCCCTGGCCTCCGCGTAATGGAGGTTGAAGACCTTTTTTTCCTTCAAGGCCAGGCCGCTGGCGGTTTTCTCGAATTCGGCCGGGGTCATGATCATGATGACGTTGTCCCGTTCCAGGTAGTTGAGCCCGTGGGTTTCCACGATCAGATCCAGGACCTGGCGCAGGGGGACGTCCTTGACGTTCATGGTCATGGTGCCGGTGATGCCCGAAGAGAGGACGATGTTGACGCCGGTCAACTCGTAGATCTGGCGGAGGGCCTCCTTCAGGTCAAGATCAGTCACATTGATGGTAACCGGGGTGTCGCCGATCTTTCCCAGCAGGCGGGCGGTCGGGGCGGTGGTCTCGGCGAAGGCCGCATCGAGTTTCTCGATGGCCAGCTGGCCGTAACGGATCACCTCCAGGAACTGGTTCCGTTCGAGGGCCAGCCGCCCTTCGCGGAGATAGAAGGTGGGATCGATCAACTTTTCCTCGGGGACGAGCGCCTGGTTTTTGAGCCGTTCGAGATAGGTGGAAACGTCCAGGATTATGGATTCAGCCTCGGAGGCCAGGTGCAGCCATTCCTGCTCGTCGTTGATGAGGAGTTCCTTGAATCCGGACTGACTGGAAGTCGGGTTGGGAAAGACAACCGGCAGGTTCTTTTTGCCCTTGATCCGGTAGGCGGCCAGGCTCTGGTAGATCTGAACGTTAAGCGGCTTGTACCGGGGGGAGACCGCCGACACCTGGGAGAAGAGGGAAAGGGCCTGGGCGTAATTGCCGGTCCAGTAAGCTGATTGGCCTTCCTTGTAAAAGGCGGCCGCCTTCTCCTCGGCTTTCAGCGCCTCGGCCTGGGGCCCGGCCCAGACCAGGGCTGGAAAGAGCAGGATGAGCGCGAGCAATCCGGTCATCTTAACGCCGATCTTCACTTTCAGCATTTGTAATCTCCTCCTTAAAGTATATACTCTAAAGAACCCGGTGAAGTCAAGGTTTTATCGGTTATTCCTGCTTCAGGAAGTACAGGCGGTCATCACGCACGAAGTAGAGATAGTTTCCAATGCGGCGAACCAGGCGGAAGCCTTCGATTTCCTCGCCGATGATGGCGCGATAGGTTTTCTGACCTTCCAGGAAGAAGTATTCTTCGCCGGCCATGATCAGGCGTCCCTTGTAACGCAGCGGCGGACTCAGGCGTTCCTCGTTGATCTGGTAGGTGTGTCCTTCCCGGGCGAGATAAAGGACGCCGTTGCGGTAATCATATATTTTGTATCCGGCCACCGTGTCTCCCACCCGGGCCCGGTAACCTCCGTCCGGCCCCTCCAGGAAGAAGTAGTCGACGCCGGCCAAGTTGAGTGTGCCTCGAAAATGAAGCGTCAAGCCGGGCTTGGCCGGCAGAGTCACCTCCGGCAACTGGACCGAGATGGGCGGTATCCGGCTTATTTTTTCGCTCTCCGGTATGGCCGGCGGGACGTTCGGCGCGACAAAGGTCGGCTTGGGAATCACGGGCGGTTCCGGCGGCCTGATGATCGGGATGCGTCTTATCAGACCGGGCGGATTCGGTATCCGGACAATGCGAACCAGTGGCGTCGAAGTAATTTCTCGCAACCGCCAGAGTTGGTGTGAGAATGGATCACGGAGGCCCTCAACCCGGATGACCTGGGGTCTTGGAGCCTGCGCCAGCATTTCCGGCGGTGCTTCGGGGGCTTCGCTCTTGGCCGGAGGGGCCAGCGCTTCCTCAACCTGGCGTCGGGTCTGGTCCAGACGCTGGTTGAGCATAAAGATTTCGACGAACCAGCCCAGGATCAAGAGCGCAAAGATGGCCCGGATATAATTGGTCTTCAGGAAATTGACCGGGTCAAACGGCCGGATGACCTTTTTTGATACGGGCGCTACCGGTACCGGCCGGGCGGCAAGCGCGGATGGTTTTCTCGGAACCGGAGGCTTCAACAGGAAAAGCGGCGGTGTCGGTTTCGGAACGATCCGGGCCGGCGGCAGGGTAACTTTAACCGGGCTGGACGCCGGGATTCCTTTTTTCTGGCGGTGTTCCTGAAGGTAGGCGGCCAGTCGGAGCCGGTTCTCGGCCTGGCGGTCTTTCTTTCCGGCGGCGGCCGCGGCTTTTACCGGTGCGGCTTGCGGAAGAACGGGCGCGGCCGGGGTTGGCGGCGTGGGTTGGGCCGGCTGGACCGGGGCGGCGGCCGTCCGTTCCTGCTCAAGTTTGGCTTTTAAGGCGGCCTCCTCGCGGCGGCGCGCTTCCATCCGGGCCTGCCGAGCGGCTTCGGCGGCAGCCTTCTCTTCCCGGTAATGGGTTTCGGAGGCCAGCTTTTCCTGGCGTCGGGCCGCGATGTTGGCAGCCAGGTCTTTGCGGCGCAATTCGAGTGCGGCCCGTTTTTCCCGGGCCGCGTTTGTCTTTTCGGCGGCAGCGCGGCCGGCGGCGGCCCGCCTGGCTTCAAGGTGGGCGGCCAGCCGGAGTCGGTTCTCGGCCTGGCGGTCTTTCTTTCCGGCGGCGGCCGCGGCTTTTACCGGTGCGGCTTTCGGAAGAACGGGCGCGGTCGGGGTCGGCGGCGCGGGTTGGGTCGGCTGGATCGGGGCGGCGGCCGCCCGTTCCTGTTCAAGCTTGGCTTTTAAGGCGGCCTCCTCGCGGCGGCGCGCTTCCATCCGGGCCTGCCGGGCGGCTTCGGCGGCAGCCTTCTCTTCCCGGTAACGGGCT
>Ga0116144_10004705_pt1 | contig 12825 bp, 11 predicted proteins | sample AD_UKC035_MetaG_FD_89746 | JGI IMG/M metagenome (GOLD analysis project Ga0116144, IMG submission 89746) | Active sludge microbial communities of municipal wastewater-treating anaerobic digesters from USA - AD_UKC035_MetaG | ecosystem: Engineered > Bioreactor > Anaerobic > Digestate | place: USA... | reverse complement strand
TTCTCACAGATCTCTGCGGATATGCTCGTCGCTCGCGCGGCTCGACTGAGCTCGCCGAAGTCCTTGTCTGGCGGCAAAACTCCTGGCCGCGAATGTCCATCCATTTGAGGGACACCACACTAGCGAGGCGCCGCCTCAGACCTAACCAAGTCCACGATCCCATGAAGCCTCCCTGCCTTTCCGGACCCTCTTTCCCACGCCTCGCTAATGTAGAGTCCTCGACGGAAGGTGGGGAGGCCCGGAACGGCAGGGACCAAACTTGACCTGTTGACCCCACATTCCACAAGTCGAGGACTCCACGACTTTTCCCAGACTTCGCTGGGAACATGGGCTTCGCCTGCGGCGAGCAGCACCGCCGGATCGCGCGGGCAACATCGACAACATGTTGGTAGGTATTCTCTGACAAGGGGCTAGAGCGCCCGCCCGCTTGCGGGCGGGCCACCCCGGAGCCGACACCCCACGCGCCTACAGGGCGAAAACCCACCAGGAGCCGATGGCGCACGTTCGCGCCGCAGGCGTTAGGCGAGGATCCGGGAGTGCAGAGGCGGCTTGCCAACGGGCGTCGGTTCTGGAAGCGTTGCCGCCACCACATCATGAGCGTTCCGCTGCGCCGCACCAAAATCGTTGCCACGCTGGGACCCGCAAGCCAATCGCCCGAAGTGATTCGACGTTTGGTCCTGGCCGGGATGGACGTGGCCCGGCTGAACTTCTCGCACGGGAGCCACGAAGACCATGCGCGGCTCATTGCGTGTCTGCGGGCGGTGTCGGCGGAGTTGGACACGCCGGTGACCATCCTCCAGGACCTTCAGGGCCCCAAGATCCGGGTCGGGACACTGGCGGGAGGCGAGTGCCAGCTCACGCCGGGCGAGGAGGTCTACTTGGTGCCGGAGGTCGAGTACGAAGGCCAACCGGGGCTCATTCCCCTCGATTACGCGCATGCGGCCCAGGAGGTGCCGGTGGGCAGTTCGGTGCTGCTGGCCGACGGGGCATTCCAGTTGAGGATCGAGGGGGTGTTGGGGGCAGCGCTGGTGTGTCGGGTGGTCGATGGCGGCGTCTTGCGGAGCCGCAAGGGGGTCAATTTCCCCGCCGCCGCCCTGCGGTTGCCGGCCCTGACGGGGAAGGATCGTGCCGATGCCGAGTTTGGCCTGTCGCAAGGCGTGGATTGGATTTCGCTGAGCTTCGTGCGGAGCGGGGCGGATGTGCGGTCGCTCAAGGAATTCGTGGCGGAGCGGGGATCGATGGTGCCGGTGATGGCGAAGATCGAGAAACCGCAGGCAGTCGAGCGGTTGGATGAGATCCTGTCGGAGGTCTCGGGGGTGATGGTCGCGCGGGGCGATCTGGGGGTCGAGATGAACCCGGAGAAAGTGCCGCTGTTGCAGAAGCAGATCATCGAATCGTGCAATCGCCGGGGGCTGCCGGTGATCACCGCCACGCAGATGCTCGAGAGCATGATTCGGGAGCCGCGGCCGACACGGGCGGAGGCGAGCGACGTGGCCAACGCGATCATCGACGGGACGGATGCCATCATGTTGTCCGGGGAATCCGCGGTGGGGGCCTACCCGGTCCGCGCGGTCGAGATGATGGACCGCATCGCGCGGGAGGTCGAGGGGCGGATCACCTTTCGGAGTTACCCGCCGCCGGGCCGGACGGAAACGCACGCGCTGAGCGAGGCGACCACGGTGATTGCGGGGGTGGTCGAGCCCCGTTGCGTGGCGGTGCTGACGACCAGCGGGCACACGGCGCGTTTTGTGGCGTCGGAACGGCCGCGGACACCGGTGGTGGCGCTGACGACGAGCGAGCGCGTGTATCACGCGCTGAATCTGCTCTGGGGCATTCGGCCGGTGGTGGTGCAGGGGGAACCGACGACCTTCGAGGGATTGGTGGCCCTGGCCGAGATCACGCTGCGGCAGCGCGGTTGGGTCGAGTCCGGCGACCGCGTTCTGGTCCTGGGCGGCGTGCCGGCCTTGCGGCCGCGGGGGACCAACTTCATCAAGATCCACACGATCGAATGACGGTCATCGCAGATGGCGGTCGGCGAAGTCGAGGAAGACGCGCCAATCCTCGCGGGTCATCGAGTGTTTCCCGGGCCGGATGAAGTACCCGAGGCGGCTCAGCACCGGCTGGCCAAGAGGTGGCATGCGGTCCGCGGCGAGGCCGTCGACCCCGAGGAAGCGGTAGACCGGGGAGGCGGCGCGGGCCATGGCGAATTGGCCCTCCGGGTTGGCCCAGGTGTCCTCGACGGCGTTGGGCAGGAGGACGGGGCGGGGCGCGCAAAGGGCGATGAGTTCGTGTTGGTCGAAGGGGAGACGGTCGGGGCCGAGGTTGAATTGCTTATACACGGCGTTGAACCAGTGCGGGAACCGGTCGTTGATCGCTTTCACGGACTCGCCCACGGTCGAGCGGTTGGGGGCGGTGCCGCCGCAACCGGCCTGAAGGGGGATGGCCATCGCGAAGCGCTCGTCCAACGCGGCGGCAACAAGCGCCGCCTTGCCGTTGCGCGAATGGCCGACGACGGCGACCCGGCGGGCGTCGATGGCCGGGTCGGTCACAAGGTAATCGAGCGCGCGGGAGAGGCTCCACCCCCAGGCCGCAATGGTCCCCCAATCGGCCCGGTCGCCCCGACGTGCGTAATAGGCCCGAATCCCCTCGGCGGCCTCGGGCCGGTCGGGCTCGGCGTCACCGTTGTAGAATGTGGCCACGGCATAGCCGCGGTCGATGGACTGCTCGATCGCCCAACCCTCAGCCTCGCTCCCGCGGGCGGCGTCGGTGGCCCGGTTGTTGGTGCAACCTTTGCAGAACCCGGACATCCAGGAAACCGGCAGGGCCACGCGCGGATCGGCAAGGACGGTGTGGTTTCCGCAGAAGTTGAGGCCCAGGAATGCCGGGACCGTGCCGGAGCGGCGGTTGGGGATGACGATCATCAGGTGGATCCGGGGCGCGGTGGCGTCCCCGAGGGCGATCGTCACCTGTTTGAGGGTCGCCTTGCCGCCGAGGGCATCGGCGTCGGTGCGATCGACGGCGAATCGGGGTCGGACCGGCTTCGCCGGCGTGCCGCCGTACATGTAATGCCGGAACAGCGCCTTGATCTCGAGCCGCCGGCGGTTCCAGTCGGACTTGCTCTTGACCGGTTGACCGTTCTCGAACACGAGCGGATTGGGCGGAATGGGGTGGGCGGTCAGCTCCGCCGGCGCGCGGAACTGCGCGGCCTGCGGCGGGGGGGCAGAGGTCGCTGGAGTCATGGTGAACGTGCAGGTTAGGAGCCAGGCGAGGGATGCGAGGGACATTCTCATGGGAGACTGAAGTGCGGGTTGCCTCAAGGGTGGGGGAAAGAGGTTCAGCAAACGCGGCGGGTCGTGATCCCCAGCAACGCGCCGAGCTTCTCGATTCGGGCGGCCACGTGCCCGACGCCGACGGCGCAGTGGTGGGCGGGGCCATGGACGTTCCATTCATTGACGAACCGCCGGGCGCCGATGGGAAACCGATACCGGCTGTTGGTGTTGCCGATCTCGAGGATCGGCCCGGGGACGGACTCGGCCTCGGCCACCAGGAACTCGAGGCGGCCGTCGACGGTCTGGACCACGGAGAGCAGCGTGACCGGACCGTGCCTAACCGACATCTCGACCGAGAGGCCGCGGCCGACCTTGCCGTGATAAACGCGCAAGGGGCGGACTTTGGTCTTGCCTTCGGCAATCGCAATGTGGCCGGGACCGTCGTGCCCCATCAGCACGACGTCGTCGGGAAAGTCCATCGCATAGTACTCGGTGAACGAGCCCCCCACGCCGAACGCGTCCAGGATCTTCATCGCCTGGACGTTCTTGATCTCGAATTCGCCGGCGACGGGGACGCTGCGGGCGGTGAGTAGGGAATTGCCGAGGATGATCGAGCTGATGGCGTCCTCGTTCTCGGGGTTGCCGGTTCCCATGTAGTAGTAGGCCAGGGATCCGAGGCGATGCTGGCGCACGAGGCGGTCAAGGGCCACCGAGGTGCGGGCGGCCCGTTCGAGCTCCGCCGCGGGACAATCCGGCTGCACGTCGAAGCGCTCGTGAAACTCGGCAACGCGCGCCGCGATGGCGCGCGCTGTGACCTGCCGCCGGAGATCGGCCAGTTCGTCGACCTCGAGAACCTCGATGTGGCCTCCGAACGTGGCGCAGTGCTGCGTCAGGTCCGAGTAGATGTCCAGCATGCCGCCGTAGTAGTGGCCCATGATCCCGAGCCGGTTGTGGAAGAGGACATTCGCCACCCGCGCCGCCTCGATCCAGTCGTCCACTTCGCCCCAGCACGGCGGATCGTCGTGCAGCATTCCGGTGATCTGGTGAAAGGTAATGCGGGCCCGATTGAACACATTCGCGATCTCCGGGACCGGACACGCGCCGCAGTGCGCCAGCCACTCGCCGGTCATTGCAGTCCGGTCCCCCATCCGGTTGAACTGCGTGTAGTCAATCGCCGGCGCCGGCTGGAGGTTGAGGACGATTACGGGGACACGCGCCCGCTGCACCACGGGAAGGACGGTCGAGGAGAGCGCATAGGTGGTCACATGCAGGAACAGGAGATCCACATCCTCCCGGCGGAACCGATGGCCGGCTTCAAGCGCTTTCTCGGGCGTGTCGATCAGCCCCAGGTTGACCACCCGGATGCCCGGCCGGCGCAACCGGCCCGCCACCACCCGCACGCAGGCCTCCAACCGCTGCTTCAGTCCCTTGAACTGCGGCCAGTACGCGTCCAAACCAATCCCAAACAAGCCGATCGTTGCGGGTCTCACGGGGCGGAGACTAGTCCGAAAGCCCGTCAGGCATCAAACCTCAAAACCCATGCCCTCCATACCCTATGGAACCCGCCCGCCAGCGGGCGGGCCACCCCGGAGCCGACACCCCACGCGCCGACAAGGCGAAAACCCACCAGGAGCCGATGGCCAACGTTCGCGCCGCACGCGTCAGGCGAGGATCCGGGCCCCACGCCCGGCGACTGGCGGAACCGGTCGGCCGGGGCTACACTGCGTCGAGTGTCATGAAACCGCTGAACATCGTCTGTCTCTGGGCCGTGGCGGCCCTGCTGGCCGCCGCGGATCTTCGCGCTGCCGACACGCCCCCCCCGGCGCGGCCGCCAGCCAATCCTCCCGTCACCAGCCCTTCCCCCCCGGCGAGCCCGACCGTCGTCAAGACGGAGGCCGACTGGCGGCGCCAGCTCACCCCGGAGCAGTTCCGCGTCCTGCGCCAGAAGGGGACGGAACGCGCCTTCACCGGGGCCTACTGGAATCATCACCAAGCCGGGACCTACCGGTGTGCCGGCTGTGGCCAGGAGTTGTTCGCCTCCCAGGCCAAGTTCGATTCCGGTTGCGGCTGGCCGAGCTTCAGCACCCCGCGGCAGAAGGAGGCCGTGCGGACACAGCCCGACTGGAGCCACTCGATGCAACGGATCGAGGTGCTCTGCGCCCGCTGCGGCGGCCATCTCGGGCATGTCTTCCCCGACGGCCCCCAGCCGACCGGCCTTCGCTACTGCATCAACTCCGCCGCGCTGACATTCCAGAAGGCCCCCAAAACGCCGTGAGACCGCCGACTACTGATAGATCACGACCAGGAACACGGCGGCCGGTGTTCTTCCCGCGTTGACGATGGCGTGGGGTACATCCGCCCGATAACTGGCCGAATCGCCGCGGTTGAGCGTCTCGAGGTCGTCGCCGGACTCCACCCTGATCTGCCCCCGTTGCACGGTCAGGAACTCGCGCGTGCCCTGGAAATGTGGGGCGCTGCGGAGGGCGCCGCCCGGTTGCAGAATCAGTTCGTAGATTTCGACGTCCTTCTCCAGGTTCAACGGCGAGAGCGTGCGCAGCTCGCAGTGCCGATCCGACCGGTAATGATACGTCCGATCGTTGGCGTGAATCACGGTCACCGAGGTGCTCGCGGAGGGCATCTCCAGCAGGTCCCCGAGCGTGAGGTTGAACGCCCGGGCGATGCGCAGGGTGACCGCCAGCGTGGGATTGGCGCGCTCCCGCTCGATCTGGCTGAGCATCGACCGACTGACGCCGCTGGCGCGGGCCAGCGCCTCGAGCGACCAGCCGCGGACGGTGCGGAGTTCGCGCACGCGGCCGCCGAGGTGGCGATGCAGCGCCTCGGCAGGCCCCTGAGAAACCGGCGCCGGCGGGTCGGAAGCGGCAGGCGATGTTTTCATATTGTTCAATATACTGGAGAATGTTCTTGCATAATGGACGACGCGGTCTAGGATGCCGGCACGGTTTCCAGTCCGTGGCCGAACCCTGCCGGGCAGGGCGGGGGGGGGCAAGCCCTTTTCCGGAACTGGACCGCGAGGTGAAAGGCTACCATGAAAGCACTTGTGAAACGAAAGTCGGAGCCGGGGCTGTGGCTGGAGGAGGTGCCGGAACCGAAGCCGGGACTGAATGATGTTCTGATCCGGGTGGACCGGACGGGGATTTGCGGCACGGACGTGCACATTTACAAATGGGACGCGTGGGCGCAGCGGACGATTCCGGTGCCGATGGTGGTGGGGCACGAGTTTGTGGGGGAGGTGGTCGAGGTCGGGTCGAACGTGAAGGACTTTTTCCCGGGTGACCTGGTGAGTGCGGAGGGGCACGTGGTTTGCGGGCGGTGCCGGAACTGCCTGGCCGGGCGGCGGCATCTTTGCAGGGACACGAAGGGGATCGGCGTGAACCGGCCGGGGGCGTTTGCGGAATACTTGTGCGTGCCGATGACGAATGTGTGGCATCACCGGCCGGGGATCGACCTGGACGTGGCGGCGATCTTCGATCCGTTTGGGAACGCCGTGCACACGGCGCTGTCGTTCCCGGTGCTGGGCGAGGACGTGCTGGTGACGGGTGCGGGGCCCATCGGGATCATGGCCGCGGCGGTGGTGCGGCATGCGGGCGCGCGTTTCGTGGTGATCACGGATTTGAACGAGTACCGGCTGGATCTGGCGCGGAAGATGGGTGTCACCATGGCGCACGATGTGCGGCAGGGGACGCTGTCGGAGGTTCAGCAGAAGCTGGGGATGAAGGAGGGATTCGATGTCGGGCTCGAGATGTCGGGGAACCCGGCTGCCTTCCGGGATCTGATTGCGAACCTGTGCCATGGGGGCAAGGTGGCGATGCTGGGGATTCCGCCCGAGGAAATGGCGATTGACTGGAACCGGGTGGTGTTCAACATGCTGACGATCAAGGGGATCTACGGGCGGGAGATGTACGAGACCTGGTACAAGATGACGGTGATGCTCGAGAGCGGGCTGGACATCCGGCCGGTGATCACGCATCGGTTCCACTACACCGAGTTCGAGAAGGGATTCGAGGCGATGATCTCGGGCCAGTCCGGCAAGGTCATCCTCAACTGGCGGTAGACGCCGCACGCTTATGTACGGAGCCCTGAAACAGCATCTACAGAGCCAGCTCGACGCGATCCGCGAGGCGGGCACCTTCAAAGGCGAACGGCTCATCACCACGCCGCAGGCCACGCGGATCGCGGTGGCCGGCGGTCGCGAGGTGCTCAACCTCTGCGCCAACAACTACCTCGGCCTGTCCAGCCATCCGGCCGTCGTCGCGGCGGCCCACGCCGCCCTGGATCGCTGGGGCTATGGCCTCTCCTCGGTGCGCTTCATCTGCGGAACCCAGGAGGTCCACCGCGAGCTCGAGCGTCGGCTGAGCGCCTTCCTCGGCACGGAGGACGCCATCCTGTTCTCCTCCTGCTGGGACGCGAACGGCGGTGTTTTCGAGATCCTCCTCGGGCCCGAGGACGCGGTGATCTCTGACGAGCTGAACCACGCCAGCATCATCGACGGGATCCGGCTCTGCAAGGCCCAGCGGCTGCGTTACGCCAACAACAACCTGGCCGAGCTCGAGGCCCGCCTCGAGGAGGCCCGGGGCGCGCGCTTCCGGCTGGTGGTGACGGACGGCGTGTTCTCGATGGACGGCATCGTGGCGAATCTGCCGGGCATTTGCGATCTGGCGGAGCGGCATGACGCCCTCGTGATGGTCGATGATTCGCACGCGGTGGGCTTCATGGGGCCGAAAGGACGCGGGACGCACGAGCTCCACGGGGTGATGGGCCGGGTGGATCTGCTGACCGGCACTTTGGGAAAGGCCCTCGGCGGGGCGAGCGGCGGCTACGTCAGCGGGCGGCGGGAGATCGTGGAACTGCTCCGGCAGCGGTCGCGGCCGTATCTGTTTTCGAACTCGGTGGCGCCGCCGATCGCGGCGGCCTCGCTCAAGGTGCTCGAGCTCCTCGAAGGCGCCAGCACCCTGCGCGACCAGTTGCGATCCAACACCCGGTGGTTTCGCGACGAACTGACCCGCGCCGGCTTCTCGATCGTGCCCGGGGAGCACCCGATTGTCCCCGTGTTGTTGGGCGATGCCGCGCTCGCGGCGCGGTTTGCGGAGGCGATGCTCGAACAGGGGGTGTACGTGGTTGGGTTCAGCTACCCGGTGGTGCCCAAGGGCAAGGCGCGGATCCGCACCCAGGTGTCGGCGGCGCACTCCCGCGAGGATCTCGAATGGGCGCTGCGGGCCTTCGTGAACGTCCGGCGGCAGTTGGGCTTGTGAGGGTCCACGGGCAAAAACCAGGAGTCGAACCGAGACCTGCGATCCGGCACGGGACGCAGCCCTGCCGCAGGGCGTTGCGGACCGTGTGTCGGTAGGGCGCGCTGTCCTCAGCGTCGGACGGGGCACCGACCTGCCGTTTCAGGTCATCGGAGCCCCCAGCTTCGCCGGCGACGATCTGGCACGCCGGTTCAACCCGATGGGCGTGCCGGCGATCGAGGCTGAGCCCCATGAGTTCACTCCGTCTCAGGCGCCCTATGCGGGGTTCCGCTGCCACGGGATTGGGTTGCGGGCCAAGGACCGGCGTGCGCTCCGGCGCCTGAGGGCGGGGTTCCACCTCCTGGCGGCGGCGATTGCCGCCTGCGGCTCGCGTCCGTGAGGTCTGAGATCAGGGAGGCCTGAAATTGCCCTTGCCAAGGACCGTGTGGCATCGTTGAATGCGCGTCGCATTCGCCTTCGTGGCTGGATAGCTCAGTTGGTAGAGCAGAGGACTGAAAATCCTTGTGTCGCCAGTTCGATTCTGGCTCCAGCCACCACCTTCAAAATAACCAATAGAATCAGGGGTTTGGTGCGTGTTTGTCCTGTTGAAAGTCAGTGCGTTTTTGGTCTCCTAGAAACCTGTCTGTCCGGTTGCTGTCCGGTATTTCGAGCTCTGAACCGCGGTTCCGGTGGTGTTCTGGCAACCGCTGGGCAGCCGGACTGCACGGCTGGATTCTGTTCCTTCGTGCCGGCGTGTCCGGCGGGCGTTGCCGAGGCTCACCTTGGGCGGGGGGAACGCCACTTCCGCTTATCCGTTTCGGGTCTGATACGCGGATGGTGTCCCGGTAGCACCCGACACACGTTCCCGGATTCTACTGTGCGTTTTGGCCAGTGCTGGCGCGAAAGCGGGCCATCCTGGCGTGTGATCGCCCGGCGGGTCCGGCAGTCTCTCTTCGCCTCGGTGCTGCTGCATGTCAAGGCAGTGCGCAAACCTCGGCGTTCGCCCAGCGGTAGTGGCGGTGTCCGCTGGCGGCGTTCCGTTGGGATCGACTGGCCCAAGCAAACCCTTGGGACGGATCGAAACGCGATGCAGGCCAAGCCACGCTGCGGCACGGGCTATCGTTGGCGACAGGGACAATCCGAGGCTGGGGCAAGGGATCCGTTTGTCGCGGCGACCCACCCGCCGGCCACCCCCGGCACCCCCGCAGGGACCCCTCCCACCCCGCGTCATGAACGGGACTCCGGCGCGGAATCGGCAATTCAGCCGGAACGATCTCCGCCTCCCGCCCTGTGAACAACTTCGTCAGGGTGGCTGTCCACGGATGTCACACTCCCCGTGGCAGACTCCGGGCGATATGGTCGGACCAGGCGTGATGCCGAGGGTCCGCACGTCCGCGAACCGGCCCGCTGACGGCACTGCATACTAAGGTTTATGCACGATTTTGCTGGTTCCGGGCTTCTGTCGGCGCGATAAAGGTACCTGTATGCGCTGTCCAAGGCTCACGGCGGGACCGAGAGCGCGGATGCGTTGTGCTGGCGATGACACTGAAGACGTGCAGCCGTCCTCTCCCCTTACATCCGCCGCAACTCCCGGCCTCCGCCACAGGAAGCGCCGGCCCTGCCGTCACAAGCGCACACTTTGACAAAGGACCACACCATGAAATGCATAGCAACACTAGCCGTCATCGCCGCCCTCACCCCACTCGAAGGTCTCGCGCAGCCCTCTGTGAACGAGATCATCCATGATGTCTCGCGCGACTTTTCGGGCGTAACAAATCCTAATGGCCCTTGGAGCTATGGATGGAAGTCCGACGCCGCTGGGGCCTTCACTCTACTGTCCGTTCACGAGGTGTTCACGGTGGAAAACGGTGTGCCCGTCCAGCTTTGGTGGTATGGACCGCGTCACAACCCCATGGTCGGCTACAACGCAACGACCACCACTGCTATTCACGATTCGGGGCAAGCCGTCATGCCCCCGGGAACAGTCTGGTTCGAGCCCGGTCTCGACGGCGAGCCACAGAACTTCTGCGTGATCCGCTTCACTGTACCGATTGATGGTGGTGGGACCTATTTGTTGGAGAGCGCCGTGCAATGTTACTTAGATGGAGACAGGTCGGGCGACACGGACTACCATGTTATCGTCAACGGCGGCGAAGTGTTCGGGCAGTTTCTTCCGCCGCGCACTGCGACCGGCTACACCAATGTGTTGAACCTGAGCGCTGGGAACACCATTGACTTCATGGTAGGCCGTGGAGCTGATAATCACGCCTACGGTTCAGGATTAAAGATCCAAGCTACACTGCGCCAGCCTGCATTCTGCAGCCCTCACCGGGCCCTTGCCACGGCGACCGTAGTCAACGGTTTTGTCGTTGGAGCCACGGTCATTGATGGTGGTTGTGGCTACACAAACGTCAACCCCCCAGCCGTCTGGATCCTTGGTGGCGGGGGCTCCGGCGCCACGGCTGAGGCGGTGGTCGTTGACGGCGTCGTGACGGCTATCCACGTCCTTGACGCCGGCTGCTGTTATACAGACACGCCGAAGGTTGTCATTGCATCTCCGCCCATGGAGCCGACGGTCAGCATAGAAGTTAGCAAAGTCAAGGTGACGCAAAACGTAACCCTGGGTCTCAATTATCAGCTTGAGTCATCGTTTGATCTCGTTACATGGACGGCTGCCGGGTCGCAGTTCACAGCCACTTCCGAGACGATTGTCTCGGAGTTCGACGTTGACGTCACAGGACGCTATTTCCGAATCCGCCAAGTTCCATAGTGAGATCCATACGCTCTGTTCGGTCGCAGCGATTCATTGGCGCAAGGCAGACAGCGGGAGCGGTGCAGGAGACGCGAAAACAGTGATGAGGCGGCTGCGACGCCGGTTTTAACCGTCGAGGTCTGATCTATTGAGTCGCCTGAAGGCGCGGCGATTGCGCCAAGAGAAGCTTGGGTTGAAGCGCGAGAAGAGGAATCCTTCCAAGTAGCGGGCCAGGCGTGGAGCACGGTCAATGAGTTGTCGCTTGATGCGGTCCGACTGCGGGAGCGATTGTGATCGGACAATCGCGTCGACTGTAGCCCAGGTTTTTCCGGGATCGGACGGAGTGGCGTACTCGTGTTGCGCAGGCCATTCCAGGAACAGTGGTTTTTCGGTCTCCTTTCGGGCCTGAACAAACAGCAGGACCGGGTATGAATTGATGAGCGATGCACGCAACCCTGCCTGCGCCGGGTCGAAGACGTGAAATGTGCGGCGTCTGGGGGCGTACTCGATTGCCAGAAGTCGTTCCGTGACGAATCCGTTCTTCTCCGAGAATAGCAGGTAAAACAACTCGGGGCTGAATTGATAAAGACCATGACCGAAAAAGTTGTTGGCAGGCGTTTGCAGGATGATCCGGCCTCCAAGTTTCGTCATTCTCATGCAATTGGCGACGGCTGTCGGGAAATTGAATACGTGCTCAAGCGTACCGCAATCCAGCACTACATCGAATTGGCCGACCAAGTCGTCAGGAATGGGGCGGTTCAGGTCGTGGATGATTGTGGCGTTTTCAAATGCGCCGACGTCCAGGCTATCCAAACGCCGCGCGCCTAGAAGTCGGAAGAAACCCTCTGCATAGGGCACAGAGCGGTCTGACGAATACCAGGAGTTGCATGCTGCCGGATCGAAGCCGAACTCGCGCAACAGGCGATGGCTCTCCTTGTGTCCGGGAAGATACGCCTGACGCCCCAAAGTCAGCGTGTTTTCAAATGATGCGGAACGCTTCGCTGCGGAGAGAAGAAGCCGCGCCACTTCGAGGTCGATTGCCATTATCGAGCTGAGAGATTAGTGTTTAGGATGTTCTCAGGTACGGTGGGATCCGGAGCGCAGGGGGTCAAGATTAAACCAGAAGGTGGTGTGGTTGCCTCTCCGTTGCTGGCGGCCCGTTGCGGCAGCGCGCTGCACGGTGGAACCTCGCCTCGGCAAACAGTGCAGGCTCCGACCGTGATCTGCCCAAGGCAGGTCCCCCTGGCGCTTCACCGCGTCGACGGCGGGCCGATGATCGTGGTGGGGGAGCCGTTCTGGTAGCTGGCAAGGCGCAGGCCGATCTCCTCCGCGAGAATGGCGAAGTTGGTGTGGCAGGAAGGGGCTTCTTGGATCCTCCATCCGGCTCTGAGCGTCTTCGTCGGCTGCTCAATCTCGCACCCAATGGCCTGTATGAAGGCCTCCATTCCCGCGGCAGAGGAACGGCGGAGGCGGATTCTCGGAGCGATCGGGTCGGATGCCGAGAACGCTGAGAGCGCCACCCCCGCTTGGCAGGCCGCCCCCCCAGGCGCCTGTGAAC
>Ga0116144_10004702_pt1 | contig 12827 bp, 12 predicted proteins | sample AD_UKC035_MetaG_FD_89746 | JGI IMG/M metagenome (GOLD analysis project Ga0116144, IMG submission 89746) | Active sludge microbial communities of municipal wastewater-treating anaerobic digesters from USA - AD_UKC035_MetaG | ecosystem: Engineered > Bioreactor > Anaerobic > Digestate | place: USA... | reverse complement strand
TGGGATCTGTATGAGTTCGCCGAGTGCCTGATCGACGTGGACTACAAGTTCCAGACCTGGCGCTTCCAGCACATGAAGACCGTCGAGCGCATCATCGGCTACAAGCCCGGCACGGGCGGCACGGGCGGCGTGTCCTATCTCGCCAAGGCGCTGGAGCTCAAGTTCTTCCCGGAGCTGTGGCAGATCCGTACGTCGATGTAGCCGCCGCGCGCACCCGCGCGCCGCGCCGTTGCCACACCCGCCAGCCGAGCAGCACGGCCAGGATACCCGCGTACACGAGCGGCTCGGTCACGTCCCGCTTCACCTGCCAGTAGTAGTGCCACACCCCCAGGATCGCGATCAGGTAGACGAGCCGGTGCAGGTGCTGCCAGCGCCGGCCGAGCCTGCGCATCATGCGCTGCGTGGAAGTTGCGGCGAGCGGCAGCAGCAGCAGCAGGGCGGTGAACCCGATCGTGATGTACGGGCGCCTGGTGATGTCCTCGACGACCATCGAGGCGTCGAAGGCGCGATCGAGCGCAAGGTAGACGGCGAAATGCAGCGCCGCGTACGCGAACGCGAACAGCCCCAGCATCCGCCGCAGGCGTATCAGCTGCGGCCGGTGCGCGATTCTCGCGAGCGGCGTCACCGCGAGCGTCAGCAGCAGCAGGTTGAGTGCGGTCTTGCCGCAGGTGAGCAGCAGTTCCTCGACCGGATCGGCGCCGAGGCGCTGGCCTGCGATGCCGAACACGCCGGCAAGCATGGACAGTGCCGGCAGCAGCGCGGCGATGAACACGAGCGGTTTCCAGACATAGCGGTAACGCTGCTCGACGCGCATCGTGGCCCGGCTCAGAACAGGCGCCGCAGGTCCATGCCACGGTAGAGTCCGGCAACTTCCGCGGCGTAGCCATTGAACGGCTCTGTGGGGCGTGTCGCATCGAAGAGGCCCGCGCCGATGCGGCGCTCGGTCGCCTGGCTCCAGCGCGGATGGGCGACCGCCGGATTCACGTTCGCGTAGAAGCCGTACTCGCGGGGAGCCGCGATGTTCCAGCTCGTCGGCGGCATGGTTCGGGTGAAGGTGATGCCGACGATCGACTTGATGCTCTTGAAGCCATATTTCCACGGCACCACGAGCCGCAGCGGCGCACCGTTCTGGTTCGGCAGCACCCGGCCATAGAGGCCGACGGCGAGCAGCGCGAGCGGGTGCATCGCCTCATCGATACGCAGGCCCTCGACATAGGGCCACTCGAGCCAGCCGGCACTCTGGCCGGGCATCTGCCGCGGATCGTGCAGCGTCCTGAAGGCGACGAACTTCGCGTCGGCGGTGGGCTTGAACCGGCGCAGCAGATCGCCGAGCGGAAAGCCGACCCACGGAATCACCATCGACCATCGCTCGACACAGCGCAGGCGGTAGACGCGCTCCTCGAGTGCGTGCGGCTTCAGGATGTCCTCGAGCGTGAAGCTTCCGCGCGTTTCGGCTTCGCCCGCGATCGTCACGCTCCACGGCCGCGTGCGCAGAGTCGCGGCATTGCGCTGCGGATCGCCCTTGCCGGAGCCGAACTCGTAGAAATTGTTGTACGAAGTGATGTCCTCGTAGGCGGTGGTCGTTTCAGCCACCGAGTAGCGGGCGTTGCGTTTCGCGGCGAGCTTCGCGAGCGGTGGCGCTTCGGCCGCATCGCCCGCGCCTGCGAAGGCGAGGCTGGCGGTGGCCGCGGCGATCCAGCGACGCCGGTCGAGGTAGACCCCGGGCGGCGTGATCTCCGAGGGTGGCGGTTGATGATATTTAAATATCAATTTGTTACGTGATATTGCTAATGCGTTTTAGCATGACTTGCGGGCCGATCCGAAGGAGGGCGCCTGTGCATTTGGAGTGCGTGGCGCGAATCATGTTCCCCGCCAGTCCACACATTCGATGCCAAGCACGGCCGCCTCGGCCCGCGCGCGGCGCGGACCGTTCACCAGCACGCCCCGTTCAGCGAGGCGCATATGGGGAAGGTCCGAGCTGCCATTGCCATAGGCCGTGATGCTCGCCACCGGGGCGAGATCGGCACGCAGGCGCTCGAGGCAGCGGGCCTTCTCCTCGCCTCGCCGGTTGGGCGTCGCGAGCGCACCGTCGAGCACGCCATCCTCCCAGCGCACTCCGGTGCAGACCACGTGATCGAAGCCGAGGAGTTTGCCCAGCGCCGGCACGTACAGGTCGACGCTCGCCGACATCAGCACCAGCGTAGCGCCGCGCTGGCGCTCGCGGGCGAGCGCGGCGACGGCACCCGGCAGCAGGTCACGCGCGATCACTCGCGGCAGGTAGGCTGCATTCCAGGCCTCGATCGCCGCGCGCGTCTCCCCGCGCAGCGTGTGCCGCAGGAGCGCCGCCTTCAGCCGGCCGCGATCGCGTCCGGCGAACAGGTAGGCGAGGAGAGCGGGTACGACGGCGAGCAGCCTCGCGAGACGCCATGGGCGTCGCGCGAGGTAGCGCCAGACATACGGAAAGAGCGTGTCGCGGCGTGTGATCGTGCCGTCGAGATCGAAGACCGCGACCACACGCCCGACGGTGCTCATCAGGCGGCGGCGCGGCTCGCTCCGGCGAGCTGTCGCAGTACGTACTGCAGGATGCCGCCGTGCCGATAGTAGTCGCGTTCCTTCGGCGTATCGATGCGCACGCGCGCCTCGAAGGTGATCGGCTTGCCGCCGTCGAGCGGCGTGGCCACCACTTTCACCGTCTTCGAGGTCTCGTCCGCGACCCCCACGATGTCGATGACTTCACGGCCAGTGAGCCCCAGGCTCGCGGCGCTCTCGCCCGCGGGGAACTGCAGCGGCAACACGCCCATGCCGATCAGGTTCGAACGGTGGATGCGCTCGAAGCTCTCGGCGATCACGGCCTTCACGCCAAGCAGCATCGTGCCTTTCGCGGCCCAGTCGCGCGAGGAGCCGGTGCCGTATTCCTTGCCCGCGAGCACCACGAGCGGCGTGCGCTCCGTCCTGTAACGCATGGCGGCGTCGTAGATGCTCGATTGCTCGCCCGACGGCAGATGCACGGTGACGCCGCCCTCGGTGCCCGGGGCCAGCAGGTTGCGCAGGCGGATGTTGGCGAAGGTGCCGCGCATCATCACTTCGTGGTTGCCGCGGCGGGAACCGTAGGAGTTGAAGTCCTTCTGCTCCACGCCCTGCTCGGTGAGGTAGCGGGCAGCCGGGCTCGACTTGGCGATATTGCCGGCCGGCGATATGTGGTCGGTCGTGACCGAGTCGCCGAGCAGCGCCAGAACGCGCGCGCCCTTGATGTCGCTGACCGCCTCGGGCTGCATGGTCATGCCGTCGAAGTAGGGCGGATTCTTGACGTAAGTGGACCTGTCATCCCACTTGTAGATCTTGCCCGCCGGGACCTTGATGCTCGACCAATGCTCGTCGCCCGCGAAGACGCCCTCATAGCTCTTGCGGAACATGCCCGAATCGATCGCGCGCTGAACGGTGTCGGCCACTTCATGATCGGCCGGCCAGATATCCTTCAGGTAGACCGGCTTGCCGTCGGCATCGTTGCCGAGCGCATCGGTGGTGAGGTCGATGTCGAGCGTGCCGGCAAGTGCGTAGGCGACCACCAGCGGCGGGGAGGCCAGGAAGTTCATCTTCACTTCCGGATGCACGCGCCCCTCGAAGTTGCGGTTGCCCGACAGCACTGACGTCGCGACGATGTCGCCGGCCGCCACGGCCGCCGAAATCTCCGGTCGCAGCGGCCCGGAGTTGCCGATACAGGTGGTGCAGCCGTAGCCGACGAGATAGAAGCCCGCGCTGGCAAGATCGTCGAGCAGCTCGGCCTTGCGCAGGTAGTCGGTGACGACACGTGAACCGGGCGCGAGGCTCGTCTTGACCCAGGGCTTGGCGGTGAGTCCGCGCCGCGCCGCATTGCGCGCGAGCAGGCCTGCGCCGATCATCACGTAGGGGTTCGAGGTGTTGGTGCAGCTCGTGATCGCCGCGATCAGCACGGCACCGTCGCTCAACTCGAAGCTCCTGCCATCGAGCGTGACCTGCGCGCCGCCCGTCGCGCCGGACTTCCTGGCCCGCTCCTCGGCCATCGGCTTCAGCGCCGTGCGGTAGGCGGCCTGCGCGCTGCGCAGCGGCACGCGATCCTGCGGGCGCTTGGGGCCGGCGAGGCTCGGCTCGACGCTCGCGAGGTCCAGTTCGAGCACGTCGGTGTACTGCGCGTCCGGCTGGCCGTTCTCGCGCCACAGGCCCTGTGCCCTGGCGTAGGCCTCGACCAGCGCGATCTGCTCTTCGGGACGTCCCGACAGCCGCAGGTAGCGCACGGTCTCGGTGTCGATCGGGAAGATCGCGCAGGTGCTGCCGAACTCGGGAGACATGTTGCCGAGCGTCGCGCGATCGGCGAGCGGCAGGTTGGCAAGCCCGTCGCCAAAGAACTCGACGAACCTGTCGACCACGCCACGCTTGCGCAGCATCTCGGTGACCGTGAGCACGAGGTCGGTGGCGGTCGCACCCGGCCGCAGGCTGCCGACCAGGCGGAAACCGATCACCTGCGGGATCAGCATCGGGATTGGCTGGCCGAGCATGGCCGCCTCCGCCTCGATGCCGCCCACACCCCAGCCGAGTACGCCGAGGCCGTTGATCATCGTGGTGTGCGAATCGGTGCCGACGACGGTGTCGGGGTAGGCCTGGCGCACGCCGTCACGCTCGGCGTCGAAGACCACACGCCCTAGGAACTCGAGGTTGACCTGGTGCACGATGCCGGTGTTCGGCGGCACGACCTTGAAGTTCCTGAACGCAGCCTGGCCCCAGCGAAGGAACGCGTAACGCTCGCCGTTGCGCTCGAACTCGATGCGGTTGTTCTCCTCGAGCGAACGCGGCGTGCCATAGGCATCCACCTGCACCGAGTGGTCGATGACGAGTTCGGCGGGTGCCAGCGGATTGACCATCTCGGGGTCACCGCCGAGCCTCGTGATAGCCTCGCGCATCGCGGCGAGGTCGACCACGCAAGGCACGCCGGTGAAGTCCTGCATGATCACGCGCGCCGGCGTGAACGCGATTTCGTGCGAGGGCGCGGACTGCGGGTCCCAATCGAGCACGGCCTCGATGTCCTTGCGGGTCACGTTGACGCCATCTTCGAAGCGCAGCAGGTTCTCGAGCAGGATCTTGAGCGAGTAGGGCAGGCGCGCGACCTTCTGCTGCGGCAGCGCCTTGAGGCTCATGATTTCGTAGGTGCGTGATCCCACGGCGAGCTGCGTGCGCGCCTTGAAGCTGTCGGTCATCGTGTTCTCCGCGAGGGGCGAGTGGAGTCAAATCAGCCGACAATTATAGCGGCTGCAGGCCCCGCGTGCGACTCGGCACCCACGGGCCGGGTCGAGTCGATCACCCCTCCGCCGATGCAGCGCGTGCCCTGGTAGAGCACCGCATACTGGCCCGGCGCCACCGCACGCTGCGGCTGGTCGAAGTTGAGCCGGACCCGGCCGCCCGCGAGCGGCATGACGTCCACGGGTTGGTCGGCCTGACGGTAACGCACTTTCGCCATGGCCCGGAATGCCCCGCCCGGAACACGCGCGAGCCAGTGAAAGGCTTCGGTGACCAGCGCTGTCGACTGCAGCAGCGGATGATCGTGGCCCTGCACGACGATCAGGGCATTGCGTGCGACATCCTTGCGCGCGACATACCACGCGCCCTCGTCGTGGCCCGACTGGCCGCCGATTTCGAGGCCGCCGCGCTGCCCGAGCGTGTAGAACGCGAGCCCCCGATGCGTGCCGATGCGCTCACCATCCGCCGTCTCGATGGGACCGGGTTCCGACACGATGTACTGCGAGAGGAATTCGCGAAACGGCCGCTCGCCGATGAAGCAGATGCCGGTGCTGTCCGGCTTGTCGTAGACCGGCAGGCCCGCTCGGCGCGCCCGCTCGCGCACCTCGTCCTTGTACAGGTCGCCGATCGGGAAGGCGATCGAGCCGAGCGCTTCGGGTTCGATCGAATGCAGGAAGTAGGACTGGTCGCGTGCCGGATCGGTGCCTTTGTGCAGCTCGATCCCCTCCGGACCCGCGACGAGGCGCGCGTAATGCCCCGTGGCGTAGCGGCTGGCGCCGAGGCGACGGGCGTGCGCGAGGCAGATGCCGAACTTGATCTCGCGGTTGCAGGCGACGTCCGGGTTCGGCGTGCGTCCCGCGGAGTACTCGGCGAGGAAGTGCGCGAACACGCGTTCGCGGTACTCGCGCCTGAAGTCGACCCGATGCAGGGCGATGCCGAGCACTTCGGCCACCGCGCGCGCATCCTGGAAATCCTGCGCGGCCGTGCAGTAGCCGTCGTCGTCGTCCCAGTTGGTCATGAACAGGCCCTGCACGTCGTGGCCGTCCTCGAGCAGGCGCAGCGCAGCGACGGCGGAATCGACTCCGCCGGACAGGCCCACGATGATCGTGTCGCGCGCACTCATGCGCGCATTGTACGTCGCCGGGAAAAGTGGCTTGGGCTCAGCCGACCTTGACCGCGCGCATGTGCACGGCGGCCTGCAGGTCGAGGTGCGCGAGCGATGCGAGCGGCAGGCGCTGGCCGGCAAGATAGTCGTCGATGCAGCGAAGCACCAGCGGGCTGCGCAGGCGGGTGTGCTCGGCTTCGAGCTCCTCGCGTGTCAGCCAGTGCGTGCCGACTATGCCGCGATCGAGGGGCGCGCGCGGGTCATGGTCTGAGACTTCGCCACTGAAGGCGATGCGCAAGGTCGATTTGCCGGTGCGGGCATTGCGCCACAGGTAGATGCCGAGGACATCCGCCGGGACGAAGCGCCAGGCCGATTCCTCGCGGGTCTCGCGGATCACCGCTTCGAGCAGCGTCTCGCGATCCTCGACATGGCCGGCAGGCTGGTTCAGCACCCGCTGCCCGCGGATGCTTTCCTCGACGAGCAGGAAGCGGCCGTCGCGCTCGACGACGGCGGCAACGGTGACGGCGGGACGCGAACCCATCTCAGCGACGCGCGACGCGGTAGCCGAAGTCGGGTGCGTGGGTGACCCACTGCGAGTCGAAGTCGGCGAGGTGCATGCGCGCTACCGCAGGATTGTCGAGATCGGCAATGCCGTCCCACTGGGCGGCGTTGGTGCGATAGAGGATGGCGCGATCATCAGCGATGATGTAACCGGGGTGCGGCTTCGGCGCATCCTCGCCGAGCACACGGATGTCGATGTAGCTCGTGAGACGCCGGCTCATGGCCACGAAGCGGTGCACGTCGCGGATCATGCGGCTGCCGTCGCCGAGCAGGACGCGCACCTTGGCAAAGCTGCGCGCGAGCACGAAGCGCTTGACGATGTCGAGGAAGGGTGTCTGGTCGTAGAGGTCGGGCTCGAGGTTCGGGGTGTAGATCGACATCAGGCGCTGGGCACTGCCGGCGACGAGGATCGTTGCCGCGAGCACTTCCTCCTGGGTCGTCACCACATTGACCTGCGGCGGCCTTTCGAGTGGCGGCAGCTCGAGACCCTTCGCGGGCGTCTGCGACAGCAGGCTCAACTCGAACTCCCCAGTGCTGCTCACGATGGTCTTCCGCAGTCCCGGCGCAAAGTGCGCACCGGCGGGATTCTCCGGCAGTCCGTGCCGGCCGCGTGTCGATGCGGTCACGTTTTGGCCCCGCTTTGCACAGGCCGTGCCCCGAAAGCGTGCCGCAGTTCTCAGTTCGGTGCGTCCATCTGCGCCGCGAGTGACGCGGCGAGTCCCGTATAGCCGGCCGGGGTGAGGGCCAGCAACTGCGCGCGCGCCGCGGCCGGCAGCGGCAATTGTCCCACGAGATCGTGCAGCATCGTCGCGTCGATCGGGCGTCCGCGCGTGAACTCCTTCAGCAGTTCATAACCGTTCGGGACGCCGTGGGCGCGCAGCACGGTCTGGATCGCCTCGGCGAGCACTTCCCACGCCGCGTCGAGGTCGGCGGCAATCCTCGCCGGATTCGCCTCGATCTTGCCGAGACCCCGCCCGAGCGCATGCCAGGCGATCAGCGTGTGCGCGAGCGCCACGCCGAGGTTGCGCAGTACCGTCGAGTCGGTAAGGTCGCGCTGCCAGCGCGACACCGGCAGTTTCTCCGCGAAATGGCGCAGCAATGCGTTCGCGACGCCGAGGTTGCCTTCGGCGTTCTCGAAGTCGATCGGGTTGACCTTGTGCGGCATGGTCGACGAGCCGACCTCACCGGCCACCGCGCGCTGGCGCAGGTAGCCGAGCGAGATGTAACCCCAGCTGTCGCGGCAAAAGTCGAGCACGATCACGTTGAGCGCCGCCAGCGCGTCGCAGTACTCGCCGATCCAGTCATGCGGCTCGATCTGCGTGGTGTAGGCGTTGTGGCCGAGACCCAGGCTCGCCACGAAACGCGCGCTGACCGCCGGCCAGTCGAGCCCGGGAAACGCCGCGACGTGCGCGTTGTAGTTGCCCACCGCGCCGTTCCACTTGCCGAGCGCCTCGACGGCGGCGAAGCGCCGGCGCGCGCGCTCGAGCCGCGCGACGACATTGGCGAATTCCTTGCCGAGGGTCGTGGGACTCGCGGTCTGGCCGTGCGTGCGGGCCATCATCGGCAGCGACGCGTACTCGCGTGCCAGCGTGCGCAAGGTTGCGAGCCGCGCGTCGAGCGTGGCGAGCAGCACCACGCGCGCGGCCTGCAGCAGGCGCGCATGGCAGACATTGTTGATGTCCTCGGACGTGCAGCCGAAATGCACGAGTTCGAGCGCCTGTGGCGTGGCGCCGGAGACGGCGAGGGCATCGCGCACGTAGTACTCGACCGCCTTGACGTCGTGGTTGATGCGCGACTCGATCTGCTTGACCTCCGCTGCCGCGCCGGCATCGGGATCGGCAGCCAGCGCGCCGGCGCGTGCGAGCACCGCGCTGCCGACACCGAGCGCCCGGAACTCCGGGACCTCGGCAAGGATGAAGCGAAACCATTCCGCCTCGACGCGAATGCGCTCGCGGATCAATCCCTGCTCGCTCAGGATCGGGCGGAGCGGATCGGCGGCCTTGCGATAGCGGCCGTCTACCGGCGACAGGGCGTCGATCCAGTTCTGATCCATGCGAGCGGGTCACCGGGAATGATAAGATGCACATGATAACGCATGCGGCCGCCCGGCCGATGCGCGCCGATGTCGGCGCACTTGCGGAGTACCCGATGAGCTCTTCGTCTTTTCGTATCGAGCGTGACAGCATGGGCGAGTTGCAGGTCCCCCTCGAGGCCCTGTGGGGCGCGCAGACACAGCGCGCGGTGCAGAACTTCCCGATCAGCGGCCTCACGATGCCACGCGAGTTCCTGCGTGCGCTCGGCCTGGTGAAATCCGCGGCCGCCACCGCCAATGCCGAACTCGACCTGCTGCCCGCGCCGATCGCACGCGCAATCGAGGCTGCCGCGGCGGAAGTGGCCGCCGGCAGGCACGATGCGCATTTCCCGATCGATGTCTTCCAGACCGGATCGGGCACGAGCACCAACATGAATGCCAACGAGGTGATCGCCCACCTCGCCGCGCGTGCCTCGGGCCTCACCGTGCATCCAAACGATCACGTCAACATGAGCCAGAGCAGCAACGACGTGATTCCCACCGCGATCCACGTCAGCGCGGCGCTGGCCGTCGCGGAGAACCTCCTGCCGGCGCTCGCGCACCTGGCGCAGGTGATCGCGGGCAAGGAGCGCGAGGTCGGCGCGATCGTCAAGACCGGCCGGACCCATTTGATGGATGCGATGCCGGTCACGCTCGGGCAGGAACTGTCGGGCTGGCGCACGCAGATCGAGAACGGTCGCGCGCGCATCGCGACCGGCGCCCCGCGGCTGCACGCGCTCGCGCAGGGCGGCACGGCGGTCGGCACCGGGATCAATGCGCATCCGGAATTCGGCGCGCGATTCTGCAAAGTGCTCGCAAAACTCACCGGGCTGCCTTTCGTGCCGAGCCCCAACTATTTCGAATCGTTGTCGTCGCAGGACGCGGCCGTCGAGCTCTCCGGGCAGATGAAGGTCGTGGCGGTGAGCCTGATGAAGATCGCGAACGACCTGCGCTGGATGAACAGCGGGCCGCTCGCGGGACTCGCCGAGATCGCGCTGCCGGCGCTGCAGCCCGGCAGCAGCATCATGCCCGGCAAGGTGAACCCGGTGGTGCCCGAGGCGACCGCGATGGTTGCGGCGCAGGTCATCGGCAACGACACCACCATCACGGTCGCCGGCCAGTCGGGCAATTTCCAGTTGAACGTCATGTTGCCGGTAATCGCGCACAAGCTGCTCGAGAGTGCGCGGCTGCTGGCGAATGTGGCGCGGCTGCTGGCGGATTCGGCAATCGCCGGGTTCACCGTGAACCAGCCGCAACTCGCCGCGGCCCTCGATCGCAATCCGATCCTGGTCACGGCGCTCAATCCCGTGATCGGCTACGAGAAAGGTGCGGCGATCGCCAAGAAGGCGTACGCCGAGGGCAAGCCGATACTCGCCGTGGCCGCCGCGATGACCGACCTGCCGCGCGAGAAGCTGCAGCAACTGCTGGACCCCGCCGAACTCGCCAAGGGCGGCATCAAGGGCGGCACGAGCGGCGGGGGCTGAGCGGCAGGGCATGAGCCCGGATCGATCCGGCGCGGCGGGCCCGGCACTGCGCGAGCGTGTCCTCGCCAGCCTGCGCGGCAGCTTGCCGTCCAGCAGCGTCACGGACTGGCGTATCGCCGGCGCGCCTCCGGAGCAGGCCGCGCGCCTGCGCGCGCACTTTCCGGCACGACCCGTGCCGGCCGCCGTCCTGATGCCGATCGTCGATCACCCGCACGGACTCACCGTGCTGCTGACGCAGCGCGCCGAGCAGCTGAAGAACCACGCCGGCCAGGTCAGCTTTCCCGGCGGACGCATCGAACCGGGCGACCGCGGCCCGCTCGACGCCGCGCTGCGCGAGACCCACGAGGAGATCGGGCTCGATGCGGGGCGCGTGCACGTCATCGGCTACCTGCCCGATCACCTGATCATCAGCGGCTTCCGCGTCACGCCGGTGGTCGGCTTCGTCGATCCGGGTTTCGCGCTGCGGCTCGACCCGTGCGAGGTGGACGCGACCTTCGAAGTGCCGCTCGATTTCCTCTTCGACGTGCAAAACCACCGATCACGCCTGCGTCGTATCGGCGACGAGGACGTGCCGGTCTACGACATCCCCTACGAGGGTCACCATATCTGGGGCGCCACGGCCGGCATGCTGATGACGCTCTACCAGCTCGTCACCGGCGGGTCGCGGTGAGCGGCGGGAATGCAGCGGTGACCCGGCTGCTCGCCATCATGGCGCAGTTGCGTGCGCCACAGGGCGGCTGCCCCTGGGATCGCGAGCAGAGCTTCGAGACGATTGCCCCCTACACGATCGAGGAAGCCTACGAGGTTGCCGACGCAATCGCGGGTGGCGATCCGGCGCGCCTGCGCAGCGAGCTCGGCGACCTGCTGTTCCAGGTCGTCTTTCACGCCCGCCTCGCCGAGGAGCGGGGCTGGTTTTCGTTCGAGGACGTCGCGGTGGCGATCGCCGACAAGTTGACCAGCCGACATCCTCACGTGTTCGCGGACGCGCGGTTCGCGGACGCGAGCGAGCAGTCCGCGGCCTGGGAGGCCGCGAAGGCGGCAGAGCGGCATGCGGCCGGCGAACGCGGCACACTCGCCGACGTGCCGCTCGCCTTGCCGGCGCTCTCGCGCGCTGCCAAGCTCAGCAGGCGCGCGGCAAGTGTCGGCTTCGACTGGCCCGACGCGACGGGAGTACGCAACAAGGTGACCGAGGAACTCGGCGAGCTCGATGCCGCGGTCGGCACGGAGGTCCCCGCCCGCCAGGCGGAGGAGCTTGGCGACCTGCTGTTTGCCATCGTGAACTGGGCCAGGCACCTCAAGATAGATCCGGAGAGCGCCCTGCGGTCGGCCAATGCGAAGTTCGAGACCCGTTTTGCGCGGATGGAGGCGCTCGCGGAGGCAGCCGGGGAGCCGCTGGCCGGGCTCGATGCCGCCGCCTGGGACCGCCTGTGGGTCGCCGCGAAGCGGGACGTGAAGGCGCCGTGAAGCGCGCTTCAGGACCGGTTCAGTTGCGCACCCCTAAGCTTGCGGGCGACCGTGGCGCTTCGCAGGGACGAACAGACTGGCCGGTGATGAGACATTTTCTGCTTTCGCTCGTATTCGCGCTCGGCGCCGCACTGGTCTCCACCGGAGCGCTGGCCGACCCTGACCGCCACCAGGGCAAGCAGCGCGGTGACCGGGCCCGCCAGCAGCAGCCGGCCGCCCCCGGCATGTCGCTCGATGCCGCAGTCAGGCAGGCCGAGCGCAAGTACCAGGCGCGCGTGATCCGCGCCGAAACCCGTAGCTCCCAGGACGGGCGCGTCGTGCATGTCCTGCGCCTGCTGTCGGAGGACGGTCGCGTCTGGACCGTGAAGATCGACGCAGCGAGCGGCGCGGAGAGTTAGGCACCCGATGCGCATCCTGGTCGTCGAAGACGAAGAAATCCTGCGCGAATCGCTCAAGCGCGAACTCGTTGCGGCCGGCTTCACCGTCGACGTCGCATCCGACGGCGAGGAGGGCCTGTACGCGGGGCGCGAGTACCCGGTCGATCTCGCCATCATCGATCTCGGCCTGCCCAAGCTGCCGGGCCTCGAGCTGATCCGCACGCTGCGCGCCGAGCGCCGCGGCTTTCCGATCCTCGTGCTGACCGCGCGCGATCGCTGGCAGGACAAGGTGGCGGGCCTCGATGCCGGCGCCGACGACTACGTCACCAAGCCCTTCCAGTTCGAGGAAGTCGTCGCGCGCGTGCAGGCGCTGCTGCGCCGGGCGGGCGGCTGGGCCAGCCCTGTCCTCAGCTGCGGTCCGATCGTGCTCGATCTGCGCTCGCAGACCGTGGCGGTCAACCGTCAGGCGGTGGATCTCACCACCTTCGAGTATCGCC
>Ga0116144_10004701_pt1 | contig 12828 bp, 7 predicted proteins | sample AD_UKC035_MetaG_FD_89746 | JGI IMG/M metagenome (GOLD analysis project Ga0116144, IMG submission 89746) | Active sludge microbial communities of municipal wastewater-treating anaerobic digesters from USA - AD_UKC035_MetaG | ecosystem: Engineered > Bioreactor > Anaerobic > Digestate | place: USA... | reverse complement strand
CGCCCTGCTCATCGCCCTGCTCTGGGCAGTCAAAATCATTATCACCGGTGAAGTCCGGCTGAAAAAGACAGTCATGGATCTGCCTGTACTCCTGTTCGGTGCAGCAGCGGTTATTGCCTATGTGATGTCCAAGATCCAGGACCAAAGCCTCTGGGGAACATTCCCCAACTTTGAGGACAGCCTCATACTTACCGGCTCCCTGCTCGTCGTCTTTTATGCCTTGATTAACCACATGCGCTCTGGCCGGGACTGGTTGCTCATTCTGGGCATGGTCCTTGCTTCTGCCGCGTTTCTCGGGATCGTCACCCTGCTGCAATACTATGAAGTATATACACTGCCGTTTGGCTCGCTTTCCCAGAACCAGCTCTTCACCCCGTTCGGCACTTTGCCGCAACTGGCCTTGTTCCTTGCAGTGCTCTTGCCGCTTGCCGGAGGTTTCCTCATCGGATCGATTTCCACCAAGCGCTGGATGCTGACCGCTCTGATCAGCGTGCTCTATCTGACGAGCGTCATGGTTATCGGAATTGTCGATTACTGGCCGGCCTGGATCCTCGGTGCGATCGGCGTGCTTATCGCTGTGGCTGTGTCCTATCCGGTGCTTAAAGGGGGGAGCAAAAATCTTGTTCTTGTTCCGCTTGCCGTATTTGTGCTCAGCGTATTGGTCTTCAAGATACCGGCAATCCGGAATGGCGCCGGCATATTTGAGACTAACGTTGCTAAACCGATTACCCTCAGCTTCGGCAGTTCTTTCACGATCGCTAAGGAAAGCATCAGCAAATATATGATTGCCGGTGTGGGACAGGGTAACTACGGTTACGCCTACAAAGCCTTGCGTCCCTATGACTTCAATCAGAAAACTGACTGGCTGCTGAATTACAATCGTCCCTATGACCAGTTCTTCCTCGTTGCTACTACCATGGGATTGGCTGGTCTGGCAGCCCTGGTGTTCCTGTCCTTCAAGATCATCACTTCCGTCATCAAAGCACTGGCCAGCTATACCGCGAGGGAGGATTCTGACCCCGCAGTACTTGGTCTGTTCGTAAGCTTGCTGTCATATATTGGTCTACTCATCCTGACCTATGAGACTATACCGCTGCAGCTGCTCTTCTGGGTGCTGCTTGCGTTGGCAGTATATATCGGTTTTGAGCCGGATGTCTCAGGCGTTACCGGTGAGAAGGTATTTGCCGTGCAGCTGGCGTCCGGCCAGGGCAAACAGCGTGATTTCCTTTCCTGGGGCATTGGTGCTGCTGCCATCGTCCTGGCTGTCTTTATCGGGTACAAGGCTGCAGCAACGTATGCTGTGGATGTCAACCTGCGCAAAGCGATCAATGCCGGCAATGAGGGCGATGTTGCCGCATCTTTACAGCATCTTAATGACGTACTTGCCTCGGAAGAAATCAAGGATTATGACCTGCGGGGTGTATCCATCATCCTCCATAACCAGGGCGTAGCCGCCGAGGTTAATCAGGAAAGTGAAGAACAGCTCCAGCAGGATATTGAGCGCAAACGTCTCTTCTTTGCCGAAGCTGTACGGTATGCCCGTCTGGCTGCCACCGAAGGTCCACTGGTTTCCGAGAACTGGGAAGTCCTGCTCGGCATATACGGTACCCTCGCTGACTATGGTATCAATAAAATTGATCAGGAACCGCTTGATGACCTCATGAAGCAGGTCAGCGTGCAGTTAAGCACCCTGACACCGAGCGAAGTGACCTGGAGACTGCGTATGGCCAATTATTACATCAAAGGTGATGACAATACTCCTGCCTATACGCTGTTAAGCGAAGCCCGTTATCTGAAGCCCAATCTGACCGACGTCGCCTATCTGGCAGCCAAGGCACTAGGCGAAGACAAACTGTACGATGATGCCATCGCCGAGGCGAATACGGCGTTGCGGGCACTGGATGCCGATCATACCTGGGCAGTAGAACTCAACGCCCTTGTTGATGAATGGGAAGCAGCCAAGGCCAAAGCAGCCAAAGATACAGCAGCGAATTCTGCTGCTGAGACACCTGCTGAACCAGCGACTGAAACACCAGCCACTGAAACTGATACAGAAGCACCAGCACGCTGATTATTCTTTTTATCGGGTAACGAAGTCCGTCTGCTTGAGCAGACGGACTTTTTTTCTGCAATGATATGGTATGATCCTTGCAGTTAGCATTAGCAGGAGTTCATCATTATGTTGGACACGATCATTATCGGCGCCGGACCGGCTGGTTTGAGTGCTGGTGTTTATGCCGCACGCTATTTGATGGATCATGTGATCATCGGGCAGCTGACCGGTGGTCTGATCACGACTTCGCACAAGGTAGAAAATTATCCCGGGTTCCGGAGCATCACCGGCTGGGATCTCGGCCTTAAGTTCGTTGAACACGCAGAAGGGCTTGGTTCTCAGATCCACATGGAGGAGGTGAGCCGTCTGGAAACTCTTGAAACGGGTGGATTCCGTGTCAGCACCAATGGCGGGCAGTATGAAGGGAAAACAGTCATCCTGGCTTACGGCCTGCAGCGCCGCAAGCTGCAGATCCCCGGCGAGGAGCGTCTGGCCGGCAAGGGCATTAGCTATTGTGCTACCTGTGATGGAGCATTTTACCGGGACAAGGTCGTCGGTGTGGTAGGCGGCAGCAATACTGCCTGTGAAGCGGCACTCTATCTGGCTGACCTCGCGGAACATGTGTATCTGATTTACCGACGCGAAGCCCTGCGGGCCGAGCCGGCAGACGTCAAGCTCGTGGAAGCCAATTCCAAAATTAGCATCGTCTACAGTACCAATTTGGTGGAAGCACTCGGCGCAAGCCAGCTGGAACAGATTCGGATCGACAAGCCGTATAACGGTTCTGAGTTGCTGGCGCTGGATGGGCTGTTTATCGAAGTCGGCTCATATCCCAATCATGATATCATCGCTGACCTCAACATCGATCTTGATGACGATAAGCTTATTCGGGTGGACAGTGGCCAGCGGACTAATGTGCCAGGTGTATATGCTGCCGGCGATATTACTACTGGATCGGACAAATTCCAGCAGGTCGTTACAGCAGTGAGCGAGGGCGCGATTGCAGCCATGAACGTGCATGCAGACATGAAAAAGGGTAGAGTTTATTGGTGTAGTTAACTGGAAACAACGATGAGCGATTTCGATAGTAGAGATGATACTGTTTTGATTGCTCGAGATGAACTTATTGCGTTATTGAGGGGACAAGCGTCATTATGTCATAGTACTGTATCGGCAAGTGATTTTCATGCGGAGTCAGTGCCTCAAACCGGATATAGCGATCATTCATTTTTTTTACATGCTGGTGGATCAGAAGGACACATTGACAGACCATATCATGCGTATCCCTGGGGTGCGTCACTGGTATCCTGCCGAGATCTTGATAAAACTACCAATGAGGAATGTCTTAGAGTTGCTATGATTGAATGGCTTTCTAATGCTGGTAAATGGTTTTATCATTATATCGTGGCAGAGAAATTTATCCCGTACACTAATAGAGAGAGAAGTTTAGATTGTGCGTGTCAAATAACTCGTATAGCAGAAGAGATACGTGGTTTATATTTAGCTATTTATCCAGATAATTCATTACGTTGGCAATTAATCGTCCATGAGGCATATAATGCATTGTTGACAAGTAGTGATTCAGAAAATGTTGTTTTGCATGATGCGATGGAATATAAAAGGACATTACATGGTTGGTTTAGAGAATTACTGAAGAACAAAAAGTAGATAGGTAAGATGAAATGGAGAAAAGAGTAAATAGCGATTTGGTGCTGAATAATTTTATAACAGCCCGACAGGAAGTTGAGCGGTTTGCTTCTGATATTCGATCAGCTACCGGGATTTCTGGTGACCGCCCGCCTCTGTACTGCTCCGCAGTACCCGATGAAGCGGCCACTGCCCGAGATGCCAGCGGTTTTCGTGATTGCACAGTCATGGTTGTCTCGATCGGTGGCTCGTATACCCATTTCCGCTGTCTGGAGATCGCCGCTGGCCGGGTACGCGAACGCACTGATATTGCGAGCAGCCTGCTGCATGAAGGACATGAACAGAAAATCCGTACACCATGCGCAGACGGGAAAAAACATTCCCTGGCAGAGATGTATTCGTTAATAGCTTCCAGAGTCCTGCCCTGGTTGCAGACATTACTCGCCGAAGATACTATTCCTTATATCCTGTTCAACTGGGGATTCCCACAACAGTCGGTGCAGCTTGAGGACGGGAGCAGGTTAACCGGTGCGATCGGTCAGAACATGACAAAATCGCACAGCGGTGTTCAGGCTGAGGGAAAGAGCATTCATGACGAGTTCCGTGCCTGTCTCGTTGAGCAGGCACGCCGGCAGAAGCTCGATACCCGGCATATATCCTGCTTGCAGACGATCAAGATTATCGTGCAGAACGACACAATCATGTCGGTGTTCCGCTATCTGGAAAAAAAGCGGCGGCAAGAGTATCGGGAAATTGCATTGATGATCCTGGGCACCGGGGTCAATCTGACCAGCGCCGAGCCGTATGCTGTAAATGCCCAAGGAGAGCTCCTGCGGGACGCACACGGCGTGCCTCGCAGGCTTACGCGATCCCAGGCAGTTGCAGAGAGTACGTCATGGAAGAAGTTTTGGGTGAATTATGAAGTAGGAAGATTATTACCTGCAGAAACGCGTTCTGCGATAGACCGGATCGGGTCTAATGAAGATTTGGCTGAAGATATTGAGAATTTCGGAGCAGCAGGTACGGGTTATGGAAGAGTATTTAAGAATTTGATTTTTGAAACCCTCGATGAGCCTCAATCTGTCTGGACAAGCATCTGCTCAGTTGTTCAGGCGCAGCGTCCGGATAAGCAGGCCCCCGGCGGGGAGTGGGTCATCCAACTGGCAGGCGGGCATGATCAGAAGAGCCCCTTTGAGCTGTTGCCGCTGCTGGCTGAGCGTGGCCTGCATGAGCATATTCTCGAACGCTTGCAGTATCTGGCTGGGATCGTAATCCAGCGCAGCGCTTTCCGGGCAGCAGAGATTCTAGCTGCGGTCAGCCTGTATAACGGATTCGGTCTGCAGGCCGGCGGCAAACCGGATGCGCTCGCCATGGAGGGAAGCCTCTGGAAAACTATACATTTCCAGGAAAAAGTTCGAGAGTACTGGAATGCCTTGCTTGCCCCGGAGCTCGGAAAAGCAGGCATGCCTGGTGTGCATGTCGAGCTGATCGTCGAAGATGGCTATAACGCCGGCGTACTTGGTCCAGCCTATATGCTTGGGCAGTTTTTGTGATATTTATTCATGTTTGTAATGAAGATAAAAAAGCTCCCAAAGGGAGCTTTTTTCAAATACAATGGAGGCTATTGGTTGATAAGTTCCTGTGGATGCCGGGGTTGGAGACAAGGGAACTAAAACGAATTGGAGGCGACGGGCGGATTCGAACCGCCGCATAACGGTTTTGCAGACCGGCCCCTTAGCCACTTGGGTACGTCGCCTTGATCGTTTACAACAATTATCAATGTACGATTATGAAAATTTAGACCAGTCCTTATCCCTTATCCACTTGCCCTCTTCTACGACTTCGTCAGCTGAAACGTGTAAACCGGAAGAGACAGTTAAAACAAGTTCTCGGGTATATCTTCGCGACGAATAGTATTGTAGCAGAAAATGTGAAAACAAGTAAACCGGCTTTACACGATTTCTGAATTTGCGGTATACTTATTACCTTTGAATAAACCAAAAATAGAGCCATAACTGCATTTGCAGGCGTGGCTTTTTTTAATAGTTTGGGAGGGAAGACATGTCTGATAACCTTGATACAATTCGAGAAATAATGAAGCTTCAGATAGAGCGAGTTATTACTTCAACTGGAGCAGTACATATTGCAGGTTTATTGGAATTGCACACGCATGCATCTACGCATGGCGTCGCATTATCGGATTTATTACCAGTAGATGGAAATTTTGATCAAGATTTACTTCATCACTTCGATGTTGTTTTGGGATGCTTGTCTAATAATAGGCTGTTTGATCAATCCGATCTGGATAGTGTAGATGCTGTTATCCTCAGCTTAGAACAGACGGCAGAAGATATAAGAGAACGCGACGGACACACGATTTATAACGATGAGGGAGGATTGCGGTATATACGATGCATAAACGACGCAGAACTACCTGATGATGCACTGATGAGCATAGTTGAGCTGTTAAGAACTATTAAGTTACGTCGGTTAGAAAGTGTATTGTCTCATGAACATTTTATTCCAGACGATACAATTCTGAATGAACTGGCTCTCCGTTTTGCAGAATGTATGAGTGAAGGCAGGACAGATGAACGACCATATCCGTCTATGGCTCGGACTCATCGCAAACCGTTTACTCAGCAAGATCTGGAAGCAATGCGCGTGATGCAAGCAGATCTTGTTATCGGAATCGATGGAGGCGGGTCCACATGGAAGATAGCGACGGCACATTCATCTGAGGGCAGTCTATTGACATTTGATGCCCAAGAACGATGTTCAACGCCTAATTTAACTTCCGGCGAAGATCCTCAAGATTTAGAGGCTTTTTTATCCGAACACATCATCCCTATTGTAATGAGTTTGTCATTAGAAACGCTACAGATGCAAAGATTAAATCCACGAAGCATTGAGATGATTGGTTTGGGAGGCAGTATTGGATATCCGGTCGTAGCAGATCTGGTAGCAAATAATCTTGATGTACGCGTAGAAAGAGTAACAAAAGGTGGAGCACTTACCATTGATTCTCAGAAACAAATTGGAGAAATGATTGTTGCGTTGCTTCAAAAAGCGTGGGAGTCAGAATATAGAATCAAACCTACGGTTGTGTATCAATTTGCTAATGACACCCCGGCTTCAGCATTAGGATTCCAATTAATGGCTGACTCAGGTTCATTTGATTTTAATATTACAGGAATATATGCCTCAGGTGAAAATGTCGCTCCAATTAATCCGAAAACAGGAGAATTAGTGAATGCTGAGGCAGGAGGACTGCCTATAGATGGTGTAAATAGCAAGTGGGATGCGACACGGGGGGAGGAGCATCCGTTTGAAATGATGAATTCCGGGATGGGAATGTCTAGAGTTATGTGGAATATGCTTCATGATGCGCAACTTGTACCTCAGTCTCTTATTGAGAAACTATGTTTATCGGATAGTGATGAAGTTTCTAAGTTGTCAGCCGAGCATATATGCAAGATGGGTGGATTCGGACGAATGACTGACCAAGAAATAAGCATTTTATTCGGTGTAGAACTTGAGGATTTTGAAATTGCTCAGCTACGCTATCTGGCAGGAGTGGTTGTTGGACGCGCGCTGATGCTGGTGGCTGAAATGTTCGTCGGAGCATTAATCTACCAGGGGGCGTGCATTCAGGATTGTAATGCGAGAATAAACTTGGAAGGATCAATTCAAAAAAGTCCAGGGATTATCGAATCATTATTAGAGTATATAAAAAAACGATTAGAATCTATGCATGATAATCAGCAAATAGCATCTGTTCCATCTGTTTTGATGCGGGGATACCCTGGACTAATTGATGGTGAAAACAGCGGAAGCGCGAGCCTGGACGGTGCTGTTGCGATGGGTTTAGATGCCTATGTACAGCATGTAATGAGCTAGGAAGCACCTAGGGTATCCTAATAGGTTAGCGGTACTTTATGGGTGTATACCTAATAGCATGTAGCTATCTTCTTTGCCTCTCATCTTTTTTGTGATACTCTCCTTGCGTCTGTGCATCATCCATAGCCAGCAAGGAGAGTTTGTGACAGAAGATACTACCGAACGAATTAGTCCGCGATATCTCATTATCACCGCTTTCTGCTCCGGCATGACGATCATGGCGATCGAAATGGCCGCCAGCCGACTGATGGCTCCGTACTTTGGCACTTCGGTATTTGTCTGGACCAATCTGCTCGGGATCATCATGACGGCATTGTCGATCGGTTACTGGCTCGGGGGCAGGCTCGCAGACCGGCACCCGACCCGCGAGTTCCTCTACGGGCTATTATTCGTATCAGCAGTCATGCTCCTCTGCCTGCCGTTTATCGCTCCGTGGATCATGGACTGGGTAAGCCGCGGGGTTAAGGAAGGGGAGGTGTCTCTGGTCGTATACTCGTTTATCAGTAGTCTGATTATCTTCTGCATTCCTTTTTCCGTCCTCGGCATGGTGAGTCCGACCATCATCCGGCTGCTCAGCCATGCGGTGGAGGAATCCGGTCGGGTCGCCGGTAAAGTATATGCGGCATCGACAGTCGGCAGTATTGTCGGCACTTTCCTGCCAACGCTCGTATTTGTCCCCTGGATCGGGACCAAGAAAACCATCATCCTTTTTGCCATCATTCTGCTGGTGATCAGCATTGTCGGTTTGGGCCGCAAGCTGTTATGCCTTACCGCGGTTCCGTTTATGGGTAGCTTCATCCTTATTCCGGCACATTATTTTTCTACCCCGGATGTATTGTTCCAGACAGAAAGCCCGTACACCTATATTAAGGTGACAGAAGATCCATATTTTGGGATCATGCTTCAGCAGGATGAAGGATTTGCCATGCATTCCTTCTACAATCCCGACCAGGTACTCACCGGATCGTACTGGGATTACTTGCTGCCTGCCCCATATTTCCAGAAGGACAAGCAGGAGCAGCAGATAACCGTCATCGGCGCTGCCGGCGGGACGGCGTATCGGATCTGGGAGGAAACCCTTGGCGACGATTTTGACTTCCGGTTTACGGGAGCGGAGATCGATCCGGTAGTAGTGCGTTTGGCTCATGAATATTTCGGTATGTCGGAATATGATAATGTGGAGATCAGCGCCCAGGATGGGCGCATTTTTTTGAAGAATCAGCCTGATGGCCGGTTCGACGTGATTTTTCTCGATGCGTACCATCAGATTTACATGCCCCCGCATCTTACCAGCCTCGAGTTTTTCCAGCTCACCGAGCAGAAACTAAACCCGGATGGTGTGTTCGTCGCCAATGTGAATGCCCTGTTTGAGGATTCTGATATCTATTTACGCCTCATCCGCACCCTGCAGGAAGTGTATGACAAGGTCTGGGTAGTCAAGGCAGGGGAGCATAATTTCAATTATGTCTTTTTTGCATCCAATAGTGATACGAGCCTCGAGGAAGCAATTGCGGCTGTGCCGAACGATCATGCACTGCTTCGAGCACGCATGGCTGACAGTATCCGCCTGATCGGCGACCTGTCTGACATTGCTTTAGTTACGGATGACCGGCCTCTGACCGAGGTACTGTTCGACCGGACTATCGGTGAATGGCTATTCCAGGGGAGAAAATCATGGGGAAACTATCTCCAGTAACACCGGTCAAGCTTTTTATCGGTGTGCTGACGAGCAGTTCAGATTTGCTACCAGATATTCGGCAAGAACTACAGATTAGTTTTGGCAGTATTGAAGCCCAGAGTACTGTCTGGGATTTTACGTATACTGACTACTATGCTGATGAAATGGGTACAAACCTGCAGCGTACTTTTTTTTCTTTCTCAGATCTTTTTGCTCCCTATGAGCTGGCACAGATTAAAAGGCAGACGAACGAGCTGGAACAGTTTTTAGCAGATCGCCACGCGACGCAAACAACTCAGCGTCCAGTCAATTTAGATCCAGGCTATCTGGAAGCCAGCAAGCTTGTGCTCGCGAGTACAAAGAATTTTTCCCACCGGATCTGTATAGGGGATGGTATCTATGCGGAGCTCACCCTGCAGTATCGCAAGGGAGTATTTACACCGTTGCCCTGGTCCTATCCCGACTACCAGAGCGAGCAGTATCAGGATTTTTTCTCGCAGGTACGCGTGCGGTATCTTGAGCAGCTTCGCGGGGATTAAGGCTACCGTAGGCTGTCTTTGCGAACGCAGCGAAGCAAACTCCCGGGACAGCAAGGTAAGAACGTCAACGCGGATTGCTTTGTCACTGCGTTCCTCGCACTAACGTCAGGACGCTATTGTAACCGACACCATAGAAAAGTAATTCTCCAGCTCGTTGACCGGTTTGCCGCGGTAGTAGTATACTGTTTACCTTTGTCGTGATGGTTTCCTGAGCATACTGCAAGCAAAAATACAAACAAACCATTTTCGTTCTCTAGCCAATATTCAGATGCGTCAGTCTCCCAAAATGGTTGTGTTCTTCAGCATATGCTGGCTCGCTTTTATCGTTTCATCAATTTGTATGATCCGGTCAGTTATGGCGTTTATGCAGGAGGCAGTTCGGGCTGAAGCGTTGCTTTTGGCTGAGCCGCCAATTGACTATCAGCTCCCGGCGAACGTCATCGTGAGCAGCGGAGCTGACCAGTATGACTATCACGCGATCCGGAAAACCTGTTTTAACCTGGGGTTTCCCCTGGAAGAGCTCGAGGCTCTCTACATAATCCCCAAGCAAGGGATCGCAGATATCGAAGCCTATACCGATGTAAGTAAACAGACTATCTATTATGCCGATACGTTGCAGCCTGACGAACTTCCTGCGATTTTGGGTCACGAGATTGGACATGTAGTGGACAGCCAGCTACTCACTTCTGCATCTCGTGAGGAGTATTGTCGGCAACGCGGTATCACTGCCTGTGACAGCTGGTATAGTTCAACATATCACCTGTATACCGAACAGGACACCTATACAGACTGGCAGGCGTCACCTGCAGAGGATTTTGCCGAGGAGTTTGTGCGGCAGTATCTCGATGCTTCCTATGCTAATCACACCCAATACGGCAATGCTGCGAATCTGGGTGCATTCTGGGAGCAGATCTATTCAATCCGTTAAAAAACCGGCACAACCCGATACTTCACAACCAGATCGCTGTAATTCCCGGTCGGATGCAGGTTGTTGGTTTCCAGTTTGAATGTGATATGTGCGTATTCTTCTCCGTTATCATCACCGCTGGTCGGTCCGGAAAGATAGAGTATTTCATAGTAGCTCCCGAGCGTCGCAAAACCTGCCCAAGAATCTGCGGCGGCAAAGCGGTTAGTCGTTCCCGTACCGAGCAGGCTGTCGCTCGTGTGATAGCCGATAAAGGCAGTATTCTCGCCTATAACTGTGCCTGCTGGAGAAGACCAGGCGACCGGCGCTGTGTTTGTGCCTTCAAAACCATTGGTTATGAAATCGACATCGATGACCGGTGTTTCTGTATGGGTCATTTTGGCATCAGCGACCATGCTGACCGTGTAGCCTGAGTCTGCATTGGTAGTGATACTGATTTTCTGGACGGCGGTGACTGGTACGCCAGGAAGCGCAAAGCCAAAAGGGATGCTGTCGTTGTTTCCGCTAATGTCGATCGAGCCGAGATCGGTTCCTGAAACATCCAGGCTGAGATCCGGTTGCGTCCAGGTGGTCAGCTGGGCTGTGGTTGAGTATGCGGTTTCCTGACTGTCAGAATTGCGTGCCTTGACTTTGAAGCTGTATTCCTGCGCATTACTCAAACCGGTTAACGCTTCTCCGTTTATTCCACCCCAGTCAGTATACGTTTGCCAGTCTTCCTCGCCGAGTACGTCGCCAAGCGTTATGTCTGACTGTATATACTTGGTATCACTGACAAAGTTATCGGTAGAGACAGCTATCGCATAGCTAACGTTCGAGGGATTACTATTTTCGTCCAGGATGAAATGGATGTCGCCATAGTTAGCGTTGCTTAGCACAGGGGCTCCCGGAACATTTGCTGCAGTATATACGTCTGCAGCTGAGGAGAAGCTTGAAGTACCGGTCGTATTTATTGATCTAACTTTATAATAATGACGAGTATTAGGATTTAGTGTTCCATGCGTATGATCCACATCGTCAGGATCATTGGTTTGCAGAAGCGAGTATTCCACACCATCGGTAGAATGATGCAGTTCGAATGACTCTTCCTGAGTTTGTCCAGAACTATTATCAGTCCAGCTGATATCTAGTGAATTAGCTAAGATATTATCAATCACGGGGGTTCCGGGAGCAGCAGGCGCATCCTGCATGCCAAAACTGGCAGCAGTGCTCCAAGCTCCTTCGTTATTATCATCATCCCAGAACTTAATGCGCCAGTAATACGTGGTATTACCATCGCCGGTGTTTAGGCTTTGAATTGCGCTGTCTCCGAATGAATTGTAGACAATATCGCTGGAACGGTTGCTTTCGGTAATATCGCTGATGCTTGTACCTGTAGCACCGCTATCCCAATGCGTTACCGAAGAAAAAGTGTTATCAGTAGAGACTTGAATCCTCACTTTGTTGGCGATATCGCTCGGATTGGGATCAGTATAGACAGCACTGAAGGCAGGCGTTGTATCGGTGAGATGTTGGGGATCCGTTTGTCCTGTTTGTGCAGAAGTGTTGTCAGCATACAGACTGCCTGGTGCCGTTGGAGCGGTGGTGTACGTTATTGCCAGCGTATCAAGTTTGGGGCTGCTGCCATCGAGGTACGCGCGAAACACGAGTGACCCTGTCCCAACATCAGCCGGGAATGTGTTTATGTTCGTCTGCACCACGCTGGCTGTATTGGCATGGTCAGTACTGCCGATGGGCAGCCATGTATCTGTAACAAAATAAAACCATGAGCTTCCGTCAAAAGAGAGCTGATAGGTGATTGTCCCGGCATGTCCACTACCGGTAGTTTCCGTAAAAGCTGATAGCGTGGTGTAGGCAGGCTTGACGGTATCGTTCTGCAGATAGGGGATATAGATGCTGCGAACTAACAGACCGGATGCATACAGGTCAGCAATTTCAGCAGCTGAGAGAGCGCTGTCATAAATGCGAAAATCACTCACTATCCCATCAGCGTGGTTGCTCTCCGCTGTGTCAGACCCGATGTTTATCGATCCTGAGGTGTTAATCGTCGGGGCAGAATAAGCACCGCTGGCTGTGCCTGCAGCGCTAT
>Ga0116144_10004697_pt1 | contig 12835 bp, 8 predicted proteins | sample AD_UKC035_MetaG_FD_89746 | JGI IMG/M metagenome (GOLD analysis project Ga0116144, IMG submission 89746) | Active sludge microbial communities of municipal wastewater-treating anaerobic digesters from USA - AD_UKC035_MetaG | ecosystem: Engineered > Bioreactor > Anaerobic > Digestate | place: USA... | reverse complement strand
GCTGCCGCCATCTTGCGAGATGAGCCAGATTGCCGCCAGGGCCATGGCAAACCCGGCTAGCTTTGTCCAGCCCGGCAGACCCTCGGTGAAAGCCCCTACTACAATGGGCAGCGCTCCCCCCATCAAGGCCGAGACGGGCGCGGCAATGCTCATTTGCCCGCTTGACATGGCCACATAGAGCAGCACCAGTCCCAGGCTGCCGATGGCACCGATGGCTGCAGCCGCCAGCAAATTTCCAAGCGGTGGGAGTGGTTCTTTGACGAAAGGCAGGGCTGCCAACAGCAAAACCAGCCCGGCAAACTCGGCATACATCACTGCCCGAGCCGCGCCGATTCGCCGCCCCGATAGGCCGCCGCAAAAATCGCCGCCGCCCCAAGAGATGGCTGAGATCAAACCGAGGAGAATAGAGTCCAAGGATCACCCTTCTTTTGGTGGGTTAGGTGGCCGGTGGGCGTAGAACCTGCCCGGTTTGTGTGTAATGCTCAAGCACCGGCACGTGGGCCTCAACCATTTGTGCCAGGTGCCCCGGCTGAAAGCGAGCTACCCAATTGATCTTCCACAGCAGGCGGCCGATCTGGAAGGGTTCGATCGGTTCATCGGGGCGGGGCAAATGGGCCGTGTAACCGCGCCAGAAGGCTGCCAGCAGGCCCGGATAACGCTCGTCACTGGTCGACTCGAGCAGGTCTAGCATGGCCATGGCGATATCGTGGGAGCGGAAACCCCACACCGTATCCTCGAAGTCAATCGGGTACAGCACGCCGCGGTGAAGCTTGATATTATCGTGCCACAGGTCGCAGTGGATGACGCGCAGGTCGGAGCGAGGAATGGCGCTGTAGGCTTGCTCTACGTGTGTGTGCAGGTATTCCAGCAGGTCGCGCTGCTGCGCCGGCAGGGCCGCGGCGGCAGCACCGCCGTTGGTGACCAGGTTCGGCTCGCCCCGTGAGAGCCAATGCTCGAAGCGGCGGGTGGTGAACCCGGCCGGAGGCTGCCAGGTTTTTCCATGCTGGTGCAGGCTGGCAAACAGCGCTCCCATCTTTTCAATGTTTGGTGCAGTGAGGTAATGCCCCATCAAGCGCCCCGGAACCCAGCGCATCAGGCTGGCGTGGCGAGCCTGCGGGATATCCGGCCGGTTGAGGGTCAACACATATTCGCCGGTGCGGGCCGGCAGGATGGCTGGCACCGGGATATCCGTATCACGCGCCAGGGCGTCCAGCCACAATGCCTCTGCGCACAGGTCTTCGAAGGTGCGCCAGCCAGGAGATGCCAGCCTCAGCATAAAGCGTTCTCCAGAGCCTGTGGTCACCCGGAAGAGCAGGTTGGTCTCGAAGGCGTAGTAATCGATCTCTGGATTTTGGAGGTCGTATTGGGCCAGGGCTTCAACGGCCAGGCTGTGCAAGCGGCGCAGCCTGGCCTGTAAAGATAGTTCGGTGTAGGGTTTCATCTACTATAGGGCCTTTATGCTTCTGGCGTGAGTTTGATGTTTGTGAAGCGCTGCCTGAGTAGGTTAAAGACAGCCGGGTCATCTGATTCTACTTCAAAATATCTCAGGGAGTGGGTGAGCCGCCTGAAAGGAAGGGGGTCATCAGCGCAATGTATGCGCATAGACATCCGAAAGTCAAGATTGCGGGCAGCAGCAGCGTGGTGATGGCCCGCCCCCAGCTCAGGCGGTGCACGGTGCGCAGGGCCAGGATGCTCAGGTAAGCCGCAAACAACGAGATGGGCAGCGAGAGAAACTGCACCACGGGGATGAGAGCCACAAAAAAGCTGATGGCATTCAACGGGCAGAGATAAGCCGCACTGACATACAGCAGTTGGCTGTATTTGCCCTGCCCGCCCATGAGCGCGGCCAGCACGTGCAGGATGCCGGCCCCCAGGGCGTTGCCAAGCGTTACGAAGATGGCTGATATGGGTATGCCGATCGCTAGCACCAAGACCGATCCCCCAGCCAGGATGCGGGCGTCGGCAGAAGATATCTGCGAGACGATCGACTGCCATTGGCTGCTCAAGAGGGTCATCAACAGCACCCCCACCAGGCTGAAGGTCAATAAGTTGGTGATAAAGATCCAGGTCAGCGGGGTGGTGATGTTCACACCGGCGTGATTAATGAGCATTTGGTAGCCTTCAACCGTGGGGCTGAGGATGGCGGTGGACCAGGCATCATACCACCGGATGGCAGGGCGTATGGGAGCCTGGGGTCCTGCTGCTTCTGGCGAACGCGCCGGTAAAACCGCGGCGGTGGCCTGGACGACTGCCGCCGCCTGTGGGGCGGGCGATAGAAAGCTTTGGGTTTGGGGCGGTGCCTTGCTAAAGTGCTCGTCAGGCCAGGTCAATGGTGCGGCAGGGGCGGTTTGTTGGGCGGGCGCCGGGCTGTCGAAATCAGCGGGCCAGGCCAGGGTGGGCGAGGGGGCAGGCGGCTGGCCAAAAGCCTCTTCCGGCCAGGTCAGGGAGGCCGCCAGTGTGACCGGAGCCGCATCGACCGGTTCGGGCGCAGCCTCTTTGGGCGCAGGAGGCGAGCCCAGACGGCTGAGGGCCTGTTGGGCGGCGGCATTGGCCGGGTTGATCGCCAGCACTTTTTCCAGGCAGAAGCGGCGCTGGGCATCGTCGCCCACTGCCGCCGACATCCACAGCCAGGCGTTCTCGTTGCGCGGCTCGGCCTTAAGCAGTTGGGCCAGCAGACGCTGGCCCCCGGATTTGTCACCGGATTTGATTGCTGTGATTGCTTGCTGTAGGATTTCGTTCATCGTTCATCCAGGGGCATATTTTTGCCCAACCATCTTTTGCGGCTGATCCAACGGGATGCGCCAGTGATGTTCGATCGATTCTGCGCCTGAATCGGCATGGATCACGCCATCTCGGATTTCGACATTCAAAAATGCCTGGCTGTCTTCCAGGTGGATCAGCCAGAGCAGGCTGTCGTCTGCCAGGTTGACGAGGGCAATGAAACCCTCGCCGGCACGCTCCCCTGGCCCAGCCATCACCAACAGGTCTTCCTCTGGGTACAAGGCGCTGGCCTGGATCTCTACCCAGCCATCAGGATTGGCGGCTTGCAGAGACGGAGCATCCGTCTGCGCGGTGACCTGGAGCACCCGGCTGCCATCTGCTTGCGCGTGGCTGACTACCAGCCAAGCCTGGTCATCACCGAAAAAGATGCCCTGTTCAACGCGGCAGCGGTCGCCGCGGAAACGGTTTCGGAAGATCTCGGTGTCTGGCAAAGGATGACCGGTTATTTCTTCTTACCTATGCGCTTGGGCGCCAGGGTGACCATCAGGGGCGGAGTACGCAGGTTCGTGGCCAACCAACCGCCAGCCCCCAACAACAGAACGCCGCCAATGCACAGGAAGACAAAGGGTGGAATGACAAATAGGATGCCGCCGAAGATCATCTCCCTCAGCGTGTTGGTGCCGTCAATCAAGAGCTGGGGATTGTTGTGTACGTCTGCCGCTGCCAGGTAGCATAAGGCGGTCATCACCAGGATGACAAAGCCTACTGCCAGGGGCGCCAGCAGGCCGCGCAGCCGGCTGTACTGTTTTTCGGTGCGCTCAAAGCGTTCGCCAATCTTCTCCTGGATGCTGCCTAAGGCCTGGTTGCGGGTTTCAGCGTCGGCGAACTGGGTGTTGACCATGCGCAGGTCTTTGCCATCGCTGTAATAGACATCCATATCGACGTCGTTAAGGTTGGCCGTGACTTTGGTCACTTTTTCCAGCGGGATGGCCTTGGCTGAGCGGCCCAACTGCTTGCGCAGGATCTGTCCTTGGGCAACTGCTTCTTCAATGTCAGGGATACGTGCTGCATCGGGGTTGGCCGCGATCAGGTACTCGTCGCTGAGGATAACAACCCGGTCAAAGGGGCTCTTGGGGTTGGTCCAGATCTGGGGTGCATAATCCAGGGGCCCTCGCCCGCCGCGCTCACCGGCATCCTCGTTGTTGAGATTTTGCATGAAGGCATCAAAATCGTGTTGGGGCTGGGCCAGCGCTTCTTCGCCTTCTTCTTCAAATCCAAAGGCAGAACTGGTGCCCTCAAATGCGCCGCCGCCGAAGGCATCGGAGCTTCCAAAGGCTTCGGACCCGCCAAATGCCCCCTCCGCACCGGGCTCTGTTTCGTCGAAAGCGCTGTCGCCGCGCACCGCAAAGGGATCTTCAGGGCTGTTACCGGTCATATCGAACGAGTCAAATGCGCCGCCCGACGCGCTCATGGCGGCCTCGCTGCTGAAGGATAGATCGCCTTGCCCCGCTTCGCCGCTGTCGTCGTCAAAACGGAACGGAGATTCGCCCGAGGCCAGGTCAGGCTGGTCGGGCTCAAAAGCAAAGGCTGAACTGGCGCCTTCAAATGCGCCGCCGCCAAAGGCTTTCAGGAAATCATCTGGGGCCTCAACGGACCCTTCTTCGCCTGCTGCGCCTGAGCTTCCAAAAGGCATTTCCTGGCTGGCATCACTGCCGCCGCCAAAGGCCTTGAAGAAATCATCGTCCTGGCCGGGCTGGCTGTCAAAGCTGAAGCCTGCCCCGCCTGCGGGTGCGCTGCTGGCCCCAAAGAAATCATCGCCCAGGGCCGATCCTTCCGGCGCTGCTCCGGCGGCGGGCTGTTCAGTTTCCCAGGGGAAGGCTCCGCTGCCTGCCGCGCCGAAAAGGTCGTCTCCGGCGGCCGGTTGGGCAGAAGGGGCGGCGGGCTGTTCGCTTTCCCAGGGGAAGGCTGCCCCGCCAAACAGATCATCCCCGCCTGCCGGCTGGCTGGGCGCGGCAGGTGGCTCACTGCCGGCGGCAGCAAAGGCTTTCAAAAAGTCGTCTTCTTCGCCGGGCTGTTCGTCAAAGGTAAAAGCAGCGCTGCCAGAGGCCGGTTGGGCGGGAGGTGCGGCAGGCTGTTCGCCCTCCCAGGGAAAAGCTGCCCCGCCAAACAGGTCATCCCCGCCCTCTGTTTTAGCGGGTGCAGCGGGCTGCTCGGCTTCCCAGGGGAAAGCGGCGCTGCCAAACAGGTCGTCCCCGCCCTCTGGCTGAGCGGGTGCGGCAGGCTGCTCAGCTTCCCAGGGGAGTGGCGCAGCGGCAGGTGCCGCGGGATGTGCAGGAGGGGCTGCCGGTTTTACCGGGGCCGCCGGGGGCTGTTCCAACCCAGCCATTTTGCTCAGCTTCTCCAGGCCCATTTTGGCCTGGGCATTGTTTGGGTTGATGCTTAACACCTTCTCCAGGCAGTCGCGGCGCTGCTTGTCTGTATCGACAATGCCAGACATCCATATCCAGGCAGATTCGCTGCGCGGATCCGCTTTGAGGACCTGGGCGATGAGCTGTTGGCCTTTGACTTTATCACCGGCTTTGATGGCGGCAATTGCCTGTTGAAGTAGATCGGTCATGTTCATCTCTCCAAATTGTAGTGACTGATCGTTGCGGCAGTTGCTGATTCACCTCGGCCTGCTTGCAGTGCTGGCAAGTTCACTTCATAACGCAAGGATCAGTAATTTATTATATATCAGGTGTGCAAAAAGCGCACCAACTTTGCGCTCAGGGCGAATAAATCTCCACCTCTTGCCACCCCATGAAGCCCTCTTGTTGGCTGTAAATGCTGATGTACTGCACCTCTGCCAGCGGCGGGCTGAAAATTACCTCGAAAATGCCGTTTTCGGGCGGTAGATCGGTAAACGTATATTCCAGGCGCAGCTTGCCATCCTCTCCCGCGACCCACACCTGGTGCAGGTTATCTGTGCTTTGCGGCGCGGCAGATGAGCCGGCGTAGTCCTCGGGCGGGGCGGGGGGCGCAGGCACCAGGCGCAGGCGGGCCACGCTGCTGGGCGCACCCAGGTCAACCTCCAGCCACTGCGGGGGCGGCGCGCCAGGGCTCCAAAAGGCCGGGCCGCCATCCACAGCTTGCTCAGCCGATGCGCCCGCCAGTTCAGCCGAGGCGCTGACCGGCCTCCGGTAGGCCAGGTTGGTAGAGGGCAGTTGGCCCACGGTGCAGGCATCTGGCTGGCGCAGGGGGGCCAGGGCCTCCAGCAGGTAGGCGCCGGCATCTGCAAACCCCCATACCCCACCAGATAGATTTTCTGGGGGGCGCTGGTAGCTGGCATACATCCAGCCATCCACGCCAACCGGGCAGAACCCCGCTGCCCATTCTTGAACGGCCTCTGCGGCTGACAGGGCGTTTGGATAACGATCCAGGGATGCGCCCACCCGGCCCAAGAGCACCGGGCGGGTGTTTTGGGTGTTCAGCCCAAAATTCTGGATAGCTTGCCCCAGGTCGAGATCTCCGCCAGGGGAGATGTGTAAGTCGAAGAAGTCCAGGGCGGCAGTTTCGAGCAGGCTGGCTGTATCGGTGTAGCGGTAATCGTTGAAGCGGGCCGGGTTGGGGAAATCGGGGCGCAAAAAGCCCATGCCGATCAACGCACCAGGATCGTAACCCTGGATCACCTGCCGCACTTGCTCAATGTAAAAACGGGTTGCATCAGCAGTGTACTGCTGAACCTGGAGCGGATCGCTCATGTCATACTCCAGGCCGTGGGCCGCGCTGAGTGTGCCGGTCAGGGTGAAGGGCGGTTGATCGACCGAGACCCAAAACTCTTCCAGGATCTCCCAGCCAAGCACCTGCTCAAAAGGCACCCCCCGCCCTGCCAGGCCAGCCATCAGATCATTCCAATAGGCTTGCGAGGCTTCAACCCCTTCCATGCTCAAGATTTGGGCGTTGCGGCCCTCGGCAAAGGGCGATCCTTCGCCGGGCGAGTTTTCGCCGGGCGAGTTTTCGCCGGGCGAGTTTTCGCCGGGCGAGTTTTCGCTGGGCTGGCTGGCCGCGGTGTAATTTTGCGGCCCTGCTGAGGCCACCAACAAGACCAGGTTTTGTGCCTGGGCCTGGCGCATCAAATCGGCAATGTTATCTAGGTAGCCGGGGTTAAGCGTTCCGCCTTCGCTGAACAGGCATTCGGGGCCGCGTGTACAGCCATCTAATCTCAGCCGCACCGTGTTGTAGCCTGCCGAGCTCAGGCGTTCGAAATCGGCCTGCACCTGGGCCGAGTCATAGATGCCCACGCCAAAGAGGCGATCTTGATAGCCGCCGTACCCGGCGATGACGTTCTCATAAAATACGCCCCGCGGCGTGAAACGCGTCCCGCTCACCTGGTCGTAGAGCTCGCCCAGGCCATATACGCGCCGGATGCCAATCCGGTGTTGGCGGGGGCGCGGCGTGGCGCTGGGCCAGGGGGTGGCTATCGAGCTGCTGCTGGTGGCTGTGGGACGCACGATGGGCGTGGCAGTGATCACCGGCAGCGGGCTGGGCGTGGGCGCGCCGGAGGCGCTCTCAGGCCCCTGCGGCACGGCACAGGCCAACAAGGCCAGCAGGATGACCATAACCGGTAACAGGCGAGTGGACTTCACTTTCTCCCCACATACAACAAGTGGTCGGCCGCCCCCAAAAGGGCCGGGTCTTGACCCAGGCGGTAGTTCAAGGCCACCCAACGTTCCCACAATTCGCCGTCCAGGTTGTTGAGGGCGGTTTCGTGACCGGCAGCCACACCTTCGGTGCCGATCAGGGCCAGGCTGTGCAGGCCGGCGCTTTCCATAAAGGGCTTGATCTCGTTGGGATGGGCAAAGTAGGCCGTCCAGCCTTGCGGCTGGTCATGGACGCCGGTTTGCAGGATGCTTTCAGCGTATTCAGGTTCCTTCTCCAGCCAGTCGGGGTATTTGACGGCCGCATCGCGGAAAGGGGCGAAGCGAGAGATGAACCCCGCCAGCATCAGACCGCCGGGGCGCAGCACGCGGCAGGCTTCGTTCAACGCCGCCTGGCGGTCGGGCAGGCTCAGCAGGTGGTAGAGCGGCCCCAGCATCAAGACGATATCAAAGGACGCGTTGGATAGAGGGCTCAGGTGGCGCGCATCCAGGGTCATCACCTCTGCCAGGATGATTCCCTGCGCCTGGGCCTGTTGGCGGGCGAAATCCAGCTCTGCGCTGGAGATGTCGGCCAGGGTGACGGTGTAGCCCTGGCGGGCCAGTTCCAGCGCGTAGCGGCCGGGCCCGCCGCCCAGGTCGAGCAGGCGGGCTGGGGGTGGGGGCACATATTCGGCCATGGCGCGCAAGGTGACGGCGAACTCGGTGCGGTGGCGCTCGCTCAGCCGGGTCCACTCAGAAGAAACGTTTTGATCGTAAAATTGGGTTACCTGGTTCATAGGTAGAATTCTAACGCTTATCTGGAGAATTGGGGATATCCGGTGAGAATTTTCCTGTTTGCCAATCTCCCCACATGTTTTGATTCTGTGGTATACTTCGTCGCCGGCCTGGAAAGGTCGGTTACAACGGGAAATGTTTTGATCGTTCTGCAAGCTTTGCCCGACGTAAGTGAAGTCGGGCTTTTTTATTGCCAGGCGCGGGGCGGCCGAGAGGCGGCCTCGCAATCAAATCGTAAGCGGCACGGGCAGGTCGGCGGAGTCATCAAAACACTTCATAATTACCCATCTCGCGGGGAAGCTCCCCTGGGGATGGCACATTTGATAGGAGTCTTGATGACGAGCGAGTTTTCTGATCTGAACCTGCACCCGCAGTTGGCGCAGGCCGTGGCCGAGCGCGGCTACCAAACCCCCACCCCCATTCAATCTGCCATCATCCCGCTGATGATCAGCGGGCAAGATGTGCTCGGGCAGGCACAAACCGGCACCGGTAAAACGGCGGCCTTTGCCCTACCCATCCTGCAGAACTTACAGCCGGGCCAGGGCAATATTCAGTGCCTGGTGCTGGCTCCCACGCGTGAGCTGGCCTTGCAGGTGGCCGACTCTTTCGATGCTTACGGCCGCCACAGCCGGGCACGCGTGCTGGCAGTTTATGGCGGACAGCCTTACAGCCCACAGATCCGTGCCCTGCGCCAGGGGGTTGATATTGTGGTCGGCACTCCCGGCCGCCTGATCGACCTGATGGAGCGCGGCGTGCTGGATCTTAGCCAACTGCGCACGGTGGTGCTGGACGAGGCCGACGAAATGCTCAGCATGGGCTTTATTGACGATATCACCACCATCCTGGCGGCCACGCCTGAGACGCGCCAGATGGCGCTCTTCTCAGCCACCCTGCCGCAAGAGATCCGCCGCCTGGCCGACCGCTTTATGCACAACCCGCAGGCGGTCACCATCCAGCGCGAGCAGGTGACGGTGGCTGCCATCGAGCAGCGTTACTACATTGTCCACGGGAGCGATAAACTGGCTGCCCTGACCCGCCTCTTTGAGGTGGAAGACATCAGCCGGGCTCTGATCTTTGCCCGCACCCGCCAGGGCACGAACGAACTGGCGGTAGAACTGGCCCGGCGTGGGTTCCCCGCCGAAGTGCTCAACGGCGATTTGAGCCAGGAAGCGCGTGAGCGTACTTTGAATCACTTCCGCCAGGACCAGATCAAGGTGTTGGTGGCAACGGATGTGGCGGCGCGCGGCCTGGATATTGACGGTATCTCGCACGTATTCAACTTTGACCTGCCCGATGATCCAGAGATTTACGTGCACCGCATCGGGCGCACCGGGCGGGCTGGTAAGACCGGCGTGGCCATTTCGCTGCTGCCGCCTTACGAACGCCGCCGCCTGGGGCAGATCGAGTCCTTTACCCGCAGCAAGATGACCCGCGGCACCCTGCCGACCGATGCCGACATCCAGGCCCGGCGCAATGGGCTCTTGTTGAGCAAGGTTAGTACCTGGCTCAACCGCGGCCGCTGCCAGTTAGAGCGTGAGATGGTGACGCAGTTGGTCGCCGAAGGGCATGATCCCTTGGAGATTGCTGCCGCAGCGCTCAAGATCGCCCGCACGGAAGAGAAACAACGCCCCATTGCCCCCCTGCGTGAGGTGGTTGATCCGGTTTCCACCGGCCGCGCCCTGCGCAGCCGCGGCCGCCCAGCCTCAGGGGGCCGGGAGTATGAGCGCGCCGGGTATGCCGAGCACGATCGCCATGCCCGCCGGTCTTACGCTACAGAGCGCCCCAATCAAGACCGCCGCTCGCCGCGTGAGGAGCGCTGGTCGCCGCAAGATGACGACCGCAGCTCGCACGAGCCGGGTATGGTGCGCCTGAGCATGAACCGCGGCCACAAGCACGGCATCCGCCCAAGCGACATTGTCGGTGCGATTGCCTTTCATGCCGACATCCCCGGCAGTGTGATCGGCAAGATCCGCATCCAAGAACAGCATTCTTGGGTTGATGTCCCTGAATCGCTGGTCGGCCAGGTACTGGCCAAAAGCGGCGCGGTGGTCATCCGCCACGTGCCGATTGACCTCCAACGGGCATAATGTTAAAAACAAAAGAGCGGCACAGTTCAAAGTGTGCCGCTCTTTTGTTAATCAGGCCGGGTCTGCCCCGCCGCCCTGGGCTTTGACCAGCTCTACGCCCAGTTCGGTCAGCGCATCGTGCTGGGCAGGGGGCAGGCCAATGCAAGCCACGTACACGCCCAGGGGCGAGAATAAAACGGCCAACTGCCCAGCCGCATCAGAGGATTGGATCTGCTTGAGGGGGTGGTTTTCAGCCCACCGTGCCAGGGGCATGGTGGCCCAGGGGTTGAGCAGTTGGCGGGCACCGTATTCATCGGTGCTCAGGGCCATGTAATTATCTTCCAGGCGCGGGTCGAGCGACTTGAGCAGTGCAGCCTGCTCCAGGCCGGGGGTGTGTTCATCGTCAAAGCCGAACAGGCGCAGCGAGGCCCGGTAGAGGGTCATCGAGAGCCCGCCCAGCAGCCCACTGGTACGCATCACCGGAGAGCCTTTGGGCTTTTGCACCAGGTATAAAAAACCGTAGGGCAGCTTGAAATCGGGTGAAAACCAACGCAGCACCCGCATGCCATTAAATTCCGAACCGTCACCCACCCGGTCAGTGACCTGCCAGCGCACCCCATTGGTGACGTTGTAAGCGGGTTCTCCGCCTTGCCCGGCCTGGAGTTCGCTTACCCAGGCCGCACCGGCAGCCTGCTGGGGGTTGGCGGGCTGAAAGCCAGGTTGCCCGGCGGCAGATGATGCCAACATCATCGAACGGGCAGACTCTGCATCCAGCAATCCTAGGTAATCGCGCAGCTTCTGGGCGGTTTTCTCTTTGCCAGACCGCCCGCTGGAATAGGTATTGAACAGGTCAACGTTCTGCCCATCTGCCAGCAAGAGCTGAACGCCGTAAACGGTGGTACTGCCGCCGCGCCGGCTGTGAGATTGGCGGCTGGATACCTCGACCCCAACGATATCTTTGATCTCGTATTCTTCGTATTTGCGGCGCCAGATATATTGAGAAACAATGCTCACCAGTCCTACTGTCTTATCGACAGTGATGGTGACGATAGCGCCCAGAAAAAGCGCCACAGCCAGGCCGATGCTGAAAAACAGCATGCCAAATAACAACTGCCTGGAATCGCCAAAAGCGATGTACAACCCCACGCCGCTAAAGATCAAACCAAACAAGACCTGGAAGATGGGGTATTCGCGGATGACCAGCGGGGAATTGGGATCAGATGGTGTGTTCAAGGGCCTCCAATGCCAGGTGTGCAGCCTGGGCAACGTACTCTTCGCAGTGCTCTCGGATGGGTAAAAAGATCAGCGGGCGGGTAGGATCTGGCAGCTCATCCGCCCCTAGGTCTGGCAGGGCCAGCCTGTCACCGTTCCCATCTTGCGGGCGGACATTTCCATCCAGGTCGTTGGCTGGGGCCAGGTCAAGCTGCCCGGCATCGATGGCGGGGGAGCCGGGCAGTATGTGCAGATCGAAGGCCAGGGCATCCACGAAGAGCGGGTCGCCTTCTATGGATGCCTCACCGTACAGCTCGCCGGGGTAATCGCGGAAGCCATCGATCAGGTTGTGGTCGATGGTATAACCGGGCGGCTGGGGGCCGTCTTCATATGCTATCTGAAAGGACTCGTTCTGGCTGAGGATATTGTTGCGCAAGGTGACGTTGGTGGCCTCGCCGTTCTCGATGCAGATGCCTCCCCCCCAGCCGCTCCAGCCGTTGGCAAAGAAGGTGTTATTGACGATCTGGATATTGTTCATCGGGTGGCTCGGCGCATCTCCCCAGTTTGAAATGCTCAGGCCGCAGTCGGCGTTGTGATAGGCCAGGTTGTTGTAGATGTAAACGTCCTCCAGCAGGCCGCCCATCTCGGATGAGACGGCGTAGCCAAAGGCGTTCATATCATGCACTACATTGGCATAGACGTGGATATTGTGGGTGTGGCGGTCCCAGGCATCTACGTAAATGCCCAGGCGCTGCAGATTATACACCAGGTTGTGGTGCACCGAGCCGTTGGCTGAGCCATCCTTCACGTCAATGCCCTCACCCCCGCGCGTGCCGGGGCCGCCATCGTGTACCTGGTTGAAGCGCACCTCGAAGGTGTCGATGCCCAGGACCGTGATATCTTCTTGCTCGCCATCGTTGCAGGCCAGTACGATCTCGTTATATTCCACCAGCACGTCATAGCCGTTCCATGCGCCGATGCCGGATGAATAGGTGTTGTGGGTAGTATTATGATCAAAAATGAGATGATTGCCGCCATCCGCAAGGATGCCGATAGCGCTGGTGTTGATCACCCGCAGCCCGCTGACGCGAATATAGTGCTGTTCATCGATGTAGAATTGTCCTTCCCAAGAGGGCATCTGCATGCCGCTGCCATCCAGGGTCACCACTTCGCCTGGGTAGGCGGTGTAGGTGATATAAGCCCCCTGCGCTCCGGAATGCTGTGGGCGCACCTGTTCATAATAGGTGCCGCCGCGTATGAAAACGGTTTCGCCATCTTGCAAATGGTCGGCGGCGTGTTGGATGCTGCGCCAGGGCAGGGCCAGCGTGCCGGGGTTGTGGTCATCGCCGTCTGTCGCTACATAATAGGCGGCCCCCGCAGCGGTGGGTGTGGGGATAGAAGGGGTTGGCGGCAGGGCGGGGGTAG
>Ga0116144_10004696_pt1 | contig 12836 bp, 11 predicted proteins | sample AD_UKC035_MetaG_FD_89746 | JGI IMG/M metagenome (GOLD analysis project Ga0116144, IMG submission 89746) | Active sludge microbial communities of municipal wastewater-treating anaerobic digesters from USA - AD_UKC035_MetaG | ecosystem: Engineered > Bioreactor > Anaerobic > Digestate | place: USA... | reverse complement strand
GGCGTGGCGCGAAACCGATTGACCCAGGCTGCCCGCCGCATGGGGGTTCCGGCGATTGTTGTTCAGGATTTAGCCGAGGCCGATGTGTTGATGACCCTGAGGTCTTATTATCGAAATCATGAACAATCCATTGTGGAAGCTGAACAACGGGGCATGCCGATTTATGTTCTGCGGGCCAATACCATCGGTCAGATGGAACAATCCCTGGCCGAGCTTTTCAATCTGACCACGACAGATAGTGGTCTTTCAGAATGGGATTTTATTTCTACCCAGACAGCGGCCGCTATTCAGGCGGTGTTGAATGGGCAGAAATGGATTGATCTGCCCCCGGCCTCTCCCCAAGTGCGGCGGATGCAGCACGAGATGGCCCGCCAGGCACAATTGGTCTCTCATTCTTATGGCAAGGAACCCCACCGTCGCGTACGGATTTTCCGGGAGTAGGGTATGTTCATCACACTTGAGGGACCTGAAGGCAGCGGAAAAACATCGCAGTTGCCAAAGTTAGCTGATTATTTGCGCGAACAGGGTTATGATGTTTTAACAACCCGGGAACCGGGTGGCACCGTTATTGGGGATCAGGTTCGTGCAGTTCTAACACGGTTGGACAATACCGCCATGCAACCCCGCACCGAGATATTACTGTTCCTGGCCGCCCGCGCACAACTTGTTGAAGAAGTCATTCGCCCGGCGTTGGCAGCAGGGAGAATTGTCTTGTCAGACCGTTATGCCGACTCAACCCTGGCTTATCAGGGTTTCGGTCATGGTGTGGACCTGGCGCTGCTCCGCCTGTTGCTTGATTTTGCCACCGGCGGCTTGCGCCCAGACCTGACCCTTCTGCTGGATGTGGACCCCGCTGTCGGCTTGGGCCGGCGAAGATCCAGCGGTGGGGAATGGAATCGTTTGGATGCCTACGCGCTGGAATTTCACCAGCGGGTGCGTCAGGGATACTTGTCCATGGCGCATCAGGATCCCACCCGCTGGCGGGTTGTTGATGCTTCACAGCCCCCAGACGTGGTACAATCAGCCCTGTCTCAATTAGTCCTGAACCGGTTGCGCTGTGATGTATAACCGCGGCTGGACAGACGCTGGACAGAAACTCTTTGTGATCCTTTATAGAAAGGTTAAGCTACTTTGAAAAAAATCATCTTCCCTCTTTTGCTCATGCTAAGCCTGCTGCTTTCAGCTTGTGATGGCATGATCCAACCTGAAGCAACCCCAACTCCTGTTATGACAGAGCTCCCAACCACCCAGGGCAATACCCAAGGCAATGCAGCTGTGCCTGATTGTCAGGTCGCCAGCATTTTCCCTGAACCACGCCCTGCCTATGAAATCACGATCCCCCTGCCCGAGGCGGGTGACCACATGCGCGGGGTCAAAAATGGCCGCATGACCTTGATCGTCTACAGCGACTTCCAGTGTCCGTACTGCGCCCAGCTTGAGCCGCAGATCAAGGCTTTTATGGACGCATACCCGGACGAGGTCACGGTCATTTTCCGTAATCTTCCCCTGACCAGCATTCATGAAAAAGCCCAACTTGCTGCCCAGGCAGCCGAAGCGGCTGCGCTGCAGGATAAGTTTTGGGAAATGCACGATGCCCTGGTTGAGTCGAAAAACTGGTCTGCCTGGACGGCTCTTTCGGTGGATGAATTCCAAAGCTGGTTGAAAACCACTGCCACCTCCCTGGATCTGAATGTTGAAAAATTTATGACCGACCTGACCAGCAAGACGATTGAAGAAGCCGTCACAGCTGAAACCCAAGCCAACTACGAGCTGGGCCTTAACTCCACGCCTTCTGTCTTCCTCTTCCTGGATGGAGATCTCTACTTCACGCCGGACGATCAGATCCCCTTTACTTATGCCAATCTGGATCTGATTCGCAGCCTGTATGAATTGCGCGCAATTGAATATAAAGAATGCCCCCCCAATGTGATTAAGGCCAATAAAACCTATACCGCCACACTGAAAACCACCAAGGGCAATATTGTCATTGAACTCTACTCCAAGGAAGCCCCCTTGACGGTTAATAGCTTTGTCTTCCTGGCCAGAGAGGGCTGGTTTGATAATGTGCCATTCCATCGCGTCCTGGATGGGTTTGTGGCTCAGGCAGGCGATCCCACCGGCACAGGTGTGGGCAGTCCGGGTTATATGATTAAAGACGAAATTGTAGACACCCTCAAATATGACAAGGCTGGCGTGGTGGGCATGGCCAACTCCGGTGCCAACACCAACGGCTGCCAGTTCTTCATCACTTTGGATGCCCAGCCGAATCTCGATGGCAGTTACACGATATTTGGCCGTGTGATTGAGGGAATGGATATTGTCAATGCCCTGACCCGGCGTGATCCGACTTCGGGCACAGATCTGCCTGAACCTGATTACATCTTGTCAGTGGCAATCACTGAGAAGTAATGGCGTCGCGTACTGACTTTCATTACCCAACGCTCGCCCAGTTGATTTTGAGCGCGTGCGGCGGACTGCTTGGTTTGTTCGCCGCCGCGCTGTTATTGATGGTTGGGGGCGTGTATTTGCTTTCTGGAGAAGAGGCTTCTCTGGCGACAAGTCAGCTTAATCTGGCCTGCGGTGCTGCTGTGGTAGGCGTGCTTTGCCTGCCCTCGGTTGTTTATACCGCGTTACGCTTGATGAACCGTCCGCTGCCAGATTGGCGGTTGCCAGCCAATATCGGGTTGTTTTTTATTGGACTGCCTGTACTTTGGGCTATGGCCCTGGCCTTGGCTGCGGTGGTCATTGGCAAACAGATAGAACCCTTCGTTGTCCCGATTGCTTTCCCGGTGATTGTTGGAGCGCCAATTGTTTGGCTGCTGGTGATTGCAGGACGTGGTTTGTTGTATGGCGGTCCGCAACGCCGTTGGGGAACCGTCAGTTTTAGTCTGACTGGAACGATGATCACTGTACTGACCGCTGAACTGGTTTTGGGAGTTGGGTTGCTATTCATCTTTGCTATCTGGTTGACAGCCAATCCGGACCAGATGGCTTGGTTTGAAAAATTGGCAAACCTGACCAAATCCGTAGAGACCCCTGAGGCCCTCCAGCCATTTCTGACGGAGTTGTTCCAACGTCCGGGGATCATTCCTGGCATGCTGCTCCTGCTGGCAGTGGTCGTGCCTTTTATGGAAGAGTTGATTAAACCCATGGCGTTGTACTTCCTGCTGGGGCGCCGTTTAACCCCGGCTCAAGGGTTTATCGGCGGTTTGCTGTGTGGCGCATGTTTTGCGCTAGCGGAGTCCATTGGCTCCATGAGTATGGTAACAGATCCCAATTCATGGGTTATGCTGGCAATTGGGCGCAGCGGAACCGCTCTGCTGCACATGACCTGTACGGGTTTGGTCGGCTGGGGATTGGCCTCGGCCTTTACCCATCGCCGTTGGGGAGCGTTTGCCCGCGGCTTGTTGGGAGCAGTGGCTTTACACGGTGCCTGGAATGCCGCTGCAATTACACAGACCATCTCAGCGTTGCAAGAAGGCCCAATCTGGAAGGTTTTGGCAACAGCTTCTCCCATTTTATTGGGTGTCATTGCAATGATTAACCTGTTCATTTTGGTGAAGATGAACCGTCAGTTGCAGATCCGTCCGGATGCACCGGCGGTTGCGATCATTGACAGCACAAACGCTTAAGAAAAGGATTTTGTATGGATTTCATCATGCAAATTGTGAATTTTATCCTCCATGTGGACGTATATCTGGATAAGATTATTGCTGCAGTGGGGGGGTGGACTTATTTAATTCTATTTGTTATTGTTTTTATCGAAACCGGTCTTGTGGTGACGCCCTTCCTGCCGGGTGATTCCCTGCTTTTTGCAGCAGGCGCCTTTGCCGCCCGGGGATCATTTGATGTCTTCCTGCTCTATGGTTTGATGGCAGTTGCCGCAGTAATGGGGGATACGGCTAATTACTGGATTGGACATTATATTGGCCCGCGTGTTTTTACCCAGAAATCCCGTCTATTTAAAAAGGAATATCTGGATCGAACCCAGGCGTTTTATGAAAAACATGGCGGCAAGACCATCTTCTTGGCCCGCTTCATTCCCATCATTCGAACTTTTGCCCCCTTTGTCGCCGGTGTGGGAAAAATGACTTATGCACACTTTATCACCTATAATATTGTGGGCGGAATTGTCTGGACAGCAGTGTTCATCTTTGGCGGTTTTTTCTTTGGCAATATGCCTTTTGTTGAAAAGAACTTTTCATTGGTCATTATCGCCATCATCGTGATTTCTGTTCTGCCGGCAGTATTTGAAGCTGTCAAAAACCGTCGCCGGCCTGTCAATGCTGCCACTGAGGAGCAAAAATCGGTTCCCATGGAGTGATTTCTCTTTATGAAACGAGATACCCTTCAGAAAACCCTCCGCTTTTTAATGCGCCTGCTAACAGATACCCGTTTTGAAGGGTTGGACAATATCCCTGTCCAAGGTGGCGTGATTCTGGCGACCAATCATCTCAGCCGGTTGGATATCCCGGTCCTGTTCATCAATCCAGTACGGTCGGATGTTACCGGGTTGGTGGCAGATAAATACAAACGCCATTCAATAATTGCTTGGTTTACGCGCCAGGCACAAGGCATTTGGCTGGATCGCACCAAGGCGGATTTTTCAGCTTTTCGGGACGCGGTGGCTGTCCTTGGTCAACAGCGCGCACTAGGGATTGCCCCGGAGGGAACCCGCAGTATGGGTCAGTTGCTGGAGGGTAAGCCCGGTACGATATTAATTGCCACGCGGGCCAATGTTCCCATTGTTCCGGTTGCGATCACCGGCACCAAAGGGGGAATGAAAAAAATACTCACCTTGCGCCGTCCGCATATATCTGTGCGCTTTGGACCGGCATTTCAAATCCCGCCATTGAATCGTGAAAATCGTGAAGCTGAGCTGAAACGTTGGACGGATGAATTAATGTGCCGTATTGCCGTGATGCTGCCTGAAAATTATCGCGGCGTTTATGTAAATCATCCCCGCGTAGCCGAACTAATTGCAGCCGGTTACTAAACCAACGGCAAGGTAAAAACCCTGTGGTGACTTGCCAAAACCGGCAGACAGCATCTGCAAAACTGGTTATAGACATGGCTGGTGCCTATTGATGCCACCATATCAAGGTGTTTGAGGGCACCTCTGTCCTTGGGTGAGAATCCATAAGACACTGGCCTGATCCTGGGCACACAACTGCCAGTCTGTTTCCCGCGACAAGGCGCTGCTCAAGGCCGAATCGGCAGTGGTCAGGACAATCCGAATATCCCATTTTGTGAGAATGTTTTCCCATCCTGGCAGAGCCCGCTCCAAACGATCTGATTCAAGGATAATCTCATCACCATAAATATCAGACCGGCTGTCCAGAAAAACCTGATATTCGGGCAGGGCCCAAATCAGGTAACCCCCGACTTGATAATTATTGAAAATCCGCCCCTCCGGACGGGCGTTTTTTAAATACGCTATCGTGCTCGTGGGCCAAGCAGAGAGATCGCGCGGTGATTGCAAGACAGCAGTTAACCGCCCGCCAAAAATGGTTGCGGAGAAACAAAAAAATGCCAATGCCAGCCCGGTCACGACCGGATCCGGGGATCGAATGGGGAGTGATCTCCCGGCAGGAATGCGCCAGCCAAGTAAATTGGCCCAGATGAGGGGGAGTGCGACGGCACTGATGGCGATGTGCCGTGAGGATATCAATCCCATTGTCAGGATGCCGGCAAGAGCCATCAGTTGCCCAACCGGTACCGGATCCTTTCTCCGCATCGCGAAGATAGCGCTGGTTAGAATGGAAATAAGGAAAATTTGTCCATATGGACGGTGAAAGTTGGGCGATTGCCATTCCTGGATCATGGTATCTTCAGCCACGCGGGTGGTTGTTAAAAACATTTCCCGATGCATCCCCCAACCAAAAGGATTGATGAAGGTAACGGCCGCCATCAGCCCCAAAACCAAGGCGAATGTCCCCAATTGCCGATAATTTTGATTCCGCAAAGCGGCTGCATTTAGTTGCCGGGGCCATTGGATGACATCAAACGCATAGGCGCCGGTTAGTAAAAAACCGACCGGCCAGCCCCCATGCGTGTTTACCCAGAGGACCATGACGCCTGGCAGCAACCAGATAACCCAGGCTTTACCACGTTGATGTTGATCCAGGAGTATCAAAGTGATCAAAGTAAACAAAAGGGTAAATATATTCGGCCGGGCCGACCAGTAAACTGCTGAAAGTACCAATCCGCCCAACACCAAGATAAACCGGCGCAAAAATGGAATTTTTAAGTAAGCCCAAAGGATGCAAAATGGTGCTGCCAGCACCAGACCAGCCAATATATCCACCCCGATGTAACCCATCCAGGTGTATATTTTGTAGAGTAAAATTTCATACCATGCTCCGGGGTGGGCCCAAATGGCTCCAGGCCGGGTATAGGAAAATGGATCTGCTGTCAACAGTGTCCCATTCTCAACCATCCATCGTCCATGAGCCAGGTGCCACCAACTGTCGATTTCGATTGAGTTGCCCAACAGAATTGATAAAACAAAGAGAACAAATCCTGGGAAAAACAGCACCCGCACGGCGGCTTCCAATCTGGGTAGCCAGGCGGGTGAGAGAAAAGGAGATTTTTTTGCTGTTGCGGGACGGCTAGCCGTCATTGTCATCGACATCCAAACGGTATCCCATGCCGCGCAATGTTTTTAGATAGCGTGGGCGGCGTGGGTCGTCTTCTATGGCTTGTCTTAACCAGCTGATATGAACATCCAGCGTGCGCATGTCGCCGGCATAGTTTGTTTCCCATACCTGGGTAAACAACTCCTCGCGGGGGATTACTTGGCCGGTCCGTTCCATCAGAGCTTTGAGCAGGGCTACCAGACGCGGCGTCAGTCGTGATTGCCTTTCATGGCAGCGTACCCAGCGGTGCCGGACATCCAATTCCAAGGGGCCGATTTGTAACGTATCTTTTTGCTCTGCTGGAAGTAGTGGTTTAATGCGGTTGAGTAATTTTTGCAGTGTAAATGGCGCCACCAAAAGAACATCAGCCCCTTGCTTATCCACAGGGTCAATTTGCTCGTCTACAATCAATACCAACGGCAGAGAGGGGGCGTGTTGGCGCAGTGAAGTAATGATGCGCTTGCCACTGGTGCGCATTGAAGCCGCATCGACAATGATCAGGTGAGCATGGGCTTCTTTAATGCGCGCCAAAGCTGCGCTACCGTTGGGAGCGGTTTCGACATTAAATCCTTTTTTGGTCAACCCTGTCACCAACGAGGGACGATCTGACCGCTTGCCTTCCACAAGTAGGATTTTTGCCCGATTTGGCATAAGCACCAGCCTGATGTGTGAAGGGTGAACGTACTTTGTGGCTCGGGCAGTGGCTTGCGCGTTGCCCCGGCGGTTGTAAGTATGTCTGCTGACTTGCCAGCAGATGCAGAGCCGTTGCCCAAGACTTACTGGGATAACCCCAGTGTAATCTGATTATACCTTAAAAACTTAAAGAATGTGCCAGTCACTTTTAAGTTTTCAGGCTCAATCCTGGTAGATAAAATTTTGTCAACAAACCCAAATGGTTGGGTAGGCCGGATTTATTTGCCTGAATTTATGAACTGACCAAAAAAGCGTTTAAAATAAACAAAACTGCCGGTGCGACCAACGTGATTGGGATCTTTGGCGTTCCATTGCGCTGATAGAGTGGCCACCACATCATTTGCATCCAGTTCCGCCCCGTTGCTAAAGGTGACACCGTAGCGCAGGCTGAAAGTCCATTCTGTCAGCGTGTCATTTGACTCCCAATATTCTGCCAGACCGGGTGCAAGCTCAGCTGTTCCATAGGCATAATTCACTAATGGCGTATAGAGGAGCCGGGCCACTCGCATGGTATCATTGCTCGTTTCATCGGCGGGCCAAAGAAAGGTCGGCTCGGTTTCCAACATGAATGTCAGGTGATTATCCGGCGTGCTCATCTGTTCAAAATTCTCATTGAGCGGACTGATGATGACGTTGGTGACATCTGCCTGGAAAACGGTCGAGTCATTGGCGTGTGCCAGCGGAATAATCAGCACATATTCCTTGAGCTTTTGATTGACAATATCATAGAAATATTGCCGGCTTTTGATGTCGCTGGTGGCATTGGCATTTAACAACGCTGCAGAAATGTCACCATAGGGGGTTCCGTAACGTCGCGAGGCTGCGCTGAAATTTGGATCATAGAAATTGGATGGGTCGGGATATTCGGCGCTCAAGCCGGTCAGGAATAATCCCAATTCACCAGCATCAACCGCAGCATTGAACTCGCGGTCATCCATCCTGACCGGAGTTAATCTGATTCCGGCATCAGCCAACTGTGCCTGGATTTCTTGGGCTACCAGGATGGGGCTGGGAAGATAAGAGGTGCTGATGTCGGTATAGTATAAGAACAGCTCCTGATCGTAATTGAAAGCAGCTGCATTAAGTAGGTCGGTTCCTTCTTTGACATTAAAATCGTGCCAACGCAAAACATCGCTGCGGCCCGGCTTCAATGAGCGCGGTACAAATTGCTCAGCTGCTTCTGCGCCCGTTGGAAAGCTGTTGGTGACCAAGCTTTGGCGATCAATCAACATGGCCAGCCCCATTCGTACCCGTGAATCATTGTACGGCGGTACATCCCGGTTAATTCCCAAGAAAGATATGCTTAATGCCGGACGGGTGTAGGTGATGTAATTCGGATTCCCTTTAAAAATGGCGGAATTTAAATCGGGCCGATCAATGCCATCGGTGCGATCAAATAACAGTTCTGAACGACGATAGACCGAAGACGCGTTCCAACGCAGAATGAGGGTTTCAGACCGCGGTGGGACCCCCCAATAATCCGCATTGGCGGTTAATTTTAACATCTCACCGGGAATCCACTCCTCAACGATATAGGGTCCGGTGCCATTGGTTTCCAGACTTAAGGCCGCTGAATCGCCCCCCTTATCACTCAGGTAGGCGGAATCTTGAATCGAAAATGCCGGGAACGCCAGCTTTGAGGGCAGGGCCGCATCCGGGTAGCAAAGGGTGATTTTAACTGTGTATCGGTCAACCGCTTCAATGGATCTAAACTCGCCCCCATAATCACAGTTGGGCGCACTGACTTTTTGCGCGGTATAAACATCAACGGGTTGTACATCGTATGGGTTGATGGCCTGGCAACCACCCAGCACCAAACTCAGCACTAGAAATGCTGTGAACATGATGTAGCGAAATTGAGAACGTTTTATCACGTTAATCATCCCTGGATGAATCGAAAAAGAATATGAGTGGGCTTTGACAGCAACCCTGTTTTGATTATACGAGTTCCTGAATGATTGTCAATTCAACCCCACTTGATATTTCTGTAAGGCTGCCGGGCCTACAAACCCAGGACAGCAAGATTTACCGCGTCAGGTGGAATTTGATATGCCTGACTGAGCAATTCCGGTGTTAAAACTTGTTTCGAGGATCCCTGGCTTAATATTTCCCCTTTTACAAGCAATGCCACCCGATGAGCATACTGTGCGACCAAATGAAGATCGTGGGTCACCAACAGAACTGCGAGACCATCGTCATTGGCCAGTGAACGAATGCTATCCATCAAATTGATTTGATAATGCAGATCCAGGTGGGTTGTCGGCTCATCCAGCAGCAGGAGTGGTGACCCTTGTGCCAAAGCGCGGGCCAGCAGCAGACGCTGTTGCTCACCCCCTGAAAGTTCATCCACCCGTCGATCTGCCAGTTCCAATGTGCCGGTACGCTGCATTGCTTGTTGGACGGCTTCCTCATCCTGATATCGGGTGCGCCCCAGCCAATTGATGTGCGGTGTGCGGCCCAACATGACCGTTTGATACCCGGTAAACATAGAGGGCAACTGTCTTGCCTGCGGCACCACAGCCATGGAGCGGGCTCGCTCGATCGGGGATAGCTGTGCCAAGTCCTGCCCATTCAACAGCATTTGACCGCTGAATGCCGGTTGAATACCGCTTAATGCCCGTAGCAGGGATGTTTTCCCGGCGCCGTTGGGACCGATGACAGCCAGAACTTCGCCTGAATTGAGGCAAAAACTGATTCCATTGATCGCCACCCGGTTGCCATATTGAACCACCAGCGATTGCACCTCAAGTTTGACCACGTTTTATTCCCCTCTTTTGCTGCGGCGTAGCACCCAAAGAAAAAACGGAGCGCCCAGCAACGCGGTGATGATGCCAACGGGTATTTCCTGCGGGGCCAACAAGATGCGGGCAATGACGTCGGCCAACAGCAGCAAACTGGCCCCCCCAATTGCTGCCAGCGGCAGCAGATGGCGGTAATCAGGTCCCCAAGCCAGCCGGACCAAATGTGGGACGATCAATCCAACAAACCCGATGACACCCGCGAAGGAAACAGCTGCGGCCGTCGCCAGTGTGGCCGCAATGACCACCAAACGACGGACCCGCGCCACGGGCAATCCAAGCTGCTGAGCTTGTTCCTCACCAAACTGGAGGACATTCAATGCATGTCCCAGGGTAAAAAGTGTTCCCAGGCCAAGGGCAATATATGGTAGGGCTGCCATGATTGGCAGCCAACCGGACAGTGTGGCCCCGCCCATCATCCAGGTCAGGGCGCGGCGGAGTTCACCGGTCGCATTTAACATTAGAAAGGACGTCAGCGCGGTTGCAAACGAACTGATGGCCACCCCAGCCAGAATTAGACTCGCTGTTGATGTGCCGCCCTGGCGCCGTGCCAGTTGGTAGACCAGCAGTGCGCTGGACAAGGCTCCGATAAACGCTGCCAGTGGAACAGCCATTAATCCAGCCAGGGTATAGGGCCACCTGATGCTCATGGCGATTACAGCCCCCAATCCCCCCCCTGCGGCCACCCCCATGAGATAAGGATCAGCAAGTGGATTACGAAACAAGCCCTGGTAGGCCGCCCCGCTTCCTGCCAGGGCCGCACCGGTAATCGCCATTAACAATGTGCGTGGCAAACGTAATTGCATCAAGATGATGCCTGCGGTTTCCCCGCCCTGCCGGCTCAACCATAGCCAGACGTCTGCAGGCGCAATCCAGACACTGCCCACAGCAATGCTCAAGCTTAAGGCAACGCCAAGCAGAATCAAGTTGAACAGGTATGGGCGGGGCAAGTGGCGCATCAGCAACTATTTAAATAAATCCGGATGCAGTAACTGTGCCAATACTTCCAATGCATCCACCAGGCGCGGTCCGGGACGGCTGATCAGGTTGTCATCAAAAACCAGAATTTTCCAGTTCTTGACTGCTGAGATGGCATCCCAACCGGGGCGGGCAGCAACCTGTTCCGGGGTCATGCCGTAGGCGGCATCTCCCAACAGGATGATCTCGGGGTCAGCCACGATCAACGCTTCCTGGCTGATCTGTGCCCAACTGGCATCCAATTTGTCGCCGACATTATATCCGCCAGCCAGGCTGATCCATTTGCTCATGAATGTGTCCGGCCCCGCAGTCCAGGGTTTTGCGGGATCGGTGCCATCCAGCTCATAAAACACAGAAGGGGTTGAACCGGCCTCTTTGACCTTGTCCAGAACAGCCTGGACACGAATTTTGAGGGAGGCAACCAGATTATCCGCATTGGTCGTCTGGCCGGTAAGTTCCCCAACGATCATCAGGTTGCTGTACAGCCCTTCCAGATCATCGGGGTTTGGTAACATATAGACGGTGATCCCCATTTCTTCCAGGGTTTTGATCTGTTTGGGCGTATTGATACTGGTTGCCAAAACGAGATCGGGCTCCAGGGCGGCAATTGCCTCAAAATCATACTCACCCATTGATCCCCCCACGCTGGGCAGGCTTTTAGCTTCAAGTGGATAGTCTGAAAATTCGTCACGCCCCACAATCTTATCTCCAGCGCCAAGGGCATACAGGATTTCTGTATTGGAGGGTGCCAGGGAGACAATCCGCTGCGCCGGGCCGCTTATGACCACACTGCGTCCTTCGCCATCAATGTAAGTTGTGCCGGTGGGGGCCTTTGGGGTGCAGCCGGCCAGGATTACAGTCAGCACGATCAGGATAAACCAGTTTTTTTTCATTGGTAAAAAATCCTTCTGTGAAAAAATCTTGAAACAAAAAACCCGTCCAGATGGACGGGAGGGATAACAAGAAGCTGTAAGCGCTTCCACCTCCTTTCCGCGAGGGTGTGGTCAGCATCTCTCTGGGCGGGCGACCTGGCTTGAACCATGGGTTCTCACAGTTGCGCGACAGCACCGGACTTGCACCGGTTTCGCCTGATTGATAAAGCCCTCCCATCCGGGGGAAAGGCGCCCAAGAGACGGATTAACTTGGTAGCCTTGATTGTATATGCAACCATGGACAGCGTCAAGGTGACATTTCTCCCAGTATTGACTGATAACAAGATATTTGGGTGAATTAAGGGGTTGACAGGATCAGGGTGTTAGATTATCATCTAATAAGTTAGACATATATCTAATGACATCATCCGCTTCACCTTCTTCTCCCCCTTCTCCGTCCCTCTCCTGGGACATCGGCTCGGCGTATGATCTCTTTGTCAGCATCTATGTCCTTCATCGCCCAGCCGACTTTGGCCTGCGCCCTTCATGGGCTGCGGGCGTCCGCTCACGCCTGGCAGGTCCGGTCCGTGATTTTTGGGAAGAAACGCAAAATTTCCTCACTGTGCCTCTTCCCTGGCTCCACAACCTCCCTGCTGTGCCCAAAAATGCGGTTGGAGCTCTGGCAGCGCTGGCGGCGCTTCCAGCAGCGGACCGCCTGCCGGCGTTGAGTTTTAGTCCTGAGACCCCTGGTGAACTGCGTGAAGCTTGTGCTGCAATAGCTGCCCGGGGCAGTTGGACAAATGCTGAGGCTGATATCCTGCGCGCTGCTTTCCAACGGCGTACAGTGACACCCCGTC
>Ga0116144_10004695_pt1 | contig 12836 bp, 13 predicted proteins | sample AD_UKC035_MetaG_FD_89746 | JGI IMG/M metagenome (GOLD analysis project Ga0116144, IMG submission 89746) | Active sludge microbial communities of municipal wastewater-treating anaerobic digesters from USA - AD_UKC035_MetaG | ecosystem: Engineered > Bioreactor > Anaerobic > Digestate | place: USA... | reverse complement strand
TGTGGCTCGCGAGCGGGGCCGACGCGCCGTCGGTGGCGCGGAACCTGCAAGCGGCGCTCGCGCTCGGCGATTCACTGCAGCTGCGCACTACGACCGAGGTGCGCGAGCGTTCGCTCGCGAACTTCGACCGCGCCTTCCTCGTGACCTACGCGCTCGAGGCGATCGCCGTGCTGATCGGCCTGCTCGGCGTCGGCGTCACCGCCGCGGCCACCGCACTCGCGCGCCGCGCGGAGTTCGGCATGCTGCGCCATGTCGGACTCCTGCGCCGCGAGCTCGCGGCGATGCTGGCGGGCGAGGGACTCCTGATGAGTGCCATCGGCGTGGCGTTCGCGCTCGTACTGGGCGGGGCGCTGAGTCTCGTGCTGGTGCACGTCGTCAATCGCCAGTCGTTCCTGTGGAGCATAGATTTCGCGATTCCGTGGCTGCAGCTCGCGCTGCTCGCGCTCGCGCTGGTTTTCGCGGCGGCGGTCACGACGGTCGTCAGCGGCCGCGCCGCGCTCGGCGGCGATGCGCTGCGCGCCGTACGGGAGGACTGGTGAGGGCGGCGCTGCCGGGTCTGTTCGCCGTCGCGATGGCTGCGGCGATGTCCGCCACAGTGGCGGGCAGTCCGGTCCCCGCCGCGTCAGCGCTGGTGCAGCCTGCGCCAGTCGTGCCAGGCCTCGTGATGGCCTTTCCGCGGGATCACGGCAGCCACCCCGCGTTTCGCACCGAGTGGTGGTATGCGACCGGCTGGCTGCGCACGGACTCGGGCGAGGACCTCGGCTTCCAGATCACGTTCTTTCGCTCGCTGCAGCCCGCCGCCGCGACCAATCCGAGCGCATTCGCGCCGCGCCAGATCCTGATCGCTCATGCTGCGATCAGCGACGCCGGGCGCGGGCGGCTCTGGAAGGACGAGCGGGTCGCGCGCGCGGGGTTTGGACTCGCCGAAGCGCGCGAGGGCGATGCCGCCGTGTGGATCGACGACTGGCGCCTCGAGCGCGTGGCAGAAACTTTCGCGGTGCACGCGCCGGCGCGCGATTTCGGTCTCGAGCTCGCGCTGCGCGAGCGTCAGCCACCCCTGCTGAACGGTGAGGCCGGCTTCAGCCGCAAGGGCGCCGCGCCGCTCGCCGCAAGCTACTACTACAGCCTGCCGCAGCTCGAAGTGCGCGGCCACGTGGTGCGCGAGGGCAGGCGGGTCGCCGTGACCGGCACGGCGTGGCTCGACCACGAGTGGTCGAGCGAAGTGCTCGAGCCGGGCGCCGTGGGCTGGGACTGGTTCAGTGTGAACCTGGCCGATGGAGGTGCGCTGATGGCGTTTCGCATCCGCGACCGTGACGGCCGCCAGCGCTGGGCGGGCGGCACGCTGCGCGCGGCAGATGGATCGAGCCGGCACTACGCTCCTGAGGAGATCGAGTTCATCCCGGGGCGCGAGTGGCGTTCGCCGCGCACCGCAATCAGCTATCCGGTGCAGTGGTCGGTGCGGGTGGGCGAGCGGCGCCTGACGCTCGAGCCGCTGATGGACGACCAGGAAAGCGACACGCGCCTCACGACGGGGGCGATCTACTGGGAAGGCGCGGTGCGCGTGCGCGAGGACGCGCGCCTCCTCGGCCTGGGTTACCTGGAACTCACCGGTTACGGCGGGGCGCTCGAGCTACGCTAGCCGAGGTGCCCCACGGGCAGGTGGGCCGGTCGCTTCACGGTGTCGAGCACGATGCTCGAGTACACATCCCGCACTCCCGGAATGCGCAGCAACTGCTTCAGCACGAGAGTGCTCAGTCCGTCGAGATCGGGCGCGGTGACGTGCAGCATGAAATCGTACTCGCCGGTCGTCGCGTGGCAACTGACGATCTGCTCGATCGCGGCGAGTTCGCGCTCGAACAGTTCTACATTCTCATCCGTGTGCCGATCGAGCTTCACCTGGATGAAAGCCTGCACGTTGAGTCCGAGCCTTGCCGGATCGACGATCGCGGTGTAGCCGACGATGACCCCGCGCTGCTCCAGCTGGCGCACGCGCCGGGCACAGGGTGTGGCGGTCAGACCGATACGCTCGCCGAGTTCGACGACGCTCAGCCGACCGTCGGCCTGCAGCTCTGCCACGATCCTCGCATCCAGGCGGTCGAGCGACATGGTGAAAAACGCCATTCACAAGTACTAAACAAAAGTATACCGCTAAAACGCTGCCGTTTATGAGCGTAATTTGGCGTTTTTCGCTTCCGGTGCTGGTTTACGCTGCCGTTGGCCAACGGAGGGTCACGGGCATGTCGGCGGTCGCACAGCATTCCTCGCAGACGGGAGCGCCCCAGGTCGATTGGGCGCGCGCCGCACAGACGGTACTCATCTCGCGTGCGCTCGACGACCTCGAGGAGTCGCAGCTGCATCCCGCGCGACGGGTGCTCTACCAGTTTTCCGCCCGCGGCCACGATGTCACGCAGGCCCTGCTCGGGCAGATGCTCACCGGGGTGCACGATGGTGTCGCGCTCTATTATCGCTCGCGACCGCTGATGCTCGCACTCGGCCTCCCGCCCGAGACCGCGCTCGCCTCGACGATGATGCGCGCGGGCAGCGTCAGCGAAGGGCGCGACATCGGCGTCGTTTTCAACCTGCCGCGTCGGCACGGTCCCTGCGTGCTGCCGGCCTGCGGCGGCGTCGGCGCGCAGTACACGCCGGCCGTCGGCTGGGCGCAGGCGATCCGCTATCACTCCCAGGTGCTGCGCGATCGCGCCTGGACGGGCAGCGTTGCCGTGGTGCATGGCGGTGAGGCATCGACCGCGAGCAATGGCTTCTGGTCGGCGCTCAATATCGCGACGACGCAGCGACTGCCGCTGCTTTTCTATATCGAGGACAATGGCTACGGCATCTCGGTGCCCTCGACCCTGCAGACCCCCGGTGCCAACATCGCGGCGAACCTGGCGTCGTTTCGCAATCTGAAAGTCTTCGACGGCGATGGCTGCGATCCCTGCAACGCCGCGCTGCTGATGGCGCAGGCAATCGCCGGCGTGCGTGCGGGCGAAGGGCCGGCGCTGCTGCGCCTCACCATGCCGCGCCTGTCGGGACACTCGGGGCAGGACACGCAGACGTACAAGAGTGCCGAAGAGCTCGCGGCCGAGCGGCTGCGCGATCCGCTGCGGCAGCTCCGTGCGCGCATCGTCCCGTCGCTGCTCACCGAGTCCGGGTGGGCCGCGATCGAGGCTCGGGCCGCTGCCACGATCGAGGAGGCGCTCGCGCAGGTCGAGGCTCGCGGCACGCCGGACCCCGCCACGGCGTCGCGGTATGTCTTCAGCGAGCAGCGTCCCGACGGCACGCCGGATGCGCAGCAGCAGGGTGGACTGCGCGGCGATGGCATCGAGCCGCCTGCCGGCACGGAGCTGGCCCGCGCCGAAGGGCCGCGGATCAATATGGTGACGGCGATTCGCCGCACGCTCGAGCACGAACTCGCCACCAACCCGCGGGTCGTGGTGTTCGGCGAGGACGTGGGTCGCAAAGGCGGCGTGCATGCCGCCACGCTCGGGTTGCAGGAGAAGTTCGGCGCTGCGCGGGTGTTCGATACCTCGCTTTCGGAGGAGGGCATCATCGGTCGCGCCGTGGGCCTCGCGCTCGCGGGCCTCATGCCGGTGCCGGAGATCCAGTTCCGCAAGTACGCCGAGCCGGCGACCGAACAAATCAATGATTGCGGCACGATGCGCTGGCGCACCGCGAACCGGTTCGCGGCGCCGATGGTCGTGCGCATGCCGGGTGGCCACTTCAAGTGCGGCGACCCGTGGCACAGTCAGAGCAACGAAGTGCAGTTCGCGCACGCGATCGGCTGGCGCGTGGCGATGCCATCGAATGCCGAGGATGCCGTCGGCCTGCTGCGCGCGGCATTGCGCGGCAACGACCCGACGATCTTCTTCGAGCATCGCGCGATGCTCGATGCCGCCTGGGCGCGCCGCCCGTGGCCGGGGGACGATTTCGTCGTGCCCTTTGGACGCGCGCGCATCGTGCGCCCTGGCCGTGAGCTCTCGGTCGTCACCTGGGGTGCGATGGTCGAGCGCTGCGAAGCGGCGGCGGACGAATCCGCGGTCGATGTCGAGATCCTCGACCTGCGCACGATCGTGCCCTGGGACCGCGAGGCTGTGCTGGAATCGGTGCGGCGTACCCGCCGCTGCCTGATCGTGCACGAGGACACGCTGACCGCCGGATTCGGCGCGGAGATCGCCGCGACGCTGGCGCGCGAGGCTTTCTTCGACCTCGATGCGCCGATCGAGCGCATCGCCATGCCGGACGTGCCGAGCCCGCACAGCCCGGTGTTGCTCGATAGCGTCCTGCCGGGCGTGCCGTGCATCGTTCGCGCGATGCGCGAGCTGGCAAGCCTGTGATGGGCGCGGCGATCGAGGTTCGCGTCCCGGCGGAGCAATCGGAGGGTACGCGCTCGCAGGTCCAGCGCTGGCTGAAGGCGCCGGGCGATGCGGTGCGCGAGCAGGATCCCTTGCTCGAACTCGAAACCGACAAGGTCACGGTCGAGATCGCCTCGCCGGCGAGCGGCACGCTGCTGCAGATCGTGACACCTGAGGGCACGGAGGTGGCGCCGGGCGAGCTGCTCGCAACGATCGCCACCGGGCCCGCGACCGCGAGCGTCACGGTGGCTGACGCCGGGCCGGGCGCGGCGGCCGGCCGAGACAGTGCAACGGGCGCTGCGGCTGCCGCCGGCCGGGCGGACGCCATGTCGCACGACGCCACTGCGTCAGCTGCGGCGTCGAGTCGTTCAACCGCATTGAGCCCCGCCGTGCGCCGGCTGCTGGCCGAGCGCGGTCTGCTCGCGGCCGATGTGACGGGTAGCGGGGCGGGCGGACGAATCACGGTCGACGATGTGCTGGCCATGTCTCCGCGTGCGCCGGCGGCCGAGGTGCCGCCGGACGCGGCGCAGATTCCGGCGCGCCTGCAGCCCCACAGTGCCATGCGTCGGCGCATCGCGGCACACATGGTCGAGAGCCTGCGCATCGCGCCGCATGTCACGACGGTGTTCGAGGCCGACATGTCCGCGGTACTTGCGCATCGCGCGCGGCACCGGGCCGAATTCGAAGCGCGTGGCGTGCCGCTGACACTGACCGCGTACTTCCTTGCGGCCTGCGTGGAGGCGATCCGGGCGGTGCCAGAGGCCAACAGTCGCTGGCACGAACAGGGCCTCGAGCTGCACGATGCCGTACATATCGGTGTTGCGACGGCGCTCGAGGATCGCGGCCTCGTGGTGCCGGTGGTGCGTGACGTGCAGGCGCTCGATCTCTTCGGTATCGCGCGCGAGCTTGGCGCAGTGGTGGCGCGTGCGCGCGATGACCGGCTCTCGCCGGCGGACGTGCGTGGCGGAACGTTCACGATCTCCAACCACGGCGTCAGCGGCAGCCTCGTCGCGACGCCGATCGTCATCAACCAGCCGCAGTCGGCGATACTGGGTGTCGGCAAGCTCGAGAAGCGGCCGGTGGTCGTCGCGGAAGACGGCGCGGACCGTGTCGTCGTGCGACCGCGCTGCTACGTCACGCTCACTATCGATCATCGGGTGATGGACGGCCATCGCGCCAACCGCTTCCTCGAAGTGCTGGTGCGTCAGCTCGAACAGGTGTCAAATCGATGAGCATGCAGATCGAAGCCCTCGAGGAGCGGTTCCAGGCGCGGATCGATGCCGATGAGCGCATCGAGCCAAAGGACTGGATGCCTGATTCCTACCGCCGCACACTGATCCGGCAGATGTCGCAGCACGCGCACTCCGAGATCGTCGGCATGCTGCCCGAGGGCAACTGGATCACGCGTGCGCCGACCCTGAAGCGCAAGGCGATCCTGATGGCCAAGGTGCAGGACGAGGGCGGCCACGGCGCTTATCTATACGGGGCCACCGAAACACTCGGCGTCACTCGCGAGCAGCTGATCGAGGAGCTGCTGTCGGGCGCCGCGAAGTATTCGAGCATCTTCAATTACCCCACCCCGACCTGGGCCGACATCGGCGCGATCGGCTGGCTGGTCGATGGCGCGGCGATCATGAACCAGATCCCGCTGTGCCGCTGTTCCTACGGCCCGTATGCGCGTGCGATGGTGCGCATCTGCAAGGAGGAGAGTTTCCACCAGCGCCAGGGCTACGACATCATGCTGCAGCTCGCGCGCGGCCTTGATGCGCAGCGACGCATGGCGCAGGAGGCACTCGATCGCTGGTGGTGGCCCGCGCTGATGATGTTCGGGCCGCCCGATGCCGACTCGAAGCATTCGGCACAGTCGATGCGCTGGAAGATCAAGCGTTTCAGCAACGACGAGCTGCGCGCGCGCTTCATCGAGTTTACGGTGCCGCAGGTGCGTTACCTCGGTCTCACGGTCCCGCAGGGCGAGATCGACTGGAGCGAGTTCCGCGATGTGCTCGCCGGCCACGGTCCCTGCAACCGTGAGCGCATCGAGGCACGCCGGCGTGCCCACGAGCAGGGACGCTGGGTGCGCGAGGCGGCCACGGCATACGCAGCCAAGCAGCGCGACCGCGAACTGAAGGAGGCGTCATGAGCAATTCGCGGGAATGGCCGTTGTTCGAGGTCTTCATTCGCGCCCGCGGCGGACTCGATCACAAGCACGTGGGCAGTGTGCACGCGGCCGATGCGCGCATGGCGATGGAGCATGCACGCGACCTGTACACGCGCCGCCAGGAGGGCGTCAGCATCTGGGTGGTGCGCTCGAGCGACATCATCGCGTCCGATCCGGCCGATGCCGATGCCTTCTTCGAACCGGCGCGCGACAAGGTGTATCGCCATCCGACCTTCTACGCGATCCCGGACGAGGTGAAGACGCTGTGAGCGCCGGGTCTCACGGGGATGCGCACTTCCGTTATGTGCTGCGCCTCGCCGATACCAACCTGGTGCTCGCGCAACGCCTCGGCGCGCTGATCGGGAACGCGCCGGCGCTGGAGGAAGACCTCGGGCTCGGCAACGTTGCGCTCGACCTGCTGGGTCAGGCGCGCATGCTGCTCACCCATGCCGGCGCGCTCGAAGGCCGGGGTCGGGACGAGGACGCGCTCGCCTTCCTGCGCGAGGAGCGCGATTTCCTGAACGCGACGCTCGTCGAGCAGCCGAATGGCGATTTCGCCCAGACGATCGTGCGCCAGTTCCTGTTCGATGCGTGGCAGCTCGCAACCTGGTCGCGCCTCGAGTCCTCGACCGACCCGCAGCTCGCGGCGATCGCGGCCAAGGGGGTCAAGGAGGCGCGCTATCACCTGCGTTTCAGCTCGGGCTGGGTCGTGCGCCTCGGCGACGGCACCGCGGAGAGCCACGCCCGTGCGCAGGCCGCCCTCGATGCCCTGTGGCCGCATACCGCGGAGCTCTTCGATGCCGACGAAATCGACCGCGCAATGCAGGCGGCGGGGGTAGGCGTCGATCTCGCCGCCGTGTGCGTGGACTGGGACCGCCAGGTCGACGGGACCCTGGCCGAGGCGACCCTGGCGCGGCCGGCCGATCATCCGTGGCGCTGGTACGGCAAGCGCGGGCAGCATGGCGAGCACCTCGGACGGTTGCTCGCCGAGATGCAGTACATGCAGCGCACCTATCCCGGAGCGAACTGGTGAGCCGCGCGCAACCGGCGCTCGAGGCGGATGTCCGGCGGCGGCTCGCGGCAGTCGCCGATCCGGAGATTCCGGTGTTGAGCGTGGTCGACCTCGGCATCGTGCGGCATGTGCGAGTCGATGCGGACGGTGCCGTCGAGGTGGGCCTGTCCCCCACGTATTCCGGTTGCCCGGCCACGAGCGTCATCAAGGCGAATGTCGAGACTGCGCTGCGCAGCGGCGGCTATCGCGAGGTGCGCATCGTCGACGTGCTGGCGCCGCCGTGGACGACCGACTGGATCTCGAACGAGGGTCGACGCAAGCTGCACGACTACGGCATCGCGCCGCCGACAGCGGGGCCCATTGCCTGTCCGCAATGCGGCTCGCTCGAGATCACGAAACTCAGTGAGTTCGGCTCGACGCCCTGCAAGTCGCTGTATCGCTGCGAGAGCTGCCGCGAGCCGTTCGACCACTTCAAGTGCATCTGAAATCGTGCTCAAGTTCCATCCGCTGACGCTCATGGAGCGCGCCGACTGCGCCGAAGATGCCGTGAGCCTCAGCTTCGCGGTGCCGCCGCAGTTGCGCGACGTGTACCGCTTCGAGGCCGGTCAGCACATCGCGGTGCGCATGGGCGATGGGGAGCGGCGCACCTACTCGATCGTGAGCCCGCAGGGCGACGCCACGCTGCGCATCGGCGTGCGCCTGCAGCCTGACGGGCGGGTTTCCCGGTTCCTCACGCACCGGCTTGCGGTGGGCGAGAGCCTCGATGTGCTCACGCCGAACGGCAGCTTCCACACCCGCATCACGCCGGAGCGGGCCGGCCGATTCATTGCCTTCGCGGCGGGCAGCGGCATCACGTCGGTGCTGTCGATCGCATCGACCGTGCTCGCGGAGGAGCCGCTCAGCCGCTTCATGCTGTTCTACGGCAACCGCACGGCGGCGAGCACCATGTTCCTCGAAGAGGTGATGGCGCTGAAGAATCGCTGGCCGGACCGCTTCGCGGCGCATTTCCTGATGAGCCGCGAGCCGCAGGACATCGCACTGCTGAACGGACGCATCGATGGTGCGCGTGTGCGCGAGTTCGCCCGGGTCTTCTTCGATCCCGCGGCGGTCGATGAGTTCTTCATCTGCGGGCCCGGTTCGATGAACGACGATGTGGCTGCCGCGCTGCGCGAGCTCGGCGCCACAGGCCGGATCCACACCGAGTACTTCAGGGTGGCCGAGGTGCCGGCGGCGCCGGCCGCGCCGGCCGCCGCCCCGGCCTCCGTGTCGGCAGCCGCGCCCGCACCCACGCCCGAACTGGCGGCCGCGGGCGTGGCGGCCGGAGTCGGCACACGCGTCACCGTGCTCATGGACGGGCGGCGCCGCAGCTTCGCGATGGCGGCGCACGACACCCGCACCGTACTCGATGCTGCGGCCGAGGCCGGCATCGAGCTGCCGTTCTCCTGCCGCGCCGGGGTTTGTTCGACCTGCCGTGCCCGCGTGCTGAAAGGCGAGGTCGTCATGGAGCAGAACCACGCGCTCGAGGACTGGGAACTGGCCGAAGGCTTCGTGCTCTGCTGTCAGGCGCACCCGACCACAACCGAACTCGAGCTCACCTACGACGAATAGGACACGCACATGGGGTACGAGACGATCGAATTCAGCGTCGCGCAGGGCATCGCGCGCCTCACGTTGAATCGGCCCGACAAGCTCAACAGCTTCAACACCACCATGCACGGAGAGGTGCGGGCGGCCCTGTCGCGCGTGATGCCAGAGGGCGCGCGCGTGCTGGTGCTGACCGGCGCGGGGCGCGCGTTCTGCGCCGGGCAGGACCTCGGCGACCGCGCGGTCGCGCCGGGCGGTCAGGCGGCCGATCTCGGTGAGTCGATCGAGAAGAACTACAAGCCGCTGGTGCTCGCGCTGCGCCGGCTGCCGTTGCCGGTCATCGCGGCGGTGAACGGCGTCGCGGCCGGGGCGGGGGCCAATATCGCGCTCGCCTGCGACATCGTGGTGGCGACACGCTCGGCGAGCTTCATCCAGTCGTTCAGCAAGCTCGGGCTGGTGCCGGATTCGGGTGGCACCTGGACTCTGCCACGCCTCGTCGGCAATGCCCGTGCCCTCGGCCTGGCGCTGCTCGGCGACAGACTGTCCGCAAGCGATGCCGAGCGCTTCGGGATGATCTGGCGCTGCGTCGACGATGCGGCGTTCACGGACAGCGTTGAGGCGCTCGCGGCGCAGCTCGCCGCAGCTCCCACGCGCGGCCTTGCGCGCACCAAGGAGGCCATCTACGCGTCGTGGGGGCGCTCGCTCGACGAGCAGCTCGACGCCGAACGCGACCTGCAGCGCGAGCTCGGCCGCACGTCGGACTATGCGGAAGGGGTCGCGGCATTCGCCGCCAAGCGTGCTCCCCGGTTCACCGGGACCTGAACGCCGTGACCTGCACCACGGATTCGCTGGCGGAGGACATGCGCGCCCTCTTCGGGCGTGACCGGGCATCTCAGGCCTTCGGCATGCGCCTGCTCGAGGTGGCGCCCGGTCGCGCGACACTCGCGATGAACGTACGCGCGGACATGGTGAACGGTCACGACATCTGCCATGGCGGGTGCATCTTCGCCCTCGCCGACAGCGCCTTCGCCTTTGCCTGCAACGCGGGCCGGCCGGTGACGGTCGCCGCGGGCGCGGCGATCGACTACCTGCGTCCGGCGCGCCTGGGCGAGGAACTCGTCGCCGTGGCGCTCGAGCGCTCGCGCTCGCGCCGTACGGGCCTTTATGACGTGACTGTCCAGAACGCGGCCGGTGAGCTGGTCGCGATGTTTCGCGGCCGGTCGCACCAGCTGGACGGGAGATGAACATGCGGTTGCAGAGCCATGTCGCGGGACGCTGGCAGTCGGGTGAGGGCGCAGGCCGAGCGCTGCGTGACGCGACCACCGGGCAGGTGGTCGCCGAGGTGGCTTCGGGCGGCATCGATGCCGCCGCGGCGCTCGCGTACGCGCGCGAGACCGGCAACCCGGCGCTGCGACGCCTGACCTTTCATGAGCGCGCCGCGTTGCTGAAGCGGCTCGCGAAGTATCTCACCGAGCGCAAGGAGGAGCTGTACGCGCTGTCGTTCGCGACCGGCGCGACGCGCGCCGACTCCTGGATCGACATCGAAGGCGGTATCGGCACGCTGTTCGCATACGCGAGCCGTGGGCTGCGCGAACTGCCAAATAGCCAGGCGTTCGTCGATGGCGACGTCGAACGGCTCTCGAAGGGCGGCAGCTTCGTCGGCCAGCACGTCTGCACGCCGCTCGCGGGCGCCGCCGTGCACATCAATGCCTTCAATTTCCCGGTGTGGGGCATGCTCGAGAAGCTTGGGCCTGCGCTGCTCGCCGGCATGCCGGCGATCGTCAAGCCGGCGACCGCGACCGCGTATCTCGCGGAACGTGCCTACCGGCTGATGATCGAATCGGGCCTGTTGCCCGACGGTGCGATACAGCTCATCTGTGGCGGTGTCGGCGACCTGTTCGATCACCTGGGCGGCCAGGATGTCGTGTCGTTCACGGGATCGGCGTCGACCGCCGGCCAGCTGCGCGGCCACCCGGTCGTGCTCGCGAACGCGGTGCGCTTCATCGGCGAGACCGATTCGCTGAACTGCTGCGTGCTCGGCCAGGACGCCGCGCCGGGCACGCCCGAGTTCGACGCCTACGTGCGCGAAGTGGTGCGCGAGATGACCACGAAGGCCGGCCAGAAGTGCACGGCGATACGCAAGGCCCTGGTGCCCGCGTCGGCGACCGAGGCGGTCATCGAGGCGTTGCGCGCCGCGCTGCACAAGGTCGTCATCGGCGATCCGCGGCGCGAAGATGTCCGGATGGGCCCGCTGGCCGGCGCCGGCCAGCGCGAGGAGGTGCTCGCGCGCATCGCGGAGCTGCGGCGCGAAGCAGAGATCGTCAGCGAGGCGATGCCCGACATCGTCGGGGCGGATCGGGAGCAGGGCGCCTTCGTCGCCCCGACGCTGCTCCTGTGCCGCAGGCCCGCCGAGGCGCGTGCCGCCCACACGGTGGAGGCATTCGGCCCGGTGTGCACGGTTATGCCGTACGCGTCGATCACCGAGGCCGTGGCCGTTGCGCGACGGGGCGAGGGGAGCCTGGTGTCGTCAGTGTTCACCGCGGACGACGCAATCGCACGCGAACTGGTGCTCGGCCTCGCGCCTTTCCACGGCCGCCTGCTGGTGGTGAATCGCGATTGCGCGCGGGAGTCGACCGGACACGGTTCGCCCATGCCTGGCCTCGTCCATGGCGGGCCGGGGCGCGCCGGCGGCGGCGAGGAACTGGGCGGACTGCGCGGCGTGCTGCATTACATGCAGCGCACCGCGCTGCAGGGCAGCCCGCAGACGCTGACCGCGATCACAGGACGCTGGCTGCGTGGGGCGCACGAGCACGTCGGCAGCGTGCATCCCTTCCGCCGGACATGGCATGAGCTCGCCATCGGCGAAACGCTGCGCTCGGCCGAGCGCAAGGTGACGGTCGAGGACATCGAGCGCTTCGCGGCGCTGACCGGCGACACGTTCTATGCGCACATGGACGAGGAGGCCGCGGCCCGTAATCCGCTGTTCGGTGGACGGGTGGCCCACGGCTACTTCCTCATCTCGGCGGCGGCCGGCCTGTTCGTCGACCCGCCCTTCGGTCCGGTGCTCGCGAACTACGGCCTCGACCGGCTGCGCTTCGCAAAGCCGGTGCGACCGGGAGACCGCATCAAGGTGCGCCTCACCTGCAAGGCGAAGTCGCTGCGCGCCGACAAAGGCTACGGCGAGGTGGCCTGGGACACCGAGATCACGAACCAGGACGGCGAGGTGGTCGCGAGCTACGACGTGCTGACGATGGTCAGCGCGGACCCGCCCGGATAGTCAGCGCGCCGGTTTCCTCGGCGCCGGCTTCGCTCCATCCTCGAGGCCGATGTCGTAGTCCTCGAAGTCGCTGACCAGATCAGCGGTGCGTTTGTCCTCGAGCAGCCGCTCGAGGCGACGCCAGGCCGGGTCGCCGAGCTTCTGGCCGCGGCGCTTGGCGAGGTCGAGGTCCTTGATGACCCGATCGAGGTCGAGGTCCTCGACTGCGGCACTTTCCTCTTCCTCTTCCTCGTCGTCGAACTCGTCGGATTCGGGCTTCTCGCTCATGTGGCGAAAGGGAACCGTGGTGGTGGTTGGGTCTGTCGGGCAAAATTTGTAGCGCGAAAATTGCCCGGGCGCAATGTCCGATTGGCAGGTCAGCGAATCAGCGTGTTCATCTCGAAGATCGGCAGCAGCATTGCAAATACGATGCCCATCACGAACAGGCCCATCACGATGATGAGCAGCGGCCCC
>Ga0116144_10004689_pt1 | contig 12843 bp, 18 predicted proteins | sample AD_UKC035_MetaG_FD_89746 | JGI IMG/M metagenome (GOLD analysis project Ga0116144, IMG submission 89746) | Active sludge microbial communities of municipal wastewater-treating anaerobic digesters from USA - AD_UKC035_MetaG | ecosystem: Engineered > Bioreactor > Anaerobic > Digestate | place: USA... | reverse complement strand
GGACGAAGAGGCCTATGCCCTGCTTCGTGAATTTGGAATTCCTTTTAAAAACGCAAAAAAGAACTAGGGTATGGCAAAAGAATCAATGAAAGCCCGTGAGGTAAAGCGTGCAAAACTTGCAGCGAAATATGCCGAAAAGCGTGCCAAGCTGAAAGCTGATGGCGATTGGGTTGAACTACAGAAATTACCCAAAAACTCAAACCCCATAAGGTTGAGAAATCGCTGTGCGGTAACCGGAAGACCACGCGGTTATATGCGTCAATTTGGTATCAGCCGCATAACCTTCAGAGAAATGGCTTCCAAAGGCTTAATCCCTGGCGTAAAAAAAGCTAGTTGGTAAACTCTTTAACAAATTTACAGAAATGGTTACTGACCCTATTGCAGATTATTTAACCCGAATTAGAAATGCCATCATGGCCAAACATCGGGTTGTAGAGATACCCTCCTCGAATATTAAAAAGGATATTACTAAAATCCTTTTCGATAAAGGCTATATCCTAAACTACAAATTTGAAGAGGATGACAAGCAGGGCATGATTAAGATTGCGCTGAAATATCACCCTGTGACTAAAACCAATGCTATAAAGCATATCGAACGGGTAAGCCGACCCGGCTTGCGTCGTTACGTTGGTGTTGAAGACTTGCCAAGGGTGCTCAATGGTTTAGGCATTGCGGTAATATCAACCTCCAACGGAGTGATGAGTGATAAGGAAGCACGGACTCAAAACATTGGAGGCGAAGTGCTTTGCTATGTTTACTAAATTTACAAACGACAACCAGACATGTCAAGAATTGGAAACAAACCTGTAAACTTACCACAGGGTGTAAGCGTCAAAGTTGGCGCTGATAATGTGGTAAGCGTTAAAGGCCCTCTGGGTGAGCTGTCGCAGACGGTAGACCCCGACATCACAGTTAAAGTTGAGGGAAATTCTGTTGTCATCACCAGGCCAACAGAACAGAAACGTCACCGTTCCCTGCATGGACTTTACCGTGCGCTGATCAATAACATGGTTATTGGCGTATCGAAGGGATGGACAATCCGGCAGGAACTCGTGGGTGTGGGCTTTAAGGCCGAGGCCAAGGGCCAGATCCTTGAATTAAGCCTTGGTTTTTCGCACGACATTCATTTTCAACTGCCCAAAGAGGTGTCCGTTGAAACCGTAACCGAGCGAAGGAGTAACCCCATCATCACGCTTAAGAGCTACGACAAACAGCTGCTTGGCGTAGTTGCTGCTAAGATTCGTTCTTTCAGGAAACCTGAACCTTACAAAGGAAAAGGGATTCGATTTGTGGGCGAAAATGTTAGAAGAAAGTCTGTTAGAGCAGCTAGTGTATAACCAGTAAAACTATCAGAAAATGGCCCTAAGTAAACAAGAGAGAAGGCAGAGAATACGGATGCGAATTCGTAAAAGAATACACGGCACAGCCGAAAGGCCTCGCTTATCGGTATTCAGGAGTAATAAACAGATAAGTGTTCAGGTTATTGACGATGACAAGGGAGTAACCCTAGCTGCCGCAACATCGAGAACTAAAGAAATTGCCGAGCAGGCAAAAATTACTAAAACCGAACAAGCCCGACTTGTGGGAAAATTGGCCGCTCAAAAAGCACTTGAAAAGGGTATTACCCAAGTGATTTTCGACCGAAGCGGTTATCTTTACCACGGACGCGTTAAAGCATTGGCTGATGCAGCCCGAGAGGGCGGACTTAAATTCTAGATGCGATGTCAACACTTACCAATATACGTAAAGTAAAAACAGCCGACCTTGAATTGAAGGACAGGCTTGTATCCATCCAGCGGGTTACCAAAGTAACCAAGGGTGGTAGAACTTTCAGTTTCTCAGCTATTGTTGTAGTTGGGAACGAGAATGGAATTGTAGGTTATGGTTTGGGCAAAGCCGGAGAGGTTACCTCAGCCATATCGAAGGGCATTGAGGATGCCAAGAAGAATTTGGTGAAAGTTCCCATTTACAAAGGGACAATTCCACACGAACAGACGGCAAAGTATGGAGGGGCCAAAGTATTCATCAAACCTGCTTCGCAGGGAACCGGTGTGAAAGCCGGAGGTGCTATGAGGGCTGTTCTGGAAAGCGTTGGGATTACCGATGTTCTTGCCAAATCCAAAGGATCATCCAATCCGCACAACCTGGTTAAGGCCACCGTGGCTGCCCTGCTCGAACTTCGTGATGCGCATACCGTGGCAGCAGTTCGCGGTGTTGATATGAATAAAGTATTTAACGGATAGAATGCAACAGTATGGCAACACTTAAAATCACACAGGTAAAGAGCAAGATTGGATCGACCAAAAGGCAGAAAGCAACCCTTGAAACGTTAGGCCTTAGGAGAATCAACCATTCCGTTGAACGCGAGGATACACCCGCAGTATTGGGAATGGTTGAGAAAGTGAAACACCTTGTTCGAATTGAGCGATAGCGAATGGTAACTTTTTAATAGTCATTAATGTCATGGAATTAAATAATTTGAAACCCGCTAAAGGCTCTGTTAAGCAGAGAAAACGTATTGGACGTGGACAAGGCTCAGGGCATGGCGGTACATCAACCAGAGGTCATAAGGGAGCTCAGTCGCGCTCGGGGTATTCCAAAAAGATTGGATTTGAAGGAGGGCAAATGCCACTTCAGCGCCGACTCCCCAAATTTGGATTCAAGAACAAGTTTCGCGTTGAATACAAAGCCATCAATATAGAGGTTTTACAAAATCTGGCCGATAAGCACAGCATAACCACAATCGATATCCAAACTCTACGCGATGCCGGATTGGCATCCAAGAATGATCGGATAAAAATTCTTGGCAACGGGACGCTTACCGCTAAACTTGAGGTTAGAGCTCATGCTTTCTCAAAGAAAGCCATCGAGGCCATTGAAGCAGTGCAAGGAACAGCCGTAAAAATATAGTAAATGAAAAAGTTTATAGAAACCATTAAGAATATCTTTAAGATAGAGGATTTGCGGAATCGGATCCTCTACACTCTGGGTATTCTGCTTATTTACCGCTTGGGTAGCTTTGTAACGCTTCCGGGCATCGACCCCGCTCAGTTGGGTGCCTTAAAAAGGCAAACGGCCGATGGAATCATGGGGTTGCTCGACATGTTCTCTGGAGGAGCGTTCAGCCAGGCATCAATATTTGCCCTTGGGATCATGCCTTACATTTCGGCGTCCATCGTAATCCAACTACTTGGTATAGCCATACCCTACTTTCAGCGTTTGCAGAAGGAAGGGGAGAGCGGACGTAGGAAAATGAATCAGATTACCCGGTATTTAACGGTAGTAATACTAATTCTTCAGGCACCCACTTATCTGGCAAACCTGCATGCCCAGCTGCCTGCTTCAGCATTTGCCCTTAAGGGAATTTACTTCCAAATATCCTCCACCATAATTCTCATTGCCGGAACCATGTTCGTCATGTGGCTTGGCGAAAAAATTACCGACAAGGGAATTGGTAATGGTATTTCGTTGATTATCATGGTGGGGATTATTGCAAGGCTACCTTTCGCCCTTACGGCCGAGTTTTTCCAACGGGCCGAAGAAATGGCGGGAGGATTGGTGATGTTTCTGGTGGAAATGGTTATCCTGTTCATCGTTTTCGTCCTATCCATTCTGCTTGTTCAGGGAACCCGTAGGATTCCCGTACAATACGCAAAGCGTATCGTTGGTAATAAGCAGTATGGCGGGGTGAGGCAGTTTATCCCCTTGAAAGTGAATGCAGCAGGGGTAATGCCAATCATCTTTGCACAGGCGCTGATGTTTGTACCCATGATGTTTGCAAGATTTAATACGGACACCACCTCAGCTATAGCAGCTGCTTTTGCAAACTTTACCGGATTTTGGTACAATTTCACATTTGCCCTGCTGATCATTGCATTTACCTATTTCTACACCGCAGTAACCATCAACCCCAACCAGATGGCCGAGGATATGAAGAAGAACGGAGGATTTATACCCGGGGTAAAGCCCGGTCGTAAAACCGTTGAATTCCTCGATACCATTATGTCAAGGATAACCCTTCCGGGGTCAGTTTTCCTTGCCATAATAGCTATACTTCCGGCATTTGCTATGCTATTGGGTGTAAACAATCAGTTTGCACGATTCTTTGGGGGTACCTCTCTGCTAATCCTTGTAGGGGTGGTACTGGATACTCTGCAGCAAATTGAGAGCCATCTGCTGATGCGTCATTATGATGGACTCATGAAAACCGGGAGAATTAAGGGAAAATCCGGAATGTAGTTTTTCCGGAGCAACGTTCTTTTTGTGATGCAGCTGGTAAAAACGGACGAGGAGATAGAATTGCTCAGGCAGAATGGCGATATCGTTTCACGCACTCTGGCCGAGGTGGGCAGGCATATCCGGCCGGGAGTTTCAACAATCCATCTTGATCGGATTGCCGAAACTTTCATCAGGGATCACGGGGCTGAACCCGGATTCCTGGGCTACAATGGGTATCCCAACACCTTGTGCGTTTCGGTTAACGATGCGGTTGTGCACGGAATTCCCTCCAAGAGGGAACTCAGGAATGGAGACATTGTATCCATCGACTGCGGGACCAAAATGCACGGATATTACGGCGATTCGGCCTATACCTTTACGGTGGGAGAGGTGTCGAAGGAAGTGCAAAAACTCCTAAATATTACCAAAGAGTGCTTGAGTTTGGGTATTCTGGAGGCCGTTGACGGAGCACGGGTTGGCAATATATCCCAATCGGTGCAGGATCATGCCGAGAGGAGTGGCTTTTCTGTAGTTCGTGAGCTGGTTGGACACGGATTAGGGTCGAAAATGCACGAGAAACCCGAAGTGCCAAACTATGGGAAAAGAGGTTCGGGTCCAAGGCTCTATGAAGGCATGGTGATTTGCATTGAACCCATGATTAACATGGGGAAAAGGCAGGTTTACCAGTGTGAAGACGGATGGACAATCAGAACTTTTGATGGCAAGCCATCAGCCCATTTTGAACTCACCGTGGTTGTTCGCAAAGATAAACCAGAGCTGCTATCAACATTCAAATATGTTGAAGAAGTATTGCAAAAAACAAATAATTAGGCAAGTATGGCAAAGCAACCCGCCATAGAGAAAGACGGAACCATTATTGAAGCGCTATCCAATGCAATGTTTAGGGTAGAGCTGGATAATGGACATGTGATTACTGCCCATATATCGGGCAAAATGCGAATGCATTACATTAAGATACTTCCCGGAGATAAGGTTAAGGTAGAAATGTCGCCCTATGACCTTACAAAAGGACGGATTTCGTTTCGCTATAAATAGTTTACAATGATAAAAGGATAACTGCAATGAAAGTAAGAACATCAGTTAAAAAGCGGAGTGACGATTGTCAAATCGTGAGGCGCAAAGGCCGTTTGTACGTGATAAACAAAAAAAATCCCAAGTTCAAACAACGCCAAGGATAATTTATTAACTTTGTACCCTAATTTTTTTAAGTGAGAAAATATGGCACGAATTGTAGGTGTTGACTTACCAAAAAACAAACGAGGCGAGGTAGCGCTTACCTATATTTACGGTATAGGTCGTAGCAGCGCCCGTAAGATTCTAACAGGCGCAGGAGTGAATTACGACGTTAAGGTAAAAGATTGGTCCGATGAAAATATCAACCAAATCCGGAGTATCCTAAACGAGGGATATAAGGTAGAGGGAGAACTGCGCTCAAGCGTTCAGCTTAGCATCAAACGCTTGATGGATATTGGATGTTACCGGGGTATTCGCCATCGTTTAGGCTTACCTGTAAGAGGGCAAAGCACTAAGAACAATGCTAGAACCCGGAAAGGAAGAAAGAAAACGGTTGCCAATAAAAAGAAAGCAACTAAATAGTACATAAGATTATGGCAAAGAAAACAGGAACAGCAAGAAAAAAGGTTGTAAAGGTTGAACCCGTGGGACAAGCACACGTCCACTCTTCATTTAACAATATTATCGTTTCCATTACCAACGCAACAGGTCAAGTTATCTCTTGGTCCTCTGCAGGTAAAATGGGCTTCAGGGGTTCAAAAAAGAATACCCCATATGCTGCACAAACAGCAGCCACCGATTGTGCCAAAGTTGCCTTTGACATGGGATTGAGAAAGATTAAGGTTTTTGTTAAAGGGCCGGGGTCAGGTCGAGAGTCAGCAATTCGCACATTACACTCTGCCGGACTTGAGGTAACCGAAATCGTTGATGTTACTCCATTACCGCACAACGGATGCCGCCCTCCCAAGAGGCGAAGAGTATAATAATGGCTTGATATTTACATAAATTAAATTAGAAAGGAATGGCAAGATATACTGGACCAAGAACTAAGATTGCTAGAAAGTTTGGAGAACCCATTTTTGGACCCGATAAAGTGCTCGAAAAAAAGAACTACCCCCCAGGGATGCACGGTAATACTAAGAAACGTAGAAAAGTATCGGAATACGGGGTTCAGCTACAGGAAAAGCAAAAGGCCAAATTTATTTACGGAATGCTTGAAAGGCAGTTCTCAAACCTTTTCGAAAAAGCATCCCGCATGCAGGGTGTAACCGGTGTAACGCTTTTACAACTTCTCGAATCCCGCCTCGATAACGTGGTTTACCGCTTGGGAATTGCCCCAACCAGGGCAGCTGCCAGGCAGCTGGTCAGCCACAGGCACATCGCCGTGAATGGGAAAATTGTGAACATCCCCTCTTTCTCACTGAAACCGGGTGATGTTGTGGCTGTAAGGGAGAAATCCAAATCGCTTGAAGTAATTACCGATTCCCTGTCCACAAATCGATACTCAAAGTACTCGTGGCTCGAGTGGGATAAGGATCAACTGATTGGAAAATACTTGAACAACCCAGAGCGCTCCGATATCCCTGAGAACATTAAGGAACAGCTGATTGTTGAACTTTACTCCAAGTAAAAAATTATCCCAATGGCAATTCTGGCATTTCAAAAACCCGATAAGGTTATTATGCTCGATGCTACCGAAACTTACAGCAAGTTCGAGTTTCGACCGCTAGAGCCAGGGTACGGAATAACGGTGGGCAACGCCCTCCGAAGGATCCTGATCAACTCCTTGGAAGGATACGCTATCACAAGCATTAAAATTTCAGGGGTAGATCACGAGTTCTCCGTCATACCCGGAGTAATTCAAGACGTAACCGAAATAATACTTAATCTTAAACAAATTCGGTTTAAACGTATAGCTGAGGAAGTTGAGGAAGAAAAGGTAACCGTAGTCATTTCCGGACAGAACGAGTTCAAGGCCGGTTTCCTATCCAATTTCCTAACAGGATTTAAAGTGCTCAACCCCGATTTTGTTATCTGCACAATGGAGCCTGACGTCAAATTAGAGATTCAGGTAACCATCAGAAAAGGCAGGGGATATATCCCGGCTGAGGAAAACAAGGTTGAAGATGCCGAATTTGGTGTAATACCCATAGATTCAATTCATACTCCCATACGAAACGTGAAGTATGAAATAGAAAACTACAGGGTGGAGCAAAAAACCGACTATGAAAAGTTGATAATTGAGATTATTACCGACGGAAGTATTCATCCCAAGGACGCTTTGAAAGAAGCAGCAAAAATTCTTATTTACCACCTCATGCTGTTCTCCGATGAGAAGATAACCTTGGACGTTGACGATAGTTTTTCCAATGAGGAGTTTGATGAGGAGGTTCTTCACATGCGACAGCTTCTCAAAACAAAATTGGTTGACCTTGACCTTTCCGTTAGGGCACTTAACTGCCTTAAGGCAGCCGATGTTGAAACATTGGGCGATTTGGTTAAGTTTAACAAGAATGACCTGCTGAAATTCAGGAATTTCGGAAAGAAATCGCTCACAGAGCTGGAAGACCTTTTGGCAAGTAAAAACTTATCTTTCAGGATGGATACATCAAAATATAAACTTGACAAGGAATAACTACGATGAGACACAATAAGAAAGGAAATCACCTCGGACGTACCGACTCTCACCGTAAGGCTATGCTTGCAAATATGGCCACTTCGCTCATTATGCATAAGCGAATAAAGACAACCGTTGCTAAAGCCAAAGCCCTTAGGGTGTATGTAGAACCACTGATTACAAAGAGTAAAAACGATACAACTCACTCAAGAAGAACAGTTTTTGCCTATTTAAAAAACAAGCATGCCGTAACCGAACTCTTCAGAGAGGTTGCCGTTAAGGTGGCCGATAGGCCGGGTGGATACACCCGAATACTGAAAACCGGAAACCGGTTTGGCGACAACGCCGAGATGTGCTTAATTGAGCTGGTTGACTATAACACAACCTACACCACACAAAAAGAAGAGGTTAAGCAAAAAGCTAAGCGTACCCGTAGGGGTAAAGCGAAAACAGCGGACGAGGCTGTTGAAAAACAACCCAAAGAGGTGAAAGAGAAGGAAATCCCTGCAGGAGAAGTTAAGGAAGAGATCATTGAAACACCCGCTGCTCAGGCAGAGGAGGGTACAACAGTGGGAGACGAACCACAGGAAGAAGTTAAAAACGACGAAACAGACGCTGAGCAGGCCGAAGGTAAAGAGAACGAGGCCGGTGCGTAGCATATTGAATTGATAAAGGACAATACTTTCGGCTGTGCTGAAAGTATTGTCCTTTTTTTGTAACTTTACAGCCGGCTAATAACTTTTAAAAACATAATGTATGGGACAAATTACAGGTATCCACGCTCGCCAAATACTCGACTCGAGAGGGAACCCTACCGTTGAGGTAGATGTAGTAACCGAAAGCGGTTATTTTGGACGCGCCGCCATTCCAAGCGGTGCATCAACAGGAACACACGAAGCCGTTGAATTGCGCGATGGCGATAAAACGCGCTACCTGGGTAAAGGCGTACTAAAGGCTGTTGACAACGTAAATTCGATTATTGCAAAGGAAATAGTTGGTATGCACGTGCTGGAACAGCAGTACATAGATAACGCCATGATTAAACTCGATGGTACGGAGAACAAAGCCAAACTGGGGGCCAATGCCATTTTGGGCGTATCGCTGGCCGTAGCTCATGCTGCCGCCCAGGCAACGGGGCAACCGCTATACAGGTATATAGGCGGTGTCAATGCCAGAATGCTGCCAATCCCCTTGATGAATATCCTGAACGGCGGCTCGCACGCCGATAACAGCATCGATTTTCAGGAGTTTATGATTATGCCGGTTGGAGCGGCAAATTTTACCGAAGCCATCAGAATGGGCGCCGAGGTATTCCATAACCTGAAAACCGTTTTGAAGAACAAGGGCTATTCGACCAACGTTGGCGATGAGGGAGGCTTTGCACCCAATCTTAAATCCAACGAGGAGGCCATTACGGTTATCCTGCAAGCCATTGAAAAGGCCGGCTATCGACCGGGAGAAGATGTTTTCCTTGCGCTTGATCCGGCTTCGTCAGAGTACTATATTCCCCAGGAGGGCGTTTACCATCTTCACAAATCCTCTGGCGATAAGTTAACATCGCAGCAGATGGTTAGCTATTGGAAAGAGTGGGTTGACAAGTATCCAATCATTTCCATTGAGGATGGCATGGCTGAAGATGACTGGGCCGGATGGGTGTTGCTGAACAAGACCATAGGCGATAGGGTACAAATAGTGGGCGATGATTTATTCGTTACTAACGTAAAACGCTTGCAGAGGGGTATTCAGGAGAAGGCAGCCAACAGCATTTTGATTAAGGTGAACCAGATAGGCACACTCACTGAGACAATTCAGGCAGTTCGCCTGGCCGATATTAACTCCATGACTTCCGTCATGAGCCACAGATCGGGCGAAACCGAGGATTCAACCATTGCCGACCTTGCCGTTGCGCTGAACACCGGCTTGATTAAAACAGGATCTGCATCGCGTTCCGACAGGATAGCCAAGTACAATCAGCTGATTAGGATTGAGGAGATGCTTGGTAGTTCTGCAACCTATTTGGGTAAAAACTTCAAATTCATAAAGTAAAACCCCACTTTCCATAAGGGCTTGCCAACGCTTGGTAAGCCCTTTTTTTATATCTTCACAAGAAAAAAATGCCATTCAACGGACTAGCCGAATTTGTTGCATTGCTCGAGAACAAGGGCATGTTGATTCGTATCAAAGAATTCGTTGATCCCGTTTTGGAAATCAGCGAGATTACCGATAGGTTTTCCAAGGAGCCCGGTGGAGGGAAAGCTCTCCTTTTCGAAAATACGGGCACGGAATACCCTGTTCTGACCAACGCTTTTGGCTCGGATGAGCGGATGGCTCTGGCTTTGGGCTATGGGCATCCCGATGAGATGACCGGAAGGCTTGATGACCTGTTCTCTGCTTTAACTTCGCCCAAACGCACATGGATTGAGAAAGTAAGAATGCTGCCAAAACTACGAATGGTGGCCCGTTGGATGCCCAAAACCCTTTTGGGTCGAGGCGAATGCCAACAAGTAGTGCACATGGAGCCGGACTTGAGCAAACTGCCCATACTAAAATGCTGGCCTTTCGATGGAGGTAGATTTATCACACTGCCCATGGTGAATACCAGGGACCCCAATACAGGAATCAGGAATGTGGGCATGTACCGTATGCAGGTATTTGCTGAGAACCTTACGGGCATGCACTGGCATCGGCATAAAACAGGGGCAAGGCATTATGCCGAGTACGCCAAGAGGGGCGAAAGAATGCCCATTGCCGTTGCGCTGGGTGGCGACCCGGTTTATACCTATGCTTCCACAGCACCGCTACCCGATAATGTAGATGAATACCTGCTGGCGGGATTTATCAGAAAGAAGAGAGTGAAGCTGGTAAAGGGCATTACCGTTGATATTGAAATTCCTGCCGATGCTGATATTATCATTGAGGGGTATGTTGATCCGGCAGAAAACTTGGCATGGGAAGGCCCCTTTGGCGATCATACCGGATTTTACTCGCTGGCCGATTGGTATCCGAAATTTCATGTTACCTGTATTACAAGTAAACGAAATGCCATTTATCCTGCCACTATTGTTGGTATCCCTCCCATGGAGGACAGCTATTTGGCCAAAACAACAGAGCGCTTGTTTCTAAGCCCCATTAAATTGGCCATTGTTCCGGAGGTGGTGGATATGTTTCTGCCCGTTGAGGGGGTTGCCCATAATATTGCCATTGTGAAGATTAACAAATCGTATCCCGGACAGGCTTATAAAGTGGCCAATGCTTTCTGGGGTGTCGGGCAGATGATGTTTAACAAGATAATGGTGATTGTGAGCAGTAATATCGATATCCGCAATCCCCGGAAAGTTGCTGAAGAGGTAACCAACCATTTCAACCCTGAAAGCGATATGTACATTGGCCGGGGGCCACTCGACGCGTTGGACCATGCATCGGTTAAGGCAGGTGTAGGTGGTAAAATGCTTATCGATGCTACTGAAAAAATGCCCGAGGAGGCAGAAACTATAACACCTGTTCCTGTGCCCGAGGCGGCACTATTGGTAAGAGCGTTTAATGAACTCCCTGAAGCCGCATATTCGTTGAATACTAGCCTTTTATTGCGGGGTATATCAGCGCTTATTGTTGCAGTTGATAAATCCCGAGGAATTGCTGCTAAGCATTTCGCTTCGCAATTGGCCGCAGTGAGCAAAGAGGTGCTGCCGAAAATCATCCTATACGTTGACCACGAGTTGAATCCGGAGGATATATCCCGCGTTTGCTGGTATGCCACTGCCAATATCGATCCCGCACGCGATTGCTTTTACGTTGATGCTGAAAACATTCGACTACCCTGCTTGATGATAGATGGAACACGAAAGTCGTTCCCCATGGACTCATTCAACCGCCCCTGGCCAAATATCGTTGTATCGGACGAGGATACCATAAGGGCCATTGATGCAAAATGGGAAAGTTTTAATATTGGTAAATTTATCCAATCGCCGTCAAGAAGCATATTTCAGTTGGGCTCCGGAAGCGAAGTTGTGATGAAATAGGGTGCTTTTGTGATTTTTTTTTTGTTATTTTGCCCTCGTCATGAAAAGGTTGCCGGCCCATTTATCACTTAGTCTCCTTTTTATTTTTCATTCGCTTATAGCTGCCATTGCCAGCCCCCCAGCGAGCAGGGTTGACCTTTTCAATATTGAGAATGGCTTGTCGCAAACGGCGGTATTATGCCTGCTTCACGATTCATACGGTTTCATTTGGATTGGCACCCAAGACGGACTTAACCGATTTGACGGTTATGGTTTTACCGTATTCAGGAACCACCCGCTGGACAAAACCTCGCTGCCCAATAATTATATCAATTCCCTATGCGAGGATCACAACGGGAACCTATGGGTGGGAACGTGGAATGGCCTAAGTCGATACGACCGCAATCAGGACATCTTTATCAATTACTTTCATAGCCCCGGAAATGAGAATTCATTAAGCCACAATAGAATTTACTATGTGTTTTGCGATAGACAGGGGGTAATATGGGTTAAAACCATCGCTTCTTTAGATAGGTACGACCCGGAGACGGATTCGTTTGTAAGATACCCTCACTATAGCGATATTTTCACCTTCTCATCAGAAAATAACGATTTTGATATTTTTGAAGATAGCCAAAACAGGCTTTGGGTTGGTACCAAAGAGGGTCTAATGCTTTTCGATAGGCAGATGGGCCTATTCAAACGGTATCAGCATGACCCATCAAAGAAAAACTCTCTGAGCAGCAATAGGGTTAAGGATATCTTTGAAGATGCTGAGGGTAATATTTGGGTGGCTACCAACAGAGGTTTAAATCTCCTTGACTTCAAAAATGGAAGTTTTACTAGGTTTTTACATGTTCCCGGCGACCCAAATAGCCTCCCGGATGATGCATTGAATACGATTTTTCAGGATAAACAGGGAACCATTTGGATTGGGTCAGAACAGGGAGTATGCAGTTTTGACCCGAAAAAGAG
>Ga0116144_10004681_pt1 | contig 12856 bp, 3 predicted proteins | sample AD_UKC035_MetaG_FD_89746 | JGI IMG/M metagenome (GOLD analysis project Ga0116144, IMG submission 89746) | Active sludge microbial communities of municipal wastewater-treating anaerobic digesters from USA - AD_UKC035_MetaG | ecosystem: Engineered > Bioreactor > Anaerobic > Digestate | place: USA... | reverse complement strand
GTAGTCTTTGAACCATACCTTGTTGGTATCCTCGGTGAATAAAAGGGAATGAGTTATCCTCACGTAGGGAGTTCCGGCTGAAAAATAAAACCACACATCTGCCTTTGCAACCTTCTCTCCTGTATCTGTCACGTACCAGCCGGAACGTTTCAAGACAAGTCTTCCCGGGCCCTCCTTGATAAATGTGTTCTCAATCTCCGCAGCTTTCCCTGCTATCCTGGCCGTCCTGCCGGCATTGTCGACAAGGTATGTTCCCGCTCCGGACCCTTTCAATATCTGTATCTTCTCTCCGCCCGATAAAAGCCATCCTTCTTCGGGAAGAAGTTTATCCGCATCAAACATGTATATTGCAGCGCCGGTATCCACGGAAAAACTGCCGTCAGCCTGTCTTGTTACTTTTAACGGCTCGCGATATGGACCTCTTTTTACTCCATTCCCATATTCAACCTTATATTTGCCCTGAGGAGAGGCGGTGAACCCGGCAAGAACCCATCGTATACTGCCGTCCCGCCATGTAGCGGCAACATCAACCTGTGATGGTACCTCCCTGCCGCCGCTCATTATCCGGATTGCAGAGGAGTCTTTAAGTTCTCCTTTTGAGAAAGGAATACTGGCTACCATGGACCATGGAGCATCAAGCCCGGAAACATCGTTTACCTTAAGAGGAAACTCCCCTGCTGCGGCATTCATAGACCAGAATAAAATAGCTGCCGTTAACAATACCAATTTTTTTTTCATTTCATTTATCTCCTTTTATCCTGCAATATAATATTATTTCTCGCCTGTCATGAAAAGATTGAATTCCTTTTCAATCAAGCTCATATCTTTTAATTCTCCCGGTTCGGGAGGTAAAGGAGTAACCCTTAACTGGTCGGGCCCGCCAAGTGCAAGCTGAGAACCCTGGCTTCTTATGTACCTGACGGCAAGAATATTTCGTCCTTTTTTCACTTTTACGTTAACAAGGTGGTTCCAGATTGAAAATGGATAATAGATATTGGAAGTTTCCGTCGTATCATGCACGGGTTCCCCGTTGACCCATGCCTGCATCCACCAGTCCGCTCCCATTCCGAGCGTCACATCCTGCTCCCTGTCGGAATTGAATACAATGAATACATAAGCTACACTGCCTCCGGGTTCTTTCTTTAGGATATCGGGGAAATCGTAAATAGTATCCTTTACTTCCACGTCTGCCGCTTCAGCCTGCTTATTTCCTATCTTAACCTTTTCAGGGTATGAATTCAATACACCCACAGGCAGAACCGGGTCGTTCTGGTGAAACGGGCCGAAAACCCTCCATGTTAAAGGCCAGTCCAGCGAGCCCGACACTTTTTCCAGAGGCGCCTTTTTTTTCTTCAACGGCCTGCTGTATAATTCCTCGTTTCCCATCGCAAAGAAAGCCGGAAGATTTTCAACTTTCACTTTGCCCGGCTCTACGCTTTCAAATGTCCATAAACCGGCTTTATCACAGGGAAGTTCCACCCATCCTGAAACAGATTTGTTCCCTCCGAAGGGTTTCCCATCTGGAGCGAAAAGAAGCGCCCCCTTTTCAAAAAATATCTTCCCGTCTTTTGCGCCTTCAGGCATCCTGAAACATATCTTTTCCGGTGGAGACATTGCAGGAGGCATCCATCCATCTGGAGCATAAATGGCAAGAGGAGTACATTTATCAGCAAATACCGAATATTGCTGGTTTCCATTAACTTCAATCTCGTAAAGACCTCCCGGCGCATCCTTTGGAATATGAACACTCACAATACCGTAACTTTTTTCCGTTACCGTATGCAAATCGTGTCCCGCCCAGATATACCTGACCACGCTATAAGGCTTGAGACGGACCTTGTTTCCCGTCACCCATGGTTTTATCACGCCGTCTTCTTCCCTTCCCTTGAAGTGTTCCGCCGAAGAACTTCCTTCCTGCCTTACAAGCAATTCCATGTGCGTCTCACCGGGTTCATCGGCATAATCAACTTTTACGGCATCCTCTCCCGGTTTGACAAAAAAGAGCCTTGCAGGCGGTTCCTCAACCTTGAACGCAATATATGAGGACAGTTTGATTTTTTTTGCCTTTGCCTCTTTTATAACATCCATGGCAAGGGGAAGTCCCTTGAAATACCTCGGTATCTGGGAAACGCATGTGAGATTTATCTCTCCTGTTTCGCTGTCAAGCTGTCTTTCCGCAACCAGCCTGCGCCTGCTGTAATCAAACCTTGAGGCCACCGAGGGAGAGAAGGTTTCTTTCCAGAGGAAATATCCCATGTATCCGGTTGAACGGTTCTGCCCGTATATAGGAGGGCTTATATCGCTTTTCTCCCAGTTGTAAACGGCTATGGTTTTTGCCATTTTATGAAAGAGCCTGTCTCCGAAAATATCGAAAAGCATTATGAATACATCTCCGTCTGTCTCCATCTTGTAAGTTGAACTCCTGTGCGGGCGCGCCTTTGTCATAAAAACTTCGCTTTCCGGGTCGTACAGATGGCCTGCCGTAAGTTCGTATATAAGCTCCTTGAGCCTCGGTTCCCATGAAAACTCGTATGATTCCAGTATATTTCTCGTAACTGAAATAACTCTCCAGTGCCTGGTCTTTGAAGTAAGATTTTCCTTTATGGCATTTGAATAATTCTCCAGTATATCCCCGGCGCGCCTGTTTCCTGTAATATAATAGTCGAAAAGAGCCTGGTTGAGATTGCCTGAGGTGGCAAGTGGGGTATCAGCGCTGGATTTGCCAACCCAGTAAAGTGGCAGGTCGAGGGGACGGTTCCTGTCGCGCAAAGAACCCGGAGAGCCGATATTTTCCAGTATGAGTCCCTTTGTTTTATTTTTACTGCTCCAGTGGGAAATATTGTTGTCAAGGAATGCGCGGTTTGCCCCCTGCGCAAATTCCCTTATGGAGCGGTCTCCTGAACGGGCATAGAGGTACCAGCTGTCTGAACGTATGGTGTAACTGCCCCCCCGCAGGTCGTGTATAATCCATATGGGTCCGGCATTGTAATCTATGAAACCCCCGATTTCTCCTCCCAATCCCTGCTTTACCTTTCCCCAGAAAAGGTTGGATATGAGTGTTTCTTCAAGGGGGAAATCTTTTCTGTTAACAGGATGAAGAGCCCCAAAGGCTTCTGTTTTTCTTATCCAGTCCGGGCTGACATGGGCAAATACCTGCCTTGAATGGAGAAAACTGACCAACCCCGGCTCGTTACCCGGGAAAAAGGGAGAAAACAAGAGTTCGTGGGTCTTGCTCCAGCCGACAGCATTGCTTGAATGTTTTAAAACAAACGAAGTGTAGTTTTCCAGAAGATTTCGCGACACCTTGTCAAAGTCCGCCACCTTTTCGATAGGCAGCATTCCCCAGTTTTTCATGAGGTTTTCCATCTTGAAATCAAGTTCAATGCCCGAAACGGATGAACTGTAAAGCTTCATGTTTATCCTGTCGTATGCAACCTCCATCTCTTTGGGGTGCTGGGCAGAAGCGTCGCGGCATGAAAACATGAACCCTCCGTTCCTTCCTTCCACGCCTGCCCAGTCTCCTATCTTTTCACCGAGGCAAACAGGTTCCTTGCTTCCCGATGCAGACACCTGTGCCATGTTTTTTCCCCTGAGGTACGGAATCCAGGGAGTGCTCGGATTCTGGCGCGTCCATGAATAAACGTTGGGCCTGAGTCCAAAGGTCGCTCCTTCCTTCTGCATGGAACTGTATACCTTCCCTTCTGAAAGGGGCAGTGAAACTAAATTGAACTTTATTTTTTCCGAAACTGCCGTTTCCTTTGCATTAATGGCCTTCCATCCTTGCAGAACAATTTTTCCGTCGGCGGGATTCATGCTGTTTGCGGGAGTCATGCTGAATATCGCCTTTGTATCCGTACCTGGCAGTACCTCCAGTTCCCACCCTATATCCCTGAACCACACCTCGCCTGTATCCCTTGTAATTATAAGTGTATGGGTTGCTTCCGCTTCCGGCCTGCCTGCGGTGAATTTGAGCCGCGTTATGTGGCGGGCAAGTATTTCCCCGGCCGTTGTCACGTAGTCTCCTTCTATTCTTATAACGGAGGATACGGGCCCCTCAGATTCGAGCCTCATGGAAGCATCCTTAGAAGAAACCTTGCCGAGCCTGCCTTTCTGGTCTATAACGTATAGCCCTTGCATGGTCCCTTCCCTGGCAAAAACTTTGTTGTTGCAGCGCACCTCCTTGATAAGGGCTCCGTCGCTGCCGACAACATATTCCGCGGGACCTGTTTTTACAATTAAACGCCCGCCGTTTTTTTCAACCCTGACCGGTACCGCTGGAAAGCTTCCCCTTGTTCTTTCCCCCGGGACAACATATATTTCTTCTCCCGTCCTTCCGGAAACAAGAGCGTCTACCCATATCCATTTTACCGAACCTTCTTCTGACCACCTGCCGGCAATTTCCAGCTGTGAAGGAACCTCTCTTCCGGAAGCATCCATGACTTTCAATCCGTCACCCTGCCAGAGAGAGCCCCGCGGAAGAGGCAGACCGAACCTCACAGGATATCTATCAATGCTTTCAATCCCTTCGGGAATATCTATCTTAACGGGAATTCTCGTACCGGATTCAAGAGATTTTGGTTTGTCCGCCGAAACCCAGGTTTCCCCCATCCCGAGCAGGATGCCTGTGTTATTTCTCCATTCAATTCTTACCAGGGCCCTCTCTGCTTTAAGGCTTCTCATGTCTATTCTTATAAGGGCTTCGCTGGATTCAACCATGCTTTTTGCCTGTGCCATTATGCGGGATTCCATATTCCTGACTGAAACCAGAAGGCCGGTATTTTCAACCGGCACATTTTTCGCATCAAGCTTAACAAGCACGTCTATCCAACTCTCCCAGCAACCGATGGATTCCCTGCCGGTATAAAGCTTGACCCCATTGATGCTTAAAGCTCCGGGGGTTTCTTCCCACGGCAGGATTTTCGCAAGATTGGAAAATTCAATCCTAACGGGCGTTGATGCATTGCAGGGCAAACAGAAGGATGCAATGGGAAGTAAAACAAAAAGATGAACAAAAAATTTCATTATTGATTTTATCCTATACATTCTCTTTTCCCCTTCAGTTGGTTAAAATTTCAAGCCCTATTTTATTTTTCAATCTGAAAGCCAGGGTCCAGAAGCAACTATTCAATAAACCACATCAGGCAACGTGTTTGACTGAGTTCTTACGTATTGAATTGCAATGCAATTCTATTTTTTTCCTGGAGGCCAGTCAAGAACCTCGCATCTTTCAGTCCACTCTTTATATTTTTTTTCAAGTTCATCTCTTTTTGTTTTATTTTTTTCAGCAAGGTCATTGAGTTCCGTTCTGTCGTCATTCATGTTGTAAAGCTCCCATTTGCCCGTGCCGTCCTTTGCCTGATGTTGAGATACAAGTTTCCATTCGCCGTCCCTCACAAAGCGGTTTCCCATATGCTCCCCGAAAAACGGCCGTTCTCGTTTCCATTTCTTTCCCTGCAAAACGGGCATAAAACTCTCCCCTTCCGAAACAGGGCTTTTCTTCCCTTTTAATTCCTTGGGATAAACAGCGCCAGCAGCCTCTATGCATGTGGCTGTCAGGTCTATAAGGTGGCAGGGAGAATGTTCTATTGACTGCTTTTTTATTGTCGCAGGCCACTGCATTACACAGGGTGTTGATATTCCGCCTTCATGCACCCAGCTTTTATAAAGGCGAAAAGGGGTATTTGAAGCATTTGCCCAGGGGAGTCCGTAACTCATGAATGTTTCATCCGCTCCGGGTTTACGGTCAGGTGTGTTTCCAACATGCATCCGACGACCGTCAGGAGTCGGCATATTATATCTCATGGGTTCGGGCTTATCCTTATCTTCTGCAAGAAATTCAGCGCACCCGCCGTTATCCGAAAGGAAAACAACCATGGTATTTTCTTCTATGCCGAGCCTTCTCAGTTTTTGCAGGACCCTGCCTATACCCTGGTCCATGCGGTCAACCTGGGCGGCATATACGGCCATACGCAGGTCCTCCCATTCTTTTTCCCTGGCATCCTGCCACAACGGAGCTTTTTCATCCTTCGGGGATATCTTCCATTTTGGGTCCAGGATTTTCATTCCTGTAAGCTTTTCGTGCCGCTCCTCACGGATTTTATTCCACCCCTTGTTTACATATTTTCCCTCGTATTTTGCTATATCTTCGGGAAGGGCGTGAAGAGGCCAGTGGGGAGCGGTATATGCAAGGTAAAGAAAAAAAGGATTCTCTGATACTACAGCTTCATCAATCATTTTAAGAGCTTCCTCGGTCAATGCATCCGTAATATAATAATTTTGCCCCGGCGGGGAAAGAAGGTTATAGCCGTTAATCATGTACGGAGGGTGAAAATAACTGCCGGCTCCTCCGAGCATGCCGTAATGCTTGTTGAACCCCCTCTGCACGGGTATCGGATGGTCATTGTTTCCGGGAGTCCATGTTTCGGACTGCATGGGCGGATAATTACCGCCTACATGCCATTTGCCGGACATGAAAGTGGAGTATCCTTCTTTACCGAGCATCTCCGCTATTGTAGCACAATCCTCACGAAGAAATCCCTGGTATTCCCTTATACCCGCATTACCTGTCATATAACCCACTCCTGCCTGGTGCGGGTAGAGTCCCGTGAGAAGAGATGCCCTTGAAGGACAGCACCTGGCGCAATTATACATCTGGGTAAACCGCACGCCCTTTTCTGCCATGCTGTCTATATTTGGCGTCTTTATTTCAGAACCGTAGCATCCCAAATCTGAAAAGCCCATGTCATCTGCAAGAATTATTATTATATTAGGTTTCATTTTGCATTACCTTTCATTGCAGGCTACGTGCTCAGGCGAACCCTGAAAAGTATTCCTGCCGCTTTTCAATTTTTACTGTAGCGGTCTTCAGGACAAGCCCGGGATAAAGCATTTATCCCGTATAATATAACAGGACAAGTGCAACGGTTTTCAGACGTGCCATAAATGGCTTATACCGGGTTATTCCGGGGCACCGCTACAAAAGGTGCCGCCTATCTTGCTTCTAACGGTTCTTTTGAAAAAGCCGATATCCCTTTTAGGTTGCCGTCGAAAAGAAAGAGCGCCCTTGTGTTTTTGTCCATTCCCGGCGCAGTCTTTTCCGGGACAAAATTATCGGCATATCTTATTACATCCGATATTCTCAACATGTCGACACTTCCTTCAATCGGGCCTATAGTTATATCTTCCTTTTTATCAGAAAGGCTGAAAATATCCCATCCGCCCAAAGACGCAAGAAAAGGTTCTCTTATTAATCCCCTTGTATCTTTAAGCTTTTTGCCATTAACGAATATGTTAAATTCACCTTCGACTCCGTCCTTCGGCTTCTCCTCTCCCGGCTTGGGAGGCAGAGGCGTTACTTTTAGCTGGTCAGGTCCGCCAAGCGCGAGTTCGGAACCTCCTCCCCTTATAAAACGGACTGCAAGTACATTTTTACCCTTGTTAACCTTTACATTGACAGTATGGTTCCATATGGAAAAAGGAAAATACATATTGCTCGTTTCCGTGGTATCAAGGACAATCTTTCCGTTCACCCACGCCTGCATCCACCAGTCTCCTCCCATACCGAGAGTTACTTCCTGTTCCCTTGCCGAATTGAAAGCCAGGAACACGTACGCATTCTTGCCCGTGGGCTCTTTTTTCAGCATGTCAGGAAAATCATACAGGTTGTTTTCCACTGAAACATCTTTTCCTGTCAAAACCTTTCCCCCAACCTCTATTTTTTCAGGGTACGAGTTCAGAATTGCGGGAGTCAGGATTCCATCGGAGCTGTCAAGCGGCCCGAATATTCTCCACTTTGAAGGCCATTCAACAGAACCGTTAATCATTTCACCGGGAGGAAGAGCGGGAGGAGCTTCGGATACTTTCCATATATTCCAGGTGTATGCAAGATGTATCCATTGAGCAGAATTGAAAAAATAACATTCCTGTTTACCTATTTTGGGAAGGCCTATCTCCCTATCACCCAGCAATTCTATTTGAAGGTCGCTGTAAACCTGCCTGTTCCAATTTTTGCCTCCGTACAGGTAGTTAAGATTAATATGAGGACCTTTCAGGAAGCTTCTTGAAATGAAAGGATTTTTTGATACTGGTATTTCGGAGCTTGTCCAGCCAGTTTTCAGCCAGAATTCTATCGTCCCTTTTTTACCGGGAAAACAGGCATATCCACCCTGGGATACATTTTGCCCCCTGTTGAAAGAAATCGTTTTATCTCCATGCATCCTCAGTGCATTTCCAGAAACGCCGGGCACAAATTCCATAGTATCGCCAAAAGTATATTCCGGCTGTAATTTCTTCCACACGGCTTTTTTCCCAAGGTCCGGCAGGCGTCTGGAAGAACCGAAGGAAACTATCGGTTCGACATTGATAAGCTTTGCGAATGAAGGCGGACAAACCCCCAGCTTTCCGCTTCCGTAAAAGGCAGGTTCTATGCTCCATATGCCTCCCTGGCCGCTTACAGGTATTGACATTTTTCCCGTATTTTCCTGGGAAGCTGATAAAACTGTTCTGCCCCTGCTGTTTTTTATTGTATGCGGCCTTCCCATGAAAATTTCAAGATTCTTTAGATTTGAAGGCACATAAAAATAGTAGGGAACCCCTTCTTCAGAATAAGTCAGCCCGTTCTGCCTGACTGCGGACCAGAAACCTTCAGGACAATACAAAGCAATTTTTTCCGCATTGGAATTTTTCACTGAAAAAGATTCATTGCCATCCATGGAAGCCAGGTAGAAACCGCTTTTTGCTGTTGCAGGTAGAGTAACCTGTGCGTTAAACAATATACTGCCTGGGTCATCTGCCCAGAGCATCCTTGTTTTCACGGGGTCGGCAGTATCCCTGCCTATAATAATACAAGCTCCCGCCGTCAATTGTCTTTCGCCATTTACCGGGAAATCATAAACCCTTATGCCTGCATCCTCGCGATCGCTGAGAAAAGACATATTTAAGATAGTATCTCTTCCTGCCCTGTGGGAAAATAAAATTTCCCCCGGGCTCACCTCCAGGGATTTTACAAGCACCGAATCAGGCGTTTTCCAGTTATCTGTATCTGAATATCCCCTTACGGCAATTGACAACATGCATAATAAAACCGAAAACATTACAGCTTTCACCAACAACTTCATTCTATTCATTTCTCCCTCCTTGCGTTGTGTTTGGTTCTGCCAAACATGGCTATCCTTCTTATAATGTTTCTCCAAGTTTTCCAATAATTTTTAATTACTTCTGACTCTCCCCGCCTGTCATTATGAAATCGGTGTTTTGTGCAAACTGATATATTTTTATTCAGGGACTCACGTTTTTACCCTGTTAAGCATACCTTCTTTTGGTGTATCGGTCTCCCTGAAATGCCCGGGATAAATTTTATCCTCCATAGCTTTAGCGAAGGAGGACGCAACGCTACATTATGCTTATTTTGCTTCCACCGGTTCCTTTGAAAGAGCAGAAATACCTTTCAGGTTTCCGTCAAAGTAAAAAAGAGCCCTCGTATTCGAGTCAAGTTTAGGAACATCGGATGCAGGAACAAAATCCTCAGTGTATCGGACAATGTCGGAAATCCTCAGGTTATCCATGTTTCCGTCAAAAGGACCTATCGTTACATCTTTTATACTGCTCTGAAGTCCTGCTATCCTGTTCCCTTTAAGTGGAGCCAGTCCGTATTTTGTACTGTCAAAAATCATTTTTTTGCCATTCAGGAAAATTGACAATCCACCGCTTACGCTGGTAGTCTCTTCGTTGATTTCCCATGTAAAGGCAACATGCGTCCACTCGCCTGCCTTGAAAAAATGGCGGCACTGGAAACCTGCAGGGGACTGCCCTTCTTTTTCAGGGAGAAGTTCAAGCCTGACGTGGCTTTCACTGTCTGTTTCAGAAATACGCACACGGTAAAGATGTCCGAGACGGACATGCGAGCATGCAAGGAAAGTTTTGTATATGGTCTGTGTCATTTCCATTGGTATCTCATATGTAGAAACGTCAGGCTTATACCAGAATTCAACAGTTCCCCTTTTCCCTGGAAAATATGAGTGTCCACCCTGCCGGACACTGTTTCCCCTGTCGAAAATAACTTTGCTATCATTTGCGGTCCTCAATGCCTTCCCGCTCAGACCGGGTAAAAAATCCAGAGATTTTTCATCTTTTGCCGCCAAAAGAGAAAGAGCAGACATCCTTATTCCCGGTATTTCAGGTAAAAGTCCAGGGAAACCGAAAGCAACAACAGGTTCCACGTTTATAAGCTTGACAAATGAAGGCGGAGAAGAACCCCTGAAAGCGCTTACGCAGTATTCTATGCTCCACACGCCGGCTTTTCCCGATACCGGTATCTTCACTCTTCCCATATTTTCATTAAGCATTTCAACTGCCACGGAACCGTCCGGTGCTTTCACCCTGACAGGCCTGGCTATAAGGATTTCAAGTTCCTCAAGGCCTTCCGGAACCCTGAAGAAAGCAGTCCTCCCTTCACCCGGACGGCCGTACTGGGAACCACTGTGCTCTGCAACGGAGATAGACCAGAAACCTTCAGGACAATAAAGTGCTGCAACCGGGGAATCAGAATCAAGCAAAGTGAACGTCGTATCGCTTCCGAGAGAAAGCAGGTATAGACCTCCCGCAACTTCTGAAGGCACGGTAACGCGTGAATAATAAAATCTTTTTTTGCGCGGGTACTCATCCGGCCTTTTCAAAAAATAATCGCCGTCATTCATCCTCTCCTCAAATGCAGTTTCCAGCTTTCTTACAGGCGTTATTATTTTACCGTTTCTGTCGTAGGAGAAGAGTTCAGGAGCAGGAGGTTTTTCATTAAAATCTGTCTGGAGATAAATGCTTAAATTTGTATCTTTACCTCCCTCATGAAGAAAAAGTATTTTCCCATCGGGCTGCTTTATAGGTTTCACGACAAGGGGCGTTGTCTTTCCACTCCATCCTTTTTCGGAAAGAAGCTTTAAAGCTGTAGGAATGCCGATAAACGGGTTGTGATACTCGTGGTGCCCAAGAAAGAAGCTCCGCCGAGGTCCGGGAAAATTCGGAACGACATTAAGCAGATGCGGCCATTCAAGAAGATTTTCAGGTTTCATTGACAACTCTGCTGACAGCGGCAGGGTTTGTATATAATAAAGACTATCCCTGACCGTCTGTTCAACAACTGCCCTGTATCTTTCATCGCCTGTCATCCAGTAAGCTATGGCATGAGTAAACCCATCGTAATTCTTATACCCTACCGGCCTGTATCTCCTGTCAAACCTGTATCTCTGGTCTACAAGCTTCAGGAAAGCTTCCTTTGCAAGTTCGTCACCCGTTTCAAGGTAATATTCCAGGATATTGTGGCTTGTCCTGTGGTCCTTGTACATGGGCCCGTAGTGGCCGGTGAAAAGCCTGAAACCGTTCTGGCTTTCAAGGTCGACCATCTCTTTTACAACCTCTCTTGCCGCATTTCCCGCTTCTTCATCCCAGTCCATGATGAAAAGAGTAAGAAGTGTCCTTATCCCTTTTGCATGAAAATGACTGGGCGGACCGCCAGGTTTCCATCCGTTCTTTTTAAAAGATTCCTTTATCATTTGAACCAGATAAAGAGATTGTTCGTCTCCGGTCAGGTAATACTCCAAAAGCCAGTGTCCTATATCTCCGGCATTTATGCTCCATATATATGTACGGTCTCCCCAGAACAAGGGCAGTAACCCAGCCCTGCCTCCGCCTCCGGGCGATGTTATGAAACCACCTTTTTGTTTCCCCGGTGAGCCCGATGCATCGCTGTGGGCAAGGTACCAGTCTCCCGTAAACCGGCTGAAACGGCGGCCGTAATCATAGTAACGACGTTCTCCGCTTCTTGCATAGTGGCGCCACGGTTCACGCCTGACGCCGTATTCCCTGAGGGTTGAAAGAGCATGGAACTGCGACATGGCAACACCTTTTTTGGCGATACTGTAGCTCCTGTCGGGATAGCATCCCCAGGCAATATACCCGTTCATAGGGAAAACTTTAAGAGGAAGGATAAAGCGGTCCCAGTACTCGGAAATCATGAATTCTTCATTCGGAAAATGTTTTGTATCCTTGTGAAGCATTGGATATCCCATAACCTCTGTTTCGCACAATCTTTCAGTATCAGAAAGAGCAAGTACCTGCCTGGAAGCCGCCATTGCTGACTTTTTGACATTATCTTCACGGTATCTTCCGATATGGGGGAGCAACCATATATCGTGGGTACGCGCAGTTCCCTGCGCGTTGCTATTTGTAGCATCAAGTTCTCCGCTTTTGAGCATTCCAAGACCCTCTTCAACCCATGTTTGGTAATAATCCTTTACCAGTGTCTTTACCCTGAAATCAAGTTCCTTTCCAGAACGCCCCGACCACAAAACCGCCCTGGCTCCTCTCGCCCCGAAGGATATCTCCTTGGGATATCTCTCCGCCAGCCACGGCATTACAAGGGTCAACCCGAAGTTACCGTAATCACCGTGCGCCCAGTCTCCAGCTGTTTTTATATCCTCAAACGGAGTGTCCTTTCCACCGGTTGATTTACCTACAAAAGCTTTGTATTCGCGTTCGGCAAAATGGGGATATTCTCCCTGCATCATGTATACCTCGCTGCCATTTACAGAAATTTTCTTTACCTGATATTCACTGCCGGTTTCTCCAATCGCAAAGTATGCATCAGATGGACCCGCAGGAGTCCTGAATTCTAAACCGTAATCTTTGAACCATACCTTGTTTGTATCCTCGGTGAATAAAAGAGAATGGGTTATCCGGATGGAAGGAGTCCCTGCAGAAAAATAGAGCCACACATCGGCCTTTGCAAGTTTTTCTCCCGTATCTGTCACGTACCAGCCGGAACGTTTCAAAACTATCCTTCCCGGTCCTTCCTTGATAAATGTGT
>Ga0116144_10004678_pt1 | contig 12857 bp, 13 predicted proteins | sample AD_UKC035_MetaG_FD_89746 | JGI IMG/M metagenome (GOLD analysis project Ga0116144, IMG submission 89746) | Active sludge microbial communities of municipal wastewater-treating anaerobic digesters from USA - AD_UKC035_MetaG | ecosystem: Engineered > Bioreactor > Anaerobic > Digestate | place: USA... | reverse complement strand
TGGTGCAGATCGTGCCGATGTACTTCCAGGGCGTGAGCACGAAGGCCGCCCCGGGCGTGAAGCCGTATGACGCGCTGCGTCTCGCCGGGCGCGACGTGTATGTCCGCGAAGGCTGCTACAACTGCCATTCGCAGATGATCCGCCCGTTCCGCTCGGAGACCGAGCGCTACGGCGCGTACTCGCTCGCCGGCGAGTCGGTGTACGACCACCCGTTCCAGTTCGGCTCGAAGCGCACGGGGCCCGACCTCGCGCGCGTCGGCGGCCGCTACTCCGACGACTGGCACCGGGTGCACCTGCTGAACCCTCGCGACGTGGTGCCTGAGTCAAACATGCCGGCCTATCCGTGGCTGGCCGAGAAGACGATCGACGGCGCGCTCGTCGCGAAGAAGACGCGCGCGCTGGTCAAGCTCGGCCACCCGTACACCGAGGAAGAACTTGCCGGGGCCGCCGCCGCGGTCGAGGGCAGGACCGAGCTGGAGGCGCTGATCGCCTACCTGCAGGGCCTCGGCACCAACGTCAAGGCGGGTGGCTGAAGCCATGGACATCGGCACGGTGCGCGGCCTGTTCACGATCCTGTGCATGCTGGCGTTCATCGGGCTGGTGTTCTGGGCCTGGAGCAGCCGGCGCAAGGCGGACTTCGACGAGATGGCGCAGATGCCCTTCCGCGAGGAGCCGCCGCAGAACAATGGAGCGAAATCCGATGACTAGCGGTTGGAGCCTGTACGTCACGATCCTGACGATCGTAAACATCCTCGCGTGCGTCTGGCTGTTGCGCTGGACGTCGAAGCCGAAGAGCGCCGACGAGAAGATCGGCGGCGGCGCCGACACCGGCCACACCTGGGACGGCGACCTGCGCGAATACAACAACCCGCTGCCCAGGTGGTGGCTGTGGCTGTTCTACATCACGGTGGCGTTCGGCCTGCTGTACCTCGCGCTGTACCCGGGCCTCGGCAACTTCAAGGGGGCCACCGGCTGGACCCAGGCGAGCCAGTGGGAGCAGGAGAACGCGAAGGCGGAGGCCAAGGTGGCCGCCTATCTCGCGCCGTTCGCGTCGTTGACCGTGCCCGAGCTGGCGGCCAACGCCCAGGCGATGGCCACGGCGAACAACCTGTTCCAGAACAACTGCGCGCAGTGCCACGGCGCGGACGGCGGCGGTGCTCGCGGCTTCCCCAACCTCGCCAACTCCGACTGGCAGTGGGGCGGTGAGCCGGACTCGATCGTGCAGTCGATCGCGTACGGCCGCACGGCCGCCATGACGCCGTGGGGCGAGGTGCTCGGCGCCGCGGGCGTCGAGCAGGTGGTCGCCTACGTGCAGAAGCTCTCCGGCCAAGCGGCGGATGGGGCGCTGGCTGGCGCGGGCGAGACGCAGTTCCAGACCTTCTGCGCGGCCTGCCACGGCCTCGACGGCAGGGGTATGGCGGCGCTCGGCGCGCCGAACCTGACCGACGACGTGTGGCTGTACGGCGGCGATGCGGACACGATCCGCGAGAGTGTCGTGAACGGCCGCATGGGTCAGATGCCGGCGTTCCAGGACAAGTTGGGCGAGCAGCGCGTGCGCCTGCTCGCTGCCTACGCGCTCAGGCTGTCGGGCGGCGCGCAGTAGCGGGCCATGGCGCCGCCCGGAGCCGAATACACGGGTGCGATGCGGTGGCCACGCCTACGGCAGGACGTGGCCATCGTCACCTGGCCCTCCTTCCTCGTCGCCTGCGTCGCCACCATGATCTGCTTCGCCTTCATCGATCCCGTGCTGGTCGGCAACGACGACTATCCGCCGCCTGCCTTCGCCACGCGGATGTCGGGCTACGCCATCGGTTTCTTCTTCTTCTGGCTGATCTCGGCCCTGTCCAGTCTGCTCACCCTGTACCTCGCGCGCACCGCGCGCCCCGAGCCTCCCGAGACCGACAAGCCTGACGACTGGACGCGGAGCGCCCCATGACCGCGCCTGATGCGACCGAGGATGGCGGGCTGTACGCAGCCCGCCAGAAGATCTACCCGCGTGAGGTTGCGGGCCGCTTCCAGCTGCTGCGCGTCCTCACCGTGTGGGTGCTGCTCGGCATCTATTACGTGCTGCCGTGGATTCCCTGGGGCGGCCGCCAAGCGGTGCTGTTCGACCTGCCGGCGCGCAAGTTCCACATCTTCGCGCTCACCCTGTGGCCGCAGGACTTCTACTTCCTCACCTGGCTGCTGGTGATTGCGGCGCTGTCGCTGTTCTTCTTCACCGCGCTGGCCGGCCGCCTGTTCTGCGGCTACGCCTGCCCGCAGACCGTATGGACCGAGACCTTCCTGTGGATGGAGCGGCTCGCCGAGGGCAGCCGCTCACGGCAGATGAAGCTCGCGAAGGCCCCGTGGACCAGCGAAAAGATTCTGCGCAAGGCTGCCAAGCACGCGATGTGGATCGTCTTCGCGCTGTGGACCGGGTTCACCTTCGTGGGCTACTTCACGCCGATCACAGAGCTCGCCGGCAAGATCGCCAGCCTCTCGACCGGTCCCTGGGAGACGTTCTGGGTGCTGTTCTACGGCGGTGCCACCTACGTGAACGCGGGTTTCATGCGCGAGCAGGTCTGCAAGTACATGTGCCCATACGCGCGCTTCCAGAGCGCGATGTTCGACCGCGACACGTTGATCATCACCTACGACGAGCGGCGCGGCGAGCCGCGCGGCGCGCGCAAGAAGGGCAGCGACCACAAGGCGAGGGGCCTCGGCGACTGCGTCGACTGCACCATGTGCGTGCAGGTCTGCCCGACCGGCATCGACATACGCAAGGGCCTGCAGTACGAGTGCATCGCCTGCGCGGCCTGCATCGACGCCTGCGACGAGGTGATGGACAAGGTCGGCTACCCGCGCGGCCTGATCCGCTACGACACGCAGAGCGGCCTCGAGGGCAAGCGCAGGCACGTCGTCCGCCCGCGCACGATCGTCTATGCATCGCTGCTCGCACTGCTGGTCACCGGCTTCGCCGTCACCCTGTCGGTCCGCAACGAGGTGGGCGTGGACGTGATCCGCGATCGCAATGCGCTCTACCGCGAGCGCTCGGACGGCCGCATCGAGAACGTCTACAACGTGAAGGTCCTGAACAAGGACCGCGACGCGCACGAGTTCCGCATCAGCGCCACGGGCGTCGAGGGCCTCGAGGTCGACTACGTGGGCCCGACCGTGTACGTGGCGCCCGGCGCCGTGCAGAGCGTGCCGGTGCGCATCCGCGTGCCGCGCAGCGCGCTGCAGGGCGGCACCGACCTGGTGGTGAGCATCGAGGCGGTCGGCCGGCCCGACCTGGCCGCGAGCGGCAAGGCCCGTTTCATCGCACCGACGGACTGATAGGCTGCACGCATGATCGACTCCACGCCCAAGCCCTGGTACCGCCACCTCTGGCCCTGGCTGCTGATCGTGCCGCCGGCGGCGGCCGTCATCGGCGGCTTCCTCGTGCTGTACCTCGCTCTCACGCGCCCCGATGCGCTGGTCAGCGAGGACTGCTTCAAGGACGGCGTGACCATGGTCTGCGGCGAGGAAGCCCGGAGAATCCTCGAGAGCGCCGGGCGCGACGGGGACCGGCCGGCGCAATGAGCGCCAGCGGGCATCCCTGCTTCCACTGCGGGGAGCCCATACCACGCGGGCTCGTCATCCACGCGCGCGTCGCGGGGCGCGACGAAGCCGTCTGCTGCTACGGCTGCAAGGCCGTCGCCGAGTTCATCAGCGGCGCGGGCCTCGGCGACTACTACCGGTACCGCGACACGGCGAGCACGCGCGCCGACGAACCACCGCGGCCCGACCGCTGGGCGGCCTATGACCGCCCCGAACTGGTGGAGCGCCTGACGCGGGCCGAGCCGGACGGCGCCCGCTCGATCACCGTGCTGCTCGAGGGTCTGCGCTGCGCGGCGTGCAGCTGGCTGGCGAACAAGGCGCTCTCGCAGCAGAACGGCGTGCTCGACGTAAGCGTGAACCCCGCGACGGCGCGGGCGCGCCTGGTGTGGGACCCGGCCAGGGTGCGCCTCGGCGACCTGCTGCGCGTGCTCGAGCACGTGGGCCTGCGCCCACACCCGCTCGCGGGCGAGCCGTCGGAGCAGATGGCCCTGCTCGAGCGGCGCGACGCGCTGAAGCGCCTCGCGGTCGCAGGCTTCGGCAACATGCAGGTGATGATGTTCGCCGTGCCGCTGTATTTCGGCGCGGTGTCGGGCATCGACCCGCAGATGCGCGAGTACATGCGGCTCGTGAGCATGCTGGTGTCGGTCCCGGTGGCGCTGTACTCCGGCTGGCCGTTCTACCGCGGTGCCTGGCATGCGCTGCGCGCACGCAGCATCAGCATGGACGTGCCGGTGAGCCTCGGCATCCTGCTCGCGTTCGTCGCGAGCGTGTGGAACGCCCTCACGGGCCACGGCGAGGTGTACTTCGACTCGGTCAGCATGTTTGTGTTCTTCCTCGGGCTCGGCCGCTACGTCGAGATGATCGCGCGCCACCGGGCCGGCAGCGTGGCCGACGCGCTCGCCCGGCTGGCGCCGATGACCGCGCGCCGCGTGCGAGCCGGCGCCACCGAGGACGTGCAGGCCGTCGAGCTCGGGGTCGGCGACGAGCTCCTGGTGCGCGCAGGCGAGGTGTTCGCGGCGGACGGCGTGGTGCTCGAGGGCGACGGCCGCGTGGACGAGTCGATGCTGACCGGCGAGTCGGTCGCTGTGCCCAAGCCGCCGGGGACGGCGGTGCACCAGGGCACGCAGAACCTCGCCGCGCCGCTGCGCGTGCGCGTCACGGCCGTCGCGGGCGGCACGGTGCTCTCGGGCATCGTGGCGCTGCTCGAGCGCGCGCAGGCCGAGCGGCCCCGCCTCGCCAGAGCCGCCGACCGCGCCGCCGCCTGGTTCCTCAGCCGCATCCTGTTTGGGGCGGCGATCGTGTACGCGCTCTGGTGGTTCGTTGATCCGTCGCGCGCCTTCCCGGCGACGCTGGCGGTGCTGGTGGTCACCTGCCCCTGCGCGCTGTCGCTCGCCACGCCCACGGCGCTCGCGGCCGCGACCGCCGCCCTGGCGCGGCGCGGCGTGCTGGTCGCGCGCACCGACGCCATCGAGACGCTGGCGAAGGCGACGCGCGTACTGTGGGACAAGACCGGCACGCTCACCCGAGGCCTGGTGCGCGTCGAGGACGTGCGCAGCCTCGGCGCGATCTCGAGCCAGCAGGCGCTCGAGTGGGCGGCCTCGCTCGAGCAGCTGTCCGAGCATCCGATTGCGCGGGCATTCACGGTGACCGGCGCACCGACCGTGCGCGCGAGCGACGTCGAGGTGCACGCCGGCCGGGGCATCGAGGGACGCATCGAGGGGCGGCGGCTGCGCGTCGGCACGCGCGCGTTCGCCGCGGGCCTGCAGTCGCAGGCGACCGCCGACGCGGGGCCCGATGCCGCCGGCGATGAGTCGGGCGAGAGCCGGGTCTACCTCGGCGACGAATCGGGCCTGCTCGCGGCGTTCACGCTCTCGGACCCGCTGCGACCTGAGGCAGGCCACTGTGTCGCCGGCCTCGCGGCGCTGGGACTGCCGTCGGAGATCGTGAGCGGCGACCAGCCGGGCGCGGTCGCCCGCATTGCTGCACGCACCGGCATCGACGGCCACGCCGCGCGTCTCTCGCCGCAGGACAAGCTCGAGCGCCTGAAGTCGCTGCAGGCCGGAGGCGCCGTGGTAGTCGCAGTGGGCGACGGCATCAACGACGCGCCCTTACTGCGCGGGGCGGACGTGGCCATCGCCATGGGACGCGGCTCGGCGCTGGCCCAGACCAGTGCCGACCTGATCCTGGTGCGCGAGTCCCTCGATGAGCTTCCAGCGACCGTCTCCCTCGCCCGCCGCACGCAGCGGGTGATCCGCCAGAACCTCGGCTGGGCCATCGGCTACAACCTGGCGGCTCTGCCGCTCGCCGCATTCGGCCTCGTGCCGCCGTGGCTCGCCGCGATCGGCATGTCGCTGAGTTCCGTGGTGGTGGTGCTGAATGCCATGCGCCTGTCGCGCGGATCGGCGCCGCGACGGCGATCGGGCATGCCCGCGACCCCGCAGGCGGAGGCGGCCTGACGTGGAGATCCTCTACGTCATGATTCCGCTCGGACTGGTGCTGGTCGCGCTCGGCCTGTGGGCATTCTTCTGGGCGACGGGCAGCGGCCAGTTCGACGATCTCGACAGCCCGGGCTGGACGGTGCTCGAGGACGACGAGGCGCCGCCGCCGGACGAACCGCAGCCGCAGGACGACGCTCCGAGGGAGCAGGGCCGATGATGAACGTGGATCCCGGTGCCGTGAGCCTCGGCGCCGCGCTGGTGGCGGGATTCGCGGCGAGCGGCCACTGCCTCGGCATGTGCGGCGGCATCGCGGGCGCACTCGCCATGCGCCGTCCCGAGGCCGGCTTTGGCGCGCGGCTCGGCTACGCGCTCGCTTACAACCTGTCGCGGATCACGAGCTACGCCGTCGCCGGCGCGCTCGCCGGGCTGCTCGGCCGCACCCTGCTCGCCGCCGTGAACGTCAAGCCCCTGTCGATCGCGTTCCGCGTCGTGGCCGGCGCGATCATGATCGCGGCGGCCGTGCAGATCGTGTCCGGCTGGCGACTGCTCGGCCCGCTCGAGGCCGCGGGATCGAGGCTGTGGCGCCGTGTCGCGCCCTGGGCGGGCCGGCAGGGCCGGGCGGGCGGGCTCGGCGGGGCGGTCGCCCTCGGGCTCGCCTGGGGCTGGCTGCCCTGCGGCATGACCTATTCGATGCTGCTCCTCGCCGCCACGACCGCCAGCGCGGTGACGGGCGCGGCCGTCATGCTCGCGTTCGGCGTGGGCACACTGCCGTCGATGGTGACCGCCGGCGTCGCGTTCGAGCGCGTTGCGCGCGGCCTCGCCAGGCGCGCGACGCTGCGCAACGTCGCTGGTGCGTTGCTGCTCGCGTTCGGGTTGTGGACGGCGGGGAACGCGCTGTGGCACCTGCTGCCCTCCGGCCAGGAGGGGCAGGGGCACGAGCACATGCATCACTGACCCCGGCGCGATCCTGTTCCTGCGGCCGCAATGGCTGATGCAAGGCGCCGCGATCAGCGAAATTCGTGCTGTCGGGCGACCCGACGGGAACTCCCCACGTGAGGACGTGCCGCTAACCGCTATCCGCCTGTTTCATTCCGGCCAGCAGTCTCTCCGCGCCCACACCCAGCCGCGAAATGCACATCATGGCGTCCTTTAAACGGACGTCGACGCGTTGCACTTGATCTGCGCGGGCAATGAATAAGGTCCCGACTGTCGGTGTCGGCGCGCTCGGCACGAAAATCGTGGCGCAGCCGTTCGCATGCCGCTCCATGACAAAGGCCATGACCCGCATGTTTTCCATTTCGACGAGCGCGACCTCGACCGACTTGTCCGACGGGATGACGCCGGCGAGCAGCGTGCGCACCATGGAGTAGCCCGGAAGTTTTGCGGCTGCATGTCGCTCAAACCAGTCGCGCAGTCGCTGGCCTGTTCCCGTGGTGGCCAACACGCCTGCCAGGTGGCAAACCAGCAGGACGACGAGCGCGGCAGTGAAATGCGGGGCTGAGACGCCCAGCACGGTCGCGCGCGGCAGTACATGCTCGATCGGCATGAGCAATCTCAATGCGAACTGCACGGCTATCGCGATCAACGCGCCGATGAGCGCGAGCGGCAACACGAACGTCACTGCGCCAATCAGTGTGATCTTGAGGAAACGCATGATTGAGCCCTCATAGATTGGACAGACGGAATCCAGCAGAGCAACGCACAGAAGACGCGCCTTCGGAGGCAGAACGCGCACGCAACGGCGTCACGGGAATCTGACCTCAAGCCGGCTCCAGAACGTCGATGTGATAGCGCGCGCGGCCAGCACGCTTCGCCCGGTACAGGGCCCGGTCGGCGCGCTTCATCAGATCCTGCGGCGATTCGCTTGCGCGGCACACCGCAATGCCGATGCTTGCGGAGGCGGCGATCGAATGGCCGGCCGCGTCGAGGGGTTCGCACAGCGCGGCGAGCAGTTTCTCGGCGATCGCCGCGGCGTCTGCCTCGCCCTTCACGTCCTCGACGACCACGATGAACTCATCGCCACCGATCCGTGCCAGCAGATCGCTTTCGCGCAATGTGGACTTCATCCGCCGGCCGAACGCGACCAGCAGCTGATCGCCGACCTCATGTCCCAGCGTGTCGTTCACGGGCTTGAGGTTGTCGAGGTCGAGTACCATGAGCGCGAGCGGCTCGCCGCGGCGATGGCAGTGCGTGACCGTCTCGGCGAAGCGCTGCTCGAAGTATGGCCGGTTCGGCAAATCGGTGAGCGAGTCGTGCAGCGCCAGCCGCGCGAGGCGCTCCTCGGCCTGCTTGCGCGCGGTGATGTCGCGAAACACCGCGACGAAATGCGGCGCGGATCCGCCGCCCATCTCGGTCACCGTGAACTCGGCCTCGAAGCGCGAGCCGTCCCTGCGCAGTCCCGTGCAATGGAAGTCGACGTGACCGATCACATTGCCGACGCCGGTGTCCAGCAGGCGTCGCATCGCCTCACCCTGCGCCGAGCGCTGATCTTCGGGCAGGAGCATCGCGATGTTGCGCCCGACGACTTCCTCGGCCGAATAGCCGAACATACGCGTCGCCGCGGCGTTCCAGGAGCGGATCGTGCCGTCGGGGTCCAGCATCATGATGCCGTCGGCGATGCTCTCCATCATCGACTCCAGCGCACGGCGCCGAAGCTGTGCTGCCTGCTGCGAGCGCGCCAGGCGCGCGTAGAGACTACTGTTCTCGAGCAGCAGCACGACCAGCACGAAGCTCGCGGCAGCGAGGCCGTAGACGCGGCCCGCGTACCAGCCCACCGAGTAGCGGCCGGCGTTGAACACCGCCGCCAGTGCGACATCGAATGCCCACGCGCAGATCACCACCATCAGCCACAGGTCGAGGACCGACAGCCCGCGGCGGCGCCATAGCGCCGGCAGCGCAGCGAGCGTAAAGAGCAGCGTGCCCCAGGCGACGACGTACTTCGCCGGAGCATCGGCGTGGCCGCGCATGATCACCGGCAGCGCTTCGTGGCCCGCCGTGGCGAGCAGCGCCAGAGCGGCGGCGACTGTCGCGGCAGCGGCGACCGCGAGCGCGATGGCCCGCGTGCGCCGCGCCGCGCCGTCAGTCGATGCGTCCCTGAGCAGGGCGTAGCCGATCGTCGCCGCGGGGAATCCAAGATGCCAGAAGAAATACAGCCAGGCGGTCGTCTGCGGGCCAGCGCCGAGCAGACCCGCCGGCGAGAACAGGCCCGGAAACGACAGCGCGTGAAGCACCGCCATCGCCGCGCTGAACAGGTAGCCGCTCGCGAGGACCAATAGCGCGCGCGAGCCCAGGATCGCGAACTGGCCGAAGAGCAGCACCGCCGTGATCAGGTCACAGATGACGAGCGCCGATTGGTAGATGCCGAGGAAAGCCGGGATCTCGGCGAGCGGCTGGCGCGCGAACGGCGCCACGGCAGCGAACACCGCCGCCGAGGCGAGCACCGTCGCCAATGCCAGCCGCCGCTCGCCGCGATCGGCCGGTAGCGTCGCGAGGAAGAGTTGCGACTCTTCGACCGGGCCGCCCGCCATGCCCACCCTTCTGCTCATCGAATCGTGTCGGTACCCCCGAGCGTCGGCGACGGCGTGCGCCGCCCACCACTGCGCGTTGTACCGGGCCTGGTCGGCGCATCTCACGAGGTCCCGGGACGAGCCGCCAGCAAGTGCTTTTAGCAGATGCCGCGCGCGAGACCCATCTGGTGCCGCTGGATCTGATGGCAGGACTTGCAGCGCTGGTGCCGCCCACGCGGAACACTGGCCATAAGGCTCGTTACGCGAACCAGGCCAGCCGGCCAGAGCAGGCCGTTTGAATTTCCTGCCCGCGCGGGGCTTCGCGACGCCGGCCTGTCCCGTTACGCGGAAGGCGCCGATGACTAGTCGCGCAGGCTCTTGGCGTAGTTGTAGAACAGCTCGTCGCGTTTCCAGCCGCAAGACTCGTACAGCGATTGCCCGATGACGTTGGTCTTCGCGGTCTGCAGCTCGATCCGCGCCGCTCCGGCCGCGCGCGCGTGCGCCTCCGCCGCCTGCATCAGCGTGCGCCCGGCTCCCGTGCCGCGCGCCGCCGGCGTGACGAAGAGGTCGTAGAGTACGAAGGTGCGGTCCGCTGCGACCGAACAGAAGGCAGGGTACAGCTGCGCGAAGCCGACGATGGTGCCGTCGCCATGCTCGGCGACCAGGATCACCGATTCGCGGCGCTCGAACCGCTCGCCGAGGTAGCGGCGGGCGAGGGCGAGGTCCGCGGGCTGCTCGTAGAACTGGCGGTAGGCGTCGAACAGCGCGGCCAGCGCATCGAGGTCGCGCGCTTCGGCGGGACGGGTCTTGACTGGGGACATCATCAGTTCTCCCTACGGTCCGGCAGCATCTTATCTAGCAGCTCAAAGCCGGGGCGCTCGCGCCCGCCTGCAGCGGGGCCCGCCCGTACGGCGCCATGATCTTCGCGAAGCTACGCGTCCCCTTCACAAACCGCTATGCTCGGCCGATCGTCGGATGGGGGGAGCGCGGATGGAACGCATTGCGCGATGGGTGGAGCGCGGGGTCATCTACGTGACCCAGGTTCTGCTGATGCTGGTCATCATTGCCGCGCTGTTGCAGCTCTGGATCCTGTTCGCCATCGCGATCCGCGACCACGTCGCCGACTTCGACACGGTGCCGCTCCTCACGGAAGCGGTGCAGCGCGCGTTCGCCGGCGTGCTGCTGATCGTGCTCGGCCTCGAGCTGCTCGAGACGCTGCGGGTGTACTTCGAGCAGCGCCGCGTGAGGCTCGAGATCATTCTTGTGGTGGCGATCATCGCCGTCGCCCGACACGTCATCAACCTCGACTTCCATAACCTGTCCGGCGCGGAGATCGCCGGCACCGCGGCGCTGTTCCTCGCGCTGACAGGCGGCTACTACCTCGTGAGGAAGTCAGGCGTCGACGCGCCGTTTGGGTCTTAGACGGGACTGCCGCCCTTTCTCGCGAACAATCGCTGAAATCGCTGGTGGCCCCGCAGCGGGTCGAGCCACGCGTCGTGCTCCATCCATGAGCGATATGCGTCCGCTTCCCCCGCGCTCAGTTGTTCGAGCAGATCGAGGGCGCGGTCGTGCTCGCCCAGCACTGCCAACGCGCAGGCCGCGTTGTAGCGGACATCGGGCTCGTCAGGCTCGAGCGCACAGGCGCGCTGCAGCCATTCGCGCGCCTGCTCGAGTCGCGACAGCAATATGAGCGACCCACAGCCGAGCGACAGCGCGCGCACGTCGTGCGGGTCGAGCTCCAGCGCGCGCTCGGCCGCGGCCGCGGACCGACGGGTCGCATCCAGCGCCTGCTCGTGCCGTCCGAGCCGCTGATAGCACTGCTGGGCCAGCAGCGGGACCTCATAGTCTTCCGGGCGTATGCGCGCGGCGACCTCATAGAGCTCGGCGGCACGCGCATACTCGCCCTGCGCGGCGCAGGCACGCCCGTGAAAGCACCACGCGTCGAATGAACGGGGGCACAGTTCCTCCGCGCGCAGAAAGGCGCGATCGGCCGCCGCATGGTCGCCGAGCAGGGTGGCCGTGGCGGCGCATGCGATCTGGGCATCGACCGAGTTCGGATCGAGTGCGGCCGCACGCGCCGCGGCCTCCGAGGCGAGGCGCCGATACTCCTCGGATGTCCCGGTCTGGCAGAGCAGCATGTAGCTCGTGGCCAGGCCCGCCCACGCCGGAGCATAGTTCGCGTCGATACCCAGCGCCCGGCGGAACATTTCGAGCGCGTAACGCTGGCTGCGCCGGCCAAAGCGGGCTCGCAGCTCGAGTCCGCGGAGATAGAAATCGTAGGCGCCCATGTCCCGCGCGCGCTGGGCGGGAATCGCGGCGCGGTCGGCGCTCGTGAACTGCTCCTTCAGCGCCCGGGCGACACCGGTCGCGATTTCGTCCTGGATCGAGAACACGTCCACGAGCGGACGATCCCAGCGCTCGGACCAGCGATGAAAGCCGCTCGACGCCTCGACGAGTTGAGCGACGACCCTCAGACGATCGCCTTCACGCCGGACACTCCCTTCGACGACGGCCGCCACGCCGAGTTTCGTCGCAATCTCGCGCACGTCCGCCGCGCTGCCCTTGAAGGCGAAGCTCGAGGTTCGCGCCGCCACGCGCAGTCCCTCCACGCGGCTCAGCGAGTTGATGATCTCCTCGGCCATGCCGTCGCAGAAGTGCTCCTGGTCCTTCCCCGGACTCATGTCCACGAAGGCGAGCACCGCGACGGAACCGGTCGTGGACGGTGCCTGGCCGGTCGCCGGCTCCACGGCCGCCCGCCCGGCGGGCGGGCCGAGCGCCGCCACGAAACGAAAGCCGTGTCGCTGCACCGTGCGGATCACGGCCTGGCGGTCGCCGTCGTCGCCGACGATCCTGCGAGCCTTCTTGAGCGCCTGCGTCAGCGAGGCGTCGGTCACGATCACGCCTGGCCACAGATGCTCCATGAGCTCGTTCCGGTCGACGACGCGGTCACGGTTCGCGATGAGGTAATGCAGCAGGTCGAAGACCTTGGGTTGTGTCTCGACCACGCGCCCGTCGACGCGGATCTCGCGGCGGACGGCATCCACGACCACGTTGTCGAAGTGGAACCGTTCTTCCTGGTTCACGTAACGATCACGGGAAGGTCGGACGGCGGTCATGTCTCGCGGCGCGGCAGCGGGTCAACTATCCGCACACGTGAGGTTATCCTAAATGATCGCGTTCCATCTCGACAGTGAGACACCGGCAGTGGCCGCGCCCCCGGTCGTTTTTCGCGTCGCCCAGCCCGGCGATGCGCCCGCCATCGTGGAGCTGCAGCAGTGTTCCCTCCGGACACTGTCGCGCGGCTACTACGACGAGGCGCAGGTCGAATCCTTCG
>Ga0116144_10004674_pt1 | contig 12868 bp, 8 predicted proteins | sample AD_UKC035_MetaG_FD_89746 | JGI IMG/M metagenome (GOLD analysis project Ga0116144, IMG submission 89746) | Active sludge microbial communities of municipal wastewater-treating anaerobic digesters from USA - AD_UKC035_MetaG | ecosystem: Engineered > Bioreactor > Anaerobic > Digestate | place: USA... | reverse complement strand
TTGAGCGATGATTGGCCCGCCCTTAAGCAACGTGTTTGCGATTTCTTGGATGACTTTGCCACCCCTTCACCCGCGCTGCTACGCTATGTGGGCCTATTACCGATTTAATTTTTTAATGTTCATTAGCCGCCAACGGCGGAGTATCGCTTGACGCCAGCGTGCCACATCACGGCGAACAGCGCGACGGCGACGGCGAGCCACGCGACTTGGGCGGCGAAGCCTGCGAGCAGCCCGGCGGCGTCCAGTTGGCCGGTCAGCACTTCGACAGGGAAGCCGACCATGTAGCGGAACGGCAGAAAGTGGGAGGCCTGCCGCAGGACGCCGGGCAGGAGCGCCGTCGGTGCGACCTGGCCCGCGAGCAGGAAAATGAGGGCGTCTTGCAGCGCCAGCAGCGCGTCGGCGCGGGTGGCCCAGAACGCGAGGAGCGCGAGCCAGTAGCCCCAGAAGAAGCGCAGCGCCCATGCCAGCGCCAGCGCGGGGATGAAGGCCAGCGTGTTCGTCAGGGTCAGGTGAAGTTCCGGGCGCAGGATCAGGGCCAGCACGGCGGTCACGGGGATGACGAACAGCATGTAGACCACTTTGCCCGCCACTTCCGAAGAAAGCGCGTCGAACACGGGCGAGAGGGGGCGTAACAGCAAGGAATTCATCCCACCGTAGCGGATCGTGTCGCCCACCGTCCAGTTGGTCTGGGAGTAGGTCAGTTGGTTCACCAGGATGAGCACGAGGTAGTAAGCCACGAATCCGCCGCGCGTCAGCCCGCCGATGCTCGCGCCGCCGGCTGCCGTCGCCCAGACGAAGAGGTAGATGAGCGGCGGGATCATCCAGCCGAAGGCCAGCAGGAAGAAGAAGCTGCGATGCTGCACCCACATCAGCCACGTTTTCTTGATCAGCGCCCAGCCGCCCCTCAGGTTGATGTTGAAAGAAGTGCTGAGTGCTGAGTGCTGAGGACTGAGGACTGAGGACGGAGGACTGAGGACTGAGCATTGATCTGTTGATCCGCTGACTCGCTGATCCGCTGACTCGCTGATCCGCTGATCCGCTGATTCTCGATGCTTGCTTCTTGCTTCTTGCTTCATGCTGCCGCCTCCTTGACCACCGCGTACCGCAGCGCCACGAAATCGCCTTCGATGGCTTTGACGTCCAGCAGACGCAGGGGAATCAGCCCGTCTTTCCCGTCCAGGTCGGGCGCGACGAACATCGAGCGCGGGGAGACGCCGCCCACCAGACACGGGTTGAGCACCACGCTGACTTCGCTCACCAGCCCGGCGCGCAACAGCGCCCCGTGGAGGCTGCCGCCGGTGTCGGTGCGGATGACTGCGATGCCGTAGCGGGCGTGGACTTCTTCCAGCGCGGCGCGCAGGTCTACCTGGTCTTCGCCCGCGACGATGATATCAACGCCCAGAGCCTTGACGGACGCGACGTACTCCTTCGGCGTGGCGCGGGAGCACAGCAGCGTCACCTCGCCCCACCATTCGCTCTGCTGCATCTGCCGCCAGCAGCGCAGGCGGCCCCGGCTGTCCACGACGAGCAGGCGCTGCATCCCCGGCGCCTTTTCCGGCGGCGGCGCGGCCAGCAGGTCGGGTGTATCGGGTTCGGTGTAGGCCGCCAGCATCGTGCTGCTGCCGGAAATCATCGCGTCTACCTTCCAATCCGCGATCATCCGGTAGTAGAGGAAATGGTCGTCCGCCATCCAATCCATGCGTCCATCCACGCTCACTTCGGTATGCAGAATAACTTTTGGGATCATCTTTATGCCTCGACTTTGCCTTCTTGATAGATTTGATCAATCACCGCCTCGATGGGCGGGTCTTCCACCGAGAGATCCACAACAGGCAGCGTATTCAGCAGGCGCGCGGTAATTGCCGGCGTCGCGGCGCGGGAAACGCGCAGGGTCACTTGCCCGTTCTCCTGTTCCATCACCTCTGCATTTTCGCCGTCATTCTGAGCAGCGCGCAGAATCTCTTCCTCCGTGTGCCCGTTGCGCAGCGTTAGCCGGATCAGTTTGAACGGCGCGAGCTTTTCCGCCAGCCCTTGGAGCGCGCCATCGTAGAGCAGTTGGCCGTGATGGATGAGGATCACGCGGGGACACAGCGCCACCACGTCGGCCATGTAGTGGCTGGTGAGGATGACGGTCACGCCGCTGCGCCGGTTGTACTCCGCCAGGAAACGCCGCAGCCGCGCCTGCATCGAGACGTCCAACCCCAGCGTCGGCTCGTCGAGGAAAAGCACGTCTGGGCGGTGCAGCAGCCCGGCGACGAGTTCGCACTTCATCCGCTCGCCCAGGGAGAAGTTGCGCACGGGTTTGGTGAGTAGCTCTTGCATTTCCAACAGCTCGATCAGCTCATCCAGTGTTTGCTGGAATTGGGCGGGCGGGACTTGGTAGATTTCCCCCAGCACGCGGAAGCTGTCCAGCGGGGGAATATCCCATAGCATCTGGCTCTTGTTGCCCAACACCATGCTGATCCGCCGCAGGTAATCGTGGCGGCGCTCCCACGGCGCGAACCCCATCACCCGCGCCTCGCCGCCGGTGGGATGGAGCAGCCCGGCGAGTATCTTGAGCGTGGTGGTCTTGCCCGCGCCGTTCGGCCCGATGAAGCCCACGAACTCGCCCGGCGCGACGGTAAAGCTGATCTCGCGCACGGCGTCCACGTCGGTGAAGCGGCGGCGCACCAGGCTCTTGAGCGCGGCTCCCAGCCCCGGCTCCCGCTCCGGCACACGATACGTCTTGGATAGATTTTGTACGACAATGTGTGATTCGATCATAGCTTTTTTGCGTTTCTCCTTCCTGAAATGGTAGACAGTAGACGGTAGGCAGTAGACGGCCCGTCTACCGTCTACCGTCTACTGTCTACCTTGATCATACAACCCTGGTGTGCAAATGGAGGGTTGGGTGGACTCGATTGACTTGTAGCTAATCTGTGTTAAGGTGAAGGGTACGCTAACAAACACTTTTATAACATAACCGCCGAATGAAGGAGCGCTGGCGTGAGCCATATCTGACAACGGGGGAACCAGGCGTGGGGCGAATCTGGCAACAGTAGGGCCAAACTTCTTCGGCCCAAGCCCGGCAGCTAACCTCGTAGGCGCGATGAAGAAGGACACCTGAGTTGGGGAAGGTGTCCTTTTGTGTTCTTTGAGGGGGGAGTAATAGGTAAAGAGAAATGAGTAATGAGTGAAAAGACATATTACTCATTTCTCATTACTTATTTCCCGATTCATATAAGCGAGGGTAGATGGGATTTAGTCGTTTTTGGGCCAGTCTTCGTTATCGTTTGGTGGAGACACCGTGGGCGCGGTCGCTGCGGGCGGGGCTGCGCGCGCCGGCGGCGCATAACCCGGTGGAGCGCAACATCTGGTATTTGTACGTCGAGGTGCTGTGGGCGGCCATTTTGAGCGCGGCGGCGGCCTTCAACGCGACGTTTGCCGTGCGGTTGGGCGCCTCCAATCAGATGATCGGCTGGCTATCCTCCGTCCCGGCGCTGCTGGCGGTCTTCCTTTATATTCCGGCGGCGCGATTTTTGGAACGCCGGGCCAGGCGCACGCCGTGGATTTGGGGGAGCCTGTTCCTGGCGCGGGTGGGCTACGGGCTGATCGTGATGCTGCCCTGGGTCATCCCGGCGCAGTACCAGGGAGCGGCCCTGGTCTGGCTGCTGATCGCCATCAGCGTCCCCAGCACATTCTTCGCCACCGGCTTCAACCCGCTGCTGGCCGACGTGATCCCGGAGCGCGACCGGGCGCGGGTGTTCGCCAACCGCAACATCATCAACGGGATGGTGGTGGCGACTTTGACGTTCCTGGCCGGACGCTGGCTCGACAGGGCGGCGCAGATTGATTGGGCGACGTTCCCGCGCAATTTCCAGATTCTCTACGTGATTGGCTTCCTCGGCGCGGCGACGAGTTCCTGGTATCTGCTCAAGATCAAGGTGCCCGACAGCAAAGTGATTGCGCCGGAACCTCAGGAGCACGGCGCCCACCCGAGACCGGCGCAGATCATCGCCAACGCGCGCCGCTTTGTGGCGGATAACCGGGGCTTTGTGCGTATCACGGCGAATACCCTCGCGTTCGGCTTTGGGGATTGGCTCCTCGCGCCGGTGTACACCATCTTCTTCCTGCGGCACCTGGGGGCCAGCGACGGCTGGGTGGGCCTGAACAGCACGCTCGCCAACGTTGGCGTGATCGTCGGCTACACGTTGTGGCGCAAGTGGATTGAGCAACTCGGCCACAACCGCACCCTGCTCATCACCATCCCGCTTTCGGCCTGTTACCCGTTTCTGGTGAGCCTCTTTCCGAATTTAACGCTCATCCTGATCTGGGGCATCTTCATCAACCTGATCAACCCTGGCGTCAACTTGAGCCACTTCAACATCCTGCTCAAACTTTGCCCGGACGAGCGCCGCGCCTCCTACATCGCCACCTATTCCGCCATCATGAACGCCGGCGCCTTCATCGGCCCGCTGATCGGCGTGGCGTTGGCGGATTGGCTGGACATCCGCTGGGTGCTCGTCATCGGCGGCTGTTTCCGATTGTTGGGGGCGGGGCTGTTTCACCTCTTCAAGGTACAAGTCAAAGAAGCGGCAAGCGCGGAAGCGCATTCCTGATCCTATCATCCTGTAAATCCTGTTATTTTGGGAGCGAAGGTCAAACAGTCGTTACGCGGTTTCTAATTTTTCACCGCAGAGTACGCTGAGAACGCAGAGAAAAGATAAAAAACTCAGCGAACTCTGCGTTCTCGGCGGTAAAATCCTTCTCTTTCGTGGGGAACTGCGTGACGACTGATCAAAAATGATTTTCTCAACGGATTCAACGGAATTGAACGGATTTTCCGTTGCATCCGTTCAATCCGTTGAGACCATTTTCGGAGGTGAATGGCTATGCAGAAAGAGTATTGTGTGCGCGCCTTGCATTGTGACTACAAGGCGGATGACGAGACGATCTATGCTGTGTTGAAGCAGGCGACCGCGCCGTTGACGCGGGCCTGGGAGAAGTTGCGGGCGGCCAAGACGATTGCGATCAAGTTCAACCAGGACTACGCGCCCTCCCGCACGCCGTACTTCGAGGGCCTCCGCCAGCAGTTGGTGAGCGACGGCGTCGCGCGCGCCGTCATCCGCCTGCTGCGCGAGCAGACCTCGGCGGAGCTGTTCTTCACCGACACGTCGGTTTTCCACCGCGAAGGCGATCCCAACCCGACGGACGCCACCCAACTGGCGGCGATCATGCGCGACCTCGGCGTGGCCTACGACAACGCCGACCGCCCGCCGTTTGTGGTGCGGTCGGTGCCCGGCGGCGGGCAGATGTTCCGCCAGTACGCCCTGCCGGGCCGCGTGATGCAGGCCGACGCCCTGGTGGACGTGCAGCGGATGAAGAATCACGCCTTCATGGGCCTCACGCTCACGCTCAAGAACCTCTTCGGCCTGCTGCCGATGCGCGAGCCGGGCGGGCGCGCGCGCCAATACTTCCACCACCTGGTGCGGATGCCCTACATGCTGGCGGACATCGGGCGGATTTTCAACCCCGCGCTTAATATCATTGACGCGCTCATCGGGCAGACGGGCGGCGAGTGGAGCGCGACGGGGCAGGAAGCGCCGCGCGTCGTCAACGCCCTCATCGCCGGCGACCACCCGGTGGCGACGGACGCGGTCGGTACACACCTGATGGGCCACGACCCGCAGAGCGACTGGCTCACCGAGCCGTTCCACCGCGACCGCAACGCGCTGTTGGTCGCGGCGGAGGGCGGCTTCGGCACGGTCAACCTCGATGAGATTGACTGGACGTCCGAAGTCGCGCCGCAGCCCGCCGGGACCTTCTTCGCCGCGATCACCGATCCGCTGGAGCGGGTCATCTCCTGGCGGCGCACCACCTGCGAGCAGGCGCTCTACTACCGCGACCACCGGCGCGACTTCCTGGATAAGTACGCGGGCGAGTACATCCTGCTGCAAGAAAACGAGGTCAAGTGGCACAACGAGAGCAGCTACTTCCGGGGCAGCCGCCGCGACCTTTCCGGCGGGAAGCCGGAGCAGGCGATGTGGCTCAAGTACGTGGACCCGGAGGAAGCTGAGGGGGAGCACTACGAGGTCTACGAGAGGGCGCTGGCGGATTTGCAAGCCAGGGGATTGTAAGCCTTCATCAAGAAGCCGGGTTTGGTCAAAACCCGGCTTCTTGATTATAATATCTTTGAACAGGAGGGATGCTATGGAAACGTTGGTATGTAAGCAAGTGTATATCGAACCCCGGCAGGATGAATTGCTCAAGCAGTGGACCGCGAAGACGGGAATGAGCGAGGCCGACATCATCCGCCAGGCGCTTGATCAATGGCTGGAAGATGAAGAGGCGCGACATCGGCGGGCGTTGGTGGCATGGAAGGAAGCGCGGGCGTTTATTGAAGCCCGCGCTGCTCAAGGGCCGGTTCCCGGCAAACGCACCTGGACACGCGACGAATTATACGAGGAGCGGATGAATCGCTATGGCCGACATTCTGGTTGATACTAACGTACTTGTCTACGCCCATGACCTCACTGAGCCGGTGAAACGACAGCAAGCCTTAGATGTGCTGGATCGGTTGGTGGCTGCGAATGTCGGTTTTTTGAGCACGCAGGTGTTGGCCGAATTTTACAATACTGTGACTCGCAAATTGAAACCGCCTTTGGAAATTGCTGAGGCTACAGATCAGATGCAGCGTTTTATTCAGGTCTGGACGGTCTTGCTGGTGACGCCGCAAGTTATTTTGGAAGCAGTGCGGGGCGTGCAGGCGTACACATTGAGCTTTTGGGATGCGCTGATTTGGGCTGTGGCGCGCTTGAATGGCATCGGCGTTGTCTTCAGTGAAGATTTCAACGACGGTGCGACGATTGAGGACGTTCGTTTTGTCAATCCTTTCGCGCCAGACTTTGACGCGAAGCAGTGGGGATTGTGATGTTTTTCCGTTTAATCCGTTCAATCCGTTGAGGCTATCTTCGAGGGAGCATATAATGAAAAACTTAGATCAGCCGATTCATTTGGGTAATTGTCCTTATGCCGCTTCCGGCGGCGCAGTGACGGGCGAATACGTCATCCTGGGGGATGAGCCGTACTATTGCATCCGCAACTACGACCAGATGCCGCCGTTCTTTATGACTCTTGTGAGCAGCACCGACCACTGGCTGTTCATCTCCAGCACCGGCGGGCTGACGGCGGGGCGGCAGGACGCACAATCGGCGCTGTTCCCTTACACCACCGACGACAAGGTGACGGAGAACGCGGAGAATACCGGCAATTTGGCCGTCCTGCTGGTCACGCGCGGGGCGCATACGGCGTTGTGGCGACCCTTTTCGCCGCAGTACGCTGGACTGTACCGTCTCACCCGCAATCTTTACAAGAACGTCTGCGGGAACAAGCTGCTCTTCGAGGAGATCAACCACGACCTGGGCCTGACCTATCGCTATGCGTGGCGCACCGGCGACCGGTTCGGCTTCATCAAAACGACGTGGCTGAAAAATATCGCCGGGGAGGCGTGCGCCGTGCGGATGTTGGACGGCCTGCAAAACCTGCTCCCTTACGGCGCGACGACGGCGTTACAGGACGCCTTCAGCAACCTGCTCAACGCCTACAAGCGCAACGAGTTGGACCCCGAAACCGGCCTGGGGCTGTTCAGCCTCAGCTCCACGCAGACCGACCTGGCCGAGCCGAGCGAGTCGCTGATGGCGACAACGGTGTGGCAGGTGGGCCTGGATGCTGTGACGCATCTGCTTTCCACGCGACAGGTCGCGGCGTTGGCGCAGGGCGGGGCCGTCACGCCGGAAACCGATGTGCGGGGCATGCGCGGCGCCTACCTCGTCTGCGCCGATGTCGCGCTCGCGCCGGGCGCCGGGCGCGAGTGGAGCCTCGTCGCCGACGTGAACCAGGACAGTCGCCGCATCGTCGCGCTGCGGGCTATGCTCAAGACGCAGACGCCGGACGACCTGCGGGCCGCGCTCCGAGCGGACATCACGCGCAGCACGGCGGAGCTGACGCGCATCGTGGCGCAGGCCGATGGCCTTCAACTCACCGCCGATACGGTCGGAACGACGCATCACTTCGCCAACGTGCTCTTCAACACGATGCGCGGCGGCATCTTTGCGGACAACTATCAGGTGGGCCGGGCCGATTTCACCGATTTCCTGCGCGTCCGCAATCGCCCGGCGCTGGACGCCCACGCGGATTTCGTCGCGGCGCTGCCGGAGCCGGTGGGCATCGGCGAGCTGCTGGCGCGCGCGGCGGCCGCCGGCGACGCGACGTTGGCGCGCCTGTGCTACGAGTACCTGCCGCTCACCTTCAGCCGCCGCCACGGCGACCCCAGCCGCCCGTGGAACAAATTCTCGATCAACGTCAAGAAGCCCGACGGCTCGCAAAAGCTCGATTATCAGGGCAACTGGCGCGACATCTTCCAGAACTGGGAGCCGCTGGCCTACGCCTACCCTGAATTTGTCGAAGGGATGATCGCCCGCTTCCTCAACGCCACCACCGCCGACGGGTACAATCCCTACCGGGTGATGCGCGACGGTATCGAGTGGGAAAGCCCCAATCCCCACGACCCCTGGGCCAACATCGGCTACTGGAGTGACCACCAGATCATCTACCTGCAAAAGCTATTGGAAATTTCGGCCCGCGTCCATCCCGGCGCGCTGGCCGCGTGGCTCAACCGCCGCATCTTCAGCTACGCCAACGTCCCCTATCGCATCAAGCCCTACGCCGACCTGCTGAGCGACCCTTACGCCAGCATCGTGTTTGATGGGGAGGCGGAGGCGCAGGTCGAAACGCGCGTGGCGGCGGTCGGGATGGACGGCAAACTCGTGTGGGACGCCGCCGGCCAGGTCTTGCACGTCGGCATGGGCGAGAAGCTGCTGACGTTGTTGCTCGCTAAACTGGTCAACTTCGTGCCGGAGGGCGGCATCTGGATGAACACGCAGCGCCCCGAATGGAACGACGCCAACAACGCGCTCGTGGGCCGGGGCCTCTCGGTGGTGACGACGGCCTACCTGCGGCGCTTCGTCGCCTTCTTCCGAGCCTTGGTCGCGGAAACGGGCGCGGCGCTGGAAGTGACGCAAGAAGTCGCGGCCCTGTTCGCGGCGGTGGGGAACGTGCTGAAGACGTATCAGGAGTTGCTTTCTGACGAGCACATCGAAGACATGATGCGCGAGTTCGCGCAGGTGGTGGATGTCCACGTGGCCGCAGCCTTTGCGCGTCGGGCCCCATTCAAAGACTGGCAGCGGCGGGGGATGATGGACGCGCTCGGTCAGGCCGGAAGCGACTATCGCTGGAATTACTACCGCAACAGCCTTTCGGGGACGGTTGTCCCGCTGGAATTGGATACCGTGCTGGCGTTCCTCGACCTGGCGCAGCAGTTCATCGAGCACACATTGCGCGCCAACGAGCGCGACGACCATCTGTATCACGCTTACAACATCCTCTCACTGGATACCGCTATGGCGTACGTGGCGCATCTGTATGAGATGCTGGAAGGGCAGGTGGCAATCCTGTCCTCTGGCCTGTTATCGGGCGAGCAATCCCTCGCGCTGCTGCAAAGCCTGCGGAACAGCGCGCTCTATCGCGCCGACCAACACAGCTACATCCTTTACCCCGACCGCGACTTGCCGGGGATGTTGCGCAAGAACGTCGTCCCGGCGGCGTGGGTGCAGGATTCCGCGCTCGTCGCGGCGCTGACGGCGGCGGACGATCTCACGCTGCTGGCGCGGGACGAGGCGGGCGATTATCACTTCAATGGACGCTTCCACAACGCGCGGGACGTGCGGGCGGCGTTGGACGCGCTCAAGGCGCAGCCGCAATTCGCGCCGCTGGTGGAGGCGGAAGGTGCGCGGGTGTTGGACTGGTTCGAGCAGGTGTTCAACCACAGCGCGTTCACGGGGCGCTCCGGGACGTTCTTCGCCTACGAGGGCCTGGGGAGCATCTACTGGCACATGGTCTCCAAGCTGCTGCTGGCTGTCCAGGAGACGTACTTCCGCGCGGCGCAGGCCGGCGAGTCGGAGGCGACCTTGCGCGCGCTGGCCGACGTGTACTACGACGTCCGCCAGGGTCTCGGCTTCAACAAGTCGCCGGAGGTTTACGGCGCGTTCCCGACCGATCCGTACTCACACACGCCCGCCGGGCAGGGCGCCAAGCAACCCGGCATGACGGGGATGGTCAAGGAGGAAATCCTGACGCGCTGGGGCGAGCTGGGGGTGAGCGTGGCGGCGGGGAGGCTGGTCTTCAACGCGGCGCTGCTTCGGCAGAGTGAGTTCTTGACGCCGGCGACGGCCTTTGAATATGTGGATGTGTCCGGCGCGACGCTCACGCTGGCGCTGCCCGCCGGCGCGCTGGCCTACACCTTCTGCCAGGTTCCCATCGTCTACGTGGCGGATGGGACGGCGCGGCTGGACGTCCACTTTGCCGACGGCCATATCCAGCCGGTCGCCGGGCTGGCGCTGGACGCGGAGATCAGCGGGCACATCTTCCGGCGCGATGGCGCGGTCGTGCGGCTGACGGTGCATTGGTAACCTCTGGGGGACGGGATGGAAGAAGAGGGCCATGCAACGCGGGCGCAGCTTTTGAATGAGGTGACACAGTTGCGGCAGCGGGTGGCTGCGCTGGAAGCCGCGCGGGTGGAGTGGGAGCGCGCGGAAACGGCGCCACGGCAATCGGGCGAGGTGCTGTCCACCCTTTACCAGGCCGGCCAACAGATCGGCCAGAGCCTGGATACCGCCGTCGTTTTTCAGTGTTTTTACGAGTGGGTGTCGCGGCTGATGGCGTTTCACAGCCTGTTTGTGTCGTCTTTTAATGCGGAAGAGCAGTTGATCCGCTGCGTTTACGCCATCATTGAAGGCCAACTCATCGATCCCGGCACGCTGCCGCCCTTGCCGTTGGAGCCGGAAGGTCGTGGCACGCAAAGTCGGGTCATCCGCACCGGGCAATCTCTGTGTTTGAACGATTACCAGGCTTATATGCAGCAGTCCGTTTCCGCCTATCAAGTGGACCCACAGGGCGTCCTGTACCAGCGCGATGCGGTGCCGGAGGATGGCGAAGTCACCCGTTCCGCGTTGTTGGTGCCCATGTTTCTCTCCGGGCAAGTGGTGGGCGTGATTCAAGTGATGAGTCATCGGCGCGCGGCTTTTACCGAAGACAATTTGCGCGTGCTCGAATCCCTGGCCAGTCAGGTGGCGGTGGCGTTCAATAACGCCTATTTGTACCAACAGGCGCAGGCTGAGCTGGCCGAGCGCCGGCGGGTTGAAGCGGCGCTGCGGGAGAGCGAGAACAAATTCCGGTCTATTACCGAAAATGCGGCGGATTTTATCTTCATCAAGGATCAGACCCGGCGGTATACCTTCGTCAATCCGGCGATGCGCCGGCTTTTCGGAGCGGCGGCGGACTCTGTTCTGGGGAAGACCCCCGAAGAGCTTTTTGGCCCTGACCAGAGCCGCGTGGTTAGCGCGCTGGACGACCGGACGTTTGCCGGCGAGACGGTGAATGAAATCCGAGGGTTGCATATTAGCGGTGAGCAATACTTCTTTAATACCATCCAGACGCCGCTGGTGACAGAGAACGGCGCGGTGACTGCCATTATGGGGATTGTTCGGGATGTCACCGAGCGCAAGAAAGCCGAGGAAGAGCTGACGATTTTTAAGAAAGCCCTGGATTCTTCCTCAGATGCGATTGGGATGGCTACGCCGGCCGGCCAGCATTACTATCAAAATAGGGCGTTCGACGAGATGTTTGGCGACATCGGAAGCGATCCGCCGACCACCCTGTACGTTGACGAAGCGGTGGGGCGCGAGGTTTTTCAGACCATTATGGCCGGGGACGAGTGGAGCGGTGAAGTGGCGATGGTCGGCAAGGATAAGGCGGTATTGGATATTCTGCTTCGCGCTTACGTCGTGAAGGAAAATGGGCAAGTCGTGGCGCTTGTGGGGGCGCATACGGACATCACTGCGCACAAGCGCGCCAAAGAGATGCGCCTTCGGCTGGCGGCCCAGGTGCGCGAGCAGGCGCAGCAAATGGAGCAGATTCTCGCCACCGTGCCGGCCGGCGTTTTGTTGCTCAGTGCTGAGGGGCGGGTGTTGCAGGCTAATCCGATGGCGGGGCAGTATCTGTCACTGTTAGCCGGGGTTGCGGTGGGCGACATACTGACGCATCTGGGCCACCTTTCCCTCGGTGAGTTGTTTATTACGCCATCAACGCCGGAACTGTGGCGCGAAGTCAAGGCAGCCTCGGCCACGTTCGAGGTTGTCGCCCGTCCGGTGGAGAGTGATACGGAACCGGAGCATTGGGTGTTGGTGTTTAAGGACGTGACCCGCGAGCGGGAAATTCAGGCGCAACTCCAACAGCAGGAGCGGTTGGCGGCGGTGGGCCAACTGGCGGCAGGCATCGCCCACGACTTCAACAACATTATGGCGTCCATCGTCCTCTATGCCCAGATGACTATGCGTTCGCAAACGCTGACCGAGCGTGAACGCGAGCGTATGGAAACTATCGTCCAGCAGGCCTGGCACGCCACCCGGCTAATCCAGCAAATCCTCGATTTTAGCCGGCGCGCCGTCTTGGAGCGCAAGCCACTCGACCTGTTGCCGTTGCTGAAAGAGCACGTCAAGCTATTGCAGCGGACATTGCCGGAACATATCCACATTGAACTGGTGAGCGCGCCGGGCGCATACATCATCCACGCCGACCCCACGCGCATCCAGCAGATGCTCACCAACCTCGCCGTCAACGCGCGGGACGCGATGCCCGGCGGCGGAACCTTGCATATCGAACTGGCGCGCGTCACTATCGCGCCGGGGCAAACGTTGCCCCTGCCGGAAATGCTGCTGTCTCAGGTCCAGGAGACGGGCGCCGCCGAATGGATTCGGCTGACGGTGACGGATAC
>Ga0116144_10004671_pt1 | contig 12873 bp, 10 predicted proteins | sample AD_UKC035_MetaG_FD_89746 | JGI IMG/M metagenome (GOLD analysis project Ga0116144, IMG submission 89746) | Active sludge microbial communities of municipal wastewater-treating anaerobic digesters from USA - AD_UKC035_MetaG | ecosystem: Engineered > Bioreactor > Anaerobic > Digestate | place: USA... | reverse complement strand
CTCTGCCTCGTCGTCATCGGCGTGGTGCACCGCAACGATCGCAAGGCACGGAAAGCAACCGGCATCACACAACTTCGCAGCATCACCTCCACGGTCTCCGAGGAGGTGGGTGCGAACAACATCATCGGGCTCCTGGAGCGCTACCCGGATCCGGGCCTGATCATCAAGAACACCCAGGACGCGCGGTACTACGTGCTGCACGAACGATTGCGCAAGGCGGCGCACCGCAACGGATTGGAAGCGCCACTGGAGCTGGTGGTATTGGATCCGGCCACCCAGGAGGTGGTGGTGCTCGTGACCTCCGAGGAGAAGCCACGCTTCAGAGACCCTTGGAACGGGGACCGCCCGACGCTCGGGGCACGCTTCGGCGAGGCCGGGACCATCGAGTTCGAAAGCAGTTCCGGCCGCGAGCTGGTGGTCTTCGACAATGTCCTGGACCCGGAAGGGAAAGCGGTGGGCATGGTCGTGGCACGGACCCCCACAGCCCTGTTCGAACAGGCGGCCATACGCTCCCTGCTCTGGCAGATCGGCTTCGCCGTCCTCCTGTTCGGTACGGCGGGCTTCCTCCTCTTCCGTTATGTGGGACGTTGGCTGAACGTGGACGAGGAGGCACAGCAGAAGCTCAAGGAACGCCACGAGGACATGAACGACAGCATCGCGTACGCCGGGAAGATCCAGCGCGCGCTCGTGCCCTCCGCACTGGTCTATGACGAGCTCTTCGCGGATTCCTTCGTCATAGACCGGCCCAAGGACGTGGTGAGCGGCGACTTCCACTGGGTCTACCGGATCGACGCGGAGCGCTGTTTCGTAGCCGCCGCGGATTGCACTGGCCACGGACTTCCTGGCGCCATGATGGCCGCCATCGGCTGTTCCCTGCTGAACGAGATCGTACCACAGCACGCGCACAAGGACCCGTCGGAGATCCTTTCCATCCTGCACGCACGCATGGTGGCCACCATGAACCAGAAAGGCAAGCAACGCGGTGCGGGCGATGGCATGGACCTGGCGCTCTGCCGGGTGGACCGGGTGGCTAAGGAGATCCTCTTCGCTGGAGCCTACCGTCCGGTGTACTGGTTGCACCAGGGCCAGTTGAGCGTGATCAATGGCGATCGTCGTCCGGTAGGAGGCGGGCATGTAGGCGAGGAACGACGCTTCACGACCCACAAGCTGGCCTATTCCGAGGGCGACCGGCTCTACCTCTTCAGCGATGGCTATGTGGACCAGTTCGGCGGCCCGGAGCGCAAACGGTTCATGAACTCGCGGCTGCAGGAGCTCATCCTGGCGAACCAGCGGTTGGGGTTGAAGGAACAAGCCCGTGTGATCGAGCAGGCCTTCCTGGACTGGAAGGGCCCGATCGACCAGATGGATGACGTGTGCATGCTGGGGCTGGCGGTATAAGCCCCCCTTGTGGATCGTGGCATCCCCCTATCTTTGGACGATGCCCCAGCGGGCGTAACGATAGCGATGGCAACGAAAGCAGAGCTGATCACCCGGCTCGAGGAGATCACGGCTCAGGAGGATGTCGAATCCGCAGCCGAGGCCGTGGAAGGCGTGAAAGAGGCGTATGAGGCCCTGGTGGCCGCGTCCCTGCAACAGGAACACCACGACGGATCGCCCGAGGGCGAACCGATGGAGGTTGGTTCCGAAGCGCCTGATGGCGGGCCCATCGCCATTGAATCGGCCCAGCTCACCGACGAAGAGGACAAGCGCTTCAAGCAATTGCTGGACCTCTTCAACCAACGGGTGAACGATATCCGGCGGAAGAAGCAGAAGGAGGAGAACGAGAACCTGGAGGCCAAGAAGGCCATCATGGAGGAGTTGAAGACGCTGATCGCCGGGGAGGAGAACATCGGCTCGGCCTTCCAGCGTTTCGCCGACCTGCAGGAGAAGTGGAAGACGATCGGTCCGGTGCCCCAGCAGCACTACCGCGACCTGCAGAACGACTACTCGCACCTGCGCGATGAGTTCTTCTACCACATCAGGATCTACAAGGAACTGCGGGACCATGACCTGCGGAAGAACACCGCCCTGAAACAGGCCCTGATCAGCGATGTGGAGAGCCTGGCGCAGAAGGACAACGTGAAGGAGCTGGAGCACGGGGTGCGCGAGTACCAGGAGAAGTGGCATGCCATCGGCCCTGTGTTGCGTGAGGAATGGGAGACCATCCGTGACCGCTTCTCCACCGCCACGCGCACCATCTACGACAAGGTGCATGAGCACTACCGGCTGCGTCGCGCGGAGCATGAGACCAATCTTGCCGCCAAGCAGGCCCTGGTGGATAAGGTGAAGGCCGTGACCGACCAGTTGAACGACACGGCCACCAAGGAGTGGAAGACCCTCACCGACCAGGTGCTCGAATACCAGAACGCCTGGAAGCAGATCGGTTTCGCTACGAAGAAGGACAACGAGCGCATCTGGAAGGAGTTCCGGGCGGCGTGCAACGTGTTCTTCGATGCGAAGAAGGCCCACTTCGACAAGTTGAAGGACCTGTACAAGGATGTCCGCGACAAGAAGCAGGCGCTGGTGGAGGAAGCCCTCAAACTGAAGGACAGCACCGAATGGCGGCAAACGGCCGACAAGCTCAAGCACCTCCAGCAGCAGTGGAAAGAGGCTGGGAGCGCCGGACCCCGGGATGAGAACCGCCTGTGGAGCAAGTTCCGCGAGGCGTGCGACCACTTCTTCCAGAACCGCAAGGCCACCTTCGAGAAGCTGGATGCCGAGCAGGCTGTGAACGCCCAGGCCAAGGAAGCGCTGATCACCGAGATCGAAGCCTTCGTGCCCAGCGGTGATCGGAACAAGGACGTGGAGGCGCTCAAGGCCTTCTCCGCCCGCTGGATGGACTCGGGCAGGGTATCCCCGAAACTGTATGATGCCTTCAGTGCGCGTTATCGCGCGGCGCTGGACAAGCATTACGGACAGCTGAAGCTGGAAGGCGATGAGCGCCGTCGCATGCAGTTCCAAGACCGGATGGACGAGATGAAGGCCGGGCCTGACGGGAAGTTCATGCTGGAGAAGGAAAGTCGCTTCGTGAAACGGAAGATCGAGGAGCTCGAGTCCGAGATGCGCAGCATGGAGCGCAACATGGGCATGTTCAACTTCAAGAGCGCCAGCGGTGAAGCCATGAAGAAGGACATGGAGAAGAAGATCGAGAAACTGGCGCGTGATGTGGAACGGCTTAAGGGCCAGCACCGCGAGCTGTTGAAGGAGTTGCGGTGAGCAGCGACCACCTGGTCCTGGGGATCGATATCCCGGTGGCCTGGGGGGAACAGGATGCCTTCGGCCACCTCAACAACGTCGTATACTTCCGGTACTTCGAGAACGTGCGCATGTACTACCTCGAGCGGATAGGAGTGCTTCGTTCACTGGAGGAGCAGCGCATCGGCGTCATCCTGGCGAGCACCACGTGCGACTTCCACAAGCCGGTGCTTTGGCCAGCCACCCTGCATGTGCGCACCGGCTGCGCCCGCGTAGGCAACACCAGCTTCGTGCTGGACTACCGCATAACCGACCGGATCGGCGATGAGGTGACCACCGGGACCAGCGTTCTGGTGATGTACGACTATGCAGCGGCGGGCAAGGTTACCATCCCGGATGCCGTCCGCCAGGCGATCGAAGCGTTGCAGCGCGGCTAACTTGCACACATGCGCCGAGCCCTGCCCATTCTGCCCTTCCTCCTTGTCGCCTGCGGCGAACGGACGACCACGAACAACCGTGAGGTCAGTTCCTCCGAACAAGGTGGACCGGTGGCCGTGGAGGGTCTCTTCGGTGACTGGCTGGATGTGCAGGACAGCGGAAGGACCCATGTGCATGAGCATTGGGAGCGCGACCCCAACGGCACACCGGTCGGTCTGGGCTATGTGCTGTCCGGCAAGGACACGGTCTTCATCGAGCACCTGGCCCTGGTGCGGCACGACGACACGTTGAACTACGCCGTGAGCATCGGGCACGGCGGTGGTGAGGCGGTCCTGTTCAAGCTCACCCATGACCGCGACAGTCTGGTGTTCGAGAACCCGGAGCATGATATACCCCAGCGGATCGTCTACATCCCGGAGGGAAGCAACGCCTGGCATGTCATCGTGAGCGGCACGAACAAAGGCCGGACCAGCACGGACCACTACCGTTTCAAGCGGGTCATCGATGGCACCGTGATGCCATGAAGCCGTGGGACCGTGAACGGATCGCAGCACGCGTGCGTTCCGCCTTGCTGGGTGGTGCGACACTGGTCCTGATCGGTCTGATCTTCTACCTCGGGACCCGGACGGAACGAAGCGGGTTCATGCGCGAGGTCATCGACCCCGGATTCAGAAGACTGAGCACTCCGGTATTGAAGGCTTTCAGGGGGAAGCCGCCTCCGGTGACACGCCTGGAACTGGCGATGGACCCAGCCTCCTGGGACAGCCTGGAAGCCTGGTGCGATCGTGCGTTCACCCAGCAGCGTCTTGGGGTCGTCCCTGCTCCTGCTCCCATTCCCGGTCTTGCGCGGATCGGCGATCGTTCACAGCAGGTCCGTGTAGGCACCCATCCTGACCTCCTCCCGGCGGAGCGCCCGCGCTTCTGGCCCTTCGAAGTGAACATCGATCCTCCGGACACCTTGCTGGCCATGCAGCGCTTCGAGGTACGGCCATTCACGGATGACGGGCTGCTCTGGGCGATCCTGTTCCAGGCGGTGATGGTGGACCAAGGACTCGTCGCTCCGCCGGTGGCGGTCATGGAGATCACCGTGAATGACAGGGACCTCGGCTTGGTCGGATCCTTCGGAACGGTGGACGCCACCGTGAAAGCCCGACTGCCGGGATCGACCGGCCACGTGCTCCGCTTCGATGATGCCTTGTTGCTCAACACCCGACGGGCCATGGGTGAACGGACGCTGGCGAGCAGGCCACCCCCGCAAGGGGATTGGCTGGCCTCCCCGCTGCTCATTCAAGGTGGAACGGACCGGCATCTCTCCGCGGCGCGGAAAGCGGTCCATCGGCTCGAGGCCTTTCGTGCGGGAACGTTGCCCGCGTCCACTCTGTTCGAACCCGATGCCCTGGCCCGGCTCCTGGCATTGAGCGACCTTCTTGGTGTGCATGATGCGCTCGACTGGTGGAACCTACGCTTCGTGGTGGATAGCACCCGCCAGGAGCTCACCGTCCTGCCCAGACCGGTGTCGAGGCATGCTGCGATCCCCGCTACACTGGTCGAACAGACCTACGAACGGGTGGACGAGCCGGGCCGAGCCTTCGTGGACCGGGTGCTTGCGGACCCTTCGGTGAACGACCGTTACCTCGCCTACCTGGATACCTTCTCGGCTGAGGGGTGGTGGGAAGTGGTACGAGAGCGCACCCGGCCCACCTGGGACACCCCCAGGCAGGTGATCAATGCGGATCGACCTGACATCGATCTCGATCTACATGTCGTCCTACATGACCGGTCGGTCATCCATCAGATGCTCGCTCCTCGGGACATCGCCCTGGCTTATGTGAATGACACGCTGGTGAGCACCGACGGTGTGGTGATCGCGAATGTCCACAGCCTGCCTTTCGAGGTGGTCGGCTTGGTGTTGACGACCGGGGACACCACCCACCTGCGGGTCCCCGTTCGTTTGGAGCCACGTGCACGCGATAGGCCCTTGCGCTACACCTACCTGCCGTTGAACGTCCCCGGTAGCCCACGCGACATCCTGGTCAGGGTCTGCAGCAAATGCGCTACCCGTCCCGTACGCATCCGGACATGGAGCAGCCTGGGTGCCAATTGATGTTCGGAATAGAAGGATATATTCGGCATCAAACAAACCACCGAAGCCATGGGAATGATGAAGGAGTTCAAGGAGTTCGCGATGAAGGGGAACCTCGTCGACATCGCCGTAGGCTTTGTCATGGGCGCCGCCTTCACCAAGATCGTCACGGTGTTCACACAGAACATGGTCGCACCGCTCATCAGTATGTTGACGGAGAAAGTGCGATTCGACCAGATGGAATGGGTGCTTCGCGAAGAAGTGCTCGGGCCTGATGGCGCCGTTGCCACGGCCAAAGTGGCCGTGAGCTACGGTATGTTCCTGACGGCGTTGATCGACTTCATCATCGTTGCCTTCGTCATGTTCATGGTGGTGAAATCGGTCAATCGGATGAAGAAGGCGGAACCGGCCCCACCGCCCCCCGGCCCCAGCAATGAGGAGAAGCTGCTGATGGAGATCAGGGACGCGTTGAAGAAATAGGCTGTACGAACGATCAATGAAGCCCTCGGCCAAGGCCGGGGGCTTCTTCGTTCAATGTGGCCTGAAGGAACCCGCCACCGGATCGAAACGGATCCCCTCCCCCGCGAAGACCCGTTCCAATACTCCGCTGGCACGGGCCTCCTCCACGGTCCCCGACCACAGCTTGCGGTCGTGGATCAACAGCACACGATCGCATAGGTCCAGTGAGGTCTGCAGGTCGTGGGTGGAAAGGATGATCAACCGGTGCCGTGCCTGGGCCTGCTCGCGCAGAGTACGAAGCAGCCTTACGCGGTTCACGAGATCCAGGAAGGCCATGGGCTCATCGAGCAGGAGCAGCGGTGTGTCCTGTGCCATGGCCCTCGCGATCATCACGCGCTGCGCTTCCCCATCACTCAGGTGTTGCAGGGAGCGGGAAGCGAGGTGACCGACATCCATGACGCGCATCGCCTCCTCGACCATGGCCCGGTCAGTTTCCACCAGGCCACCGAAACGGCCTGTCCATGGTTGCCGACCCAGCCCCACGATGGTGCGCACGTCCAGAAGTCCGGCCTGCGGTCGACCGGTCAATACGATCGAGACCTGACGAGCACGTTCGGAACTGCGCATCCGCACGATATCGGCACCATTCAGAAGCATCTCTCCGGCCATCGGTTTACGCAGCCCGGCGATCGTGTTCAGCAGGGTGCTCTTGCCTCCACCGTTCACACCGATGAGCGCGACACATTGTCCTCCGTCGAGGCCCAGATGGATATCAGAGACGAGTGGATCACCACCATGGCCCACATCAACGGAACGGAGCTGCAGCATGTCTTTCATGAGGTCCGGGCCCAACGTTCACCGCTCCAAAGCACCCATACCACGATCGGTGCTCCGAGCAAGGAGGTCACCGCGTTCAACGGTAGTCCTTCGAGACCGGGCCACTTCACCAGCAGGCCGCAGAGCAGGGCAAGCATGCCGCCCGTGACGATGGTGGTGGGAAGCAGCACACGATGGTCGCTGGTGCGACAGAGCGCGCGCGCCACATGCGGGGTGGCCAGGCCAAGGAAGGCAATGGGACCGCAGAACGCGGTAATGGTCCCTGCCAGCACACCGGCGGTCCATAGGATGGTGCGCCGAACACCGATCACGGGAATGCCCAGGCTGCGGGCGTAAGCGTCGCCGAGCAACATCGCGTTCAGGGGCTTCATCAGCAGCAGGGAAACGACCAGCCCAAGGAGGACGGGTATCACCATCCAGCCGAGCTTTGATCCCACCACTTCCTGGAAGGAGCCCATTCCCCATAGCACGAAGCCGCGCAAGGCCCCCTCGGAACCCGCGACCTGCAGCACATCGATCACGGCCCCGCACAGATAGCCCACCATCAGACCAACGATGAGCAGGCCGGTGCCATCGCCCATGCGCCGATCGGCCATCATGATCAGCAGCAGCACGCCCATGGCCCCGATGAAGGCGCCGAGGACGACCGCCACCTCATCAGGCAGCCAAAGCGCGGCCCAGAGCGGGCGGGCGAGCATCAACACCGCGACGCCGAGGCTGGCTCCGGAGCTCAAGCCCAGCACGGAAGGTCCGGCGAGCGGGTTGCGGAAGAGCGTCTGCATGAGCAGGCCACACGCCGAGAGCCCTGTTCCCGCGAGCACGGCGGTGCACGCTGCCGGAAGCCGCACCTCGCGCACGATCCGCGCGGACACCGCGTCCAGCCCATCCCCGAAGAGGGCATGCACCACCTCTTCCACCTTCAAAGGCACCGCACCCGTCACCAGGTGAAGCAGGAAGAGCAGCCCCGAGACCAGCAGCAAGCCCAGCAACAGCGCGAGGTTCCGGCGGGACATGGCACGAAAGTAGGTGCGGCGCCCGAACCACCTCCATCCGTCAGGTGTTCAACCTTCACCGGACAACGGAACTACATTCACCGGACCGGACCATGCACTATTGCCAATGCTGATGCGTTCTGAAGCGATGATGCGCCACCTCCTTCACCTCCTGATCGTTCTTCCCGTGCTGATATACCATGACCGTGCATCAGCGCAGGGTTGCAGCGATGCCGGTGTGTGCACGGCAGGTCCGATCGGTCAACCCGCCCTGCCGCAGGACAGCGCCGTGGGTGGACCCAAGCGGCATTTCGCGCGACTGCAATACAGCTACGCGATCGGTGAACAGGGCGTGGTGATCATGCAGGTGGTGCCGGAAGTCAGCATCGGCATCACGGAAAGGCTGGCGGTACAAGCGAAGCTGCCATACGTCATGGCCGATGGCGATCTTGGGCAGAACAGCGGGATCGGTGATCTGGTGGCTACAGCGAGCTATCGCTTCATCAAGCAGGACGACCGGGACCTCACCGGGATCCTTGGGATGCGCGTTCCCACCGGGCGTTTCGTCCCGGAGAGCTTCGAAAAGGCCACCTACGGTCCCACCGCACACCCACTACCCATGCCCTACCAGGTCGGGCTGGGCACCACGGACCTTCTGCTCGGTCTGCAATATCGATATGAGCGGATCAGCGCTGCCTTCGCGTACCAGCACGTGCTGAAGCAGGACAACCAGAGCACCTTCCTGCATCGCTATTGGGCGGATGTACCCGCTGCCGCCAGTTATTTCGAGTCCTTCGCCTTGGAGCGCGCGGATGATGCCGTGCTCCGCCTCCAGTACGCCGCACCGTTCGGCCGGCTGATCGTTCAACCAGGCTTATTGGGCATTCTGCACATGGGCAAGGACAGCCGTTCGGAAGACCCGAACACACTGGACCTCATCCGGGATCGGCCCTTCCAGCGCCGTGAGATCGATGGGTCCGAAGGGCTCACGCTCAACCTTACGGCGGACATGCGGTACAAGCTCAGCTCCTCCTGGTGGCTGGAGGCATCGGTGGGTTCGCCCTTGGTGGTGCGGGAAGTACGGCCCGACGGGCTCACACGCTCCGTAGTGACCAACGTGGGGCTGCGCTTCGCATTCTGAACGCGCCTAACTTGCTCGGGTGAAACCGTTCATCCTTGCTGCGGCCACCCTGCTGCTTCAGGCGGGATACGCCCAGGTGGAGCTGCCTGTCTTCGGCACCCAGCAGGTGATCAACGGCTACGCGAAGGATGTGGAGGGCGAGGTCCTCTCCTACTTCAGCGTGTACCCGGAGCATGCCACCACGGCACTGCTGACACGCGCGACGGATGGGCAGAAGGCGATCGCGTGGGAAACGGCAGCTGTTCCCGAGGATCTGAAAGGGGACTACGCCTACTTCAGCTGGATCGCGGCGCACAACAGCACCACCAGCGTGGGCGATAGGAGCTTCGATCTGTTCATCGGGGAAGAGAAGGCGCTCACCTTCACCACGCATCATTCTACGCAGCCCGCCACCTGGTCGGTGGACGGTATGGACGGAGTAAAGCTGGTGTTCGAGTATTCCAAGATGGATCGGCATGGTGATGCGCACGGCTTTGCGCATTTGCGTGTTCCGAGGAAGTACATCACGCCCGGCATGCCGCTGCGGCTGATGGTGGTGGGCCACGAGCAGGACAGCCCGGACTGGTTCATGACCTTCCGGTACAGTTTCGAGGAAAAGGTGGAGGTGGAAGCACTGCCGTTCATTACCAAACGCGGCAAACAAGAGATCCAGGTCTCGTTGATGACGAATGCCGCAGTCGGCGATATGTACATGGTGAAGGTTCATGGGCAGTCGACTTCATATCAAGAAGTCCTCGGTCGTCTTACTGTCTCAACCTTTCCCATTGAACCAGTTACTGAACCAACCACGCTGCGAGTGGAAGTCGGCGTTAATGACAGACCTACAATCGTTCAGGTGGTCACTATTGAACCGGTCACCCACCGCGACATCCACCTGATCCACCACAGCCACACCGACATCGGCTACAGCCACCTGCAGGCGGAAGTAGAGGTGATCCAGAACAACAACATCTGGAAGGCGCTGGAGCTGATCGACCGCACCAAGGACTATCCGGAGGACAGCCGCTTCGTATGGAACGTGGAGAGCTTGTGGGCCGTGGAGAATTTTCTGGGCATCGCCACCGAAACGGACAAGCAACGCTTCATCGCGGCGGTGAAGAACGGCAGCATCGCCCTCAGTGCGAACTACGCGAACATACTCACCGGTCTCTGCACGCCCGAGGAGATGCACTGGATCGTGGAGTACGCCGATTCGCTGCGGAAGTGGTACGGCCTGCCCATCACCAGCGCGATGCAGACGGACATCCCCGGCATGAGCTGGAGCATGGTGGACGCCTACGCCGCGCACGGCATCCGCCACCTGAGCCAGGGGCCGAACTACATCCCCGACATGCCCGACGGCGGCGACCGCATCGGCAGCACGCTGCGCGAACAAGGGGACAAGCCCTATTGGTGGAAGGGCACCACGGGCAAGGACAGCATCCTGGTGTGGACAGCCGGTCAGGGCTACGGCGGCTGGCACGGCTACACGGCCGGGGCCATCAAGGAGCGCGGCACGCGGAAGATCGCCGCCTACATGAACGACCTCGCCACGAAGGGCTATCCTTACGACATGGTGCAGTGGCGCTACAACATCGTGAGCGACAACGGCCCGGTGGACAGCACCCTCAGCGACTTCGTGCGGGAGTGGAACGCGAAGTACGCCTCACCGCGCTTGATCATCGCCAACGCGGGCACGATGATGCAAGAGTTCGAAGCGAAGTACGGCAAGCAGATCCCCACCTGGAGCGGCGACTTCACGCCCTATTGGGAGGATGGTGCCTACAGCACAGCGAAGGAGGAAGGCGATGTGCGCGTGCTCAGTGCGCGGCTCACCAACCTGATCGAGGCGGCCAAGATCCTCAACAAGCCCATCGACCCGCACCTGCTCTACCGCGCCAAACGCAGCATTGTGATGTGGCACGAGCACACCTGGGGCGCGTGGTGCAGCATCAGTGATCCGGATGCGCACTTCACCACCGACCAGTGGCGGGTGAAGAAGGCGTTCGCGGATAGTGCGGGGTGGTATGTGGAGCGGATTGAACAAGGGCTGGCGCCCGAATTGGAGAGCAACACAGCTTGGGCCCTCAATACCCTAGACTACCCTAGAGCCCCTCTGATCAGGGTGACGGATGGTGAGAGAACCGCGATCAAACTGCATGACGGCCGGCATCCATTGGAAAGTCAACTCGACTACGCGGGATTTGAGGAATTCAAAATGCGTGTGGGGAAGCGTTCGTTGCGGCCACATTCTGTCAATTGGGGAAAACGCAAGAAGCCTGAGTCATCGCAAGGTGAGGGACCGAAGGCCGACTGGTTCAAGTATGACATAAAGTATAGGGCAGGACTCGAACCGGACAGCTTGATTCAAGGTCATGTGGACTGTGTTGAAGGACTGTCCAAGGGCCGACTCGTCGACCGCAAAGTCGGGCACGGAGTCATTTCTGGAAAGCTCAACTATGACCTTGTCATTTCGACCTACCCAGATCATGTTCATGCTCAACTTGTGATCAGGAAGAAAGTGGCTCTTCGCGACAAAGAATCCCTCCACCTCGCCCTCCCCTTCAACATCCCCAACGCCACCGTCCGCATCGGCATCGGCGACACCTGCGTGACGCCCGAGAGCGGCCGCATCCCCGGCAGCAACAACGACTTCTTCTGCGCCCAGCGCTGGATCGACGTGAGCAACGACAGCATGGGCGTCACCATTGTGTGCCCGCAAGGCGCGCTCTGGGAGGTGGGTGAACTGGTGGACGAGCGCAAGGTGAACCCCGGCAAGGGCACGAACCCCGAGTACTACAAGGCCTGGAAGACCAAGGCGAAAAGCAGCAGCACGATCTATCTCTATGCGCTCAACAACTACTGGCACACCAACTTCAAGGCCGACCAGGAAGGCCCCATCACCTTCGACCTCTACCTGAAGATGCACGGGCCGTTCAAGCTGGAAGAGGCGCGGAGGTTCGGGTTGGAGATGACAAGGCCGCTCATTACGTGGTGGAAGTGAGGCGCTCGCTGCGCTCGCCCTTGTTTGAACCGCAGAGGGGCAGAGGGCACGGAGAATGCAAATACCAACCAACCTCTGCGTTCTCGGCTTCTCTGCGGTTAATTACCTGGCCGTGGTCAGCGGTTCGGGCTGGAGATGACGAGGCCGTTGATCACGTGGTTGAAGTAGGTTCACCACAGAGGCACAGAGACACGGAGAAAACCAGTTTGAATTCCTCTGTGGCTCCGTGCCTCTGTGGTTAATTCGCATTCATGAAGAAGCGCCCCACCCTCTCCGACCTCGGTGGCCTGGTGTACAGCACCAACAAGAACCTCGGCACCGAACGGGAGCCGGCCACTCTGCCTCCCCAGCAGCAGGACCTGCGCATCCATTTGGACCGCCTGAAGGGCAACAAGGAGGTGACGCGCATCGTGGGCTTCGTTGGCAAGGACGCTGACCTGGAGGACCTGGGCCGAACGCTGAAGAGCAAGTGCGGTGTAGGCGGCAACACGAAGGACGGCGTGATCCTCTTGCAGGGCGACCATCGGGACAAGGTGCTGGCGTATCTCACCGAGAAGGGATACAAGGCTAAAAAAGCGGGAGGTTGATCCACGCACCGGTAGCGTCGACCCGCAGGACGATCTGTGACCATGGCCAAGAGACCTGCCGCCAAGATCTACCGCTTCACCGCGCCGTTGGAGAAGATGAACGCACAGATGGCCTTCATGTACGTGGAAGTACCCCTCGACGTGGAGCGGGAGTTCGG
>Ga0116144_10004669_pt1 | contig 12875 bp, 8 predicted proteins | sample AD_UKC035_MetaG_FD_89746 | JGI IMG/M metagenome (GOLD analysis project Ga0116144, IMG submission 89746) | Active sludge microbial communities of municipal wastewater-treating anaerobic digesters from USA - AD_UKC035_MetaG | ecosystem: Engineered > Bioreactor > Anaerobic > Digestate | place: USA... | reverse complement strand
GTTGATATTCTAGGAGCAGATTCTCAAAAAGAAGCTTTCATGCAAGTTGCTCCTATCGTAGCGAGTTTCTTTGGTCCTTGGGGAGCAGTTGCTAACGCTGCTAATTCATTTTCTAATGATGATCCTATGGGTGGTATCTTAAGTGGTCTTAGTGCTGTGGGTGGATTCACTGGAGCTAATCCTACAAATGCTTTAAGTGGATACTTACAACAACAAGACTTGTCTCCAGCAGTAGCAAAAGGTATAAGTAATTTTGCAACAACAGCAGCCACTAATGTTATTCGTGGTGGTGATATTAAATCCGCATTAGCTGGTGCTCTATTTAGTGGTGCATCTGGTGCTGCTGGTGATGCCTTAGCAAAAGCCTCACAGGGGTATCTAGGTGATGTTGGATCTAACATTTTAGGGGGTGCTGCTAGTGGAGGATTAAACAGCCTCTTTACAAAGAATAGTCCTATTGCTGGATCATTATATGGTGGTATGTCTGGTGGATTACATAGTTTGTTAAATACTTTTGGTAAATCTTCTGGAGGTGTTGATAAAACAAAAGACCAGCAGAATAAACAAAAGGCCCAACAACTAGTTAATTTATTTAAAAAGGCAACAGTAAATAATGGCAAACGAAACTAGAGCTACACCCGGTAAACCACGCACAACGCGGTTGCCTTTGATGGGTGCATATTCTAATAGAAGTTCTGGATCAACTACTGATCAGCGCTTTGTGAATATGTTCCCTGAAACGCGCAAAGTAGAGCAACTAGAGAATACTAAAATCTTTATTAATAAAAGACCGGGAACAACTTTATATAAAGATTTTGGTACTGGTGAGGGTAGAGGTTCTATTTATTTTAATGGTGCTTTCTTTGTTGCTATCGGTGATAAGGTATATAAAGATGGAGCACCTCCTACAGAAATGCTCACACTCACAGGATCAACTGGTCCCTTGGGAATCCAACTAGCTAACTCTTCTACACTAGGAGACTATCTTTTTATTTGTGATGGTACAAGCGGCTGGATTATTAAAGATGATGATACAGTTATCTTAGTATCTTCTACCTCTTTATATAATATTAATATAACTACGGCAGGAGCAGGGTATGGTGCCAATCCAACGGTAACTATTGATGCTCCCATTTCTGGCACTACAGCAACCGCAACCTCTACAGTAGATGCTGGAAAAGTTGTTAGTGTTAGTTTAGTTATCGTAGGTGATGGCTACCTAACGGCACCTGCTGTGACTATCGCAGCACCAGTTCTCACATTTAATCCAGCAACAGCAGTTAATACTTCTGACGAAACAATAACAATTACAGGACACACATACGGTGTTGGTAATGCTGTTACATACTCTAATGGAGGTGGCACTTCTATTGGTGGCTTGACAAATGGTGTGACTTATTATATAATTAATAGTAGTGCTAACACAATTAAACTAGCTACTTCTGAAGCTAACGCAATTGCCGGGACCGCTATTAATCTCACATCCGTTGGTACTGGTACAACTCACACACTAACAGGTTCAGCAACTGCAACTGCAACATCTACACTAAATTCATTCCCATCCCCGCATATCCCAAGTCCAACCTTTATAGATGGATACATTGTCTTAGCAAAAGGTAGTGATGTATATACTAGTGATCTGGACGAACCTGCTAAATGGTCATCTGAGAATTTCCTATCTGCTGAAATGTTCCCTGATCCTGTAAGAGCTTTAGCTCGTCAGAACAACCAAGTAGTTGTTCTTGGTGGAAATTCAATTGAGTTTTTCTACGACGCAGCTAATGCGGCAGGTTCACCACTTAGTCGCAATGACGCTACCACTATTCAAATGGGTGTGGCTGCTCCATACGCTGTGTATCAGAATGAAAAGTTCTGTGCGTTTATTTCACAATCAGATAGTGGTGGTAGAGCCGCGTGGGTAATTGAGGGTTTCCAACCTAAGAAAATTTCTGACGAATACATCGAACGTATTCTAGATTCTGAAGTTGATATGTCTGATGTGCGTGGTTATGGCTTACGTACTAAAGGCCATATGTTTTATGTAATTAATCTCAAAACAATTGGAAGGACTTTAGTATATGACCTTGACGAAAAGCTATGGCATGAGTGGTCTTCTAACTCCGGTGGAAGTCACGCAGTTTTTGCATATGACCACTTTGCAGACAATGGCACTGGCTCCGTATATCTTCTGCATAACTCCAATGGAAGTTTGTACAAACTTGATACAGAAGCATACACCGACGATGGAACCACCATCCTCTGCGAGTTAGTAACTAATCGCTATGACATGGATTCATACAAACCTAAGTTTATGCATTCTGTAAAAGTTGTTGGTGATAGATACTCTACTTCTAATAGTGTAGCTTTGTATTTCTCAGACAATGATTACCAATCGTGGTCTAATGCAAAGATTGTGAGTTTAACGGACGACTTCCCAGCATTTCATAGACTTGGTAGATTTAGGCGCAGAGCTTTTAGAATCCTACATTCATCTAATAACCCATTACGTTTGGAATCATTAGAAGTTGTTTTTACTGAAGGAGATTAAGAATGGCTGGTTTACCTCCGCCACCAATTAATGATGCGCCGGGTTCATTTACATGGTTAGAATGGTATAGACAACTTCGTAACTATGTCTCTACATCTGGCTCTGTTCCTTGGTCTATTATTAATTTCTCTGGAAGTAATATAACAGATATAGCACTACGCGACCATAACCAACTACAAAATACACAAGGAGGTTCGTCAGGAGAAAAGTACCATTTGACATTGGGGCAACACAATGCAATGAGTAATAGTCTTGCAGTTGAACTCACAACATCGGGTACTGTTCTTCCAACAACCCCCACCCTATTTAATCCAGCGTTAGCTACTGTAGTAACCACTAATGGTATTAGTTATGATATCAGTGGAGGAGAATTTGTATTTACAAATGGTGGTGTTTATACAATGAGTTTAACTTTAAATGCGATTGCTTCTGGATCAAATAGAAAGTTATATTTCTACGCTGAGTTGGATACTGGGAGTGGCTTTAATATTTTAAGATATTCAGCTAGATCTAGAGAGGTTGTGAATAGTGTAGAAGATCAGATTGTATTTACAACTACTTTGTACTTACCGCCGGGTGCTAAAACACGGCATTACATTTGGTCTAGTGCATCCTCTATTACTCTCAATTCAACAGACGTTCCGGGAACTACTGCCGGTACTGTAACACTACCAGCTTTCCGCGTTCAGTGGACTGGATCACTTTAAGGAATAATAATAATGGCTTATAATGATTCTTTTGATTTTGAATCTAATATTTCTAATGCTCCGGGCGAAGAGTGGGGTAATTACGATACATCTATGTCTGAGGATGAGATGTTTGCTGCAAACCAAACACCGGACTATAATTGGAATCCAAATTACGACTCTTCTAATATTCCTTTTGGGGGTGTCAGTGATTTTGGTCAAGGATCTATGTTTGATTTTAGTGGTACAGGTCAAATGCCCCAAGGTACTTTTGATCTAGGCACTGGTGGAGGTGTTGGTGTTATGCCAGATACACTAGATCGTGCGGATATGGGAGGTGGTTGGGATACCTCTGGAGTTCAACAAACTCTTGCTAATCTATTTAATAGCAAAGGTATGGAGTATGGTCTTAAAGGTCTAGCTGCTCTTATGGAAGGTAGACAAAATAAGAAGTATGCCGGGGATGTTCGTAGCAATGTTCAACAGATGCAACAAGGACTAGATCCATTTGGTTCTCAACGTCCGTTCTATCAGCAACAACTACAACAGACTGTACAAAATCCCTACTCTGCTCCAATAGTTCGGGATCAAGTCGCGCAAATCGCTAAGGCACAGGCTATTAAAGATGCTGCTGCTGGTCGCCGTAGCAACTCTGCTACTAGTTCTCCAGCAATGCTTGCAGCCCAAGCGCAAATTGCACAACAGTACATGAATAGTCTAATGCAACCGGCGGGTGCTGGTATTGGTCCTCAACAAGTTAGTGGTGGTTTGAGCGCCTTGAATCAAGCATCACAAGCTAACACACAGGGTTATGCTTCTCCTATCATGAATGCTCTTGGTAATACACAACAGGACCAAATCATTGAAGCTATTAAAGCATTAGCTGCTAAGAACTCTGGAGGTGGCTAATGCCTATCAGTACTGGATACCAACCTCAGTTTGCTCTTGGTGCTTTGTATCAAGGTATCAATGCAGCTAATCAACAAGAGGGTGATGAACTAGAACTAGTTAAACAGTTTCTAGCTAATCAACGCGAACAGCAAATGCAACCTATTGATGTAGAGCAAGCTAATCAAAATTTATTTGCTAATATGTATAAGACTGATCCACGCTATCAAGAAGGTATGACCCAAACAATTGAGGGTCAGGGCATGAGTAACTTAGCTGCTGGTCAAACTGCCAGAGGATTACAACCCTTTAAGCAAACAGCGGGTCAAGCTGAATTGGAGAATCAAGCAGCTAAAGAAAGTTTATTTGGTAAGATGTTTAAAGGGGTTGATACTCAATACGACAGATCTAAACCTGAATCAGATAGACTTTCTGCTGCGCAAGTCACTGCTGACTTGGCTGATACTCTTTCTGAAATTGATCCTAAATTTATTCAGCAGAAGAAGTTGCTTGATATGAAGGGTGAGGATGCTTTAGCATTAGCAGAAGCTCGTCAAGCTATACGACTAAAAGAGGCAGAAGCTAAACGATCTGATCCTAAGTATAAAGAACAACTAGCCTTAGCTTTTAAGATTGTTGCTGATCCGGGTGCAACACCCCAACAGAAGTATGAAGCTGAAATGTTCATTCATCTAGATCAACAATCTCGCCTAGCATCTAATCCATCTGCTTACACTCCTAAGATGGATTTACCAGCAATGACTAAGGGCAAGGTTGTAAATCAACCTGCTCCGGTACAACAATCTACAAGACCACAACCGCCAACTGGTCAGCAAACTTCACAACAACCATCTCTACCGCAAGGCTGGACAATTAAATAAGGAATACTATGCCGACATATTCATATAAAGGATACGATTTTGATGTAGATCACGAACCGACTGAGACAGAATTTGCTCAGATGTCGGCATATGTAGATACCTTACCACCTAAACAAGTAGAAAAACGCGGCACAACTACACTAGAAAATTTAGGTATTGGTCTACAACAAGCAGCACAGCCTTTTGTTAAGGCCGGCGGTTTACTTGCTGGTGGAGCAGCTACAGCTTTAGGACAGACAGATATTGCTGATACTATTTATAAAGGTATGGAAGATCTTTCACAATCCATGAGTGATTACTGGATTCCAAAAGATGCAGAACAAACCTTTGGGGACAAGTTATCAGGTACTGTTGCTACCCTACCTGCTCAATTACTAGCTATGCCATTTAGTCCAGCAGAGACTGGTCAATCTATGATTGCTGCTGGTGAGGATTTAGGCACTGCACAATTAGGTACTGATATTGACACTGTTGGTAACGTTATTGGTGCTGCTCTACCGGGCATGGTTGGTAAGAGTGCTGTATCTAAGATTCTATCAGGTGTTGGTATTAATGCTGCACAAGATGCAGCTACTCGCTCTGCAATTTCCGGTATTGCTGAAACACCAGAGATTCAAAAGGCCTTTGAGCCAACCGCAGAAACTACCACAATGGCTGGTCTAATTGGTGGTGGTTTTGGTGCTGCTCATCATTTAAACGCTCGTGGTCCTCATCAAGCTACACCACTACCACAGCGCGAACGTGAGCCAGTAGAACCAACTATTGCTCCTATTAGCGAACTAGATCTTCTAAATAAATCATATGGACAAACTCAATCTCGTCTTGAGCAGTATGAACAATTAGAATTAGAATTAGCTAAACAAGTTGAAGAAGGAGACACTTCTCCTGAGATTGTCGAAGCATTAAATTCAATTGATGCTGAGAAGAAAAAGCTACAACAAACATTAACCAAGATTGAATCTATCTTTAATGATCCAGAACAAGTTCCTGAATCTGTTCTCAATGAAGCAAAACTTCAACGCGATTTTCGGTTACATGAGAAACTTGCTTCTTTACCGAAGCGTCCTAAGCGTGTGTATGAAGAGGTTACAAAAGCAGATGTAAATAAACTTGATCAAGAGATTGCTGAATCTCGCGGTTTGTCTGATGAAGCTCCTAAGCAATCTCCTGTAGAAATTGCAGTTACTAAGATTACAGAGGCTATGAATGAGTCTCCTGATAAGGTACAAGCACGTCTACAACGCACGCTAGATGGCCTAGAAGCTCTTGAAACTCGTCAGGCTAAGGGTGATATGCCCGGACAGAATTATAACGCTTTAAAAGCTTCTCTAGAACAAGAGGCAAAAGCCTATCAAGAAATCCTTGCTGGTAAACAACCAGATCTTTCTTGGTTTACTAACGAACAGCCTACACAAAAAACAGAACCTGTTAAACAAGGTGAAACTTACGAACAGTATTTAGATAGAACTACTTCTTCAAATAAACCTGCCGGTTTCCGTGCTATGTCTGACGAAGATTACCAAGGATATCTAAACTCACGGTTTGGTTCTCCTGAACCTGTGCGTACACAGCATGAACTACTTGAAGGTGGTCCTACTAGAGAACCAATTGAAACTGCTGAGGGCGGTCTTGTCGATCCAAATCTTAGAGCAACTGTTCAACGCACACCGGCACAAGCATTGCAGCATCATAAGTTTAATGGTAACAAACTAACTAGAGTACTAGACAATATCAATAAGCAAATCGCTGCCCATGAATCTGGTCAGTTACCTTCTGGTACATTTGATATTGCTAAAGCTCTAGAAATGCGTGCATCACTAGAAGCCCAAATTGATCTTCATAGAACAGCTATGGAAAATGTTCTGAAACATTCACCAGAATTGCGTGATAAGCTAAACACTGTTATTGAAGCTGGTAATACTATTGTTGATGTAGCTAAGCCTATCAAAGTTGAATCTGTTCTAGATGCGGTAGAGAACCATGCTGATAATCTAGGCATTGTTCTATCGGACAATCTAAATCTTTTTAATTCTCTAAAAGATTCTGATGTTTATTTTGATAAGAATATTCCAGTAGAAATGCAAAGAGTCATGCGACACTTTGTTAATATTATTGGTCTTAATAAAGATAAGATTTTCTTTATTGATTCTACTCACAATAAGACAGGTCTAATTGAACACTATGGTAATACTACTATTGTTCATTTAAATAGAACTGCACTTGCTGAACGCTATGGTAATAAAGCATTTGGTACGATCCGCGTGGCAGCGCATGAACTTGGTCATGTTCTATTCAATAAGTTTCTACAATCTACTATTACTCATGTAGATCAACTGCATCAACTAGACAAAGCTTTTAATGATTTTGTTAAACAGAATAAACTGGAACCGATTCTATTTGGAGATACAAGATCATTAGTAAAATCACAAGAAAAGTTCCATGAGTTCTTTGCTGAACGTGTAGCTAGAAACCTAATGTACAACCATGCTCTTGGTGCTTTCGCTGCTAAGAGTAAATACCTACAAGGTTTCTCTAAGTTGATCAATGCTTCTTTTGATATGATGCGTAAACATAGGTTCTCATTAACCAAAGAAAACTTTGTTGATGAAATTGTCAATGAGATTATTGATCTTAATAAGAAGTCAATCGCTGAAACTGGTCAAACAATCTTTGAGAAACTGCGTACTGAGCAGAATGAAAAAGCTATCATGGGTAATACTGATCCTGATGCTTTCCCATATTACAAGAAGACACTTGAAGATGTAATGCGTGATACATTCTCGCGTGGATGGATGTTAACAGGCAAAGACAAAGAAGCAATCATGTCTGCCAAGTTGGATCATGACGTTGTGCCATTCAGTACAAGAGTATTAAATGCGCTGGCTTCTGGTGCTACCTTTACAGCTTCTAAGTTCTTTGGTAAGACTGGTCTACAACAGATCCTTAGAGACAATCCAGTTATTCAGAAAGTGTATTGGCACATTCGTGATGCTGAGCAACGTGCATCTAAGATCAGTAACAGTCTTTGGTTTGGTGATGTAGCTAGACAAACATGGGAACAACTCCCAATACATATGAAATTGTCTAAGGTCAAGAACGGCGATAGCCCTTACATGTTAGTAAAGAATGGTAAGCCAGAAGACTTTGCCAAGATTCATGATCTATTCCAACGTGGTTTTGAGGAAGGTTTAGAATACGAACAAACCTTACAGAAGTATGGACAAACTTTGTCTGAAGAGCAAAAGACAATCTTCAAGTCCCTTACTACCATGTTTAGTAAGCAATATGAAGAAACTGTTAAAGTTCAAACAGATTTAGATAAAAAGAATATCCTTCCGCGCAGAGCAGGTTGGTATCCATCTGTGCGTACTGGCGATTACTTTGTGGATATTTCTTTCCAAGGTTCTCCTGCGTATAGACAACACTTCAAAACTCCAGCAGAAGGCAAAGCATTCTTACAGAAACTACAACAAGGTAAATTTAAACATCTTGATGTTACTCCTGTAACTAAAGTTGATCCTAACCAAAGTACAGCTTTGTTAGAAGCTGCTGAAACCCTAAAGGACATTGTCAACCAGAAGTTTCCTAACTCTGGACGAGAGTTTCAACGTATTCTAGACGATGTGTTTATACGTGTTATTCAACGTGGTGGTAAACTTGGCAAGCACCACCAACAGCGTATGAACATTCTAGGATATAAAGGTTCAGAGGTTATGTTATCTGATGTAGAACGTGGAAAATCATTTAAGGAAGCTATTCAGTTATCTGTCAATGATTACACAGGCACTCTTCGTAAGATGATGGTCAATCATCATACAGATCCTCTACTGAAACTAGGAGACTTACAAGAGACTAACCCACGTACATGGCAAGCTGCTTCTCAGATGGTTGATTCTGCTCTTAACAGAGTTGAAAATAAACTTGAGAGTTTCGACGAATCTGTACGTAACGTTGTAGATGAAGCTGCGAAATTCGCGGTAGAAACTACTGGTAAAGAGTTCAAACCAAATCAACCTGTGTTTGACACAGTTAAGAATGGATTGTTAGAAGCATTCTATCTCACTAAGTTAATGGCTAAGCCAGTGTTCGTTGTTGGTCAAGCATTGTCATCACCAGTACAGGCTATCAGACATATGGCTTATGATGGAGGTTTCCGCGCATATTGGTCTTATGGTAAGGGTTTATATAAACTTGCTACGGGCAACCAAGAATTGCGTAATAGTGTCTTTGATGTATCACAAACAACTAATACATTTGAACCTCAGTTCGTAGAAGCATTGCACTTAAGTAAAGCTGACAATAGTTTTATGGAACGTGTTAAGAAGTATATGTTCTTAAATAAGCTTAATGAGTCTGCTGATTCTTTCTCTAGGCTAGTGACGTATGCAGCTATGTATGAGCATTATAAAGGTCTTGGTAAGTCTACACAAGAAGCAACTAGACTAGCCATGCATGGTACAGATGCTACAATGGTTCAATATAGTAGATCAGAAGCTGCACCAATGTTCCAACATTTAGGGATTGTTGGTGAAGCTATGAGACCATTACAAACTTTTGGTCAAGCACAACTTGCTAATATTGTCAGTGACATCAAACACTTTGAGACAATGAAACCATCAACGTGGGCACCATTGTTAACATATGGTTTAATGGCGACTGCGCTTGGCGGTGTAGTCAGTGCTCAGTTTATTCAGGAGTATGAGCTAATCCGCAAATGGTTAGCTTCTAAATTCCCTGATTATAAACTACCTAGTATCTTAGATTTGGTTGCAAGGGATGAATCATTCTTAGATCGCGTATTGCCTGACTCAGATGCTGGCAGACAAGCTGTTCTATATGGCCTACCATCAATGACAGGTGTTGATCTAGGTTCTTCTATTAGATCTAATGAAACACTAGCTACTGTAATGATGGGTGTCATGTATGCAGAAGAGGATTGGCAACGTTTGATGCCATTGATTTCTTTCTCTGGTGATGTTCTGTCTGGTGCGGGTACGTTAGCAGCTACTGCTGCTGGTAAACCTACTACAGATGCTGATTTACGCAAGGCTATAGAACAGGTACTACCTGCTGGTCCTATCGCTTATGGTGCTAAGGAACTTGCTGGTGTAAATACTACTAGAGCTTTTGGAGAAGATACTGGAATGGTTGCTGGTGGTTTTGGTAACAAGGCTGTTAAGGAAAGAACACCAGAAGATATCATTGCAGGATTAATGGGAACTAAGAGTACAGAAGAACGTTACTCTAATCAGATCATCATGCAAGCTTCACAAGAAACTAAAATGCGCAATGAGCAACTAAAGAAACTAGCGACTCTTGCGGTTGAGACAGGCAATCCGCTGTATAAGGAAAAGATCGTGTCGATACAACCGGATGAGAAACAACTAGAATCTGCTATTGGTTCTGAGCTATTCAGTAAACTTGTGGATCAGGAAACACGTAACTATGTTCCTAAATCTGGATCTGTTCCTAACACAGCAGAGTCTGCTAGAAAAATCAATCAGATCTTTAACTTTAGGAGTGGTCAATGAAAACAGTTGATGAGTATCTAATGAATCGCAAAGCTGGTCTAACGTTTGAGTTGCTAGAGAATGCGATTGATACTGTTGAAAAAGTCAACAGTCTTCTGATACAGTTTGGAGAAGATAGAAAGATCACAAGTGGTTATCGCCCAGCAGCCGTTAACGCGGCTGTGGGCGGTGCCCGCAAGAGCAATCATATGCTATGCAAAGCTTGCGATCTGGAAGACTCTAATGGTAAATTAGATGATTGGTGTATGAACAATTTAAACATACTAGCAGAGATTGGTCTTTGGTTAGAACATCCATCAGCAACTAAAGGTTGGTGTCATGTTCAAACTGTACCACCTAGATCTGGTAATAGAGTATTTAAACCTTAGTAAAAATAAAGCCTCCAGTCCTTGCGGATATGGAGGCTTTTTCTTTTAGTGCTTTGTTGAGTCAATCTTGCGGAAGACTAGTGCTACTTCCCATTCAGGTTCTTCCTCAAACTCTGTGACAAATGCAACACCATCCTTACCTTCTGGATGATCTTTAAGTTCAATGATTGTTTCTAGTAGTAGTGCTTTGAATTCTTCGTTCAATTTTATCTTTCTTATTATTTAAATACCACAGACCCCTGATGTACATGCACGATCAACGTTCTCTTCATAGACAATGCCCTTCTTGGAAATTGCTTCTTCGTAAGGCACTTCTGTTAGAGGTTGACCTCCTCTACTTCCATCCGGGTAACATGTGAATCCTCTGAGCCGGGGAGCATACGCACTAAGCGTCTGTGCAAAGCGGGAGACAGATCCTTCACCATTTCCTTTACTTCCCCAAGATGGAAGATTGATTGTAGATGAAATTGACATGTCCACGTAATCTTGTATGTCCGCTTGGAACGCGAGTCGTTTTTCGTAGTCATGGCTTAGTCCATAGGCGGTTTCGATTTTGTTTGGATTGAGTCCATACTCTTTAATTAGTTGATCAGCAGTTGTGTCAACAACATATTCGTACTTCCATTTTGTGCCATCAGTAAGGTAACGACGTTTATAGGCCACAGCAAAGAGTGGCTCAATACCTGTAGTAGTCCCAGCAAGAATACCAATACTACCTGTAGGAGCGATGGCCCTATAAGCAACAGGCCTACTAATATATAACCTATTGCAATGTTCATTAGCAGCTTTTTCAGATTCATCTTTATATACCTTTAACCATTCATGGAGTTCTGGTGTGACTTCATATCCATGTCCTCGCTGGAGTAGCCATGCATGGATACCCATAAGTCCAAGTCCAAGTCTTCGATTCTTTTCTCTGACCTTGTAGACTTTATCATACGGTAGATCTGCGCGTAACGTTCCACAAACAAGGAATTTGGAACCGAGTTCAACAACATGTTTGAATTCTTCAATAGACGAAATATTAGACATGTTGATTGAACCAAGATTACATACATCAGAATCATCTTCAGATGTAACTTCCGTACATGCATTTCTAAGGGTTTCATTTTGCTTATCACCAAAGTTAAAACTAAAGCCCGGTTCGCCTGTCATCATAGCCTGACGACAATTCTCTACAAAGGTATGTAGATTCGCACGATCTGCATTATATAACCATTTATCATCATAGTTAACTGAGATATTGGTCATATCAAGTGGAGCAGGGAAATTAAAATCTGAGTTTTTCAGGTCGCGGATCGACGTAGACCAGTTCTTTGCTGTGAGGAAATTGGGAATGTCCTCGTGTAGCCAATTGAGACTTGCGTAAATCGCGGATCGTCTTGAGCCACCTTGCATCACCCCTCGGCCAATCTCGTTTATCATTTGCATCAGTGGGATCGGACCGCTGGACAATCCACCAGTACGAGTCAGCGGCTTCCCTGATGGACGTAGAATAGAATAATCTACACCAATGCCGCCCCCAGTCATTAGGCAACTCACTGCCCTCTTGCTTAGCTCTGCCCATTCTTCTCGTGTATCTTCCTCTGCACGTAGCAGGAAACAATTGTTGAAATAACTATTCTGACGACCGGCGTACCATAAATAGCGACCGCCCGGAACGAACTTCATCTCTTTAATATACTGAGTAAGTTGATCACGATCTTCTTGTGACATAAGAGCGCGATCCTTACCCCAACGTGTGCCACAAACATCCTCCACCAAACGTTCAGCAAGCGCATCCCACGTATCGTTTGGACCTTGGCTATACTTATGACGGAAGATGTTCTCGGAAAAGCTATTCTTGAATCTGTTGATATTCATGTTCTAAAAAATCCTGATATTGTTGTATCCAATCATGTTCTTGCCAACGATGCTCAAGCTCATGACGAGATTTATTATTTAAATGTTGTTCTTTTTTCTTAGGATTTGTC
>Ga0116144_10004667_pt1 | contig 12882 bp, 9 predicted proteins | sample AD_UKC035_MetaG_FD_89746 | JGI IMG/M metagenome (GOLD analysis project Ga0116144, IMG submission 89746) | Active sludge microbial communities of municipal wastewater-treating anaerobic digesters from USA - AD_UKC035_MetaG | ecosystem: Engineered > Bioreactor > Anaerobic > Digestate | place: USA... | reverse complement strand
GGGCGCTGCTGATCGTCTCTCACCCGGTGCTGCCAACCGATGGTGTTGGCCCGGCCCAGGGCACACTGCTGATCGGCCGCTACCTGGATGCCGACAACCTGGATCGCATCTCGAATTCCGTGCAGTTGCCGCTCACACTCTACCCGGCTAACAAAGCTGCTCCCGAATCTGCCCGCAGCGCGCTCTTGAAAGGCGACTCTTATTACATGGAAGCTCTGGATGACACCTCAGTAGCCGGTTACACCCTGCTGAAAGACATCAATGACCAGCCCGCCTTTTTGCTGCGCGCCGACCAGCCCCAGTCGGTTTATCGCACCGGCATCCTGCTGGTCAATTACCTGGTGGTGGCTCAGGTGATGTCGGGCATTACCTTCAGCGCCATTCTCTTTCTGCTGCTGGAAATGACGGTGTTGGGCCGACTGCGCCGCCTCAGTCGGGATGTGACGGCAATTGGCGCCTCGGGTGATATCACCCGGCGGGTGGCCGTCACGCGCCACGATGAACTGACCCGCCTGGGCCAATCTATCAACGCCACCCTCGATTCGCTGGCTCAAGCCCAAAAGCAGCGCCAGGAAAGCGAGGGCCGCTTCCGGACGCTGGTCGAATCCATGGATGATGTGGTCTTTACCGTCAGCAATGACCTGTCGGATGTAGAGACCTTTGGTCAAAAGGCCAATGCCATTGGTATGAAAGATATCCTGTCGCCTGCCAGCGCATCGCCATCATCGGCCGCGCGCCTGGGGCATTTGCAGGCTTTGCAGAAAGCCCTGTCGGGAGAGCAGGTCTCCTTTGAATGGTCACTCCCCGGCTCCGATCAGCCGCGTCATTTTCTCACGGCGCTTTCCCCCATTCGCTCAACCGATGGTGCCATCACTGGTGCCGTGGGGGTGGGGCGTGAAATCACCGAGCGCAAACAACTGGAAGAACGCCTGCGTCACCAGGTTGCCGATCTGGATGCCCTGCATATGGCTTCGCAGGTGTTGTTGGGCCAGCTTGAACCTGCTGAAACCCTGGCGGCCATCTGCCGCCTGGCAGTGGAGCAGTTTGGCCTGCAAGCTGCCTGGATTGCCCTGCCGCGTGCCGAACAACAGATGCTGATCCCGCTGCACGCCCGGGGCTTTCAAATGGAGCAGCTCAGCGTTCTCCATCTTCACTTGAATGCAGCGGATCTGGTTCACCCGGCGGTCACGGCTTGCCGTACAGGCCAGCCGCAGGTGGTTGCCCCGCTTTACAGCGGCGAAAGTGATGCCCAGACGGCTGCCGGTGCAGCTTTGCGTGCCCTGGCCTGCCTGCCCCTGCCGCAGAACGACCAGCCCGGCGGCGTGCTGGCGGTGTACAGCGCGCAAGAAAACTTCTTCAGCCCCGAGAAAATGCAGCTTTTGCAGGCCTTTACCAATCTCGCCAGCGCCACGCTGCAAAACGCCAGCCTCTTTGAGCAAGTTTCGCGCGGGCGGGAACGCCTGCAAGACCTCTCCCGCCGCCTGGTGGATATTCAGGAAGGCGAGCGCCGCCGGATTGCCCTGGAATTGCACGACCAGATCGGCCAAATTCTCACCGGGCTCAAACTGCTGCTAGATTCTTCGGCTGCCCTGCCGGCGGTTCAATTAAAGCCGCGCCTCGAACAGGCCCAGGAACTGGCCAATGACCTGATCAGCCGGGTGCGCCAGATGTCGCTTAACCTGCGCCCCTCCCTGCTGGACGATCTGGGACTGGTGCCGGCCTTGCTCTGGTTGTTTGAGCGCTATACCGCTCAAACCAACGTGGGAGTGGTCTTCCGGCATACCGCGGTAGAAGGCATCCGCTTCCCCATTCAAATTGAAACCGCTGCCTACCGGCTGGTACAAGAGGCACTGACCAACGTTGCCCGCCATGCCGGCGTCAATGAGGTGATTGTCCGACTCTGGCGCGCCGACGACCGCCTGGGGGTTCAAGTGGAAGATGCCGGCTGCGGCTTTAATCCTGCCGATATCCTCAATGGCGAGTCCAGCGGTCTGCTGGGCCAGCGCGAGCGCCTGGGGCTGCTGGGCGGCCGCCTGACCATTGATGCCAATCCGGGCAGCGGCGCCTGCCTGACGGCTGAACTGCCGCTCAACGGCCAGCCGCTGGAGGAAGAAGAATGACCATTACCATTTTGCTGGCCGATGATCATCATGTGGTGCGGCAGGGATTGCGCTCGCTGCTGGCCCTGGAAAGGGATTTTCAGGTCATTGCCGAAGCCAGTGACGGCCTCGAAGCCGTCCGCACCATTGACCGCCTTCGTCCGCAGGTCTCCATTGTGGATCTGATGATGCCCGGTTTGGGCGGACTGGAAGTCACCCGGCAGGTTTGCCAGTGGACCCGGGTGGTCATCCTCTCAATGCACGATAACGAAGCCTATGTAATTGAGGCTCTGCGCAACGGCGCCTATGGCTATGTCCTCAAAGATTCCACCGCCGATGAATTGATTCAGGCCGTGCGGATTGTTGCCGAAGGGCGGCGCTTCCTCAGCTCGCCGTTTTCAGAGCGTGCCATTGCCGCCTACAGCCAGAAGGCACAGAGCGCCCCCCTGGACCCCTACGAAACCCTCACCACCCGCGAGCGCGAGGTGCTGCACCTGGCAGCCGAGGGCCTCAGCGCCACCGACATTTCAGCCCGCCTGTCCATCAGCCCGCGCACGGTGGAAATTCACCGCGCCAATGCCATGCACAAGCTCAACCTGCATTCCCAGGCCGAGCTGATCCGCTATGCCCTCCGCCGCGGCATCCTGCCGATGGAGGATTGACCCCCACTAATTCTGGGGGTGATTCTTCGCCCAGGCCTCAGCCTGCTGGCGGTGCTCATCGTAGTGCAGGTGGGTGCTGCCCGCCAGAATCTGCCGTGGCGTCCATTCCGGGGGCATTCCAGCAAACGCCGCCGGATCCAGCAGTTCGGCCGCGCTGATCTGCTCCAGCAGGGGCAGCAGCTGCTTATACGTCATAATGGCGCTGGCCAGCACCTGCGTCAGCGGTTGGTCTTTCTTAAGCAGGTAAATCTGCGCATTGCGCTCATCAGTGGGCAGTTCCCACAATTCCGAGCCTTCAAACTGCCGGGTCTCCAGCAGATGGATCATCTCACGCTCATACCATGCAATGTGCGCAATCACATCCTTCAAGGACCAATCCCCGCAGAAGCCTGCCTGCTCCCAATCCTCAAGCGGGATCTGATTCACCGCCGCCTGCCAGGCCGCCCGGGCTGTAATGACCGTATCTACAAATAGTTGTGCTTCATCCATAAATCAACACCTCTTTTATCAGCTTAAAATCTAGCCTCGGCGCTTACCCCGCCAGCAGCTCGCCCAGTTCGCCAAACACCTCAAACACGGGCTGCTCTTGCGGCACCTTTTGCGTGAACAGGAACATCTCGGTTGAGCGGGTATAACCCCAATCGTGCAGCACCCCCGCAACTGAGCCGGTCTTGTGATAAAAATCCACCGTGTCGCGCGTCAGGTTGCGCTTCAGCAGCGCATCATCCTGGTTGACCAGCAGCATCGCTTCTGCCCAGTCTCGCTCGGTAGGGGTCAGGGCGCTCATCAGCGCATAAAAGCGGATCGCTTCTGAGGCCGCCACCCAGTTATCCAGCCCGCGCTCCCGGGCGGCAAAATCCATCAGTTTGCGCTGTATCTGCGTGCCGGTCAGCCCCAGCGTCTCCCGCATGGTCTGCTGCAGGCGCGCCAGCCCAATGCGCTCGATGATCAGGTTGGTGCACAGGTTGTCCGAGAGGGCAATCATCAGCATCAGCACATCCTGGTAGGGCAGTTTGCGCCCGCGCAGCAGCCAGGAGAACCCGGCGCCCTGCACCTGCGGCTCGCTGTCCAGGTCGCATAGTTCGGCGCGGTCCACCAACCCCTGCCGCTCCAGGTGAATCCAACTCAGCAGGATGGGAATTTTGATAATCGAGGCCGAAGAGAAGCGCTCGCAGTTGGCTTCAAAAACAGCCTCGCGGCCGGTGGGGTGATAATAGAATGCATAGGCACACCCCAATTGGTCCAGTTTGGAGAGGGTATTGTGGATATCCATACCCCGATTATAATTTTCTTCTCTAAAATTGGGTGATTAACGTAACCTCTAATCTGGTTTGACAGGCCAAAACTTTAAGGATATACTCATGAAATTCGTATATAATCAGTGAGTGCATTTAGCAAGTCTGATTTCTTCCCCCAAATATCTCTCATTACAATCCATCTAACTGAAGAGGCAAAGCTGCATGGCCGAATTATTACAAGTGCAAGGCCTGGAGACACAGTTCCGTACCCGTGAAGGAATTGTGCATGCGGTCAATGGCGTTTCATTCAACCTCAAAGAAGGTGAAACGCTGGGTATCGTTGGCGAAAGTGGCTGCGGTAAAAGTGTTACCGTCATGTCCATGTTGCGCCTCATCCCTAACCCCCCGGGGCGGGTTGTGGCTGGTACAGCCATGTACCAGGGCAAAGACCTGTTGAAGGTTTCCAATGAAGAAATGCGTCACATTCGCGGGGCGCAAATCTCCATGATCTTCCAGGACCCCATGACCTCGTTCAACCCGGTGTTGACCATCGGTCGGCAGGTTTCTGAGCCCCTGGAAACACACCTGGGCATGCCCCGCAAACAGGCCTACGACCGTGTGGCTGAGATGCTGTCGCTGGTGGGCATCCCCAATGCCAAAGACCGCCTCAACGACTACCCGCACCAGTTCTCCGGTGGTATGCGCCAGCGCGTGATGATTGCCATGTCGCTGACCTGCAGCCCCCAGATCCTGATCGCCGACGAACCCACCACCGCCCTGGATGTGACCATCCAGGCGCAGATTGTGGACCTCGTCAAGCAGCTGCGCGATCAACTGGGCATGTCCATGATCTGGATTACCCACGACCTCGGCATCGTGGCGGGCCTGGCTGAGCGTGTCAATGTCATGTACGCCGGCTACATCATCGAAACGGCACCCGTCAAAACACTCTATGGCGACCCCCGTCACCCCTATACCCTGGGCCTGCTGGGCAGTCTGCCGCGCGTAGATGAAACCGACCGCCGCCGGTTGGTTTCTATTGAAGGTCTGCCGCCGGTGTTATATGAAAAACCCCAGGTTTGCCCCTTTGCGCCGCGCTGCAGTCATCGCGTTGAGCGCTGCCTCAAGGAAAACCCGCCCCTGACCCAGGTGGGCCCTGAACACTTCGCGGCCTGTTGGGTGGACACCACCACCGGGAGAGAATGGCAATGAGCCAGGAAATTCTGTTAAAGGTTGAAAATCTCGTCAAATACTTCCCCATCATGAAGGGCGCCTTCATTCGCAAGCAGGTTGGCGCAGTCCATGCGGTGGATGGCGTTTCTTTTGAGATCTACAAAGGCGAAACTCTGGGCCTGGTTGGCGAATCGGGCTGCGGCAAGTCCACTACTGGACGCGCCATTTTGCAGCTTCACCGCCCCACCTCGGGCAGTGTGATTTTTGAAGGCCGCGACCTGGTCAAGACCAAAGGCGAAGAACTGCGCCTGATGCGCCGCAAGATGCAGATGATCTTCCAGGACCCCTATGCCAGCCTCAACCCCCGCATGACGGTGGGCGAAATCATTGGCGAACCGGTCCTGGTGCATGGCATCATGGATCGCAAAGCCTCGGAAAAACGTGTTGAAGAATTGCTCTCTCTCGTGGGCCTCAACCCCGCTTACGCCAACCGCTACCCGCACGAATTTTCGGGCGGTCAGCGGCAGCGGGTGGGTGTGGCCCGCGCCCTTGCGCTGAACCCCTCGTTGATTGTCTGCGATGAACCCATCTCCGCGCTGGATGTCTCCATCCAGGCGCAGGTGGTCAATCTGCTGGAAGACCTGCAGAAGCAGCTTGGTCTGACCTACCTGTTCATTGCCCATGATCTTTCGATGGTCCGCCATATCTCCAATCGTGTCGCGGTAATGTACCTGGGCGTAATGGTGGAGCTGGCTTCGCGGGATGATGTGTACTATCATCCGCTGCACCCCTATACCCAAGCTCTGCTTTCGGCTGTGCCGATCCCGGACCCGGTTGCTGAAGAGAAACGACAACGGCAGATCCTGAAGGGCGAAATTCCTTCACCGATCAATCCCCCATCGGGCTGCCGTTTTCGCACTCGCTGTCCGCATGCAACGGACATTTGCGAGGAAAAGCGCCCTGAATGGCGTGAAGTCACGCCAGGGCACTTCGTTGCCTGTCACCTTGTGTGACGCCAACCCAACGGAAGGAGGTGAAATTTCAGGAAGGAAGATGACGAACTCTCTAACCTCATGTTTCACAAATCCATCCAACCCCAGTTCTATCTCTCAAGGAGGAGAAAGACAATGCGTTCAAAGTTATTCACGTTAATCGGCCTTCTGGTGCTGGCGAGCATGATTCTGGCCGCCTGCACTCCCCCCGCGCCGACCGCCATTGTGGAGACGGTCATCGTGGAAGTGGCCGGCACCCCGCAGGTCATCGTTGTGACTCCTGAACCAGTTATTGAGGAGAAACCCGCTGTCCTGCGCATCAACATGGGCACCTATCCCGACATCATTGACCCGCAGAAGTCGTCGTTCGTCAATGAAATTGCCCACCTCAAACTGTTCTACGAAGGTCTCACCCGCCTGGATCAGGCCCTCGAGACCGTCCCGGGTGCTGCAGAATCCTGGGAATACAACGAAGATGCGACCCAACTGACCTTCCAACTGCGCTCCGATCTCAAGTACTCGGATGGCACCCTGCTCAATGCCAAGCGCTTCGAATATTCGATCCTGCGCAACATTGACCCCGCCACCGCTGGTGAGTACGCCGGTATCACCGATGAAATCATCGGCGCTCCCGAATGGCGCATGGCCTCTGCTGAGGACCTGGAAGCCAATGGCGACGCCCTCAAGGCTGCCGTGGAAGTTCGCGCCCTAGATGCCGCGGGCAATGCCTGCGTCGATTACGAACAGGCCGACTGCCTCACCCTCCAGCTCAAATTCGCGAAGCCGGCTCCCTACTTCCACACCGTCATGTCCCTGTGGGTGACCTTCCCGGCCAAGGAAGAAAACATCACTGAAGGTGGCGATATCTGGTGGAACAGCTCCAAGTTCCAGATCGGCAATGGCCCCTTCGTCATGCAGAACCTTGAACCCTTCGTCCGCGCGTACTTCGTCCCGAATCCCAATTACTGGGCCGGTACCGCCAGCTACGACATTGAATACAGCTTCATCACCGAAGGCGCTGTGGCCTTTGAAGCCTACAAGAACAATGAGTTCGACATCATTGGTCTGGGCGCTGATGATCTGGCCACCGTTCAGGCCGATCCGGTTCTGAGCACCGAAGCCAACATCTACCCCGGCTCCTGCACCTACGCGTTCTACATGAACAAGGACAAGCCCCCCTTCGATGATCCCAAAGTTCGCGAAGCCTTCTCCTATGGCACCAATCGCGATGCCTGGGTCAGCGATATCCTCAAGGGCCTCGGTTCACCGACCCTGACCTGGATCCCCAAGGGCTTCCCGGGTTATGATGAAACCGAAGATCGCTGGCAGTATGATGTCGAGAAAGCCAAAGCCACCATTGCCGAATCGACCTATGGCAGCTTTGAATCGCTCCCCGAAATCACCCTGACCTTCTCCGGCACCTCCCGCAATATCCCCCGCTTCGAGTGGCTGGCCAATCAGTGGACCACCAACCTGGGCGTCAAAGTCAAACTTGACCCGGTTGAATCCACCACCTACACCGCCCTGACCAAGGAACGCGAGACCCTGCCCCAGGTGTTCTACCTCGGCTGGTGCGCTGACTACGCTGATCCCCAGAACTGGCTGTCCGTGTACTGGATGACCACCTCTGCCTTCGCCCAGCGCTATGGCTTCAGCAATCCTGAAATGGATGCCCTGATGCAGGAAGCTGATGCGACCCTCGATCCCGTCAAGCGCGCTGACCTGTACCTGCAGGCTCAGAAGCTGCTGGTGGGCGATGCCGCCGTCATCATGATGGTCAACAACGTCAACAGCTATCTGATCAAACCGTGGGTCAAGGACGTCAAGTTCACCCCCATGGATGCCGGCTGGCCTGGCGATGTGGACCCGCTCTCCATCACCATCGACACTTCCCTCATCCCCTAATCACGGATGACGGGCGCAGACCAGGCTGAACCTGGCGAGCGCCAGTAGACAACGCTGGCCGGTCTTTTCCAACCGGTCAAGATCGGCCAGCGTTCCCCCCACCTTTACACATTTTTGACCGTTTTCTGCTGCCCGGCTGGGTTGGGCAGTTTATCTTCAGCGGTAGGAGCATTTATGGTCCCCTATATCATTCGCAGACTCCTGACTATGATCCCGGTCCTGATCATCGTTTCGGGCATCACGTTTATCCTGATGCATTCGGCCCCCGGTGGCCCTTGGGACCGCGACCCCGGTGCCCGTCAGGTGGATGCCAACACCCAGAAACTGCTTACTGAATATTATGGTTTGGACAAACCTCCGCTGCGGCAGTGGATGGCATATACCTTTGGCGATGTCAATAAAGATGGCAAGTTCATCTGCGGAGCAATTTGCGGCAACCTGGGCCCCTCCTACCGCCAACGTGGTATGACCATTCAGCAAATCCTTTTCTCGCCCCCTGAAGGCAAGCCTTGGTATTTCAGCCGGTTTGGGTATTCCATGCGGCTGGGCTTCCTGGCATTGACTGTGGCGGTGCTGATCGGTATGCCCATGGGTATCCTCTCTGCACTCAAACAGAACACCGGATGGGATTATGTCGCGATGTTTATCTCCACTCTGGGCGTTTCCATTCCCAGCTTTGTGGTTGCCATTTTCCTGATTATTATTTTCGGCTCCTGGCTCAAGGTGCTGACCATTGTACCGAAATCCTGGGACAGCTTCGGGGTCTGGATTCTGCCGGCCTTTGTCCTTGGCTTTGGCACCTTGTCCCGCACGGCCCGTCTGACCCGCGCTTCAATGCTGGAGGTCATCCGTCAGGATTACATCCGCACGGCGCGCTCCAAGGGCCTGGCGGAGGGCACGGTCATCTCCCGCCATATGATCAAGAATGCCCTCATCCCGGTTGTGACTATTCTCGGCCCGAATCTGGCTGGTTTGATTACCGGTTCCTTTATTATCGAAACGATGTTCTCCTTCCCAGGCATGGGACGCGCCTATGTGACGGCCATTGGCCAGCGCGATTACTCCATGATCATGGGGACCACCCTGATCTTTGCCATGCTCATCAGCCTGGCCAACATTTCCGTGGACATCGTCTACGGCTTTATTGATCCCCGCATCCGTATTGAGTAGGAGCCAAAAATGGCTGTAACCCCGAGCAAAATTGTTACATTCGAACTTCCCGAGAAGCGGCGCAGTTTATGGGGCGATGCCTGGTATCGCCTGGTGCGCAACAAGGCCTCCGTGGCTGGCATGATCATCATTGTGGCGTTCTTCTTGATTGCCATGTTTGCCGGCGCCATTGCCAAACAGAACCCACTGGTGATTCACAGCGGTTCTGATTACCTGCCACCCGCCTGGGTTGAGAAGGGCATCAATGGAAAACCCAGTAATCCGGACTTCCTGCTGGGAACGGATACATTGGGCCGGGATGTTCTGGCCCGGGTTCTTTACGGAGCCCGTGTTTCCATGATTGTGGGGATTGTCCCCACGTTGATTGTGTTGATTGTCGGCACCATCATTGGTCTGATCGCGGGTTATTTTGGCGGCATCTGGGACAACCTGCTGATGCGCTTTACCGACATTGTCTGGTCCTTCCCGGATCTGCTGTTTTTTATCATTGTCATGATCGCTCTGCGCGACACTTTCATTGGCAATCTGCTGAACGGCCTGTTCCTGCTGTTTGCCGCCCTGGCCATGGTGGGCTGGGTGGGGGAAGCCCGTGTTGTGCGCGGGCAGGTGCTCTCCCTGAAGGAAAAGGAATTTGTCGAGGCTGCCCGCTGCATTGGGGCCAGAAGCGGCCGTATCATGTTCAAGCACATCATGCCCAACGCCTTGGGACCCATCATTATTATGGGCGCGATGACCGTTCCGGGCATGATCATCACCGAGGCCACCCTGGGCTTCCTGGGTCTGGGCATGCGCCCGGCCAGCGACCCCAATAACCTGCCCTTCTTTGTCACCAGTTGGGGGACGTTGATGAACGAAGGCAACTCGGCCATCCACGCCCAGCCCTGGCTGCTGCTCATGCCGGCCATCTGTGTTTCCCTGGTGGTGCTGGCTTTCACCTTCCTTGGCGATGGCCTGCGCGATGCCCTTGATCCCCGCATGCAGGGCACTTCCTGATCCTGAACGGTACACCTCATCCCAAGTCTGTTGAAGCGGGCCGCAAGGCCCGCTTTTCGTTGGCGCACCCGACTGAACCGCCGTGCGGTTTCAGTTCATCCATCCGACAAAGTCAGGTGACCTGCACGATCCTGAGGGTTCAGATCATTCTGATGATCCTGGTCAGTCAGATTGTTCAGACCATTCAGGCCGGCCAGACCAGCCAGGTCAGCCAGATGAGCCAGATCAGTCGCCACTGTCTCCAGCACCACCTCCGGATTTCCGGGCGGATTTGGCGGCAAGGGACTCCGCTTAATTTGTTCCGGTTTAAGCACCAATCCGCCGTTATAATTACCCTGTTTCTTGTTCCTGATATCAACGATTGGAGACTCCCGCTCATGCGTAGAAAACTTTTCCCTCTGCTTGCCCTCGCCCTGGTCATCAGCTTGCTGCTGGGGGCCTGCCGGACTACAGAATCCCCGGTTGAAGCGACGGAAACCCTGCCCGCCACCACGGCTGCCAGCCCCAGCCCCGCACCCAGCCCAACGCCCACCGCCATGCCCCGAATATTGACCATCTGTCTGGGGCAGGAGCCGGCAACACTGTATATTTATGGCGGCGCTTCCCGGGCCATGTGGTCTGTACTGGAGGCGGTTTACGATGGCCCGGTGGATACGCGCGGCTTTGTCGCGCAGCCGGTTATACTGCAGAAGATCCCCACCCTGGCTGATGGCGATGCCCGTTATACAGGTGTTGATGTGGCCTTTGGATCACCAATTGTTGCCGCTGATGGCAGCTTGTCCAACCTGGTTGCGGGCGTGCGGTACCTGCCTTCCGGCTGTAATGATGATTCCTGCGCGATCACCTGGGATGGGCAGAGCCCAGTCCAGATGGACGTGTTGGCACTGACCTACCATCTTTTGCCGGGTATCAAATGGTCGGATGGTACTCCACTGACCGGAGCAGACTCGGTTTATTCCTACACGGTGGCGGCGGATCAACTGACACCCATCAATAAACGCCTGGTTTCGCGGACGGCCTCCTACCAGACCGCTGCGGAGGATCCGCTCACCACAGAATGGATCAGTATTCCCGGATACCGCACCCATAATTTTGCCGAAGCTTTCTGGCACCCATTGCCCCAGCATATCTATTCGCTATATTCTGCAGACGCTCTGTTGAGTGCCGAGGAAGTGGCCCGACATCCCCTCGGTTGGGGGCCTTATGTCATCTCCGAATGGGCACCGGGCGGGCATATCACCCTGCAGCGCAACCCCAACTACTTCCGCGCGGCCGAAGGACTGCCGCACTACGACATGCTGGTATTCCGCTTCCTGGGTGAGACGGCAGACGGCAACCTGGCGGCACTGCGCAACGGCGAGTGTGACTTTGTGGATCAGACCACCGCCTTGCTGGACGGATTTCAACAGGCGCTGGAGTATGAACAGGAGGAAGCCATCAAGGTCTGGCTGGGATTGGGACCCGAGTGGGAACATCTGGATTTTGGTATTCGCACTGCAGATCTGGATGATGGGTACAATCCATTTTCTGAAGAGCGCCCGGATATCTTCGGTGATGTGCGGGTGCGCCGGGCATTCACCGCCTGCCTGGATCGCGAAGGCCTGATCCGTACCTTCCTGTACAGCCGCTCGGCTGTCCCGGCCGGGCTCTTCCCCCCCAACCACCCCCTGTACACCGCCAATTTATCCCCGACGACCTATGATGTGGTTGGAGGTAGTGCCCTGCTGGAGCAGGCGGGTTGGCGGGACAGTGATAATGACCCGGCCACCCCGCGGCTGGCCTATGGGGTTGCGGGGGTTCCAGATGGGACACCGCTGGAGGTCAGCTACCTGGCCACCAATGCCCTGCTGCCGAATGCGGCGGCGGAATATCTGGCTGCTTCACTGCAGCAATGCGGGATTGGGGTGACCCTCACTTCATTAACAGCGGGGCAGATGTATGCCGCCGGGCCGGAGGGGCCACTATTTGGCCGGAATTTTGATCTGGCCCAGTTCAGTTGGGCCCCGGCGGTGGATGCCCCCTGCTACGTTTATCAGACCAATCAGATTCCTTCCTCCCAGAATGGCTGGATTGGCGCCAATATCGGCGGTTACAGCAACCCGGCCTATGATGCCGCCTGCCAGGCAGCCCGCCTGGCAGCGGGCACCGATGCCGCGGCTGAAACAAATCTTGAGGTACAACGCTTGCTGTCCGAGGATGTACCGGTGGTCCCCCTGTATTACCGGATCAAGTTGACCGCCTCGCGGCGGGATCTGTGCAACTATACCTTTGACGTTAGTGCGCGCTCTGAACTGTGGAACCTGGAGTCTTGGGACGCCGGCCCACTTTGCATTCCGTAGCGTCAGCAATCTATTCGAGCTTGATCCAAACAGAAATGCAGGCTTGGCCTGCATTTCTGCGTGTTGTATGTCGTGGGGCCGGCCTGGGCTGCCCAGGGGCAGTCCAGGGTTGTCCTCGAGGCGGATATGATCTGGATATTCAGGACTTTAGCTGATGCGGTTGGCTGGGGGGCTCATACAAACCTGGTAAGGCCTTAATGTATGGCTTTTTCAAGAAAGCTTGACAGATAGACAAAAAGATCCTTCTCGGTAAAATGGTAGTAACCCAACATCCCAAAACCGAGGAGGATCCAAATGGAGTATAGCACGCT
>Ga0116144_10004655_pt1 | contig 12901 bp, 12 predicted proteins | sample AD_UKC035_MetaG_FD_89746 | JGI IMG/M metagenome (GOLD analysis project Ga0116144, IMG submission 89746) | Active sludge microbial communities of municipal wastewater-treating anaerobic digesters from USA - AD_UKC035_MetaG | ecosystem: Engineered > Bioreactor > Anaerobic > Digestate | place: USA... | reverse complement strand
GGCCATCTTTCTGCTAACGCTCGGAATCTTTGCACTCTTCTTCATTTTAATGTCGGTGCGTTTGTTATTTGTAAAAGATGGCGAGTTTAGAGGTACCTGCGCCACTCAAAGCCCATACCTGGCCAAAGAGGGAATTACCTGTGGTTATTGCGGCAAAGTAATTGGAGAAGGCGATGCCTGTGGCGATCCGGAAAAAGAAAAAGCGAAGGCCATTGCTGAAATGCCGGAGATACGGAAGAAAGGTTAGTCTTTGGTTACCAGGCTTAATTCTGAAAGTTCCTTGCCTATCTGATTAATTCCCGAAAGTATCTTCTCAGTTTGTGCTACCGATGGTTTTTTTCTGCCTTGTACATATTGTGACAACAAAGTAGCATTCATCCCAATCCGCTCTGCCAAAAACTTTGCATTGAGCACACGATAGTGTTGAAAGAATTGACACAAGTCTATCTCAAAATGAATATTTTTTGAATTGACTTTCTGTCCATCATCTTCAAAATAAAGATTAAGTGCTTCTACCATATTATCTGATAATTCAGAAAGTGTTTTTCCGGTGGTAAATACCGGGTAATCATCGGCAAAGGCCGAAAACCCTGTGTCGGTTTTTTCTACTACAACACCAATCTTTTAACAATACTTTCATTTTTTTATTCCTGCTTGTTTTAACAACTTTCTCTCTAATCCCTTTCCAACCTCATATCATGGCTTTACAGGATTTTAAAGGTCAATAATTATTTACCTTTTGCAAAGCCTTATATTGCGTTAACTTCGCACAAATTTTTTCAAACGTGACCTTAATCAAATCTATTTCGGGCATTCGCGGCACCATTGGTGGTGCTCCGGGCGATGCGCTTACTCCTGTGGATGTGGTAAAATTTGCGGCTGCATTTGGTACGTGGGCCAAAGCGCATGGCGCAAAAAAAATAGTGATCGGGCGCGATGCACGCCCCTCGGGTGAAATGGTAAGCCAGTTGGTATCGGCCACCTTGCAGGGTTTAGGACTTCATGTAATTGACCTTGGCCTATCCACCACACCTACCGTTGAAATAGCCGTGCCCCTCGAAAAAGCGGGTGGTGGAATTATCCTTACGGCCAGTCATAACCCGGTGCAATGGAACGCCCTTAAACTTCTGAATGAAAAAGGTGAATTCATCTCGGCCGAAGACGGTGCTGAAGTGTTACAACTGGCACAAAAAGATAATTTCGATTTTGCCGCTGTTACCCAACTAGGAAGCTACACGCAAAACAACAGTTACATTCAAAAGCATATCAACCTTATTTTAAAACACAAGCTGGTAGATAAACGCGCCATACAAAACTCAAAATTTAAAATTGCAGTAGATGCCGTGAACTCAACCGGTGGCATTGCTGTGCCTTTGTTACTGAAAGCGTTGGGCGTTAAAAAAATTGTGCAGTTGTATTGCGAACCCAACGGAAAGTTTCCGCACAACCCCGAACCACTGCCCGAGCACCTGAAGAAAATCACTTCGGTTGTTAAAAAAGAAAAATGTCATTTAGGAATTGTGGTTGATCCTGATGTGGATCGATTAGCCTTAATACAGGAAGACGGCAGCCCCTTTGGTGAAGAATACACGCTGGTGGCTGTGGCCGATTACATCCTGAAAAAGAAAAAGGGCAATACCGTTTCCAACCTGTCATCAACCCGTGCTTTGCGCGATGTTACCGAGCAAGCCGGTGGCGAATACCGGGCCGCAGCGGTAGGCGAAGTAAACGTGGTAAATAAAATGAAAGAAGTAAAAGCCGTGATCGGTGGCGAAGGCAATGGCGGAGTGATTGTGCCCGACTTTCATTATGGCCGCGATGCGCTGATGGGCATTGCGTTGTTCTTAAGTCATCTGGCAAAATCCAAACTAAAAGCTTCAGAACTTCGCAAAAGCTATCCAGCTTATTTTATTTCCAAGAACAAAATTGAACTCACTCCACAAATCAATGTGGACGAGGTTTTAGATAAAATGAAGTTGAAATACGCCCACGAAAACATCAATACGGTTGATGGCGTAAAAATCGATTTCGAAAAAGAAAAGGAATGGGTACACCTGCGCAAAAGCAATACCGAACCGATTATCCGCATTTATGCGGAATCGCAAAATGAAAAGAAGGCGGCTGCGTTGGCACAACGAATCATATCAGACATAAAAGACATAATCGGTAAGTAACGTTTTGATACCCAAAGTAAGCAGCTAAGGTCTCGATAGGCTTAATCCATCACTTCTTTAGCAATTACCTGTTCCACAAACTGGTTCAGAGAAATTTTCATGGCTGAAGATTTTATTACCGCAAGCCGATGGAGCTTTGGTTTTATACGCACATTAAAACTCCCCTTAAACTCTTTATCAGGTTCTTTTCCAATTGCTGCGCACGTTTCAATATAATCCTCTACCGCATCCCGAAAGGATTTTTTCAATTTGTTAACCGTATCAGCCTCAAATGTTACCACATCGCGTATGCCATTAATTTTTCCAAAAAAAACATCATCAACTGCACTAAACTCAACTGTGCCGGTATATCCCTTGTGTTCTAATACGTTCTTCATATTAACTCCTGTTCCTTTAAATGGTCTATAATTATTTCAATTGCATAAGCCTTTAAAACGGGGCGCGGATGGGGCTCGTGCAAACTCACCACTGCCTTCGTTTGAGGATGGTGAAATTTTCTTCTGGAACCCACTCCTTTTATTTCTAAATATCCAAAATGCATCATAATGCTCACCAATTCTCTCCATGTAAAGTCCTTGGGCTTTGATTTTAAACGGCTTAGGGCTTTTTCAAACCTACTCATCAAAAACAAATGTAACTAAAATTTAGTTGCGTGTATCTTGTTTCAACAGATCACCAAATAATCTAACTTTGCAGGCCTATGCGAGTTTACTTAGACAATGCGGCCACTACCCCGCTTGACCCCGAGGTATTTGAGGCTATGAAACCCTTCCTGCTGGAGGATTTTGGCAACCCTTCGTCCACCCATGCGCATGGCCGCAAGGTGCGGGCAGCGATTGAATCGGCACGAAAAAAAATAGCTGAATTACTAAACTGCACGCCAGGCGAAATCATCTTTACTTCAGGTGGTACCGAAGCGGATAATGCAATCATACGATGTGCTGTTGAATCGTATGGCATCAAACACGTTATTTCAACACCCATCGAGCATCATGCGGTTACCCATACCCTGGAGACATTAGAAAAACAAGGCGTGGTTGAATTGCATTTTGTAAATCTGGATGCAAACGGACAGGTAGATTTACAGCACCTGGAAGAACTGTTGAAAACCCATCCCAATGCCCTCGTATCGTTGATGCATGCCAACAACGAAATCGGCAACCTGTTAAGCCTGGAGGCTGTAGGCAACCTGTGCGAACAATACGGGGCGTATTTTCATTCCGACACCGTGCAAACCATGGGGCACTATCGCCACGACATGAAGAAACTGAAGGTGCATGGCCTGACAGCCGCTGCGCATAAGTTTCATGGCCCCAAAGGTGTGGGCTTCATGTACATCAATAAAGACAAAAAGATTAAGCAACTGATACATGGTGGTGCCCAGGAACGCAACATGCGCGGAGGCACTGAAAACGTATATGGTATTATTGGCTTAGCCAAAGCGCTTGAAATATGCTACCGCGAAATGGATGAACACGAAGCGTACATCACTTCGCTTAAGAAAGCAATGATCGAAAAATTAACCGCAGCTATACCTGGTATAAGTTTTAACGGTAATTCGGGCGACCTGAACAAGAGTTTATACACCGTATTGAACGTAAGCCTGCCCGAAAGCAATGAAAACGAAATGCTGTTGTTTAATCTCGACATGGCCGGAATTTCCGCATCGGGTGGAAGTGCCTGTTCCAGTGGAGCAAGCACAGGTTCGCATGTATTGGGTGCCATCTATCCCAACTCAAAACGCGGTGCTGTGCGGTTTTCATTCAACAAATACAATAAGCCGGAGGAGATTGAGTTTGTGGTGAATAAAGTGGCGGAGATTTACAAGGCTGTAGTAGTCAATTGATTAAGCACATAGTAAATCTTAAGAGAATCAGAGGTTATAACTCGATCAATTTGAGAGAAGGACATCACCTATTAGAAATTCGGACACCCAAAGAGTTAATGGAGTATGAAAACGAAAATTAAACAAGAAAAAAAATTTGATGCTGTCAAATTTATGCGTGAGCAAAGACAGAGAATCTCTGAGAAAATTAAGGACATGACACCAGAGCAGGAAATAGAATATTTCAGAAAAAAATCTGAAGAGTTTAGAAACTCTTTAGAACAAAAAAAATAATGATCATTCTCAACTCACCGCAAACTGCCTGCTTCCAAATCGTTTGATAATTTCCTGCTCCAGCATTTCGCGATTATTAGGATGTGCAATGTTCATTAATGCCAACGCACGCTGATGTAAATTTTTTCCGTACAGGTTGGCTATGCCATGTTCTGTAACTACATAATGCACGTGTGCCCGGGTGGAAACCACACCGGCTCCCGGCTTTAAGAACGGAACAATTTTCGATTCGCCTTTTTTTGTTGCCGATGCTAATGTAATAATGGGTATACCCCCTTCCGATAAGGAAGCTCCACGAATAAAATCCATTTGCCCTCCAACCCCCGAGTATTGATACGTACCAATGGAATCGGCACATACCTGGCCTGTTAAATCAATCTCAATAGCACTGTTAATAGCCACAACTTTGGGGTTGGTGCGGATTACGCGCGTATCATTTACATAATCTGCTTCCAGAAAAGCAAAGCCGGGGTTATCGTCAATAAACTGATACAATTTATCGGTACCAATCGCGAAAGCAGAAACTACTTTACCCCGATGCTTTTTCTTGTACGCATTGGTTATTACTCCTTGCTTTACCAGGTCAATTACACCGTCTGAAAACATTTCGGTATGCACGCCCAAATCTTTGCAATGGCCCAACGACTGCAACACTGCATCCGGAATGGCCCCAATACCCATTTGTAACGTGCTGCGGTCTTCCACCAGTTCAGCTACTTTCTGACCAATGATCCGGTCTGTGTCTGAAATGCGGGCACTATAATTTACCTGTGGCAACGGATCGCGCGCCTCCACCATGGCATCCAGTTTACTTACGTGAATAAACCCATCGCCATGGGTGCGGGGCATGTTGGGATTTACCTGTGCAATAATTTTTTTGGCATGCTTCACAGCCGATTTTGCCACATCTACGGAAGTGCCTAATGAACAAAATCCATGTTTATCGGGTGGTGAAATATGAATCAGCGCTACATCAACGGTTAAAATCCCTTTTTCAAAAAGTCGCGAAATTTCACTCAGAAAAATCGGAATGTATTCGCCATTATCGCTATTCACACAAGCGCGGATATTCTCCGAAACAAAAAGCGAATTGAAATAAAACCGGTCTTTAAACTCTGGTTTTGCAATATCCAGTTGGCCCAGCGTACTTACGGCCGTTAACTCAACCTGGCGCAGGTGTTCCGAGTTTTCAGCTAAAGCTTTCAGTAATAATTGTGGTGTGGCAGCACTTCCGTGAATAAAAACACGGTTGCCCGATTCAATGAGTTTTATGGCTTCTGTTGCTGTGGTATAGTTCGCATTCATTGCTGGTTCATTTTACTTTTAAGGGCCGAAAGGTAGCACGCAATACTACATTCCAAACTGATTAATATCATGGTTTTGCCTAAATTTAATCGCATGGCAACTCCCGTTTTTTTATCGTTTATTGGCTCAGGCAATTTAGCCTGGCATTTGGCACCGGCCTTGGACAATGCAGGGTTTGTAGTAAAAGAGGTTTACAGCCCTAACCCGCAACATGCCGAAGCTCTTACGGAACGCTTGTACCAGGCCGAAGTAAAAGCAACCCTTGACTTCTCAACCAGCGATTCATCCATTTTTATTCTTGCCGTTAGCGATGACGCCATCGCCCAGGTAGCCCGCGAAATTATTCTGCCCGATGATGCCATTTTGATTCATACATCAGGAAGTATTCCAATAACTGAATTGCAATATGCGGCCACACCGCATGTGGGGGTGTTGTATGCGTTGCAAACTTTCAGCAAAGACCGCAAGGTTGATTTCGCAAGCATACCGCTGTTTGTAGAAACCCTAACCGAAGAAGCTGCCCAGGCTGTTTTGTTGCTCGCAAAAAGTTTAAGCAAGCAGGTACGTAAGATTACCTCAGAAGAACGCAAGGCTTTGCATGTGGCTGCAGTATTTGCTTCCAACTTTACCAACCACATGCTTACACTTGCACAACAAATCATGCAGCAAAACTCGCTTGAGTATAATTGGCTTAAACCGCTCATTACCGAAATGATTACCAAAAGTATGGCGATCGGTCCGCAGCAGGCACAAACCGGGCCGGCTAGGCGGGGCGACCTTGAAATTCTGGATAACCATTTACAGTTTTTGAATGAGGATGAGCGCATGGCTGAAATCTATCGTATCATTAGCCAGCATATTATTGATTCGTATTATGATAATCGTGCTGATTAATAAATCGGAATCAAACAAAAAAGGTCAGACTTTCGCCTGACCTTTCTTTCAATCTATTCGGAATTTATTTACCTGCTTCCGTTGCCTGCACTTCGCCTTTAATCGTAAGCTGCACAAATCCGGCTTCAATATTAGCAGTTACGGTAACTGTTTTATTGAACGCCCCTACCGAAGCTGCATTGTAAGTTGCTTTAATAAAGCCCTGGCCCCCGGGCATTACCGGTTCTTTCGTCCAGGCGGGAGTAGTACATCCGCAAGAAGCCTGCACATTGGTAATTACCAATGGCACTTTGCCGGTGTTGGTAAACTTAAACTCGTGCGTAACCGGTGTGCCTTGCTTTACCTTACCGAAATCGTGGGTGGTGTTATCCCAGGTAAATACGGCCACATCGGCTTTTACTTCGCTCTTATTTAACGTAGTAGGTTGGGGTACTTGCTGGGCATAAACTGCTGCCGAGCAGAATACAATAGCCGCCACAAACATCCAATTTTTCATAGTATTCAAATTTTGGGTTAAACTTACTGGGTTTCTGTAAACGATACAAACTTCAAACACAAAAAGCAGGCTGCGTGTTAACGGGTACCCAATTAGTGTTAAGGACTTGTTAACGTATGCCCGGTTGTTAAATACTGCCTACCTTTGTAAGGTGAGCCGTTTTACCCTTCGAATTGTAATTGTTTTAGCCACTATAAGCATTGTGGGTATTGCAGCTACCCAGTTGTACTGGGTGCGCAAAGCCTACGATTTAAAGAAAAATCAATTCAACCAGGATGTAACGGCTGCACTTACCAACGTGGCCAATAAAATTCTGGAAATAAACAAGACCCCTGTACCGGCCAATAGTTTAGTAAACCAGGTTACTACCAACTACTTTACCGTACTGGTTAACGGGCCCATTGATAACAATCTGTTGGAGTTCTTGCTGGTAACGGAACTGGAAAAAAGACACGTTACTGCCGATTTTGAATATGGCGTTTTCGATTGTGCCACCAAATGTATGGCCGGTGGTAATTATGTATCTCCTAAAAAAGTATTACCCGCCAGCCTTTCGGAGTTGCCCACCTGGCGCAACGATGGTTATTACTTCGGGGTGCGCTTCCCGTTGGTAGAAGCTAACCTGATCAGCCAAATGGGTATTTGGGGATTTTCATCTGTTGTATTGCTGGTGGTTATCTTTTTCTTCGTTTATACCTTATTGGTGATTTTAAAGCAAAGGCGTTTATCTGAAATCCAGAAAGACTTTATTAACAACATGACGCACGAGTTTAAAACTCCGTTGTCAACCATCGCTATCTCTACGGCCGTATTGAAAGATCCAAAGATTGTGCATACCCCGGAACGGTTATTCAATTATGCCACTATTATTGAAAATGAAAATCAACGGTTGAAACAACAGGTGGAGCGTGTGTTGCAAATGGCACGCCTGGAGAAAGAAGATATAGGGCTGAAAAAGGAGCCAACCGATGTGCACGAGTTAATTCAGGATGCCGTTAAATCCAACGCCATAAGTTCAAAGGCTGTCATTTCCCTTAACCTTCAAGCGCAACGTTCACAACTCACAGCCGACAAACTGCATCTTACCAATGTGTTTTTCAATCTGTTGGATAATGCCATCAAATACAATTCAAACCCGCCAGAAATTACGGTGAGCACCAAAAACATCAATGGCAGTATTCAGATTGATGTTCAGGACAATGGTATTGGCATTAGCCCGGAAGATCAGCGTAAGATCTTTCTTCGATTTTACCGGGTGCCCACCGGCAACCTTCACGATGTAAAAGGGTTTGGACTGGGGCTGAGTTACGTAAAACTTATTGTAGAGGCCCAGAAGGGAAAAATATCAGTAACCAGCAAACCAGGCAACGGAAGTTGCTTTTCTATCGTATTACCACTTAATTAAGATTATGTCGGTAAAAATTCTCTTAACAGAAGACGATCCCAACCTCGGTTTTGTAATAAAAGACAACCTGGAACAACGGGGCTACCAGGTAACTTTATGCAACAATGGTGAAGAGGGGTTGGCGCTCTTTAACCAAAAGCCTTTTGATCTTTGCATTCTGGATGTAATGATGCCTAAAAAAGATGGCTTCACGCTGGCACAGCAAATCCGCGAAAAGAATTTAAACGTGCCAATTCTTTTTGTTACGGCCAAATCCATGCAGGAAGATAAAATTGAAGGTTTTAAAAAAGGGGGTGATGATTACATCGTAAAACCTTTTAGCATGGAAGAGCTTTGTCTGCGGATTGAGGTGTTTCTGCGAAGAAGCGTTACCCCGCAACAGCTCAACAATTTTTCGCTGGGCAATTATAACTTTGATTACACCAATTTTATTTTGCAACACAGCCAGGGCGAAAAAACGCTTACTCAAAAAGAAGCGGAAGTATTAAAACTGCTTTGCCAGAATAAAGACCGCGTGTTAAAGCGCGAAGAAATTCTGAATGCCGTTTGGGGCAACGATGATTATTTCCTCGGTCGCTCCATGGATGTGTTCATCTCCAAACTTCGTAAATATTTAAAAGACGATCCGCGGGTACAAATCGTAAACTACCACGGGGTTGGGTTTAGATTAGAGGTTGCTTCGTAATAAATGCCAATTAGGCAAATTGCCCATATAACAAACCAGAAAAACTATCTCAATAACTGCTTTCGAGAATTTATGTCAAATAATGGTTTCATTCGACAAATCAAAAATGAAATGATTTCCCGCCCTGAAAGGGCTGTTCTCTTGCCAAGATTTGCCATTTGATTAATATTTAAGGCCGAAGGTTGCTTTCAATTAAATCAACTAATGCCTGATCTCCTGGTCGTGGTGCGTTGGAATGAATTACTTCGCCAGAGTGTCCAAAGAGTAAATAACGCGGAATAGATACAACCTTTAAATTAGTAGTTAATACCGGAGAAAACCTGTTCTTTACCATGAAACTATTTTCTAACTGGTATTTCTCACTTGCGTTCTTCCATTTTGTGGAATCACTATCTATAGACAGGTAAAGAAAAGCAATGCCTTTTCCTTTATACTTTTCTTTGAGTGTTCTAGAGTTAGGGAACTGAGCAATGCATGGGCCGCACCAACTCGCCCAAAAGTCAATATAAATTAGTTTTCCACGATGGACTTGAAGCAGGCTGTCAAGTGTTATGGATTGGCTATCAAAACCAATAAGATTAAGTTGATTCTCCGTGCTATAATTTATCTGATTTTTTTCATTCAGATAAACGATTGTAGATGAATCGGTTGTAATCTTAATGTATTCATTCGTATATTTTTTGATACTTTGTATATCCGAAGTTTGCATGATCTCCTCAATAATTTTCCTTAACATGATATCCCTTGTTTGTTTCGTGAAAAGCGTGTCAGATTTAACCCTATCAAAAGCAATATTATAGTCAGGAGACAGTTGCTCCTTATTTGTGGTTTCAAAATCAGATCTCGCATAGCGATGGCGAATCAGATCATTTAAAAGATCTTGATAGAAACCGTAAAACAGCAAGCTATCATTGAATATACGACCGCGCTGAAACTCCAGTTTACCTTTTGATACAAGGACAAGTTGTAATGAATCAAAGTAATTTTGAGCTGCATATAACTTTCTGATTGGTGGCGAAAGTTCTATTCCATTCTCTCCAAGAGAATCCAACAACATTCGTTGTCTTTCCAATTCGGCAAATGCCTGTTCCCGCAATGAATTTAGGTATTCACTTTGATTATCCTTTTTCACCTTGTAAAAGGCGAAGGGGACCCGATATTTTATAATTGCCGGAAATTCATCGCTAAGGGTTTCTCTGAACATCAATTCGAAGCGGGTATCGAATTTTCGGATAACTCTATTTGAAACTGAAGCGGTTGGCTTGAGCCCATTGTACTGAAAGAACACAGTGTCCCCTTGTTGGAAATAAAAACTTAGCATATCTGCTCCTCGATAAGCATGTCGAATTTCAAGAATCTTTCGGGTAGTGGGTATTACAAGTGTGTCGAAAGAACGCTTTGAAGCCGTGAAAAATTGAGGGTTATAATTATCATCGATATACTCGATTTCAAATCCTCCATTGTTCATGGATATGCCATTGGCAAACTTATATCTGCTGTTGTCAGGCATTTTCTCAAAAATCAAAACAACGCTATTAGTGTTATCACTAACGGGCTCATTGAGTGGTTTACTATCACAAGCTATACAGAGAACTACAATGGCTAACAGATTCAGTTTCATTTTTAAAAATTCTTAACGTGAAGTGATTGCCAAATATTAACTGATAATTGGCAGCCATATCTCAGTTTTTGAATGGTAGTCTTAAAAACCTCCCCCAGCACTAACTTTACCCCCCCTGAATTTGATGCTCTCCATCTAACTTGTAAAGGCAAATTGCTAATGAAATAGCGTATTAGACAGACACAAATGGCCGTTTATTTAAGGCTGTGTCAGTTTCCAATTTAGAATTAGTGCGGCTTGATACACTCCAAATATAAACTAAAGCAACTTTTCAATCAGGCTATCTACACTCATTCCCTCCGCTTCAGCTTTAAAGTTGCGCACAATGCGATGGCGCAACACCGGGCGGGCAACAGCCTGCACATCTTCAATATCGGGTGAGTATTTTCCGTTAATCAATGCATTGCATTTTGCACCAAGCACTAAATACTGAGAAGCGCGCGGGCCAGCACCCCACTCTAAATAATCGGTAGCTGTTTTATTGCCTTGCCCCGGCCGGGTAGCCTGTGTTAATTTAACCGCATACTCCACTACATTATCGGCAACCGGAACCCTGCGCACCAAGTGTTGAAAGGTTACAATCTCTTCGGCTGTCAGCACCTTGTTTACTTTCTTCACATCATCGGCCGTGGTGTTTTTAACAATATCCACTTCTTGTTGGTAGGAAGGATAATCTAACCAGATATTAAACATAAAGCGGTCGAGTTGGGCTTCCGGCAACGGATATGTTCCTTCCTGTTCGATTGGATTTTGTGTAGCTAACACAAAGAATGGCCGTGGTAATTCGTATTGCTTTCCCGCAATGGTAACAGCATACTCTTGCATGGATTCCAGCAAAGCAGCTTGTGTTTTAGGAGGCGTGCGGTTTATTTCATCGGCCAGAATAATGTTGGCAAAGATGGGGCCTTTTACAAACTGAAAGTTACGCTCTTTATCCAGAGTTTCGGCACCCACAATATCCGAAGGCATCAGGTCGGGTGTAAACTGAATGCGTTTAAAATTCAGATCCAATGAGGTGGCAATGGTTTGGATTAAAAGTGTCTTGGCCAACCCCGGCACGCCTACCAATAAAGAATGACCCTGGCAAAAAATTCCGGTTAACACCAGCCGCACCACTTCATCTTGTCCTACAACAACCTTTGCAATTTCAGCCTTCAGGTTTGCGTAGGCTTGTTTCAACGCATCAGCAGCTGCCACATCGTTAGAGAAATTATGCGCCATATTTTGAAATTATAACTGTAAGGTACGGAGTTTTAATGCGTAAGGTTGGCACAACTACACCAGCGGTTACTGTTCCAGAATTTTACAAGAGTTATAAGCCGGATCGATGTTGATGAATACATCCTGCCGGGCCTTGTTAAACCACTTATCCAGGGTAATATCCTTCTTCTCGGCAAGTGCTGCCGACTGAATGCGGCTCCAGTCGTCTTTCAGGTTGGCCACATGCGGAGGTAGTTTGGTTTTAAAGAAAAGAATCCGAACCGCTTCCTTGCCATCATCGGTGCGATAATGCAAGGGCTTTGAAATGTTCCCCACTTTCATGGTATCAATGTTCAGATATACAACCGGATCAATATCGCGCATGGAAATGCGGGTTGACCCATCATCATCGGTAAAAAATCCACCCAGTCCTTTGGTGTTGGCATCGTCTGAAATTTCCTTTGCCACCTGTTCAAACTTCAGTTTATCATTTATAATTCTGGTACGAACGCTATCCAGAAATTTTTCCGCCAATGCAATGTCTTCATCTGAAGGTACGGCTGAGATAAGAATATGGCGCGAATTATACTCATTTCCACGCCTGTCAATCAATTGCATCACATGAAATCCAAATGGGGATTTAAAGGGCTGAGAGATTTCACCCGGCTTCAATTTAAAGGCCTGCGCTTCAAACTCGGGCACCATAAACCCGCGCCCCACATAACCCATTTCGCCTCCATTGTATTGTGCACTTGGGTCTTCGGAATATTTCATTGCCAGCTCGGTGAAGTTTTCACCCTTCAGTAACCGCTCGCGGATATCCATCAGTTTTTTCCGGGCTTCTTCTTCCTGCGAGGCGCTTACTCTTGCCGTGCGCACAATCTGGGCCACTTCCACATCCGATGAATAGAATGGAAGACTATCGGTTGGGATTTTGTTAAAGAATCTTTTGATCTCGGCCGGTGTAACGGTTATATCTTTGGTAATTACGTTTGTCATTTC
>Ga0116144_10004653_pt1 | contig 12902 bp, 10 predicted proteins | sample AD_UKC035_MetaG_FD_89746 | JGI IMG/M metagenome (GOLD analysis project Ga0116144, IMG submission 89746) | Active sludge microbial communities of municipal wastewater-treating anaerobic digesters from USA - AD_UKC035_MetaG | ecosystem: Engineered > Bioreactor > Anaerobic > Digestate | place: USA... | reverse complement strand
GTTGTATAAGCCTCTGAACTGATCGACTGCCCCGGGTAACCGGGGCAGTTTTTCTTACCGCCGGGCTGATTTTTTTTCTTGCGAGTCTTGCGGTTTTGCAAAGCTCTGTTATAATTGAATGCAAGGGTGATGGGTACACCCTTAAAAAAATGATTTACAAGCACTTACGGGTAGGTCTGTGCTGGTGAATCGGGTTTATCGGGTTTTTCTCTCGGGTAATCCAAATGATTCAGGAGTATGACGTATGAGGAACAGCACTATTAAGGTTCTCAGTAAACTGTTGTGCATCGTTCTGATCGCCAGCTTCGTATGCGAAGCTCCGTTGATGGCCGAGTACAGCGCTATCAAGGTAAACGTTGGCGGGCAGAATGTTAACGTGACCCCCGGTCAGTGGGTAACTGTAAAACAGGGCCCCATGACTACACACTACAACGTTCGCTACGTTGATGGTCAGCCGATGGCTCTCGAAATGAGCCAGTATATGAACCTGGTATTCGGTGGCAACGCTGGTTCAGCCGCTACCGCCGCCCAGGCTGGTACCGCCGCTCAGGCTGGTCAGGCCTCCATCGCCAATGCCGACACTTCAGCAGCAATTAGCGGCGCCAAGGGCGGCGCTAAAGGCAGTGAAGGCAGCTGGGTTAAAAACGAACTGAACTCTTACGGTTCAAAGATCAAAGACAGCTTTACCTCTGGTAAATCAAGCGGCCAGGAATTCGGCACCAATACCGTTGAAGGCGTCAAAACTGGCGCCGGCAAAGTGGGCGATGCCGTTTCTTCAACCGGCAGCAAAATTGGCAATCTGCTCAAGAGCGCCAAAGACAAAATCTCTAACCTGTTCAGCAAGAAACCCGTAGAAGTTAAGGGTGGCAGCACCTCCTCAGATGCCTCTCAGAGCGGCCAGTCTTCTCAGAGTTCACAGAGCAATCAGTCAGGCGACGCCTCTCAGGGCACTCAGAGCGGTCAGTCTTCACAGAGCTCACAGAGCAACCAGTCAGGCGACGCCTCTCAGGGCACTCAGAGCGGTCAGTCTTCTCAGAGTTCACAGAGCAATCAGTCAGGCGACGCTTCTCAGGGCACCCAGGCCTCCCAGGATGCTTCACAGAGCGGTCAGTCTTCACAGACCAGCCAGTCTGGTGACGCCACTCAGGGCACCCAGGCTTCTCAGGATGCCTCACAGGCAGGTCAGGCTTCTCAGGATACCGGCAAAGTCGCTGAAGGCGACAAAAAACCCGGCTTCCTTTCAAAGATGAAAGAAACCACCAGCACCAAGTTCAAATCTGGTTACGAAGCTGGTAAAGAAATGACTGGTCAGGGCGTTCAGAACGTAAAAGACAGCCTGAAATCAGGTTTCAGCGCCAAAAACATTCTGATGACCGCCGGTATCACCGTTGGTGTTGACCTGGCCACTCAGATGATGCGCGGTGAAAAGCCCAGCCTGAAAAAAGCGGTTAAGACCGTTGTTTCAGCTGAATTCGCCGGTGGCGTTGTAGGTTCTGTAACTGGCGCAGCTGCCGGTTCATTCTTCGTGCCCTTCCTGTCAGCCGTTCCGGTTGTCGGCGGCGTTCTCTCTGCCCTTGCTCCGACCTTCGGCTCGATCGTCGGTGGTTCAGTAGGCGCTTACCTCGCCGGTGATCTCAAAAATGGCCGTTTCTCAATCAAAGAAGCCTTCAAGCAGATTGACTGGGTCGGCGTAGCCGGTCAGACCGTTGGTTCAACCGCAGGCGCAATGCTCGGTTCAATGATCTTCCCCCCGTTCGGCACCATCATTGGCGGTATCGCCGGTGGTATGCTGGGTAACTGGGCTGCCAAGAAACTTGCCGGTCTGTTCGGCAAGGGTGGCACAAGCTACGGTTCGATCGGTATGCCCGTGGGTTCTAATCCGTTTGGTGGCGCCGCTGCTGGTTCTCAGGTCTCCGGTCCTGTAACCATCGGTTCAGTCGCTGGCAACACTGGCCTCGAAATCCCGGTTTCCGGTGCTCAGTCACCCGAAATCGCAATCTCAGGCGATGCCGCAATGGGCACCTACTCTTCAGAAGTTCAGCTTGCTGAAGCCAAATACAAAGAACTCTACAAACTGTATAACGAAATGCTCACCCAGGGTCGCCAGGCTGATGCCATGAAGGTTGCCCAGGAAATGAACAAAGCCAAGGCTGAATTCGAAACTCTCAAAGCCCAGGCTGGCAAATAATCTAGCAATAGATTAAAGCAGACTCCCCCAGGGAAACCTGGGGGAGTTTTTTATTGCCAACAACACGAAAAAAGATTTTAGCCGAATCAAGAATGCTTTTATGCAATCGCCTGACCTGCCGAAAGCAGCGTCTAGAGTTAATTAAGTTTGCGTTTACCCTGGTATTTGTGAAGACCAATGGCATTCATGAGAGAGAAGCTGATATAATATTTCAAACACGGTTAATGATGGGAAGTTACAGCTCTCAACGCGTCAAAAGGCCATTTCAAACCAGATATAAATTCTGCAATAAAAACAAAGCTGAACCGCTTTGCCGGCCCAGTTATTTTTTGGGGAATTACTTTTTGATTGTGTGATTGCTTCACTATAAGCTGATTCAGTAACACACAACCACCTGGCTGCTTTTTCTCCAGCAATTATTGTGTCCGGTTTTCACCGGTACCGGGATGAAGAAAAACCGCAGGCTTCTCTGGGAAAATATCCCTGGAGATTGCAATAAAGACTGAGATAAAGACACTTTGAGGCTGGCAAAATGCAGACAGCAGGATTCTTGGTTGGGAAAATCTGAATCAGTAATCTGTTGCCGCTTCTTCAGAAGTCAGCCAGCGCTTGTCAGAGTAGTTGGCGACCGCTTCTCTTATGGTCACCAGAACCTTCTGGTTGTGTTTAACCGGCTCTTTCTGGCCCGGCGGCAGAACCGAAGTTTCGATTTCGACCGAAACCTGGTCGTCACTGAGCATAAAAACATCGAGTTTGCTGACATTGCTGCTCAACAGTCTGGTTGTGCCGTTACGGTCATCCTTACGATACAGCTTACTGCCGGTCAATGAGTAGGCAACTTCGACATAATCATCATCCATGGCATCGGCATTTTCGACTTTCGGCACCATCATACTGACATTACTGCCACCAGCCACAAGAGACGGGGTTACTTTAGGCTTGCCATCTTCAAGGTTCATTTTGTCGACCTTGGCCTGAGAAATTGCAATATCGTGCTGCATATGCTTCAGAACGATTTCAGCGGCCCCCTTGGCTTCTTCTTTGGCCTGAGCAAGCTCAGCAACATTTCTGGTGGAAGAAAGAACCGAGTAAATACCGCCGGAAATAATGACCATGATTGTCATTGCCACGAGAACCTCGATCATACTGAAAGCTGCGGCGGCAGGCAATTTCCTGTAACTCATGGTTTGACCACCACAAAAGAAAGCTTTTCAGGCTTGTGTTTTGAGCCGTCGTTGGTTGTCCAGGTGACGGAGCCTGAAATTTCAAGAACCGTTTCACGATCGGGGCTTACTCTGATCTCAGGAGAAAACTCGAAATCTTTGTAGTCTCTCTGAAATGTAATCACGTCAGAAAGCGTCTTGGGGTACCCACCCGCCATATTGACAAATGCAGTGGAACCGCCTGCAAAAGTTTCGAGCTCTTCAAACTTTCGACCCATAACTTCCTCGCGAAATGATTCGAGAATCTTTCGCGCCATTGAAAGCTTTGTGGTTTCTATACCTTTGCTGGCGCCACCAGCGATGGCGTAATAAATCGGAACGGCCGCCCCGACAAAAATCAGTGCAGCCACAAGAACTTCGACCAGAGAGAACGCTCTTCTTTTCATACTTTTAGTTGTCTTTTTTGGCAAATTTATAACTCGACCAGTTATCTGATACGGTGACAATATACCTTTTCGGATCAAATTTGCCAACATCTCGCATTACAGAAAGTGGCGAAACTCTGCAGGCGGCAGAATTATAGTTTACATCGAGAAAGTCAACGGTCGCACGGTTGAATTCGTTCACAACAAGATTGCCATTTATTTCGATTTTTGAAACGCCATCGACAGCGGGCGAAACATTCGAGAAGCATGCTGCTTCAACTTTTGAGCAACCTGAAAATTGCAGATACCCGGCCCTGGCAATCAGCGAAAAAACAGTATCGGCATTTTTTCTCGTTACATTTTTAGAAATGACAATGCAATCTTTCGAAACAAGAATGCCTTTCCCTTCAACTTCAAGCGGTTTGTCTATGTTGATTGTTTCCATTACGTAGGTCACGCCATCGCATTTATACACCCCGCCCGCAAATCTTTCGGTATCGTTCCAGAATTCAGCCTCTGTGCGGTAAAAATGCGTTGCCTTCTTGGCATATTGCATGAGGCTGAACAGATTAGCCGGCATGTTATTACTGTCATCAGGAGACCAGGAACTGCTGTTGTACCCCTCGTGCCCCTGAATACCGTATTTTTTCTCTTTATTGACATAGCGGATATTTATTTCGGAAAAATCGTAGGGATCTTCGTCTTTACCAATCGGTTTTACTTTCAACACCAGATTTGCGTAGCGCTGTTTCATTTTTGCTTCAAGACACATCCCGAGAGGGAACCCGATGAAGCATCTACCAAAAAACTGACTTGGAGCCTCAAGAGCCGTGCATAACGAAATAACATTCAGAAGGTTTTTGAACCCCGGGGGGGTATAGTCGTCTATCCAGTCAGTCTCTCTGATAACCGGAAATTCTACCTCGTGAACACGCGAAACAGTCGTATCGTTCCAGGCATAGGTAGGTAAAACATTGTATAGCGGCATATTCTTTTTGTTTACCAGGGCGTTGAACTCGGTCAGATCTGGCTCATCTAGCGTGCCAATATAAGTGTTAACAGCCATTTCATTGCGGGAATTAATACGAACCATGCCCGGCACCTGGCATTTCTTGCCTGCGCCGCCGACAGAACCAGTCAGGCCGGTGACTTTTTCGTATTCCCCGTCAGGAAGATTGAGAATACAAATAGACGCCACCGAATGTTCTGGTGACCAGTTTATTTCGGCGGGCAATGCGAGATTATAAGGATTATCGCCATTTCCTTCAAAGGGCAGTTTCGAATTGGCAATAAAAAATGAATACTCGGGCGCGGGTGGTTGAAAATCGGTGACCTTAAACGGGCGGTTGGCGATCAGGGTCTTATCAATTTTTTTACCTGACGGGCCGTTCGGAAAATATTCTACCATCGCCCTGATCTGCAAAATACCGGTTTTTTCGACGACAGACGGCTTGTCACCGTATGGCTCAGAAGGGATTTTACTCTTGATAGCTGCGGGAAGTTTGCCGTAGTCATCTTTTATCTCAGAGATAAGATTGCCAGCCTGCCATTGCAGCCCCGGCATGTTGTGATCGCCTTCCATTGCCTGATCACGCAGTGCTTCAGCGGTCAAGAGCGAGTAGGATTCGTCGATATTGACAAAATCATGAATGTATTTCATTACGTCGATCGTCAAAGAGGCGTTGTCATCAGGCGGAGCCATCTCAAAAACGGTAACCCCGAGCACCTTAACCTTAACCCATATTTCGCCAAGCACCTTCAGTTGTGAATCGTAGGGCGGCAGACGGGTAATTTGCAGTTCACTCTTCTTTATCGAGGCGATGCCTGGCACGCCCTTGAGATATAACTTGTGCTTATCCTGATATGTGGCATTGGGCAGCTTAAAATCGACCATCCAGTCGCTGTTATAGGCCGAAAGACTACCATCACCACTGCCATCAAGCTTAGACATCGAATCAAGGAACTGTGCCGACAGACCTGCCGCTTCAGCAGACTTTTTGCTGACGCCAACGACCTGATAACCGTCTTGCCCGGCAGCAAACGCTTCTGCGTAACTGACCGAGCACTCGACCTTCAGCTTAACGTTATCGCTGCCACCGAGCTCATCAATGATGTTTTGCAGAGGTTTCAACGCCGGGGTATCAGCGGTCATCTCAATTGGTTCTTCATAATTAGTCAGGTTCAGAGGAATGTTTTTACCGTTTAACGCCCCAATTGAGTTTTTCGTAAGACTGCACGGGTAGCGGAAAAAAGGGTAAAAGTTCAGATCGTCTTCCTTATTCATTTTTTCTTTGACGAAGCCCATTACCAGGTCAACCGCCGACTCGGCCACAGCTTCGGCCCGCTTTTCGTCACTCATCATTCTGGTGCTGAAACGCCGCGAAGAGGTGCTTTTGAAAAAGAACACCACAATGATGATCAATACGGAAATAACACCGATTACAAAAAGGTATGCCGAGCCTCTATTGTCTTTTCGAAAATTTAGCATTTTTTCCTCGTTTATCAGCTCGTTTTGTCAAAATCGGCCTGCCAGTCGGCTAGATCCTGTCTAAATCGCTCCTCGGTGGCCGCCCGATCTTCTTCTTTCAAGTTGCTTGCCTGCAAGATCTCGTCTATGGACTTTTTAAAGCCATTTACCGGGTCTTTAATGGCCTGAACGAACTGCCTTCTAGTTTCATAGAACCTTGTGCCCATGGTGCTTTTTTCGATGCCCAGAATACTGAGATCATCATTTTCAATCAGACGTCCCTGTTCTTTGAGAACCTCCAGATACAGGTCGTAATCTTTCAGCATTTTGGCACACATTCGCATCTGGTCAAAACAGGTGTATTTTGTAATCGGGTCGGCATCAGGGTCTTTTACCCCGGCCATCAGAGCTTTTATGGCTTCTGCCCAGTTGCCTTTCTTCATTGCCTCATTGCCATCTGCATAACCTTCAATCATCTTCAAACGGTATCTGGCCTGGGTTTTAGCACTTAGCCCACTACCAGAGCTGGCCCTGGAGGCAACCCAGCTCTGCTTTCTTGAAAAAATGCGGCTGAGAAGCGCCTCGCGTTTTGCCCGCATGACTTTTGCCTCTTCTTCGGTAAAGGCCAGTCTCGGAGTCTCGTTTTTTGAGGCTGAACTCAACTCACGCGCTGACTGAAATGCCGGCGCCGATTCAGCACCACTCGGACTTGAACCGGAAGACCCTGAACTGCCACCGGAAGAACCGCCATTCCCGCCTGAATCAGAACCACCGCCAGACGAAAGAGCTGTGTTGCCGGATTTTTTCGTAGTCAGAGACACGGACGAACCGCCCGAAACTGACGACGGGGCGGCATCACCAGAAGAACCTGTAACCTGATACCCCATAGGCTTTACTTTGTTCGAACCCGGGGTTAAAGTAGTCTCTGAAGCGACCTCGGCGGGTAGTTGCCCAGCAATCACAGCCATTGATGCCACCCCGGCAGGGGTTTTCGACTCCTGAACGAGGGAGCCAGAAGAAGACTGAGAACCGCTGCCACCAGAAGAAGAACCGTAGCCGGTGCGGGAGTCGGAAGAAGCTGGTTCTTCCCTGTTACGTTCTGCACTTTTTCGAGCGGTCTGCTGGCGACGTTCTTCCTGTTTTTCGAGACGCTGGCGCGGTGAGGTAGGCCAGAAAAGCGTGAGAAGAATAACAATAACACCGGTTACTCCAAGAATAACCGCTATTTTTTTCTCGTCCATCTTCTGATTCTCCCTGTGAATGGAAGTCCCTCTGTATAACATACGAGCAAAAACCGGCAAAAGTTTCATCATCAGGCAAAATTCAAAAGCCCTGATGCAAATTGCCTGAACCCGGCATCGCTGTTACAAATTTCTTGTAAATATGGTACACGAAATGATATTAAAAATAAATCCCAAACCGGAGTATTTATGAGAGACGCAAGATTTATTGTCTTTTTTTGTCTTTTCCTGCTTTTAACATGCGCCCGGGCCCAGGCTCAACTGATAGTCAAACCGCCGGCCTTTGCACTTACCGGTGTTAAAGCCGAGTTTTCGATCGAAGGTTTGAAAGAAGACAGCAGCCAGCCGGTGCAATTCAAGGCCGTAGTGAACAACCAGACTATCGACTCCGGCGTCGCCCTGCCTAAAGATCTTAAGACACTTAAACTGGCTATTCCGACATGCGGAAACAACAATTTGACCTTAACGGTTGCCGACCAGACGGGCACAACCCGCGTAAGATGCATACCTGGCTGGTTGTCGATTCTTCCTCCGGTCGTAGCAATCATTCTTGCCTTGATTACAAGAGAGGTCATCAGCTCACTTTTTCTGGGCACCGTAATCGGTGCGACGTTTGTATTTTCCTATAACCCTTTCATCGGGTTTCTGCGCACTCTAGACAAATATCTGCTCGGCTCAGTAGCCGACACAGCCCATTCAGCCATTATCATCTTCTCTCTCTGCCTGGGTGGCATGATTGGCGTCGTAAATCGCACTGGCGGCATGCAAGGCATCGTAGATCTTATCTCGCGGATGGTCAGAGGACCGCGCAGCGCCCAGCTGGCTACCTGGTGCATGGGCGTTCTCATTTTCTTTGATGACTACGCGAATACGCTGATCGTCGGCAACTCAATGCGACCGGTAACCGATAAAAACAGAATTTCCCGCGAAAAACTCAGCTACATTGTCGACTCAACATCTGCCCCGGTCGCAGGGATAGCCGTTCTTTCGACCTGGATCGGCTACGAAATCGGTCTGATACGCGAAGCATTTGTCAATCTGGGTATTCCCGAAACCAACTTTTATGGCGTTTTTCTACAGACGATACCGTTCAGATTCTATTGTCTTCTGACCCTGTTTTTTGGTTTTATGATTGCCTTTTTCCGACGCGATTTTGGCCCGATGCTCAAAGCCGAACAGCGATCATACCATGAAGGCAAAGTGCTTTCTGATGCCGCCAGACCGATCAGCAGCCCTGAGTCTGCGGCACCAGAGCTTCCGGCCGATATGCCGAAGCGCTGGTATAACGCAGCCATTCCGATTGCCATAGTAATTATCGGTACTTTTGTCGGGCTGCTGGGCGATGGCGGCATGTATTCGCCGCATTTTTATCTACAGCAGGCCGAAACCGAAGCGCTGACAGGCAGCAAAAGCCTGACCATCATGAGCGTTTCTCAGGACAACGGAACCCTGACCGCTTCTGGCGAAGACTTTACTTTTACCCGCATCAATTTCAACGATAAAACTGCTTTTGCCGGCAAATCTGGAATTGAAGCTATCAATACACTTCGCCAGCTTAAAGAGGGTGATGTAATAAATACCATACTCACACCTTCAACCATGACCTTCGCCGAAAAAGCCAGATCGGCTTTCAGCAATGCTGATTCAACACGCGTATTGATCTGGGTCAGCGTTCTGGGTTCGATGATTGCAGTTTTTCTTGGTTGGATACAGGGCCTGATTAATCTTGAAACCGGGCTCAAGGCATGGGTAGATGGAGCAAGAACCCTGATAATGGCCGTAATCATCATGACTCTCGCCTGGTCAATCAATGGCGTCTGTACCGAACTCGGTACCGCCCACTGGGTGGTCGCCATGGTCACTGATGTGGTCCCACACTGGATGTTGCCAACTATCATCTTCATCATCGCCTGTTTCATTTCTTTCGCAACCGGAACCAGCTGGGGTACAATGGCCATTCTTCTGCCGATCAGCATTCCGCTTGCATATCACCTCAACATGCAGCATTATCAGGCAAACATTGCCAGCCTGCCGAATGCCCCGGAAATGATGGTCTTCATCAAACAGTCTCTGCTTCTTTCGATCGGAGCTGTTCTTGAAGGTTCGATTTTTGGCGATCACTGCAGCCCTATCTCAGACACAACCATCATGTCTTCCATGGCCTCAGGTTCCGACCATATAGACCATGTAAGAACCCAGGCTCCCTATGCAGCAACAGTTGCCCTGATTGCAATCATTCTCTGCTATATACCTGCGGGGCTGGGCGCCTCACCATTCATAATGATTCCGGTTTCAATGTTCATTCTTGGCGGCTTCCTCTTCACTTTCGGCCAGAAACCGGAAAAAATTTCACAAAATGCTTGACTTGCTTTTTTCTGTTTGCTATCATCACATAACAGCAAGCAGGATTGATTCCTCACCTTGAGCGATTAAGCAAAAAGGTTCGCCCCGCGAGGGGTACATGAAGGTAACATTCATGGAGTAGCGTCTTGCTGCTCCATTTTTTATTTTTCCGGAGGTAAGAGTATCAAAGGTACTGTACGCATCAACAGAAGGATTAGGGTTCCGCAGGTTCGCCTGGTCGACGAGAATGGTGGCATGGTCGGTGTTGTTAACACGCTTGACGCTGTTCAGATGGCTGAAGAACGGGGTTATGACCTTGTAGAAGTTGCCCCCGCTGCGAATCCGCCAGTTTGCCGCCTCATGGACTTTGGCCAGTACAAGTATGAACTTGCAAAAAAAGCCAAAGAAGCCAAGAAGAAGCAAAAGGTCATCAAGCTTAAAGAAGTCAAAGTTCGCCCGAAAACCGATGAAGGCGATCTGCAGACCAAATGCAACAGCATTCGCAAGTTTCTTGAAGAAGGTGACAAGGTGAAGGTCTCTGTATCCTTCAGAGGGCGCGAAAGAGCGCACATTGAAGTTGGTTACAAAGTCATCGAAAGAATGAAAGTCATTCTTGCGAAGACGCTGACATCGAAAAAGATGCCGCACAGGAAGGCAACGCCATCACCATGATTCTCTACAGGACCCGGAAGAAGTAGCCATACTGCCATCAGGAGGAAAGTATTATGCCGAAAATGAAAACTCATCGCGGTGCTGCAAAACGCATCAAAAGAACAGGTTCCGGTGCGTTCAGACGTTACAAGGCTTATGGCAGCCACATCCTGACCAAGAAGTCAAGCAAGCGCAAAAGAGCTTATCGCCAGTCTGCCAACTGCGAAAAGGGCAATGAACACGCTCTGAAGGTAATGTTGCCGTACTCCTGACCCAGTGTCGAGAGTAACTGGGTTCAAGAAATTCATCAGGAGATAAACCATGTCAAGATCAAAAAGTTCAAGTAACGCAAGACGCAAAGAACAGAAGCTTTTCCGCAGAACCAAGGGTTTCTGGGGTGCTCACAATAACGTCAAGAAGGTCGCCAAGCAGGCTGTTCTGCATGCTCTCGACCATTCTTATGTCGATCGCCGCAAACGCAGCCGCGAATTCAGAAGACTCTGGATCACCAGAATCAATGCTGCCTGCCGCATCAACGAAATGTCTTACAGCTGCTTTATCAACGGCCTGAAGAAGGTCGGCATCGAACTGAACCGCAAGGTTCTGGCCGAACTCGCCGTGCGCGATCCTCAGGCGTTCAAAGCTGTTGTTGAAAAAGCCAGAAGTGCAGCCTGACAACAATTTTTAACGAATAAAACACCCGGGGTCCGCCCCGGGTGTTTTTGTTTGAATCACCTTGAGAATAATTGAATCAAAAGCCAATCCGATTATAAAGCGGGCCTTAAAAGCCCTTTCACAGCCGGCAGAAGCTGGCCTGATTCTTATTGAAGGGCATAAGCTTCTCAAAGAAGCCATATCATCAGGGGCAAAGCCCCAAATGGTATTTGTCGAGCACCCCGATTCGCTGAATGACATGCCTGAGCTCGAGTCTGTCTGCTTTCAGGTCAGCCGCGGCCTGCTTCGCGAAATTTCGAGCGTTCAGAATCCGGCGGAAATAATTGCCTTTCTCACGCCGCGACCGGCGCCGGATCTCGACAAGGCCATAAAAAAAGCTGCAAAAATACTGCTTCTCGACCGACTGCAGGACCCGGGAAACATCGGTACAATAATTCGCACCGGCGAAGCTATGGGCATCGATCTGTTGATTATGCTGAAAGGCTGCTGCAGTATTTTCAACCACAAGATCGCCAGAGCCGCAATGGGCTCGAATTTTCGCCTGCCGATCTGCCATGACGCTGATTTTTCTTCTGTATCAGAACTTCTACAGAAATATCAGACCGCAATGATCTGCGCTGACATGGAAGGAAAACCCGTTGCAGATTTCCAGTTTCCGCTCAGGGCTGCACTCGTGCTCGGACAGGAAGGCAAAGGGCTCGACCAGAAAATTTTAAATGAATGTAACAGCAGACTTGCAATACCAATGCAAGGACGGGTAGAATCACTCAATGTTGCCACCTCTGCAGCAATATGCCTCTACGAGTGGGCCAGATCCCGCCCGACCGGTTCCAGTTAAATACAATGCATTTTTTCCGAAGGAGATCAAATGTCTGATTCTCACGAACAACTGTTAAAGCAATATCTCTCCGAAAAGGCCAACGCCAGCACCACCGCCGACCTTGAAGGTCTCAGAGTTAAATATCTCGGCAAAAAAGGTGAAGTAACTGAACTTCTCAAAGGCCTTGGCAAGCTGTCGATCGAAGAACGGAAAACCGTAGGGGCCGCCATTAACGATCTCAAGAACCAGATCCAGAATTCGCTAGAAGAAAGCATGCGAGAACTGGCACTGAAAGAGCAGGAAGCCAGACTGAACGCAGAGAAACCTGATCACAGCCTTCCCGGCACCTGGCCGACGGCCGGCAGTCTGCACCCGGTAGTTCAGGTCGCGAAAGAAGTGGCCGACATTTTCCTGTCGATGGGTTTCTTTATGGCCGAAGGCCCTGAAATCGAAGATGAATATTACAACTTCGAAGCTCTCAATGTGCCAAGCCACCACCCGGCACGTGACATGCAGGACACCTTCTATCTTGAATCGGGGCAGGTTCTGCGCACCCAGACTTCTCCGGTGCAGATCCGCACCATGGAAGCGCTGCAGCCGCCGCTCAAAATGATTGGCCTCGGCAAAGTGTTCAGAAAAGACAGTGATATCACGCATTCACCGATGTTCAACCAGATGGAAGGCCTCGTAGTCGGTGAGAACATCAGCATGGCCGATCTCAAGGGCACACTCGCCATGTTTGTCGAAAACATGTTCGGCAAACGCCCGTTCAGATTCCGCCCAAGCTTCTTTCCGTTTACCGAACCCTCGGCAGAAATGGACATTCAGTGCATTTTCTGTGAGGGGAAAGGCTGCAAAGTCTGCAAAGGAACCGGCTGGATGGAAGTTCTCGGCTGCGGCATGGTCAACCCCAAGGTTTTCGAAGCCGT